>Ga0209514_10006340_pt1 | contig 14565 bp, 9 predicted proteins | sample Subgrocontami58m_FD_187452 | JGI IMG/M metagenome (GOLD analysis project Ga0209514, IMG submission 187452) | Subsurface groundwater microbial communities from S. Glens Falls, New York, USA - GMW37 contaminated, 5.8 m (SPAdes) (version 3) | ecosystem: Environmental > Aquatic > Deep subsurface >...
GACCGATGTAAACCGCCCGGCGATTTCGTCTGGTACGTGGCTGGCAGCCTCGCCGATGATAATGAAGTTTCTCTCCACAGCGTCCATTGTCTTACGGTCCGCCTTGAAACGTTCCATGTCCATTCCCTGAGTGTAGGACTGGATACGAGCGATGGCATCCAGAATATCCTGAAGGCGGAAGCGCCACAACCTAAAGGACATTGATTGCCTCAGTAAAAATGCGGTCTCGCAGGGCCAAATGCACGCCAGAGCGACTTACCAGGTCAACCTTTACGCCCAGTATCTCCTCCAGGCGGTATTTGATATCCAAGAAGCCAAAAATACCCATTGGCCTATCGAACTCCACCAGCAGGTCAACATCGCTTTCCGGCCCCGCCTCATTTCTGGCCGCCGAGCCAAAAAGCGCCAGGGAACTAACACCCAGGGCTTTTATTTCTTCCCGGTGCCTTGAAAGCGTAGCCAGAATGTAGTCACGGTCCATGTCGGCGCTCCTCAAGCCTTATTATACCGCAAAGGCGTTCGGCGTTCATGACGACATCACCCTGTTAGTCCCGCGGTCGCAAGACGAATGTCCTCAGACCGTCTGCGCTTTCTGCGACTTACGGTATCAGAAATGCGTTTGAAGTGCAAGGAACCCCGTTTCGGAGAAGTCTGGGGTATAGATAAAAAAATTCTGCCCCCCGATACTTCGGGGGGTACAATCCACGGATTAGGGTGGTGGATTGGGTAGGTAAAAAGGGATATAATCAAATCCTAGCCCGGACAAGCCGGAACCCAAAATGGGATTAACTCAGAAGTTTAAAGTCAAAACTCAAAACCATAGCGAATAACTTAAAACTTCTTGGGTGAACCCTCTTAATTTAGTTTTAACTTTTAAGTTGTGGTTTTGACTTTTGAGCTTTGGGCTTTGATTTTGTATCAGAATATTTTGCCCTTTTAAGGAGTGTACAAACCATGTCCAGTCAATATTATCCATCCGTCTTTCAACCCATTTCCATCGGCCCTATGAAGCTATTAAACCGGACTGTAATGGCCCCCATGGCCTCCAATACCGCCGATGAGAACGGGTTCGTTAATCAGCAGGGACTGGACTATTATGAAGCCCGCGCCCGTGGAGGAGTGGGCTTGATTATCATGGAAGTGAACTGCATCAAATCCCCCCAGGGCAAAGGCGGGATACGGCGTTATGTTATAGATAATGACAGGTGTATACCCGGGCTGACTAAGTTGGCTGAGGCCATCCATAAGCACGGAACCAAATGCGTTGTTCAGCTCGGACATTCCGGTGCCGAGTCAATCTGCCGCACTTTAAACGGGGAAACTCCCGTTGCCCCCTCAGCCCTCCCGGGAGGCGAGGCCCGTGCGCTGACTGTAGCCGAGATCCACGAGTTAGCCGGGCTGTGGGCGCAGGCAGCCGTCCGGGCAAAAAAAGCCGGCTGGGATGGTGTCGAGGTGCATGGCGCCAGCAGCATCCTGTTATCCGAATTCCAATCCTCCTACTGGAACAAGCGCACCGATGAATACGGCGGCGATATCAGAAACCGCGGACGCTTTCTCGTCGAGGTGCTTAAGGCTATCAAAGCAGCGGTAGGGGTTGGTTTTGCCTTCTGGCCTCGTGTTAACGTCAGAGAGTTTGGCGGAAAAGCGGGAGTCACGGAAGAGGAAGGCAAAATACTGGCTCAAATGGTGGAGGCTGCCGGAGCCTGCGCCGTAAATGCTACCAGCACCGGTGGAGGACTGTACGGCCACGTCCCGCCTATGGGAGTGCCCAAAGGGAATATGTTAGCCATCTCAGAGATTATTAAACAAGTGGTTAAAATACCGGTTCTGGTAACCGGCAGGCTTGACCCGGCGCAAGGGGACAAGGCTATTCAGGAGGGCAAGGCAGACCTGATTTGTATGGCCCGTGCATTGCTGGCAGACCCGGAGTTACCCCGGAAATATGCCGAAGGCCGCCCTGAGGATGTGACGCCTTGCATTGCCTGCCGCTATTGCAACGACTCCATCCGGACCATGTCCTCTATTAAATGCTCGGTGAATCCTGCCCTGAGTGCTGAAAAAGATATGGCCGTTACGCCAACTTCTAAGCCAAAGAACGTGCTGGTTATAGGTGGAGGGCCGGGTGGAATGGAAGCTGCCAGGATAGCTGCGCTTCGAGGGCACAGGGTCACTCTCTATGAAAAAGAAAAAAAGCTGGGCGGCCAGTTAAACTGGGCGGTCCTGCCGCCGTTCAAGCAGCCTCTGGAAGAGCTGCTTCAACATCTTACCGGACAGATGCCAAAGCTGGGTGTGAAGGTGGAATTGGGGAAAAAAGCCTCGCTGTCACTGGTAAAAAAGCTAAAACCCGATGCCGTCATTATAGCTTCGGGAGCGGAGCCTTTTCTGCCCTCTATACCGGTGCGGGATTCTAAACCTGTAGTTCAGGCCATAGACGTGCTGGCGGGCAAGGCTAAAGTGGGAGACAGGGTTGTCATTGTGGGAGGCGAGCTGGTAGGTTGCGAGACGGCGGAATATCTGGCCGAGAGAGGGATAAAGGTCACGGTAGTACGGCGGGGGCCGGATATGGCTACTAAAATGCAATCTGCAGCGCGGACATTCCTCCTTGAGCGCCTGAAAAATAAAGGTGTAACCCTGATCCCCGGTGTCTCATCATATGATGAGATTAATAAAGAGGGGCTGGCGCTTACACGAAACGGCCGGAAACAGGTGATTCCGGCTGATACGGTTGTCATTGCCGCTGGCTCTAAACCCGACACAAGGTTACTTGACTCGATAAAGAAGGAGATACCGGATACTACAGCAGTAGGCGACCTCGTTGAACCCAGAGATATCAGGGCGGCCATACATGAGGGGTATCGGGTTGCACTTAAAATTTGAGATTGATAAATGGGCAAGGTGATATGGAAAAAACGCATTCAATAGTTTTATTTAATCAAAAGCAAGTACGTCGTTCTTATGATGAAGAAAAGGAAATTTGGTATTTCTCAATTATTGATGTTGTTCAGATTTTAACCGACTCTAGCATCCCAAGGCGGTATTGGAGTGATTTGAAAGGCAAACTTAAAAACGAGGGCAGTGAAGTGTACGAAAATATCGTACAGTTGAAAATGCCTGCTCCAGACGGGAAACTAAGAGAAACAGACTGTTTCTCCACAGAAGATTTGCTCTGATTCAATTGTCATTGCCGCTGGCTCTAAACCCGATACAAGGTTATTTGACTCGATAAAGAACGAGATACCGGATACTACAGCAATAGGCGACCTCGTTGAACCGCGGGATATCAGGGCGGCCATACATGAGGGGTATCGGGTTGGACTTAAAATTTGAAATTGATAAATAGACAAGGTGACGGAATGTGCAATAAAAGTGTTCCAATCAGGTAACACACAGTCTCAGCTTCGAATCCGATGGTGCCCAATTAGGAAATATGCTTGTCCAAATCGAAGTTGCCACTATTAAACTCCACAAGCTTCACCCAGTCTATTGCCCCGGAGTGATCGCAAAAATCATCAATAAACCTCTTCGTAAATCGGTTGATGACTTTGCCCTTCCCGATGATAAAGGCTTCGTTATGTTCTTTTGCCTTGTAACCTATGGGAACTATGATGTCCGTGTATAAGCCCTTGTTTTCGCTGATCAGATACCAGAAGTTCTGCCCTACTACCTTCAGGTATCCACCGACATAACTCGTCTTTGTTTTTCCGTAGCAGATTCCCAATACCGGCTGCACATTAACCCCGTGTTTTGATTGCTTGATCCTCGTAACAGCATTCTTCAAGTCCGTTTCGAGTTTAGCGTGTTGGGAACTATTGCCCCAGTTCGGCCCCGATTTCACGGAAACAACGTAGTGGATTCCTTTGTTTAAAAATTCCAGATCCACTCCCGAGGCGGCCGACTTGTGACCATCACACGTATTTAGCGCGATGAATACAGCCAAGCCTTCAAGGAAATCACCGAAGAGTTTCTCTTCCGATGAAGAGAGAAAGGCATCCAATAGACCGGAGATCAGGTCTCCAGCCGTTGTAACGTTTTTTGCTTTGAACAAATATGGATTCTTGGTTAACAGCTTGTTGAGATTCAACTCTTCCAGCGACTTAATCCGCCTGTTATGGAAATCAACAATGTTCTCGCTGACATATCCTCGGACATCGTCCATCTTCAGTCTTCTCATCTGGATGCCCCTACTTTGCTATGAGAATGTGCTGCGGAGTAGGCCTCGCGACGTTCACCGATGTTCGGCAGCCGCACCTGTGTATCTGAAATGCGTCGCTGTGCCTCTTCGACATACTCACTATTAGTATCGATGCCGAGGAAATATCTTCCAAGTCCTACAGATGCCAGTGCAGTAGTACCGGAGCCGATAAACGGATCGAGTACTACCTCCCCAGGTTGTGTAAACAATTTAATAAACCAGGCTGGTAACGCTACAGGAAAGGTGGCGCTGTGATTGCGGTTGGCGCATTCTGTAGCCATGTGGAGAACATTTGTTGGATACACAAAATCGCGGCCTACCCAATTTGAGACATTCTTCCCAAAGCCACTACCAACCCGTGACACATCTCTTATTCTATCAGTTTGACTTAGACTGGACAGACGCGTCTTTGCCCAAGCACCAACGGGGACCATCACAGCTTCCTGGTACATGTTGAAGTTCTTGTCTTTGTTGAACTGTATCAGCCTTTCCCAGTTATCCCTGAATCGGTTGGGCCACTTTCCCGGATACGAGTTCTTCTTGTGCCACATGAATTCTTCGGTCCATAGCCAGCCCTGTTGCCTCATTTTCAAGATTAGTTCAATTACGTAGGTATGCCGCTCGCCACCGACAACCCTCTCCTTGATATTCAAGATGAAGGTGCCCGTCGGCTTCAGCACCCGTTGAAATTGGGTGGCTTTAGGCAAGAACCAATCCACATATTCGTCCGGCCCAATACCGCCGTAAGTACTTTGCCTTTGGTCTGCGTATGGCGGTGAAGTGAAAATCAAATCCACCGAATTATCAGGAAGTTCTTTGAGAATCTCCTCGCAATCGCCTAGAATAATCCTGTTCAGGTACTCCATCTAGTTAATCCCCCATTAAGAACACACATTCTACATAGTCACATTATAGTGCCAAATTGCGGGCAGATAAAGAGGTACAATGGGGAAAAGTCCCCTTGACATGGCCTATATTACCATCATGGTGACCAGGTCGCAAGACCATGCCCTTTCGGAGTACGGTCTGGTAAGCGAAGCCGTCTCCGTCGTCGACTTATGTAGGTTTGCACAATCCTGACCTTTCGTTCCCTATTTCGCCCCCCTTCCCAATCAACTCTGTTACCTTCACACTAATAAAAAACCATTAAATTTCTTTACATTCCGAAATATTTTAATGTATAATCACTTATCATAAATGAATAATGCTAGGGGTGCCGTTTTAGGCTGAGAGTTCCCGGTCGTATCGGGACAACCCTTTGAACCTGATGTGGTTTATACCAACGTAGGAAAGCGGAACCGGGAGCTTACCTGCGGGTAAGCTTTTTTGTTTTTGGAGGTTGATGATGCAGGTTAAAATCAATGGCACACTGGATGAGATTCCGGATAATTCATCCATAACAGACGTGTTAACAGCCAGAAAAATACCCGGGGATACAGTAATCATCGCGTTAAATGACGAGATTATCAAACGGGAAAACTGGGAAAGCTGGAAATTAAATTCCAATGATAAGCTGGAAATAATCCGTATAATGGGTGGTGGTTAAAGATGGACGATACACTGATCATCGGAGGTAGGCAGGTAGTAAGCCGGTTATTTATCGGGACAGGCAAGTTTGCCGATTATAGCCTTATTTCTCAAGTTATCAAATCAGCTAAAGCTCAGGTGGTGACTGTCGCTTTGCGCAGGGTTGATTTCGGCACGCCTGAGGAGAATATGCTCAAGTACCTTCCCGAAAACATCATCCTCATGCCCAACACGTCCGGGGCGCGCAATGCCACAGAAGCTATTCGGATTGCTCGCATCGCCCGTGAGGCCGGTTGCGGAAATTGGGTGAAAATCGAAGTTATTACCGACCAGAAATACCTGTTGCCGGATAATTTTGAAACCATCAGAGCCATTGAAGTCCTGGCCAAAGATGGCTTTATAGTCTTACCATATATGAGTCCGGACTTGATGGCTGCCAAACGTATGGCTGATGCGGGCGCTGCGGCGATTATGCCACTCGGTGCGCCTATCGGGACTAACCGGGGTCTCAAAACGCGGGAGCTGATTCAAATTCTGATTTCTGAGATTAACCTACCGATTATCGTGGATGCGGGGATCGGCCGTCCTTCGGAAGCTACCGAGGCAATGGAAATTGGCGCCGCGGCGGTGCTGGTCAATACCGCTATTGCGACCGCAGATGACCCGGTTTTGATGGCGGAGGCTTTCGGACAGGCGGTTGAAGCCGGACGCAAAGCCTATTTGGCGGGACCGGGAGCGTCCCGACGCTTCGCAGAAGCATCCTCTCCGCTGACCGGATTCCTCAGGGATGAGGACAGAGCTGCGCCATGACATTTTACGATGAAGTTAGCCGGCTCAAGAATATAGATTATGCCGGCGGTTTTAGCCGGATTACTCCTGGCCAGGTCAGTAACATCCTGGCTAAATCAGACCTGCAATCTCAGGATTTCCTGGCGCTGCTATCGGCGGAAGATGCGGTTTCACTGGAGGCAATGGCCCAGGCCGCACACCGCCTGACCCTGCAACATTTCGGCCGTACTATTCTTCTCTATACCCCGCTATATTTAGCGAATTACTGCGTTAATCATTGTGTCTATTGCGGCTTCAATGCGGCGAATAATATCCCGAGGCGCAAACTGACTTTAATCGAGGTTGAACTTGAGGCAAGAGTGATTGCGGCAACCGGCCTGCAACACCTGTTAATCCTCACCGGTGAATCCCGCCGGCATTCCCCCGTTTCTTACATCAAGGACTGTGTTGAAGTCCTGAGAAAATACTTTGCCTCGATTTCCATAGAGATTTATCCACTCTCCAGTGAGGAATATGCGGAACTGATCGCGGCTGGCGTAGATGGCCTGACCATCTACCAGGAAGTATACGATGAAAAGGCCTACAGTACGGTGCATCCTGAGGGTCCGAAACGGGATTACCGGTTCCGTTTGGAAGCCCCCGAGCGGGCGGGGCAGGCCGGAATACGGGCTATCAATATTGGACCTTTATTAGGTCTTCACGACTGGCGCAGTGAGGTATTTTTAAGCGGCGTTCATGCGGCCTATCTACAGAAAAGATTTCCCGACATCGAAATCAGCGTCTCCTTGCCGAGAATGAGACCTCAATTCGGTGATTATCAGCCGGAATTTCCCGTTTCAGACAGGGATTTGGTGCGGAGCATCCTGGCGTTACGTTTATTTTTGCCCCGGGCTGGTATTACTATCTCTACCCGGGAAAGCCCGGAATTGCGAGACAATCTGGTCAGGCTGGGAGTGACCAAAATGTCGGCAGGGTCTTCCACGGCTATTGGAGGGCATACGGACGCTAAAGAGGGCGCCGGGCAATTTGAAATCTCAGATAAGCGTTCTGTAGATGAGATGCGCCGGGCCATATCGGGATTGGGTTACAAACCCATCCTGAAAGACTGGCATGACCTGAGTAGTGGAAGCAAGAAATTCAGTTTCACCTCATAATACCCGCGTAACAACTTAACCGCATTGGTTCCCCCCCCAATGAACGTTACCGTTTCACCGAACCCGGATGGGACGGAAAGCAGCGTAAACCTGTTTGGTCAATGGCAATCAACCCCAGACCTTATATAATATATTGTTACTTATTTCACATTTACAGAAATAATACCTGTTATTAACCTGGTTGATATTGATATTTACTTCCGAAATCAGGTATGTTTACAGAGGTTTATCGTTCAATAGTTTCCGGGAGTAAATAAAGCTTGAAAGTGGCAAACCCAAACAACTATGAACATACAGCGAATTCATCTTCCTCTCTCAACTCTTTATTTTCTCATTACCCTCTTCAAAAGCAAACCGGTTCAATATTTATCAGACAACGAAAGTCATAACACATTCATCGGGTAACTAACCGGGAACTCTGGGACCTGCTAAAAGGTCGCGTCTCCAACCAGTCGAAAGGGCTCGATGTTAATAAAGCGGTACGTAAAGGGGGATTCAACATGACCGGTATATTCATTAAACGGCTCAACAGGATTACTTTACTATCTATGGTTCTGGCGCTATTGTTTCTATTAATCAATCCATCAATTGCTTTGGCAGACCCGTTACTTGGCGGAGCTACCAGCCCTGCGGCCTGGACGCTGTCCGGACCGGGCACGCTATCTGTTACGGGGTCTGCAAGCCCCACGCACCTGTTGACATTCAAATATAACTATGGTGGAAATTACGGGGTGTGGCACAACTGGGAATTTAAAGCACAGGCCACAAGTACAGAGACCGTTACTTTAGGCTGGGACTACTGGCCGTTCCATTCCTGGTACCAGGCTAAGGCCCGCCTCTATTTATTCGCCGATGGTCCGTCCGGAACGACCCAGCAGACTCTTTATGATGGCTATGGATATACCCGGGCGAACGGTATCGCCTCGATTAACGTGACCAACGGCTACAATTTCGGTTTCAAAGTCCAGGCTTACCATTTTGATGCCAGCAAGATTACCAATGGCACCCTAAGGATATCCGAAGCGCCGCCCAATCTTGGCGTTTCCGGCTCCAGCACTTACATAGAAAACGCATCACCGGTTGTTGTGGCGCCCGGGCTGACCTTGACCGGCTCAGAAATTGATGGCGCAAAGGTCTCTATTGCCAGCAATTTTGCGTCCAGCGAGGACCGTCTGGGTATTTCCGGGCAAGGCGGGACCAGCGGGACGGTCAACGGGCTGAACTGGAGCTACAACACAGGCACAGGCGTTATAGCCCTCTCCGGCACAGCCAGTGCGGCCACATATCAGTCCGCCCTGCGCCAGGTTACCTACAACAATTCCAGTGAAAATCCTTCCCCTAATCCGCGTACAGTCACCTTCTCAATTGGAGAGAACACGCTCTTCTATTCAGACACAGGGCACTATTATGAGTTTGTGCCTGCCTCGGCAATAACGTGGACGTCGTCCAGGGATACAGCCGGACAACGGTCCTTCTACGGTAAAATGGGCTATCTGGTCACCATAATGTCCCAGGGTGAAAACGATTTCGCGACCTCTAAGCTTCAAGGCCAGGGCTGGATCGGCGCCAGCGATGGTGCGGCTGAGGGCGTGTGGAAATGGGTAACCGGTCCCGAGAACGGCACGCAGTTCTCCAGCCAGTTTAAAACAGGGTCGTGTTCTGCGACCACCGCTCCGGCGCTCTCCGGCCAATATGCTCACTGGTCTGGCGCCGAGCCGAATGATTGCGGAGGATATCCGGCCAACCCCGCTGATGGCCCGTACGAAGACTATGCTCACTTCTTAAGCAATGGATGGTGGAACGATTATCCTAACAGCGTCGGTGGCAGTATCGCCGGATATGTAGTCGAATACGGCGGCACCAACCTGGACCCCAACCTGTCCGGTTCGCTCACCGGAAACGTGACGGTTAACGTGCAGCCAGTGAATGATGCGCCGGTGGCTGCCAACAATGCGTGGCCCATCAATGAGGATACCCCCGGCAGCGTTGCTCCCCCCGGCGTCCTCGGTAACGATACCGATGTGGAGGGTAATCCCCTCACAGCGGTGCTGGTAGCCGGTCCCGGCCACGGCACAGTCAACCTGAATAGCAATGGTTCCTTCACATATGCTCCGGCGGCCAATTACAACGGCTCCGACTCCTTCACGTATAAGGCTAACGATGGCCAGGCCGACTCGAATGTCGCTACGGTGACCTTCAATATCACCCCGGTGAACGACCCGCCAGTGGCTAATGCGGGAGGGCCATATTCCGTATCCGAAGGGTCCTCGGTGATGTTGAACGGCAATGGCTCTGACCCCGATGGGACCCCGGTGGCGCTAGCCTGGGACCTGGACAACGATGGGCAATATGACGACGCTACCGGCGCTAATCCCATCTTTAGTGCGGCGACTTTTGAAGGCCCCGCTGTGCGCAATGTGACACTCCAGGTTACTGAGACCGCAGCGTTATTCTGGGATTTCGAGAATGCTACCAGCATCGGAGGCATATCGACTGCTGTAGGCGCAGCCTCCGGGCCGATCTCTGGCATCGCATCCCAAACGGGTGGCGGGCCGGTAGAGAACTTTGGAGGCACCCTCGGCAAGGTTCATTTAACCCGGTTTCTGGGTCCCGTTAACTACCCTTACATTGAATTCACAACGACCGGGGCGCTAAACCTCGGAAGCATCAGTTTCCTTCATATCCATAACCATAACCCGGGATTCCCGACTCAAAACGGCTACCAGATTCAATTACAGATCGATTCGGGCGGTGGCTACTCTAATATCGGCAGCCCTCTCACTGTGAATCGTAGCAACAGCGGGCAAACGAGCACTATTGCACTGGGTTCGGTCCCTCTGAATCCGGGGACCCATCGGGTCCGCTGGCTTGCCAGTGGTTACTCCTTCGGTAGCGACTCGGGTTCCGAGTTCTTTGCGCTCAATGACCTTGCCCTGAATCTGGTAGGCCCGGTCAAGACGACGTCAGCGACCACAGTCACTATCAGTAACGTCGTGCCAGCAGTTAATGCCGGGCCGGACGCCACCATCAACGAGGGTGGTACTTTCACTAGCTCCGGTACCTTCATTGACCCCGGCGCCGACACGTGGACGGCAACGGTGGACTATGGCGACAGCACCGGAGTGCAGCCGCTGACACTTAATGCCGATAAGACCTTCACCTTAAACCATGGGTACGCGGATAATGGAACCTTTACGGTCACCGTCAAGGTAACTGATGACGATGGCGGTGTGGGTACAGATACTGCAATGGTTACGGTTAGTAATGTAGCGCCGACGGTCAACGCCGGGCCGGACGTTACCATCAGCGAAGGTAGTACGTTCTCCAGTTCCGGCTCCTTCACCGACCCTGGAGCTGATTCGTGGACAGCCACCGTAGACTACGGGGATGGCAGCGGCGTACAGCCTTTGACCCTCACTGGCAAGAACTTCGCTTTGAGCCATGTATATGCCGATAACGGCAGCTACACTGTTACAGTCAAGGTAACAGATGATGACAGCGGAGCGGGTAGTGATACGGTAGTGGTCACGGTGAACAACGTGACGCCAGTGGTGGACGCCGGGCTCGATAAGACCATTAATGAAGGCGGCACGTTCTCCAGTTCCGGCTCCTTCACCGACCCAGGCGCTGATTCGTGGACGGCCACGGTTGATTACGGCGATGGCTCTGGCGTTCAGGCTCTCACCCTTACGGGCAAGACCTTCAATTTGAACCATGTTTACGCCGATAACGCTTCCTACACCGTAACCGTGAATGTCACAGATGATAACGGTGGTGCGGGCACCGATACTTTAGTGGTAACGGTTAACAATGTAACGCCAACCATCACCTCTGTAACCAACAACGGCTCCATCAATGAGGGCTCCAGCGCTACCATTACAGTTACCGCTACCGACCCGGCCGGGGCCAATGACCCCCTGAGCTATGAGTTTGACGCCAACAACGATGGCACGTACGAAATAGGCCCTCAGCCTGGCAACTCAACCAGCGGTGTGTTCAGCGACAATGGCAGCTTTCAGGTGAATGTGCGGGTGACCGATGCCGATGGCGGCGTGGCCACAGGTTTCACTACCGTAGTGGTTAACAACGTAGCGCCCACAGCGACTTTCAATGCCCCCTCCCCGGTTGACGAAGGCAACCCTATCACCCTCTCGTTGACCGGTGCTATTGACCCCTCACCAGCCGATACAACGGCAGGCTTCACTTATGCCTTTGATGGCGGCGATGGCAGTGGCTATGGTCCCTTCGGATCTAGCAACAACGCCACCTTCCCCACAACCGATAACGGCACCCGCGCAGTAAAGGGCAAGATTCGCGACAAGGATGGTGGGGAGAAAGAATACACCACCAGTGTAACGGTGAACAACATAGCGCCGACTGTGAACGCCGGGCCTGATGCTACCATAAACGAGGGGAGCACATTTGTGTCACCGCCCCCCGGCTTGGTGAGCTGGTGGCGGGCTGAGGGTAATACTAACGACAGTGCTGACAGTAACCACGGCGTGCTCCGCAATGGGGCGACGATCACACCCGGTGGCGCGATAGGTCAAACGTTCAGCTTCGACGGGGTGAATGACCGTGTCGGCGTCCCCGCTGCGCCCAATCTTGTGATGTCAGCCGCAGTCTCGATGCATGCCTGGGTTTTCCCGACGGGCCCGGGCTCGCAGCCTGTGGAGGGCGGGATCATCATCAACAAGGAAGGCGAGTACGAGCTGGCCAGGTACGGAGATGGGACGATCCGTTGGGCATTCTCCAACACTAACCCCGGCTGGACATGGATCAACACTGGCTATGTGGCGCCTCTCAACCAGTGGAGCCATGTTGTGGTGACCTACAACAACGGGCTTGTTCGCACCTATGCCAATGGGGATCTGGTGCATGAATTCAACGGCTCAGGAACCATCGGAGATGTCGAGACCAGCCTCAACGAACTCAGGATCGGAGGCCGGTCGACAATCTCACATAACTTCAATGGACTCATCGATGAGGCGGCGGTCTTCAACCGCGCGCTGTCAGCTATGGAAGTCAAAGCCATCTTCAATGCCGGCGGCATACCTGGTGCTTTCTTTATTGATCCCGCCGCCGATACCTGGACAGCCACAGTGAACTACGGCGATGGTTCGGGCGTCCAGCCACTAACGCTTAATGCCGACAAGACCTTCAGCCTGAGCCACACCTACGCTGACAACGGAACGTACACGGTGACCGTAAAGGTAACTGACGATGACGGTACTGTTGGTACCGACACGGTGATCGTGACAGTGAATAATGTCGCGCCAACCGTTAATGCCGGGCCTGATGCTACCATCAGCGAAGGTAGTACGTTCTCCAGTTCCGGTTCCTTCACTGACCCAGGCGCCGATACCTGGACTGCTACGGTAGACTATGGAGATGGCACAGGCGTTCAGGCTCTCACCCTTACAGGCAAGATCTTCGATTTGAACCATGTCTACGCCGATAACGCTTCCTACACTGTAACCGTGAAGGTCACGGACGACGATGGCGGTGTCGGCACGGACACTGTATCAGTTACGGTTGGTAATGTCGTGCCCTCTGTGGACGCTGGGGCTGACAAGACAATCAACGAAGGCAGCGCCTTCTCAAGCTCCGGATCCTTCATTGACCCAGGCGCCGATACCTGGACGGCCACGGTTGATTACGGCGATGGTTCTGGCGTTCAGGCTCTCACCCTTATAGGCAAGACCTTCAATTTGAACCATGTCTACGCCGATAACGCTTCCTACACCGTAACCGTGAAGGTTACAGACGACGATGGCGGTGTTGGCACGGACACTGTATCAGTTACGGTTGGTAACGTAGCGCCCTCCGTTAACGCGGGGGTTGACAAGACAATCGCCGAAGGTAGTACGTTATCCAGTTCCGGATCCTTCACTGACCCAGGCGCCGATACCTGGATGGCCACGGTGGACTACGGAGACGGTAGTGGCGCGCAGGCACTGATGCTCAGCGGCAAGAACTTCAGTCTGAGCCACATGTATGCCGATAACGGTACCTACACAGTAACTGTGGTTGTCACGGACGATGACGATGGCGTCGGCACCGATGGCGTAACGGTTACGGTGGGCAATGTGGCTCCGGTGGTCTACGCCGGCCCGGATGCTGCTATCAACGAAGCTGGCACTTTTGCTATCTCGGGCTCCTTTACTGATCCGGGTGCTGACACTTGGACAGCGACGGTGGACTACGGTGATGGCAGCGGAGTTCAGCCACTGACGCTCAGCGGCAAGGATTTCAGCTTGAGCCATAGCTATGCCGATAATGGCAGCTATACCGTCACCGTCAAGGTGACGGATGACGACGGCGGGGTCGGTACAGATACTACATTGGTGGTGGTAAGCAACGTTGCTCCGTCAAATGTATCGGCCAGCGCCGACCCTGCAACGATAGATGAGAACGGCAACACAACGTTGAGCGGTAGCTTCACTGACCCTGGAACCCTGGATACCCATACGGTAGTCATAGTCTGGGGCGATGGTTCTACCGATACAATTTTGAATCTGGCAGCCAATGTGCTGACCTTCTCCGCCAACCACCAGTACCTGGACAACAGGACTGGCGACGCCGCTTATGCGGTGAGCGCAAAGGTAACCGACAAGGATGGCGCGAACGGAACGGGCGGCACAACAGTAACGGTGAAGAACGTGGTCCCGGCTGTGGACGCTGGGCCCGATAAGACCATCAATGAGGGCGGTACGTTCTCCAGTTCCGGCTCCTTCACCGACCCAGGCGCCGATTCGTGGACGGCCACGGTTGATTACGGCGATGGTTCTGGCGTTCAGGCACTGACCCTCACTGGCAAGAACTTCGCTTTGAGCCATGTATATGCCGATAACGGCAGCTACACTGTTACGGTCAAGGTAACAGATGACGACAGCGGAGCGG
>Ga0209514_10006349_pt1 | contig 14554 bp, 11 predicted proteins | sample Subgrocontami58m_FD_187452 | JGI IMG/M metagenome (GOLD analysis project Ga0209514, IMG submission 187452) | Subsurface groundwater microbial communities from S. Glens Falls, New York, USA - GMW37 contaminated, 5.8 m (SPAdes) (version 3) | ecosystem: Environmental > Aquatic > Deep subsurface >...
TTGTAGGCACTGCCACACGAATAATATGGCAACCAATTGATTCCAGCTCTTTAATCTGCTGAACGGTTGCATCAATGTCCTCGGTGTGGGTCTTGGTCATTGTCTGTACGGATATTGGATTATCTCCGCCGATCAACACCCCGCCTGCATCAACCACCCGTGTTTTGCGTCTTTGAATCATATAATTTCTGGTAAGTTTAATAATCCAATTCAGAAAATTGTATAGCAACAGCTCACGAAACACCAATTTTCAGTTAGTTAATTATATTAGTATCTTGCAGACTTTGTCAAATGCAAACTGTTTTTTCAGCAAACCCTTCAATGGTATAGTTTCTCCAAATGCCCCATAGGGCAATTCTCGATGATTCACCTCAATACGCCAGATATTTCCCGCCACTGTCTCATTGAAGAAACCATTCGTCCTGGGATTATCCAATGGAACGGAGGCGTTTTCTGCTCCAAAATTTTTCGTCACTCGGTGGTTCTCGTTTATTCGAGGCAAAAAAAATTCCAGTGAGGTTTAAACCTCACTGGAATTCTATGTAAAGGGCATAATATTAATGTGCCCAGAAAGACACCATTACAGCTTAACTCACAAATTATCTTCTTCTCTTTAATTCAAAACTGGAAGTTGTGGCCTTTCCAGCTTCTACTGTGACCTCTTGTGATATTTCCTTGAGTTTTTCATGCCACGTCTTAACAACGTATTTCCCAGGCGGAACACCTTCAATGGTATAGCTTCCGTCTTTATCCGTGATAGCAAAATATGGGTTTTCAAAGGCAACCGCATATCCTGCCATTTCAGCATGTACGTTGCAAAGAAGAGGCGTTTCTCCTACAACATCGAAAAGCACTTCTTTAACAACACCTGTTGGATACGTACCCAAATTAAATTGCAAGGCAGCCGTTGGAGGAGAAAATACATTGTGGCGAACTGCGTCGCTATTAGGGAAGTCCGCTGTTGTACCCTTCTGCATGGCTACAACACGAGGCACATAGGTAAGATTGATCTGGTCAATAATTGCATGTTCTGAAGGAGGGGCAAACTTATTATCCCCAACTTTTTCAATATATACAATAGCATCTCCATTATTCCTCATTTTTTGGCACGTCACAACGCCAGTAATTGAGCCGGCATTGTCGACCTTTGGCAGGTTTTTGACCACACTCTTTAGCTTTTGCTGCGCATCTTCCAGCTTCTTCATTGCTTCAGCAGCCTCTTCGGGCGTCAGGGCCTTCTTCTCTTCAGCCTGAGACCAAACACAAGAATTGTAAGAAAATACAACACAAGACGCTGCAAGTATCCCAGCAATCAAATATTTTTTCATAAATTCGCTTCTCCTTCTTCCAAAATTCAAAAAATCCTAAAATTAAACAAGCTAACAAATGCTTTACATATCATCTGTTAGCTCGTTTTTAACCTTACATAATCTATCTTATGCCTTTTCTACCTTTACTAACTCACCGTTAAGGTACTTTTTCATGAAGTCGTTTTCATTACCTGTGGTGTAGCCTGTCTTTGCAGGATCCCACACACCTTTCCCACCGATACCACCGTCTTCTGCCTTGGTAACCTTTACCAATGTTTCCTTCGGAACGGTATTGATGCCGTGGTTATCACCCTCAAAGCCGAACACAAACTTCATACCAATCTTAGCTTTATGGAACAGGCTGTCAAGCTGATGCATCGGCATCGACCAATCCCTGGTGATACTCTGCTGTGAACCATAACGGAAGCTAGATTGATATCCAGTACCCGCTGATAATGCCCTACCATCCGGTCTGGTTTCATGGGCCTTCACAGACCTTTCCGTTGCAATGAATGCAGAGTGTTTCATCATCATCACGCTATAAGGATATGATGAATTATACTTTGCCCTCAGCATAAGCCTTGAAACCTTATAGAAAGGATCGTTTGGCTTCCAGCCTTCGTATGGCCTGTCGGCCGGGTTAGCATCAACATAGACATAATCACCATCATTGATGCCCAAATCTTTCGCAGCCTGCGGATTGATATTTATCTGATGCTCACCAACACCCGGCATCCTCTTATCCATTCTGTACGGATCACCAAAGTTGTTATTCCAGATAAAGTTCCAGTCCGTTACTGCCCATTGCGAATGCACTGTATGTCTGGATTTGGGCGTTACACAATAGAACTTATATCCCTTCTCCCATAGGAAGTTCTTCGTCTGCTTTACATCAGACCACGACTTCTTGATATTCCTTATGGTCCTTTCATCCCAGTGTTCAGCGCTTTCTGGAATTCCATAATCATCCGGACGGATATAAGGATTGGTGCTTACAATGACGTTTGGTAAATATTGCGTTGCCTCAGGACCTTCACGATGGACGATAAAGTTCTCACCGTACTCAATAATCTCGGATTCATCATTGTATGCCTGTAACCTTCCGTGCGGAGTATAGAATGGAATACTCTCGTGTACCTGTTCCCAGAATGGATGCCTTGGGTAAGTCCTGTAATTTAATAAGGCCACGCCAGGCTCACCGTATTTACCATTCATTATATCATCAAAAGTGTAACCCTTCGAGGTCGTACTACCATCTAACAACCTTTGTATATAGACTTCAGGTCTTCCCTCGAGTGCAAATTTCCAGAAATCCCTGAATCTCATATCCCTGAGCAATTCACCCAGCTTAGCCGCCATACCTGCAATGATCATCACATCATCCTTGGAGTCATTAACTGGCCGTATACCACCCTTCCATATTTGGAAAAACGGATTGGAACATGAACTGGTAATCTCGTGGGTCTCAAACTCCATCCATGAATTTGCAGGAAATGCAAAGTCTGCATACTCTATGGAACCTGTCATCTCAATATCGGTGGACATAATTTGCTCAATATTGGGGTTCACATTCTTAAGCATCTGATATACATGCTTAGCGTTATTGACAAGATTTACGTTGGTAAACCACATAATCTTTGTCGGCGTTGGCATGTGAGTCTTACCCGTAAAACACTTACGTCCATACTTTGGCGTATTTACAATAAGTGGTCTGTCATTGTGGTTCCAGTATGCAACTTCTTCATCGTATGCACGACCTTTTACCTTCAAATCCAATGCTGGTGCATTTGGATCGAGATTTGGATTAAACACATCCTCTGCTACCCATCCATAAAATCCAGGGCCACACCACTTTGCTGACTGGAAATTAGCAGCTTTATAATTACCTGCCCAGGTATGTGAACCTGAACCCATATAACCGACATTCCCGGTTAACATTAATGGCAGGTATGTAGACCTGTTCATCAAGGTCGCATGGAAGTAATGATTAATACCCTCACCATAGTGAATTGCTACTGGCTTTATGGTTGCAATATCATGTGCCAGCCTTACAATTAATTCTTTCGGAGAATTAGTCATTTCAACAACACTGTCAACATCGTAATCCTTCAGGTGTATCTTATACATTTCAAATATCGTCATGACCTCAATCTCTTTGCCATCGACGGTTTTCACCTTGAAAGAGCCATCCAAAACGGGATCAATACCTTTAGCTGCCAGCTTATCTCCGACATCGTCTCTTGTGATTGGTTTTGGACTATTGGTCTTTGCATCCCATACCATAAAATCCCCAATAATCTCTCTCTGATCGTCATGCAAACCCTGGATCTTATAACTTGGACCGTGAGAAATATCTTCCAATTTGTAATCAGCAATGATATCGTTTGGTTTCAATCTCTTCAGGGTATCTGTTCTAACAAGTAATGGGAAATCCGTAAATTTCTTCACATAATCCGCATCATAGAGTTTCTCATCCATCAATATCTTGGTTAAGCCCAGGAATAGCGCTGTATCAGTATTGCACTTGATCGGTATCCAGTAATCTGCTTTTTGAGCTGATGGGCTGTATTCAGGGGTAATAACGACGAGTTTTCCGCCTCTCTCCATGACCTGTGTAAGCCAGTGTGCCTCAGGCATTTTATTTTCTATCAGGTTTTTACCGGTTTGTATCACCAGCTTAGAGAAACGTACATCATTCATATCGACGTCAGAAGTTTGCAATCCATGAGAAAACGGATGGCCCGGAGCCTGATCGCCATGCCATGTGTAATTCGACCAGTTCCTTCCACCGAGCGCTTTATCAGCTCCAACACCCCTGTTATGGCTATCTACTAATGCGAGCATATTGTTAAACCTGTACATTCCATATTTACCAATGACACCTAAGAGACCCATACCACCACGACCTTTAAATGTCCTGGTGCCGGCACCCTTCATGGGATCAACCATCTCTTTTGGATATCCCTGTTCTATAAGTTTTTTAGCGCCTTCTTCACCGCTATATTTCTTAGTAATATGAATTATACCCTTTGATGCATAAGTAAAAGCCTCATCCCAAGAAGCCTTTAATAATTCATCTTGCCCTCTGGCATCGAACATGTATTTGGATTTATTCTCCGGTGTCAATTCCGGGAACCCGTCATCTGCCCACTGTTTCCATCCTTTTCGAATGAGCGGATATCTTAACCTGTAAGGGCCATAAACCCTGCGATGGAACGTGTAGCCTTTCAAGCACATCCTGGGATTCCAGTTCCTGGTCGCCTTATTCCCGTAAAGGTCTGAGTAATTCTGATGGTCGTAATTCTGTTCAACCCTCATAACCACTTCATTTCTTACGAACGCCCTTACCCTACAAGCATGGGTGTCATTCGGCGAACAAGTAAAGGTAAATGTACGATCATACCTATATTGATCGCGATACACGCTTTCCCATGCACGATCAGGATAGGCATCCAACGGATTTCCCACTTCCACAGCAGGCTTCAATAACCGAAATGCCATTGCTTTATTTGCAATGGTAAAGGTTGCGCCTGTCGCACCTGCCATTTGTAGGAAAGTTCTCCTGGTAAGTTTCATATTTCCTACTCCTTTCTCAATATAAAACAATTTATATAAAAATTTTAACTATAATTATGATATTAACAAACAGTGATTCTTACCTTATAAGCCTCTGTGCATTGTCCACATACACCGTCTTCTGGTTCCCAACCGGGAAAATCCTTTTTGATAGCATCCACAAGATAAGAATCTTGTTCAATATTTTCCGCCCAATGATAAGTACGAAATTGACAGAGCGGACATTGAGCGCCGGGCAAGATGGTCTTTTTCTTTTTAAGAGTCTGCGTTATTGGCAGTCCCTCAGAAATCTTTATTACCTCATTCACATCTTTTGCCAGTCCCAGTATCTTATCATGCGTTAAATTCTCGTCTTGCCACAGGACATCAAAAATAGCAATTTTCAGTTCGTCAGGGATCTTTTTATAGAACGATTCAAATTCTCTATATCTTCCCTCTTTGTCGGATAATGTTTCTTTCCCTTTCCTGATTAATCGGCTATCGACATAAATATCCCAAAAAGTGCTATATCGCTCCTTGACGATACTTTCTTCCATAGGATTGCCACCGAGGCGTTCATCACGATAGCCGTATGATTCACTGAGCATGTCAGAGGCATGCATCAATTCATGCCTGACTAATTTCTTTAGATAAGAAATTTGCTGAAAGCGATCTGATAGCAATTTAACAACAATCCTTTTTTGGCCAGCTTCCTGGTTCATCCCTTTTGTAAGATAAGAACCTTCGTCAAAAGGATTCGCTGCCTTCGCAATCACTCCCCCAGCAGCCCTTCCTTCAAGCTCAGGAAATTCATCAAAAATTTCTTTTATTGCCTTTGGAAACTCGAGTTTTTTAAAGAAGTCCCACTCAATTTTTTTAAACTGTGAAGGTCTTTCATCTAATGGAAAATTTTCGTAAACCGGATCAATACAAGAATGATACTCGAGAGTAAAAGAAAAATCCCCTTTTTCCTCCCTAGCCTTTAATTCTCCGAATATTACTTCTTCAATCAAACTTGGGTCAAATTCCAGCTTCATAATCATTCCTCATTGAAATCGTCAGAAGATGCGCAAGACAAACATTCATCGGAAGCGCCGGCTACCGCCTCTTGATTGAGATCGGACTCCTTATATATCTCTGTTTTAACATCCATTAATTTCATTTCCAATCGCAAGAACTCTTTTGTTAAAGCAGATACTGCACAATAAAAACCTTCTCCTGCTTTTCTACCAAAGAGAACCGCGAAAAGAGGCACCCATTTGCCTATATGCTCCTTCAGGAATTTCTTTTGTGCATCCACGCATATTTGCGACTTTTCATCTCCGTGATTTTCCAGGGCATACGCTTGCTTGTACAATAAGTAGTGCATAAACTCCATCTCAACACTAACATGGTCGCATCGTTCCCTCTCTATATCAGAAGTATCCAGGCCAAAGGCCTTATAAAAGCCTTGAATATCACCCAACTCATGCACTTGCTGATATACGTGAGCTGCGCCATATTGGGTTTCGTACAAAGGGCACTCTTTCGACATGGTGTGTCCGACAATACACTGATATACCCCTTGCAAGACTTCGATGGTTGTATCCCTGAACAACTCCTGTACTTCTTTCAAACTTCTTTTTAACTCTACACCATCGTCGATACTCTCATAACATAGCATCAAATCCTTCACGTGTTCCTGGAAATCAGGACTTTTCAATATCGAAAGATTTTTTTCTTCAGGATAAAGAAAGCATGAAGACAAAATCTGATACATTGCGCTCCGTGTAAGCAAATTCGTCACGCCGGATGCAACTTGTTGATCCAAAAGACTACTGCTATCAACTCCCATAATAAACCTCAATTCTAAATTGAATTGTAATGTTTCGGGTCTCTGATATGGATTGGTTCTTCGATAGTAGTTCTCAAAATCTCCTGTCCGTCCTCACCGAATCCAATAACCGTATCATTGTACATCTCAAACTTCTTGCCGTGAATAGTCGTTTCAAAAACCTTTGGTCCTTCCTCAATCTTGTATTCGAATATAATGGATTGCGCCATCCTGAATAATGACATAACCGCAAGTCTTTCGCGAGAAGGAACCATAAATTTATCAATTGCTTCATCTACACCGGGACCGAACATCTGCCTTAAATATGCCCTTGGCGCCCATCTAGGAGGAATATAATATATGTTAGGTTCTGTCCCAAACTGAGGATAAAGCGGTAGGGCTAGCTTATCATGCCGGATTAACCAAGTGACTGGATTTTTTGGATTATCATCCAAAAACCCCTGTAAACGAATCTGACCTACACAAGCCGACATACACCTGGTTTCCATCGGACGTCCCTTTGTTATCGGATCACGCCCTTCAACCCTGGGATAGCAGGCAATACACTTTTCACTTACCCTTGTCAAACCTCTAAACATAGGTTTCTTATACGGACATTGCTCTACACATTTTCTGTAACCTCTGCATCTCTTCTGGTCAATGAGGACAATTCCATCTTCTTTTCTCTTGTATATAGCCTTCCTCGGACATGCCGCTAAACAACCAGGATAGGTACAATGATTGCAAAGCCTCTGTATATAGAAGAACCAACGACTATGTTCGGGTAACGAAGAGTATTCGTCCGGCTTATTACTTTTTGCAACGTCTTCGCCAATGTTTGGAGACCTCCATTCCTTGTCTTCAGGAATGTATCCAACTGCCCACTGATTCAGGTTTTTCTTTGAGGCTGCTTCAAATATCGTATCACCCTCATATACTCCATAGGGTGATAATTTCTCATCCTTTTCATCCGTGTACCAGGTATTCTCACCGTTATCAATCAACTTTAGCGTTTTTACATCCCAGGATTGTGGATAACCACCATACGGTTTGGTCTCCACATTATTCCACCACATGTGTTCCTGACCCTTATTATAAGTCCACGCACTCTTACAGGCCATAGTGCATGTCTGACAGGCAATACATCTGTTAATGTTGAATATGGCTGCAAATTGCCGTTTCGGCCTGGATTCAAAATAGGGATACTCCATGCGTCTCCCTAAATGCCAGTTATGTACTAACGTCATTTTTCAATCCTCCTTAAATTCTTTATCCTAAAGAGTCTACTACTGCCAAGCAACCTTTTCTAGCGTTGCATGATGCCATTGAGTAGATATGTTCTTTTGTCCGTTTCTGTCTTGCTCCCCGCCATTCCATACCGCCATATTAAAAAATGAATTTCCGCCAGGTACAAACTGCACATCATGTGGATCCTGTGTAATTAACGAACGATACATAATTACCGTCCACACACCATCCTCATAATGGCTACATCCATTTACATCCTGATGGTCTTGCGTAGTAAGCGTACCAAAGCCTTCTGCATTTAAATCTTCTACCGTTCTACCACGACCTGGCTGGGAAAGCAAATTGTTGGCGGCCCTTCCTCCTGATAAGACTTCCACACTTGTTATCAATTCTCTGTGATAGTAAGCGCTGTAAGGGTTGAAATTAAAATCATCGTGCATATTCGGATATTGCACCTCTACATCTTCCAATTCACCTTTAACAAGCAAATCCGCCTCCCAATCAGCCTTCCAGTGCCAGAGGTTAGTTGGTTTTTCTCTGTCCCCCATCCTTGGGCTAAAATGTTCTGCTGGCGTTATTTCCACCGCACCTAAAGGAAACATCAAAGCCACAGCATCCCTGAACTCCTGAACGGCAATTGTCCTTGCATTTCTTGTTGGATCTTTCCAAATAATTTGAAAATAAACCGTAATCCCATCATGCACTGCCGTTACTTCCGCACTGGTCACAGAACCTCCGCCATTAGGAAACGCCTTATCCTGTTTTTGGAGCGTAATATTAACTGGCTTCGCATCTTTAAAAGCACCCTTCAATGATTCTACATCCATGTGATAAGGTTTGTCCAGTTGTACGTATTTCACAGTCAATACTTCTTTCGCGGGGGTAAATTCCTCATCGCTCATACCCTTTACTCCAGGAGCTGTTTCCTCAGCTGCAAACAACGTTGCGCTAAGAAAAACCGCCCCAAGCAGGGGTAAACTATATTTAAACAACGAAAATCCTTTTTTCATAAACTCCCCTCCTTATAATCTCGTGCCTTTTATAAAAACCTATTAAAATTTTCAAGAAATATCAATCGCAAATTTTGAATAACAATAACTAATTTGGCAAATTCCATTCCTCATTTTAAAACAACATACAATATATAAAATATATACCTTAGTTGTTTATTTTCACTATGCTATGGAAATTGGAGATACTGAATTTTATTATGGATTTCTTGCATGACATTTCTTTATTGAAATACATAGTGCAACTCGGAAACAATCTTAATACATTCGAGAATTATAATCAAACAAATCTAACGCTATTAATTTTACCTGCAAAAAGAGATTTGTCAAATTTTGTGGAATGAGGTATCGTTCATGAGCTTGCTTTTTGCCTCATCAACAATCTTGGTCGTTATTTCTTTATAACCATTCTCCTGGGCATATTTCTCTATTTTTATCATAATCATATTTCTAATGAAGGAAGGAATGCGTTCTGTTTGTATTTGGGCTTCTTGCGTCCAAACAACAGGAGCATGTACTTTTATGGTAGGTTTTTCAAGAGCTTCTTGAGCGCTCTCGGTGACCCCTTCGAATCCATTTTCATTATGCAAATGACTGTAATTGTTAAGCGCAGAATCTTTTCTATTTATCGATACTCTTTGAAGTTTCGAACCAGCAGCAACCGATCTAAGCTCAGCCTCTACATTTCCCCCCGTGAGCAATACATTGCACGGCGACAACCTCAATAAATTTTCAGTTGTACTGCCAATATCCAGTCCATTTGTGTCATGGACACCCGTACGTCCTATAATTAACAATGACGGTTGTACTTTGAAAACAAATTTGAGTATTTGATCATAAGGCTTGCCATCCAATAAGATAGAATTCATCTCAATACCGGCATCGCTTGCCATGCGATTAGCTCGATCTAAGTGTCCCTGATAAATTTTTGCCAGTCCTTTATCGATAATCTCTTCATGGAGTGTTTCCTGTTCCTTAAATCTGAAAATTTGCCCTGCTTCCTTAGAAAGCACCTTTGCGATACTCCCAAATGCAACTCTATGATAATGAGGATCATACACAGAAACAGAATCAAGTTTCAGATTAAACCGCTGGGTAAACGATAGAGCAGACTTCACACCGGCGACAGACTGTGCACTTCCATCAACTGCAACTACTGCGCTTCCCTCGAAACAACCATTTTTTACCACCAGTATGTCTGTCTTGATTCGTCTGACAACACGCTCACAAACGCTTCCAAGCGTGCTATTGTCCACAGCTGCCAATCCTTGAGCGCCCATAATCACCAGGTCGTATCGATCTCTCTGCACTTCCTTAATAATTTCATAATAATTCTTGCCTTCCAACAAAAGACTTTTGTGCGGAACAGCAGCCTCACGGCATTTTTTATCAAACACATCCAGATATGACTCTGAAATTAACTTGAGTCCCTGGTTAATCAAGGAAGTATGAAGGTCTCTCTGTCGCTGGAGAACTGCCTCGTCCTGGTACTGTGGCGGCAAACCTGTTTCCATATCACGAAACCGTCTTTGATGCAACGATGCGTCATAGACATGGCATCCCACTAACAGGGAATTGAATTTTTTGGAGAGCGCGATTCCTAAATCAATGCAATGATTAGAATGGCGTGAATTGTCAATTGCAATGAATATCTTTTTATACATAAAGATGTTTGAACTGGTTATATTCTATCGCTGTAACGATTCTTTCCTGAGTTTCTTCCATTCACCAATAGCGCCCACTGCCAAAGCCAGGGTAATTACAATAAGAAATAACCAACGTGCTAATGATTTAACTGCACTGGACTTTTTCTCTTCAACAACTGATTCTTTCGCAACAACCACCGGCTTTTCTGCTTTCTGCGTTGAAAGATTACGAATATATATTACCAGTTCTTTGATCCTCTTCTCCGAAAGTGTTTTTCCCCACGGCGGGCAAAGATTAGATTTATCAACTGCTTTCGATCCCTCAGTAATAGACTTTATCAACTGATCGTCCGTCCTTTTCTTCATGTATTCTACGTCAAGGAAATTTCGTGGTTTTGGCTTCAAATCGATTGTAAAGAACGTTCCGTCTCCTTTACCTTTCGTCCCATGACACGGTGAACAATAATATTCAAAAGTCTTTTTGGGAGACAGTAAAAAAACTTGCTCACGTGGAGAAAAATCTAAGTTTTCGGCCGTAGCTATACCGCCTAAGGCGCCCAACAAAACAAATGAGCCTATAATTAGCATTTTTTTACACGTTGGAAAATAACCCATTATTCTTTTCCCTCTTTCTTCTGCACATGATCAGACAGGAAACCTACCAGCGACTTTAATTCATCATCCGAAAGGCCAAAGTTTGGTTCTAAAAATTGAGGGTTTACCTGTTGCGGATTTCTTAAATGATAGAGTATGTACGCAGGTTGCAATCGATCTCCTACCGTTTGAAGGTTAGGACCAACAACACCACCACCTTTAGCACCTTCCGCATGACAGGTATTACATCCCTTTTCGTAAAAAAGCTTCTCTCCTGCAGAGACAACTTCCGCAGAAGGCGCCCCACCCTCGAAAGGATTTGGGAGGGTCTCTTTGGTTTTTAGATTCTTTTCGATATACTCTATAGCCACCTTTGCATCTTCTTCTGTTAAATTAAACTTGGGCATTTGCTGGCTGAGCGGACGGATAATATCCGGTGACTGTAAAAAATCCTTCTCCCAGTTCATATGAATCTTACTACCGGCAATCGTTAGATTAGGCGCATAGGTACCGCCTTTATTTTGTATTCGATGACAGCTCAAGCAGCGTATTTCGTATAAAAGCTTTTCAAACCCTGCCAACCCATCTCGCTTCTTCTCCACCACAGGCATGAGTTCAGAGATTCCTTTTATATCGTGACAGACAAAACACCTTGCCCTCTCTACAATATCCTTACCTTTTTCAACAAGGGCAGTGTCTTTTCTGATATCGTTAAATTCTTTTTCTGTTAATATTTGAACTTCTGGTTCAGCACTTTTGGCTTCCTTTACTTCACCCTCGTCCTCTTCTTTTTCTTCTGGTACAAACTGAGTATCACGCATAACGAATTCAGCAATACCTCTTAAGTCGCTATCAGAAAATCGGAATTGCGCCATCATCGTATCAGGAAAATGGCTCTTTGTATTACCAAGCCAGTCATATAACCAATTCCTGTTAATCTTTGTTATAATTTCACCAAGATCTGGCCCCACGCCTACGTTTCCTCCAACACCTTTTATCGGATGACAGATTGTACAACGCGCACGCCCCCATACACCTTTCCCATTGTTATATATCTTGTCCATCTTGTCGTATTCATCATCAGAAAGTTCGTCTTCTTTCTTCAGCAGAAAGGCGTCCCATGTAATCTGTGGTACTTCTTTTTCTTTAAGACTGCTCAAAAAAACCATAACGGCTTTAATTTCTTCAAAATCCAAACCGAGGTTTGGCATTTTGGCATTTGGCACAACTTTTTTAGGATTGGCAATCCACCGGGAAATCCATTCTACCCTAGCCTTATTAATAATGTTTGCCAGCGGTGGACCATTTTTAACCCTCTTATATGGATCTTCAAGCTCAAATGGAAGCATAGACCATCCTTCCGGAATACGATATTTTTTATCTAAATCCAGAAACATGGAATCAATTTCCCTTTCCTGCCCAAAGGAAACATTCACAAAAACTATCCATGGTAAACCTACTATGGCTATTAAAACCAAAATCTTTTGTAAACTAGCTAACGACCTTGACCTCATTAAAAACTCCTTAACAAGATGTTGTTTTATTACTATTCTTCTTCCAATTTCGGTGGGAACCTGCGTAATCTTGCAACAAACCACATCTCAATACTTGCACCCATAACAATTGCAATCAATACGTAAACAAAAACCGTTTTGGGTACTGATTTTTCAAGCGATATGTAATACCATGACGACACTGATTTTTGTCCGGCGACATCGCTATTTGAACCATCCCATACCGCAAAGGCAATAGGGATGAGCTTTCCAATTTCAAATTGAATATCTCCCTTTGCATCCTCCGTCTTCAAAGGTCTCTTCATAACAACCTTCCACCGCCCATTTTGGTAAATCCCCTTCCCCGTCACATTCTGGCTCTCCGGTGGCTGTGTTACAATATTTTTAAATCCCTTTGCGTTCATTTCAATCAGTGTCCCCGGCTCTGTTTCTGGTGCCTCGACAATAGAACCAAATCCTTCGCTCCAATATGCCTTCCAACTCCACAGATTTACCACTCCACTGGAATCTCCCATTGCAAAATATGGCTTCTTTAACGATTCCGGAATTTTTGTTGGAAACTGAAGCGAAACGGCATCTCTGAATATTTCCTCTTGTTTGTTAGTTGAATCATCCCATTCAACCAAAAAGGCAATTTCATCCTTATTGTATAAAGCCTTAATCATAACTGCATCAATTGACGGCGCCCAATGTCTGGGACTAGTAAGGATTTGCCCTGCCAATGGAACCTCTACTGGCGTGGCTTTACTCCAGTTCTCATCTAATGGTTCCGTCGGCAATTGTTCGCCTTCAAATAACTTAACCTTTACCACCACATCAGATGCCATATCTTTAGATAAACTTTTCACATAGTGAGCAACATGCCAACGATCTTCATCAGAAAGTTTTTCTAAATAAGATCCCATTGGGGTCTCATTAAATCCAGTTGAAATCGTACGATAAATATCTTCGATCGCATTACCACCCTTAAAATTCCATGCCTCGGATAAATCCCTTGCCCTGTAAGGCATATTCCATTCTGTTTGTAAAGCTACCGTTAAAGGACCATTTCCCCTTCCATCCTCGCCATGGCATTCAAAACACTTCGTCTCCTTAAATAGCTCTTGCCCTCTTTTTATGCTATCTGGGGTTGAGGCAACTGAACCAACAGACACTACCTTCGGGGCAGTGTCTTTCTTAAACTGTTCGTTAAAGGTCTTGATATAATAAATTGCCTGCCATCGTTCTGTTTCAGCAATCGTGCTCCAGAAAGGCATGGCCGTTCCTTCTATACCGCTGGTAATAATTCTAAAAAGGTCTTCATCGGTAGGAACTGAGCCAGCCGCAGTAGAACGAACCTTATACTCATTTCTCGTAAAATTTCTGGGTTTTGGAAACATGGTTTTCGATGCAGGGCCATCACCCTGACCTTCGATTCCATGACAATACCAACACCGCTTTTCGTAAACCTTTTTCCCTTCTGCAATAGCTTCGGGTGTTTCAGACAACTTTTGTGGTACCTCATGTTTATAAGTTCTAAACAAGTGCGATGTCTGCGCGGATACCTCAGAACGTCCTACAAAAACACCTGTCGTTACTACGATTAATCCCAAACTAATCAAAACACTTTTATACGCTTTTATCATAGTATTTACTTGCTCTTCTATCAGTTGCTGTTGATAAATTAATCACCTTTAACAGTTAAGAACTAAGCCTCCCTTTTACACAAGCGCTATAATTATTCAAGCTTTTCCCTTTGTCGAGGCATAACACCAGCCGTATCATATTCACCCATAATAATCTTCCAGATTTCATCATCCTTTAAATCGTCTTTCCACGACGGCATTGCAGAATCCCATGGGGTAGACTCTGACGGGAGACCAGG
>Ga0209514_10006350_pt1 | contig 14553 bp, 12 predicted proteins | sample Subgrocontami58m_FD_187452 | JGI IMG/M metagenome (GOLD analysis project Ga0209514, IMG submission 187452) | Subsurface groundwater microbial communities from S. Glens Falls, New York, USA - GMW37 contaminated, 5.8 m (SPAdes) (version 3) | ecosystem: Environmental > Aquatic > Deep subsurface >...
CTCCCAACGGCAGCTCGTGAGGTACAGGCGCTGCATCAGCCGTAGCGGCGCCTCGCCGCTGCCCGCCGCCAGGCCGTCCACCAGCGCGCGCAGCTCTCGCGCCAGTTGGGCGTACTCTCGCGAGCTGTAGACGCCGATCCATTCCTTGTAGAGGGGGCTCTCGCCGCCGCGGCCCTGCAGGCGCCGGCCGATCTCGTAGTAGCCGTACTGGCAGGGGAGCAGGGCGGCGGTTATCTCCGGCAGGCCGTGGGTGTACGCCACCTGCACCAGGTAGCTGGTGTATCCCAGGGTGGTCGGCGTGGGCTCCGCCTGCTCCAGCTCCCTGGCCGCGACGCCGGCCCGGGCGCTGAAGGCGCGGTGGAACTCCATCTCCGTATGCAGCGTGGCGTGGAGGAGAGCGCTCAGCCGGCGCATCGCGGGGACGTCCTCGGCCTTGGCCACCGCCAGGCTCACGGCGCGGGCGTACTGGACCAGGAACAGGTAGTCCTGGGCGATGAACTCGCGGAAGCGCTCCGGGGGCAGGCTGCCCTCGCCGATGCCAAGGACGGCCGGATGCTGCAAAATGGCCTGCCAAATGGGGGCAGCGGCGCGGCGGGCGCGGTCGGTAAACCTCACGTCACTCCACCGTCACCGTCTTGGCTAGGTTGCGCGGCTGGTCCACGTCCAGGCCGCGGCACAGCGCAATCTCGTAGGCCAGGCACTGCAGGGGGACCGCCGTCAGCAGGGGCGACAGCCAGGACGAGGCCGGCGGCACCCAGAGGACATGGTCCACCCGCCGGGCGAGCTCTAGGTCGCCCTCGGTCCCCAGGGCGATGACGGTGCCGTCCCGCGCTTTCACCTCAGCGATGGCCCCCAGCATCTTGTCGTAGAGCGCATCGCGCAGGGCGATGGCCACCACCGGCAGCTCCCGGTCGATGAGGGCGATGGGGCCATGCTTCATCTCGCCGGCCGGATAGCCCTCGGCATGGATGTAGCTGACCTCTTTGAGCTTGAGGGCGCCTTCCATGGCGATGGGGTACTGCACGCCCCGGCCCAGGAAGAGGAAGTGCTGGGCGTTGGAGAAACGGCGGGCCAGGGCCTGGTACTGGTCCCGCTGCTCCAGCAGGCGCCCCAGGGCAGACGGCAGTGGCGCCAGGTCGCCCACGAGCTGCCTCAGCCTCTCAGCGCTTACCTCACCGCGCAGCCTCCCCAGGTGGACAGCCAGCAAGTACAGGGCCAGCAGGGACCCCAGGAAGGTCTTGGTGCTGGCCACCCCAATCTCCAGCCCGGCGCGGATGAAGATAGTGCCGTCGGCCACCTGGGTCGCCTGGCTCTCCGGCAGGTTGCAGACGGCCAGTTGCGGGGCTCCCTTTCGCTTAGCGGCCACCAGCGCTTTCAGGGTGTCCACCGTCTCCCCTGACTGAGTGACGGAGACCACCAGGGTGTGCTGGTCCAGCGGAGGGTCCCTGTAGAGGAACTCGGAGGCGTTGTCCACTTCGGCGGGCAGGCCAGCGATCCCTTCCAGCATTAGCCTGCCCACCATGGCGGCGTGGAGGCTGGTGCCCATGCCCAGGAAGATGGCGCGCTGGAACCGGCGGGCCTGGGCCCTTATAAAGGGGAACTCCTGCCCCAGCCGGACGAGAGGGGGGTCGAACTGCACCCGGCCCCGCAGGGAGTCCAGCACCACCTCCGGCTGCTCCATGATCTCCTTGATCATGAAGTGCTTGTAGCCCCCCTTGGCCGCCGCCAGGGGGTCCAGAGAGGAGAGCTGGGGCTCCTTGACTACCGCCCTACCCTGCTCGTCGAAATAGGTGGCCCCGGTGGCCGTGATGGCGGCCACCTCGCCGCTGCGCAGCACTGCTGTGCGCTGGGTATAGGGCAGGAGGGCGGAGAGGTCGCTGGCGACGAACATCTCCCCTTCCCCATAGCCCACGACCACGGCGCCAGCGTAGCCGCTGCGCGCCGCCACGATTTTGTCCGGCTCCAGAGGGCTCAATGCCATCAGGGCCTGGGCGCCGCGGATTTGCCCCAGGGTCAGGCGCACCGCGTCCGCCAGCGTCTTGTCCTGCCCCAGGGACTCCTCGATGAGATGGGGGATAACCTCGGTGTCAGTCTCGGAGAGGAAGCGGTGGCCCCGCGCAGCCAGCGCCCGCTTGAGCTCCCCGTAGTTCTCCACGATGCCATTGTGGATGACGCTGACCCGGCTCTCCTCGTCGCTGTGAGGATGGGCGTTGGCCAGGCTGGGCTTGCCATGGGTGGCCCAGCGGGTGTGGCCGATCCCCACGTTGCCCCTGAGCGTCCGGGCGCTCAGGGCGGCCTCCAGGGCTGCCAGCTTACCCACCACCCTCTTGATAGCGAGCTTGCCGCCGGTGGAGAGGACGGCGACGCCAGCGCTGTCGTAGCCCCGGTATTCCAGCCGCTTCAGCCCCTCCAGCACGATGGGTATGGCGGGCCGCCGCCCCACGTAGCCAACTATGCCGCACATGTCTTCTCTTACTCAGGAGGTTGGAATACAGCGACTACCGACCAGGGCCGCCGCGGGCCAGGGCCGCCGGCAGCGCCAGCGCTGCCCCGGCGCCGGGGTGACGCCCCTAGCTCATCTCCCGCAGGCGCGCCACCACCTCCTGGACCACGTCATCGGGCGTGGAGGCGCCGGCGGTTACCCCTACCACCCGGCGGCCGCTGAACCATTCTGGCTTGAGCTCGGCGGCAGTCTCGATGTGGTGGGTCGGAAGCCCCTTGGCGGCCGCCAGCCCCGCCAGGTGCTGGGTGTTGGCGGACTGCTTGCCCCCCACCACCACCATGGCCTCCACTTCGGCGGCCAGCTCCAGGGCTGCGACCTGCTGCTTGGAGGTGGCGTTGCAGAGGGTGCTCACCACCTCCACCTGGTCCATCCGGTCCAGGAGGGCCTCCATGACCTGGTTCACAAAGCTGGCGAAGTGGGCGGGGTGTTGCGTCGTCTGGGAGAGGAGCCCCAGTCGCCGTGGCAGCCGCTCCCCCAGCTCCAGTACATCGGCGAGCCTGAGGGTGGCGATGGCCTTGCCCCGGCACCAGCCCAGGACACCGCTCACTTCGCGGTGGTTGGCGTCGCCGTAGATGACCACGAAGTAGCCGTCGTCGATGAGGCGCCTGGCATTTTTCTGGGAGATGCTGACGATGGGGCAGGTGGCGTCTACGATGTCGAGGCCGCGGCGCTCCATCTCTTCGATGGCGTCGGGCCCCACGCCGTGGGCGGTGATCGCCACCCGGTTGCTTTTGATGTCGGCCAGCTTGTCCACCACCGAGACCCCTTTGGCAGACAGCTTCTGCACCACCTGGGGGTTGTGGACAACGGGGCCGAAGCTGGCCACGCTGCCATCCTTGGCCGTGGTCTCCACCAGCTCGATGGCCCGGCGGACGCCGAAGCAAAAGCCGTACTCACGCGCCAGCCTGACCTCCATCTATCGCTCCTTCGCGAACGGCACTGCCGCCCCTGTCAGTGCCGGCTTCTGACCCGCCGTCCCTGTCCGCAGTTGATACGCTCCGCGCCGGTTCTCAGGTAGCAGCGCGGCTACACGTACCATTATGGCATCAGTGCAAGCCTGCGTCTCCTGCCTCTGGGGGTTCTCGACTTGCCCGCCCACGGTAAAGGGCTCTCCCACCCGCACGGTGATAAGGGGGCGGCGCAGCAGCCGCCAGGGCCTGAGCAGCGCCTCGGTGCCGGTGATGGCCACGGGCACCAGGGGCGCCCCGGTCCGCAGCGCCAGGTAGCCCACGCCTGGCTTCCCCTGCCGCAGGATAGTGTCACGACTGCGCGTGCCTTCGGGGAACAGCGCCAGGGCACCCCCAGCCCGCAGCCAGGCCTCGGCCTGGGCCAGAGCCTGGCGGTCCACGGCCTCGCGGTTCAGCGGGATGGCGCCGTAAAGCCTGACCGCCAGGCCGACCAGCGGTATGGAGAAGAGCTCGCGCTTGGCCAGGAAGCGCACCCGTCGCGGCAGGCTTGCCGCCAGGAGCGACGGGTCCGCTAGCGACAGGTGGTTGGAAACGATGATGAGGGGCCCCGAGGGCAGGGGGCCCTGCCGCTCCACGCGCCAGCGGGCCAGCAGCAGCAAGGCGCCGCGCATGGCGCCCGTCATCGCCCGGTAGAAAAGGCTCACGCTACGCTACCGCCTTCCCCACCAGCTGGAGCACCTCCTGTACCACCTCCTCGAGGGTCAACCCCTGAGTATCGATGATGCGGGCGTCCGGGGCAGGCTTCAGGGGCGAGACCGCCCGCTCGCTGTCGAGGCGGTCCCGGCGTAGGAGGTCCTGCAGGATGGTGTCCAGGTCAGCGGCCTCGCCCTGCTGGGCGAGCTCTCGCTGGCGGCGGCGGGCGCGCTCGTGAGGGGACGCCTCCAGGTAGATTTTGAGGGGAGCCTCCGGGAGCACGACGGTGCCGATGTCGCGTCCCACCATGACCAGGCGGCCGCCGCGAGCGATCTCCCGCTGGCGGGCCACCAGCGCGCGGCGGACCTGGGGGTGACGCGACACCACCGAGACCGCTTGCTCCACGTCGCGGCCCCGCAGCTCGGGCCCCAGCGGGCTCCCGTTGACCACCAATGGGACCTCTCCCGGACCGCCGTCGGGCGGCAGCGCCATGGTCGTCTCCGTCGCCAGGCGCCCCAGCGCCTCCCCCTCCTCCAGATCGACCCCCCGCTGGAGGGCAATCCAGGTGAGGGCCCGGTACATGACGCCCGTGTCGAGGAAACGGTAGCCCAGGTGGCGGGCTAGCGCGGCGCCGACGGTGGTCTTGCCCGCCGCCACGGGGCCGTCGAGGGCGATCACGGAAGGGACCGTAGCTGGGGCCAAGCCATCTCCTCGGTGGTGCTTCGGGGTGGTCATTATAGCATGAGGTCCGCGCTTGAAACGCCGCGTCGACAGACCGGTATCCGGTATGATGAGGCCAGTCCGCCCCTCTCCCTTTCCCTGGAGGGAGAGGGGCGGGTGAGGGGGAACCTGCGGGACCACGACAGCACGCGCTCGTTGGGGAGAGTCTAGAGAGGGAGTCAAAGCCCTTCCTTGGCTTTCATGCGCAAAGAGCGCTACGGCTCCGCAGTCTTGCTAATATCTCGCAGGTGAAGCGACTTACCGCGGATGACCGCCGTAACGCTTACTCGAGAGTCCCAGAGTGGCTGTACGATGTCATCCAATAGTCCTGGCGGAACAATTATCTTGTGCACGTGACCTTCGGAATCTCTTAGGCCTACCAGGTCCTTTCTTTTCAGACCATCAGCGAACCGTAGAGTCCCTTCGAGCGTCATCACTTGCTCGCTCTCTGCCTGTGTGAGCCCTGACCGTAGAAGTGCCGCAGGTATTTCACGCCGGTAACGGGATAGGAGAATGCTGCGTTCGTGACCATCGTCTAGAGTAGCGAAGCGAACTGCTCGAATATCGTCACCATCCGGTGAGACATTCCGCGCCAAGGACACGAAGTTCAGATAGTATGCTTCCTCACGAATACGCTCCCGTAATCCACCCTCATGTCCTCCGTTGAAAAGTTCAAGACAATCTAGCAACTCTCTCATTATGTCTTGGTTAGGGTCCAACCCATGGAAGCCTAACTGAGCCCCTATCCTGAAAGAGATCGCGAAACTCGACGCCTGCGGTGCTGTCAAGTAGAGTCCCAAGCCGCCCAATAACTTAGATGGCTTACCACGCTCTCGGAAGGGCACATTTTGCTGCCTTTCAGCCGTGCGGAATACAAGCCGCTCGATATCTTGGACTCTATCCAAAAATACGCCGCTTTCTGTGAGGCCATAATCGACAGCCTGGCCGGTAATGGACACGTGAACCTCGACGGGCGCCAGCACGATGCCCTTTCGATGAAGAGCTTGCTGAAACACTGTTTTTTCAAAGAGGATGCGCAGCTCTTCAGCTATCTCGTCTGGCGGTTCCCCTGCCAGGGCGGCTGCGATGAGCTTCTCGGCGTCTCTTAGCCTCCCGCACTCAATGGCTAGGGATGCTGCACTGCGGTGAAGTATGGATCTCGTTGGCTCTAGAGCATCTTGAGCAGCTACGAGTTCGGCAGCGGCGCGCTCCTTATCGAAGGCAAGGCCTAGTAACTCCAGATAGCGACCGTGTTGCCCGCGCAATTTAGCTACATAGCCTTGCTCTGCCAGGTTCATGGCCTCTCGATGAAGCGTGGTGGTGGTTGCGTCTTCGTTCATTTGTTTTGTAGACGCGACGTTGGGGAACCGAATTCTATCACTGCGATGATGGCGGGCAGGCCCATCTTGTCTGACCTCCCAACCTGTGCCAACTTCACCCTCATTCTAGCCATTACGTCGCTCTTTGAGCCGCTCCTTATGCCCGTTATCTCCAACCTGACCATGTCTTGGAAAAGCACGTTGGTGTTGCCCTTTGGCCCCAACCAGTAGTCGAAGCCTGTACCCTTGAACGACTGCTCCACCACAGTGAGGTCAGTTAGCAGGCCTATCAGAAGAAAGGTCATGCCACATGCGCCCAACTCAGTAGCGTGTGGTTCGTCAGCCCACGTTGGCCTAGCCTGTTCAGGGTTTGCTAGTGGTGGCCATTTAACACATACGTCCGCAGGATAGTCTCCGTCAACTGACATCATGACCCCTGGGACGTGCAGTTGAGATTCAAGGCAGACTACTGCCGCTTCAGCTAAAGCTGCTCCCCACGCCGGGCTTATCAAGCCTATCCCATTGGCAAGGTCAGCCAGGATGATCGTGGCGGAAGTCGGTGTAGGACTACTCATTTATTACGCTAATCATCTCTACGGTATCCCAAGCCTACCATTGGGCGAACAGAAGTCCTTCGGAGCGTCTTCGTTCTCCTGCCTGGGAATCTGGTTGCTTGTCCGCCTGCCGTGAAGCGGCCCTTTAGCAGGCGTTATACACCTAGCAGCTTGCCCTGGTCAACCCGCGCCCCCTGCCAGATGTGCCCACCTGTGCCAAACGCCCCTTCCACCATCCCTGCGCTACGCTTATCATCTTGCCGTGGCCAAGCGTGCGCTGGCCCGAGGTTACCGATGTGTCCTTGCCCTGCCACTAGCCTGCCCAATCTTGCCAGCGCCACAGCCGCGAGGCCTCGATTCGTTTCCCGGAAAAAAGTTCCACCAGGTTCGGCGGCCCCGAAACGAATGCCGGCAGGCTTTCCCGACACTCCCCTCTCCCTCTGGGAGAGGGCTAGGGTGAGGGCCTTGTTATAATCTGATGCCATGTTCGAGAAGCTGGAGCGTCAAGAGCAGCGCCTAGCGGAGATCGACGCCCTCCTGGCCGACCCCGCCCTCGCTAGCGATGTCGCCCGCCTGCAACAGCTCGCCCGGGAGCGCAGCGCCCTGGAAGGCCCGCTGGCGCTGTTCCGCCGCTACCGCAAGGTGGAGGCGGATATCGCCTCGGCCGAGGCGCTGCTGCAGGCGGAGCGCGACGATCCCGATCTAGCGGGACTGGCCCGCGAGGAGCTAGAGCGGCTGCGCTTGGACTGGGAGCGGCTCACCCGGGAGCTACAGCGGGCCTTGCTGCCCCAGGACCCCAACGACCGCAAGGACGTCATCGTGGAGGTGCGGGCGGGCACCGGCGGGGAGGAGGCTGCCCTCTTTGCCGCCGAGCTTTTCCGCATGTACGCCCGCTACGCCGAGCGTCTGGGCTGGCAGACCGAGGTCCTGACCACCTCGGAGAGCGAGCGGGGCGGCTTCAAGGAGATCATCTTCGAGGTGCGGGGTCAGGGCGCCTTCAGCCGCCTGAAGTTCGAGAGTGGCGTCCACCGCGTGCAGCGCGTGCCCCTCACCGAGGCTCAGGGCCGCATTCACACCTCCACCGCCACCGTGGCTGTCCTGCCCGAGGCCGCCGAGGTTGATGTCCAGATCAGCCCCAACGACCTGCGCATCGACATCTATCACTCCGGCGGCGCCGGCGGGCAGAACGTGAACAAGGTGGCCACCGCCGTGCGCATCACCCATCTGCCCACGGGGTTAGTGGTGGCCTGCCAGGACGAGCGCTCCCAGCTCAAGAACAAGCAGAAGGCGATGGCCGTGCTGCGGGCCCGCCTCTACGACATGAAGGCGCGGGAGCAGGAGCAGCAGCAGGCCCAAAGCCGGCGCGCCCAGGTGGGGACGGCGGAGCGGTCGGAGAAGGTGCGCACCTACAACTTCCCCCAGGATCGCCTTACCGACCACCGTATCGGCCTGACCTTGCACAACCTCCCCGCTATCCTCAACGGGGAGCTGGACCCGCTCCTGGATGCCCTGGCAGCCAGCGCCCAGGCCGAGCAGCTTGCCACCGCGGCGTCGTAGAAACCGGAGCCTGCGCCTCCGGGCGGGTGTATAGTGGGTGTATACGCCAGGGGGTGCTCCAGAATCACTTGGTTTTAGCCACCTAATTGCGGAGCAAAACTAGAATGTCCTCGCTCCGCTCCTCTTCTTCGAGAACAATTCTTTGATGCATTCGCGGGACAGCACACCAAGCTCATGGGCAGCCGCCCCGGGGGCTCGGGATTTGAGGAAAAGGATAATCCAGTCCCTCAAGGCCCAAGGCTTTCGCGTCCGCAATGGCACAATCCTCCCCCCGAAGGACCTGTCGAAGGACAGCGTTCGCCAGCTTCATAAGACGGCCGTTGAACATCGGCTTGAGCGCGCTAGGGACGGACTCTTCCGGAAGGAGAGCGCACTACTGAGGCACATCGCTTCTGGGAAAGACGTGGCTCCCACGAAGATTTCCCCTCGTCTGGTCGAGGTGCTTCCAGAGACTGACGAAGAACTCCTCTTTAGATATGCGAGTCTGCATTGGAGCATCCCGGTCTCGTCGGGTTATGGTAGGCGATTGAGATTCCTTGTCGTCGACGACCACAACGGGAAACTCATGGGACTGATCGGCTTGGGAGACCCTGTCTACAGCCTAGGACCACGTGATGAATGGGTTGGTTGGACTACCGCAGACCGTAAGATGCGCCTAAAGAATGTGATGGACGCATTCGTACTCGGGGCGGTGCCGCCTTACTCCTTTCTGTTGTGTGGAAAGCTCGTGGCCATGCTGGCCGCCAGCGACACGGTTCGTGATGCGTTCAAGAGGAAGTACGGGGGCACCCGCTCGGTCATCAGACGAGAGGTGCATGATGGCCGTCTTGCGATGATCACCACAGCCTCGGCTCTTGGGCGCTCCTCTGTTTACAACAGGCTCCGACTCGGAGAGCGGCTACTATATCAAAGTGTAGGCTTCACGAAGGGGTCTGGCGAGTTTCACTTCGCGAATGGCCTGTATAGGGAGATCTCTGGGTTTGCGGAGGAGCATTGCGAGCCCACGGCGAAGCAGGAACGGTGGGGAACAGGGTTTCGTAACCGGCGAGAGATCATCAAGAAAGGCCTGCCTATTCTTGGGCTGTCAAGCGACTGGATTTATCACGGAATCGAACGGGAGGTGTTCGTCATCCCGCTCGCCCGGAACACCCGTGAGTTCCTTCGAGGAAAGCACTCCCGCCTGATGTGGTATCAACAGTCCGAACCACAAATCCTCGAATACTTCCGTGACCGGTGGTTGCTCCCCAGATTCTCCCGGGATAAAGAGTTCAGGTCGTGGTCCAAAAACGAATGGGCCATCTGGGCGAGAGGGGGAAACCAGCATGGCTGACACATTCTCGGACCTTCCTGACGCCCTCGTCCGCGATCTACTTGCTCAGGCGACGCCCGTCGCAGAGCGAGTTTCTACGCACCTCAACCGGCTCCGGCAGGCCCGCGATTCTATGCGCCAACACGTCCAATCAGAGGGGTTGATCGCGCGGAAGGCCGACCTCGACGTGCCTCGAGAGCCCTCGGTCGTTGGTATTGACGGCTCTTATCAAATGCATCGACTAACCGCAATCGACCTATGCGCAGCGGCAGCGGTGGCTGTCGAAGGCACCGCAAAAGAGGCGCGTCGCCACTGGCAGGAGCCGTATCATCGCATGTGGGTAAACAGCTTCGAGCACAGCAAGAACGCTACCAACACTCTCCGAGGGCTGATGATATCCATGGAGCTTGACCTTGCGGCAATAGCACCCCACGACCTCGTTCTCTTGGATGGCTCTTTTGTCGTCCTGCTGATTTACTTGAATCAAGGCCTGACGAGTTCTACCTCCCCCAATTCACCAGCACCTTTGCGCGAGGAGTTTCAGCGCAGATGGCACGAGGAACACGTATTGGACCGATTCCTTGACCTGATTCAAAGTGACCGGACTGTTGCCGTGCCGAAGTACAGCGCAAGAAACGAGCTGATGACTCTTGTGAGAGGCGAAGACATTCCAGAAACCGATGGAAAGACACTAGCGACCATCATGCTCCAACCCGACGAATACATCACACCGCTGCCTATTTTTCATTTCGGGGAGGAGGATACGGAATACCACCTACCGGAGGCCTACTGCCCCCGGGAACGACAGGATGCTATGAATCGAAGTATCGAGGGTATGCGTGTCGTTTTTTACAGACCCTACGGATGGGCGCCAGCGGTGCGCCTTGAAATCACGGCACCGATTGCCGCTAGCCAGCCGAGGCTTTCAATGGTTCTCGAAGGGGTCAAGCGCCAGTTCTTCAGCCCGGCGGTCACAGAGCCGTACCCCTTGTTCTTGGCGGACCGTATGGTGAAGAGCCTGGGGGCTGGTGTCGCGGTCATAGAGCAGGCTATCGCCCAACACGCTGTTGGAGTGTCTCCGGACGTTGAGGCAACGCTGCTCTGTCTGCAGAATTATCGGACGGAGGGCGGCCGAGGAGGAAGCTGATGACGAATGACCGAACCCGAGATGTTGCGGTCGTAGGGAGCCCGTCCACGAACACAGAGTTGACCGTGGATCTCCTACAGGAGGCGACCGAAGAAAGGCTCGTCGGTGCACTTACTGCCTTCGAGGCCGTCCAGAATGGTCAGCGAATTACATCGGTCGGACAAATCGTAGGCATCGAGCTGAGAAACCGGTGGCACGAGGACTCGGTATTTCGAAACCTGGTGAAGCGTACCGGCGAGATTCCGCCCATCACGAACCGGCAGGACACGCGCATAGCAGACCTCGTTGTAGGTGCCACGTTCCGCCAGACAACAGATGGGTTCGAACCGGAAGTCTTAGGGATGGTGCCTCCTACCGGGACAAGGGTGCATCGAGTCGACCAGCCTATCCTCGACCGGCTCTTAGAGGTCTACCGCTCCGAGATCGTCTATCTCGGGAAAGCGTATGCCAATGACGTCCTTTATCCGATGTGGTTCAAGCACTTCGGGAGCGGGGCTGGTGGTGCCGGCGAAGCGTATCATCTGGGCGTCTTCGGTAAGACCGGCTCCGGGAAGTCCGGACTAGCCAAGATGATGCTCTGCGCCTATGCCCAGCACCCGTCTCTTGGCATCTTGGTTATCGATCCTCAAGGAGAGTTCACACTGGAGCTCTCCGGCACTCGTGTCGGCCAGCAGAGGCTGGTACTTGACCACATCATGAGGGATCAAGGCCGCGCGATTCAGGTCTATAGAATTTCCGATATACAGCTAGACGAGTGGCAGACATTCGAGGAGATGCTGGTATCTCTCGGATTCTGTGAGGAGCTAACCGTTACTCATAGTAGCAATGCCGTGCGCGCAGCCGAGGTAATTCGAAACGCACTAGAAAGAGCACATGACCAGGCAGGGAGGGCCAGGTTCCCATTGGCTCAGTTGGGAGCACGCGATGCACTCCGAGAAGCGTTGAATGCTATTCTGGACCAGCAGAGCATCCAATACATCTTTCCTAGTCGAGAGCCACGTATCCGTCTTCAAAACCGCGCCCAGGATATAATCACCAACCGTCTGGACGAAGTGTTCACCAACCGCTGGCAGCCAATAGCTCAACTGTTTGCGGAAGGGCAGAATAGACGGAGGCTTTTCGGCATCGTGTCCGATCTGATGGGCACCGCCGGCGCAAGCGGGCCTCGCCCAGTTGTGGTCATCGATTTGTCGGCGCGAGGCAACCAAGGCCGACTCTGGACCGAGGAGTTGGAGAGGCGCCTCTTGGGCAAGCTTCTGAACGCCCTGATAGCACAGTCTACGTCTTCCCTATCTACGCAGCAGAGCGCCAACGTCCTCGTCCTGTTGGATGAGGCCCATCGGCATGCGCCCAGCGGAAGGTTGGATGCGGATTCCGAAGCAGAGCGGCTGCGTTCTCTGCTACGCCGGGCCGTGCGAGAAACGCGGAAGTACGGCATCGGCTGGCTCTTCATCAGTCAGACGCTTGGCGGCCTAGACAACGATATCCTTCAGCAGTTACGAATCCTGGCATTCGGATTCGGCCTCGCGATGGGAACAGAATTCGACCGCCTCCGAGACTTCGTGGGAGGCGACAAGCGAGCGCTCGAACTCTACCAATCCTTCCGCGACCCTCAGAGCTTTCCGAGGCGGGACCTCCAGGAATTCCCGTTCATGGCAGTGGGCCCGGTTTCTCCGTTGGCGTTCAGCGGGAAACCCTTATTCTTTACCGCGTTTACGGATTCAGAGGAGTTCACACGGGTCAACAATCTGCAGATCCCACCCCGCTCGAAAGGATGAGGGCTCCTGGATGCCCTGGCAGCCAGCGCCCAGGCCGAGCAGCTTGCCACCGTCTCCTCGTGAGGAGGCCTTTAGCCTAGGCCGTGCGCACGGCCGAGAGGCGCAGCGCCCGGAAGTGCCCCTCGCGCAGCTCTGCCACTAGGTCCTTGACGTCGCTGACGGGACGCTCGAACTCGGTCAGGCAGGTGCCGATGTTGCTGACGAAATGGGCGTCGGAGCCGGCGATGCCGTGGCAGCGCCCCTTCTCCGCCAGGGTCTTGGCGCGGTCGTTCTCCCAGTGACTGCTGCCGCCGTTGATGAGTTCCACCACCGGCACCCGCTCCAGGGGGAAGCCGTTGCTTAAGAACTCGATGAGGCCGTTCCCCCGGCGGCCGGGGTGGGCGGGCACCGCGATGGCGCCGCAGCGTTCCGCTTCGGCGACAAGGCGCAGGGGGTCCATCTTGACATCGGTGAAGTCGATGGCCTGCTGGAGCTCCGGGGTGACGCCGTAGACCAGGAAGTGGCCGCAGGCCGTGTCCAGCTCGGAGCCGCGCAGGACCAGCACGTCGTACTGGGCGGCCAAGTCGGCGTAGTCATGGTCGGCGTCAAAGCCTCGATGCTCGGTAAGGACGATGCCGTCCAGGCGGTGGTTCTTGCGCAGGACGGTGGTGACCCACTTCAGGTACTGCTCGACCGTGGCGCGGGCGTCGTCCGAGAACACCGAGTGGGAGTGCATGTCGATGACGGTAGGCAAGGTTGGCCTCAGCTAGCTAGTTCCGCCGCGCCTCTAGCGCTGCGTTGATCCGCTGCGCCCATTCCGCGTTGCCGTCGAGGGCCAGGACCACCCTGGTGTAGGCGGCCGTGGGCTTGGTGTGCAGGACCAGGAAGCCCTTTCCACGGGTAATATACCAGAACTCCTTCCTGCCCCACCAGCGATAGGTCCCCGCCTTGATTAAGCCCGGCACGTAGGTCCCCGGCAGGCGGAGCTCCGCCCAGCGGCCAGATGGCCGTTCGGTAGTGGCCCGCTCAATCTGGGCCAGGGATATCCGCAGCGTCCCGTGGAGAGCAAACAGCCGCTCCAGCGGCCCCAGCTCTACCAGCAGTAGATCGCTTTCGAGGCTAAGGCGCATAGGCGGTCTTTCTTCCCAGGGCCCAGGGCGGCCTTGCACAAAAAGCCGCCGAATTCCTGTCACCCTGAGCGGAGCGAAGGGTCCGCGCTCCTGTAGGGCGGATTCTTCGCCCGCCTGCGGCGGACTCAGAATGACATTTGTGTAAAGCTACTTGTTATGCCAAGGCTCCTAGAGCCTAAGGCCAGAACAGTTTCTGGGCGGCTTTGCGCAGCTCGGCCCGGAAGTCGGGATGGGCGATGGCGATGAGCTCTTGGGAGCGCTCCCGCACTGACCGGCCCAGCAGGCTGGCGACGCCGTATTCCGTCACCACGTAGTCGGCCCAGTGTCGGGGCACCGTCACCACGGCGCCCGGCTCCAGCCAGGGCATGATGCGGGAGGCGGTCCCGTCCTGAGCGGTGGACTGGAGCATCATGATGGACCGTCCGCCGCGGGACTGCAAAGCGCCGAAGACGAAGTCGGGCTGGCCCCCGGCCCCGCTGTACATGAGGGGGCCGATGCTCTCCGAGGCGGTCTGGCCAGTCAGGTCAATGGCCATGGCGCTGTTGATGGCGACCATGTTGTCGTGGGCGGCGATGGTGGGGATGTTGATGACGTACTCCTGCTCATAGAGCTCGAACATCGGGTTCATATGGATGTACGCCATGTCTTCGAGGTCGCGCCCGAAGTTGGTGGCCACCACCTTGCCGGGATGCAACGTCTTGCGGCGGCCGTTGATGACGCCATTCTTTACCAGGGGGACAATGCCCGGCACCAGGTTTTCGGCGTGGTAGCCCAGGTCGTGTTTGTCGTCGAAGGGGCCCAGGGTGGCCAGGTGGAGCCCCAGCAGCCCCGCTCCGATCTGGAAGGTGTCGCCGTCCCGGACCAGGCTGCCGACGTAGCCAGCGATGGCTTTCAGGGCTGGGGGCGGCTCCCGCCGCGGGGGCCGCGGGTGCTGGGGCGTGCTCTCCACGAAAGCG
>Ga0209514_10006351_pt1 | contig 14551 bp, 14 predicted proteins | sample Subgrocontami58m_FD_187452 | JGI IMG/M metagenome (GOLD analysis project Ga0209514, IMG submission 187452) | Subsurface groundwater microbial communities from S. Glens Falls, New York, USA - GMW37 contaminated, 5.8 m (SPAdes) (version 3) | ecosystem: Environmental > Aquatic > Deep subsurface >...
GCGGCGCGGCGGCCGGCGGGCGTGTCCTCACGCCCGGCGTGGACGTTTCGCACAAGGCCATCCTCTATCTGGAGGACATCAGCGTCAGTTTCGACGGCTTCAAGGCGCTGAACAAGCTGTCGCTGGACATCAACGATGGAGAGTTGCGCTGCATCATCGGCCCCAACGGCGCGGGCAAGACCACCATGATGGATGTGATTACCGGCAAGACCCGCCCCGACTCAGGCACCGTCTTCTTCGGCCAGACCATCGACCTCACGAAATTGAGCGAAGCGGAAATCGCCCACGCGGGCGTCGGCCGCAAATTCCAGAAGCCCACGGTATTCGAACAGCACAGCGTGTTCGAGAACCTGGAGCTGGCGATGAAGACCGACAAGCGCGTGCGCGCGAGTCTAGTCGCCCGGCTCGATTCGGCGCAGCGCGACCGCATCGCCGAGGTCCTCGCCCTGATTCACCTCGCCGGCGACGCCGATCGCCCTGCCGGACTGCTTTCGCACGGCCAGAAGCAGTGGCTGGAGATCGGCATGCTGCTAATGCAGGAGCCGCGCCTGCTGCTGCTCGACGAACCGGTGGCCGGGATGACCGACGAGGAAACGGAGCGCACCGGCGAGCTGTGCAAGACGCTCGCGGGCAAGCACTCGGTTATCGTAGTCGAGCACGACATGGATTTCGTCGCGGGCATCGCGCGCAAAGTGACGGTGCTGCACGAGGGCAGCGTGCTCGCCGAAGGCAGCATGAGCGAAGTGCAGAACGACCCGCGCGTGATCGAAGTCTACCTCGGCCGATGAATGGTTTTGAACAAGGGGGCATGCCCCCTTGTCCCCCAGGGGGACTTCCTTCGGGGCGTATATCCCCTAAGTCAGAGGCTGTTGAGCGAGTGCATAATGACCGTTGAACCATTTCTTCCATTGATCGACTGTTCTTCAACAGCCCTCGAAAGATGCTGACCGTCAGCAAGCTCAATCAATATTACGGCGGCAGCCACACGCTGCGCGATGTCAGCTTCGACATCCCCAAGGGCGCCTGCACCGCGCTTCTCGGCCGAAACGGCGTTGGCAAGACCACGTTGTTGAAGTGCCTCATGGGCCTTGTTCCGGCCCGGTCGGGCGCGCTCATGTTCGAAAATACGGACATCACGCGGCTCACCCCGTATGCACGCGCCAGGCTCGGCTTGGCGTACGTGCCGCAAGGCCGCGAAATCTTTCCGCGCCTGACAGTAGAGGAGAATCTGCGCATGGGCCTTGCGACCAAGCCGTGCAGCGCCGCCATTCCGGCGCAGATTTTCGACATGTTTCCGGTGCTGAAGGACATGCTGGCCCGCCGCGGCGGCGACCTCTCCGGCGGGCAGCAGCAGCAGCTCGCCATCGCGCGCGCGCTCGTCGCAGAGCCCGACGTGCTGCTGCTCGACGAGCCGTCGCTCGGACTCGCGCCGCGGATCGTCGACGTCGTCTTCGACGCGCTCGCCGCGATCCGTGAGACGGGTCTCGCCGTCCTGCTCGTCGAGCAGCGCGCACAACGGACGGTTGCGCTCGCCGACCGCTGCCATGTGCTGTCGAACGGCGAGCTCCGGGTCACGCTCGACCGCAGCGACGCGGCGGACACGGAGAAGCTCGTGGCGGCCTACTTCTCTTGATGCTCGGCGTCCTCAACGTCGACTGGCAGACGCTCGCCGACGCCCTCGCGCTCGGTGCGGTCTATGCGCTCATGGCCGTCGGCATCGGCCTCGTCTTCGGCGTGCTGCGACTCGTCAACTTCGCCTACGGCCAGCTCGTGATGGCCGGCGCCTACGCGCTCGCCTTCGCGTCGCAATGGAACTGGCCGGGCTGGGCGGGGATCCTCCTCTGTTTCGCGATCGTGCTCACGCTGTCGCTCGTGATGGACCGGCTCGTGTTCAGGCCGCTCCGCACACAGTCGCCCGCGGTGATGCTCGTCGCGACGTTCGCTGTCGCGTTCCTGCTCCAGAGCATCGCGCTGCTCTGGTTCGGCCCGCTGGGGAAGATCGCCTCGTCGCTTGCGCCTCTGAACCGCCCCGTGACGATTTCCGGCGTCGACATCCGCAAGATCGCGATCGTCGCCGTGATCGTTGCCGCGCTGTGTCTGCTTGCGCTCCAGCTCCTGTTGACACGCACGACCGTCGGCCTGCAGATGCGTGCGGCCGCGATGGACTTCCGCACCGCGCGCATGCTCGGCGTGCGAGCGAACCGCGTGATCGGCGGTGCCGTGCTGATCTCCGGCGCGCTCGCGGCGGTGGTCGCGATCATGCTCACCGTCCAGACGCCGCTCGTCACGCCCGATTTCGCGTTACGCGACACGATCGTCGTGCTCGCAGGCGTCGTGCTCGGCGGCCTGAACAGGCCCGTGCCGGCGACGCTCGGCGGCTTCGCGATCGGCTTCGCGAGCGGCCTGCTCGGCGGCGCCCTGCCGACGACGCAGAGCCAGTACCTGCCGTCGATCCTGTTCGCCGCAGTCATCCTCGTCCTCCTCGTCCGGCCCAACGGTCTCTTCACGCGCGACCGCGAGTCGCTGGAGCGCGTGTGAGGCGCCGCGTGGTCCTCGTCCAGCTCGCGGCGCCGTGCGCGCTCGTCGTCGCGGTTGCCCTGCTCGGCACGCTCGTCTCGCGCTCGAGCGAGGGCTACTTCGTCGACTCGCTCGTCAAGGTGTCGATCGTCGTCGCGCTCTACGTGTTCATCGGCAACTCCGGCGTCCTGTCGTTCGGGCACGTCAGCTTCGTCGCGCTCGGCGCCTGGACCGCCGGCGTCCTCTCCGTTCCCACTGCGGAGAAGCCGGCGATCATGCCGAACCTCGCGCACTTCCTGCGCAGCACGACGGTGGGCAACGTCCCGTCGCTCCTCCTGGCCGCACTCGCCGGCGGCGTGGTTGCGCTCGTCGTCGGCCTCGCGCTGATGCGGTTGTCCGGCCTCGCGGCAGGGATCGCGACGTTCGGCGTGCTCGAGATCACCCACAACATGTTGCGCTACTACGAGAAGATCGGACCGGGGCTGAACACCTTCTCCTCGGTGCCCGAGACCACGGGCCTCTTGCAGGCGTCGGTCGGCGCGCTCGTCGCGATCGGCGTTGCGTTCGCCTACCAGCGCAGCCGGTTCGGGCGGATGCTCCGCGCCACCCGCGAAGACGCGCCGGCTGCGTCCGCGGTCGGCATCTCGGTCTACCGCCAGCGACTCGGCGCCTTCGTCGTCTCCGGCGTGCTCGCCGGTCTCGCGGGAGGCCTCTACGTGCACCTGCTTCCGGTGAACACCGAGTCGCTCTACCTCGATCTCACCTTCGTCACGCTCGCGATGCTCGTGGTGGGCGGAGCCTCGAGCCTCTGGGGCGCGGTCGTCGGCGCACTCGCGGTGAGCGCCCTCGACTCGTTCCTCGCGCAGGCCGAGAACGGCGTGAAGGTCCTCGGTGCCACGCTGGACCTGCCCGCGGGCACCCGCCTGGTAGTCGTCGGCGTCTTGATGGCGCTCGTCTTGATCCTGCGCCCGTCCGGTCTCACCGGTGGGCGCGAGTTCCCGCTCCCGCGCCGGAGGCGCGCGTGACGCGGGTCTGCGTCGCCGGCGCGGGCACGATCGGGAGCCTGCTCGCGGCCCATCTCGCTCGGGTGGCGGACGTGTCGGTGCTGACCCGTCGCGAGGAGCACGCGCGCGCGCTGAACGAGCAGGGCCTGACCGTCACGGGGCGCGCCGAGTTCACGGCGCCGGTGACCGCGGCCACCGACCCTGCACAACTGCCCGAGCCGGAGCTCGTGATCGTCGCCTGCAAGGGCAGCGACGTGGAGCTGCTCACGCAGCGCCTCGCCGGGCACTTTCCGGCGGCGATGCTGATGACGGTGCAGAACGGCCTCGGCGCCGAGGATGTCGCCGGCGCGCACGGCAACTGGCCGCTGCTCTCCGCCGTGACGTTCATGAGTGGCACGCGGCTCACCGACACGGCGGTCGAGTACGTGCTCGACACCGAGACCTGGATCGGTCCGTATCGCGACACGACGCCCGGCGACGCGCGCGCCGTCGCCGCATTGCTCGTGTCGTCCGGCCTGAAGGCCGAGGGGTTCGACGACCTGCGGCCCGCGCAGTGGTCGAAGCTCATCTTCAACGCGACCGTCAACGCGGTCGCCGCGCTCACCGGCCTCCCGCACGACCCGCATTTCGCGGCGACGGAGCGGCGGAGCGATCTCGGCCACCTCGTACGCGACCTCGTCGACGAGGGGAAGGCCGTGGCCTCCGCGGCAGGTGTCGCCCTCTGGGAAGACCCCTGGGAGATGAACGTGCTCGCCACGAAGCGGGGTCGCAGGCACTCTCCCTCGATGCTCGAGGACGTCAAGGCGCACCGCAGGACCGAGGTCGACCTGATCACGGGGTCGCTCGTCCGTGAGGCCGACAAGCTCGGTGTGCCCGTGCCGCTGCACACGGCGCTCTACCGGCTCGTCAAGGCGAAGGAGGCAAGCTACTCGTGAAGATCTGCATCGTCGGCTGTGGCGCTGTGGGCTCGTTGTTCGCCGCGAATCTCGCGCAGCTCGAAGACGTCGAGGTGTGGGCGTTCGACGCGTCGCGCGAGCACGTCGACGCGATCAACGCGAACGGGCTCCGCCTCTCCGGCGCGGGCGAGGTCGTCGGACGGCTGCGCGCGACGACCGACCCGGAGGAGCTCCCGGCGTGCGACTTCGGCATCGTGGCGACGAAGGCGATGCACACCGAGGCCGCGATCCGGGCGACGGCGCACTCGTTCGCGGGCGGCTCGGTGGCGACCGTGCAGAACGGCCTCGGCAACGAGCAGGTACTCGCGGCGCACGTCGAGCGCGTCATCCGGGGCACGACGTTTCCCGCGGGAAGGATCCTCGAGCCCGGCCATGTGCAGTGGGACGTCAAAGGCGACACGACGCTCGGTCCGTTCGACGAGCAGCCGGCTCCGTTCGCCGACGTCGAGCGGCTGGCGGAAGCGTGCACGCGCGCCGGCATGCCGACGCACGCGGTCGAGGACGCGCGCGGCCCGCAGTGGCGCAAGGTGATCTTCAACGCGTCGACGAATCCGATCGGCGCGCTCACCGGCCTGACGCACGGTCGCGTGTGCGAGCGGCCGGACCTGCGCGCACTCGTCTCCGGGCTGGTGAACGAGGGCAAGGCGGTCGCGGCGGCGCAGGGCATCGAGCTCGACTCCGACCCGGAGGCGCTGATCGACCATGCGGCGAAGCCGGAGGTCGCCTACGGGCACAAGGCGTCGATGCTGCAGGACGTCGAGGCGCGACGCGCGACGGAAGTCGACTATCTGAACGGCGGTATCGTCCGCTTCGGGCGCGAGCACGGCGTGCCGACGCCGCTGAACGAAGCAATCTGGGCACTCGTGAAAGGGGTTGAGCAGTCGTGGCAGTGAGCGAACCGACGTCGGAGCCGGGTTACTGGGGGCTTCCGCAGGACGAGATCGAGCGGCGGTACCGGCTCGTGCGCGAAGCGGCCGCGCGTGACGGCTTCGACGCCGTGCTCGTGTGCGGCAACGAGTACACGGGCTTCGAGGGCGCTGTCACGTATCTGAGCGGCTTCGTGATCGTGCACCGCTACGCGTACGTGCTGCTTCCCGTCGACGGCGATCCCGCGATCGTCTTCCCGAGTGAGGCGCGCTACGTCGGGGAGCACGGCACCTCGTGGATCGACGAGCAGGTCTTCGTCGACCGCCCGGGCGAGTGGATAGCCGACCGGCTGCGTGGGAAGCGTGTGGCGGTGTACGGCCTCGACTACGTGATGATGGTGCGCGACTACGCGGCGATCGGCGACGCCTGCGAGCTCGTCGGCTGGGATGTGGCGTTCGATCACGCACGCATGGTCAAGTCGGAGCTCGAGCTCGAGTCCGTGCGCGACGGCGTCCGGATCAACACCGAGGGCTTCTGGGTGTTCCTCGAGAACTTCGCGCCCGGCAAGACCGAGCGGGAGGTCATGGCGGCGTGTGAGGAGTACTTCGTCGCGCAGGGCTGCGGTCGCTGGACGATGGACATGGTGCTCGACGGCCCGAACGGCGGCGCCTTGCCGGAGTTCAAGATCGCCGGCGCGCACGTCTTCGAGGCGACCGAGTGCATTCTGCCGTCGCTCGAGGTCGCGGGGCCGGGCGGCCACTGGGTCGAGGTCTCGCGCGCGATCTGCCCGGGCGAGCCGAGCGACGACACGAAGCGGATGCTCGAGGCGTACGAGGAGTACTACGCGGCTGCCCCCGCTGCGCTTCGGCCGGGTCGCACGGCCCACGACGCACACCGGGCCGTGTCGGCGGGGTTCCTCGAACGGGGCTTCCGCCTCGGCCATGTGACCGGTCATTCGATCGGGATGACGATGATCGAGTTCCCGAAGATCGGCGAAGGCGTCGAGATCGAGCTCGAAGCGGGGATGGTGCTCTCCATGCACCCGCACGCGATCTCGGTGGACGGGCAGGCGTGCCTCTACATGCAGGACACGTGGCTCGTCACCGCCGGCGGCGGCGTCCCGCTCGCGGGGCTGCCGATGCGCATCTTCGACGGGACGGAGTCCCGTCCGGCGAGCTAGGGTCCCGTAGATGGCGACGGACGCCGACGAGTTCGCACCGATCCTGCCCGGCCCGGGTGAAAGCGACTACGAGCGGTATCTCCGCACGGACGAGCTCCTCGCGCTGCAGAAGGGGCCGGACGAATGGGTGCACCGCGACGAGTTGCTCTTCCAGACCGTGCACCAGTCGTCGGAGCTCTGGCTCAAGCATGCCTGGGTCGAGGTCGAGGAGGCGGCGCGCCTCATCGAGGTGCGCGACCTCGCCTCCGCGCTGCGCCTGCTCCGCCGCGCGAACCTCGCGCTGAAATACGTCGAGGGCTTTCTCGAGCATCTCGAGCAGATGTCGCCCTGGGAGTATCAGGAGGTGCGACGCGTGCTCGGGCACGGCTCCGGTTTCGACTCGCCGGGATTTCGGCAGATCCGCCGCGTGTCGACGCCGCTCTACGGCGCGTTCGACGCGCTGCGCCGCGAGCGCGGCCTGTCGCTGCTCGAGGTGTACACACGCGGCCGTGAGCACGACGACCTGTATCAACTTGCGGAGTTGCTCACCGAGTGGGACGAGCGCGTCGGCGTGTGGCGCTTCCGCCATTTCAAGGTCGTTGCGCGGATCATCGGCGAAGACGTCGTCGGCACGCAGGGCACGCCGGTCGACCTGCTCGCCGGCCTCATCAAGTACAAGATGTACCCCGAGCTCTGGCGCGTGCGCACCGAGCTCACCGAGCTCGCGAAGCAGTCTGATTGACGATCCCGCTCGACGAGATCCGCCGCGCGCGCGAGCGAATCGCCGACGCGATCACGAAGACGCCGCTCGTGCGGCTCGACGTCGACGCGCCCGGCGAGATCTGGCTGAAGCTCGAGTCGCTGCAGCCGATCGGCTCGTTCAAGCTGCGCGGCGCGCTGTCGGCCGTGCGCGCGGCGTCTCCGTCGGAGCTTTCCGGCGGCGTCGTGACCGCGAGCGCGGGGAACATGGCGCAGGGCGTCGCGTGGGCCGCGCGCGAGGCGGGAGTCCGCGCCCGGATCGTGGCTCCGGACTCCGCGCCGCGCGCGAAGCTCGACGCGGTCGAGCGTCTCGGCGGCGAGGTCATCTCCGTGCCGCACGAGATCTGGTGGCAGACGATGGTCGAGCGCCACTACGAGGGCGTCGACGGATTGTTCGTCCATCCCGTCGCCGACGACACGGTGATGGCGGGCAACGGCACGATCGGCCTCGAGCTCGTCGAGGACCTGCCCGGGCTCGACGCGGTCGTCGTGCCGTGGGGCGGGGGAGGGCTGACGACGGGGATCGCGAGCGCAGTCAAGGCGTTGCGGCCGGGCACGCGGGTGATCACGGCCGAGCCCGCGACGGCTGCGCCGCTCGCGGCGTCGCTCGCGGCGGGCGCGCCGGCGGAGATCGACTACGTGCCGTCGTTCGTCGACGGTGCGGGCGGCCGTGCGCTCCTGCCCACGATGTGGGAGCGGGCGCGGGAGCTCGTCGACGCGGCGGTGGCGGTGCCGCTCGGCGAGGTGGCGGCGGCGATGCGCATCCTCGTCACGCGGGCCCGGGTCGTCGCCGAGGGCGCGGGTGCACTCGCCCTGGCGGCGGCGCTGCGCGGCGACGCGGGCGAGGGCCGGATCGTGTGCATCGTCAGCGGCGGCAACGTCGACGCCGCCGTGCTGGCGCGCGTGCTCGCGGGCGAAACTCCTTAGCTCTCCGCCGCGGAGCGGAACTTGCTCCGCGCAGCATTGACCCCGTACGCCGTGAGCCCAGAGAAGAAGGGGGCCCACGGGGGAAACATGGTTTCCCCCGTGAAGCGAGCGAGCCTATGCGAGCGAAGCGAGCTCGGCGAGCAAAGCGACAAAGCCGTCGACTTCTTCCACCGTGTTGTAGTGGATGAAGCCGACGCGTACCGCGTCCTGCGGGTACGGGAGCTTCTCGCGCAGGCCGAGCGAGTACCAGTTGTCGTGCGCCCACACGCCGTAGCCGCGCTCCGCCATCGTCGTCGCGACGGTTGCGGCCGCGACGCCGTCGACGTTCAGCAGGAACGTCGGCACGCGCCCCTCCATCGTCTGTAGGCCGTACACCGTCACGCCGTCGGGCAGCGTCTCGAGGAAGCGCCGGCCGAGCTCCCGCTCGTACGCCCTCAGCACCTCCATGCCGCCGAGCGAGTCGAGGTACGCGATCGTCGCCGAGAAGCCGGCGAGCAGCTCGTACGGCGCGGTGCCCGTCTCGAACTTCCGCCCCACCGGCGTCGTGCCGGCCGGGCGCGCCTTGTAGGGGCGCCACGACTCGAGCAGCTCGTGCCGCCCGTAGGCGAGCCCGAGGTGCGGGCCGCAGAACTTGTACGGCGAGCAGAGAAACACGTCGCAGCCGATCGCCTGTACGTCCACCGGCTCGTGGGCCGCGTAGTGCACCGCGTCGATCCACGAGAGCGCGCCGGCTTCGTGCGCGAGCTCCGCGACGCGCTGCGCGTCGGTGATCGACCCGACCGCATTCGACGCGAAGACGCAGGCGACGACGCGCGTGCGGTCGTCGAGCTTCCGCTCGAGATCGTCGAAATCGAGGCGGAGATCGTCGGTGAGATCGATCCAGTCGACCTCGAAGCCGCGGTCGGCGGCGAGCTCGACCCACGGTGCGACGCCGCCGTCGTGGTCGAGCCGGCTGACGAGGATGCGGTCGCCTTCCTTCCAGTCGCGTGAGGCGGTGCGGCTGAGCATGAAGTCGAGCGTCGTCATGTTCGTCCCGAAGATCACGTCGTCGGAGGAGCAGCCCAGGAACCGGCCGGCGTCGCTGCGCGCGTCGTTCAGGATCGCCTCGACACGCTTGCCGGTCTCGTACGGCGCGCCGAGATTGGCGCTCGCCTCGCGCAACGCGCGGGCGATCGCGTTTCCGACCTCGTCCGGCACCTGCGATCCGCCGGGAGCGTCCAGAAAGGCGAAGCCGCCCTGCAGGGACGAGAACCGGCCGCGCACTGCCTGGACGTCGAGTACCGTCGCGCTCATGGAGCGAGCCTACCTGGGGCGCACCGGCATCCGCATCTCGAAGATCGTGCTCGGCTGCGGCAACTTCGGCGGCGTCGGCTCGTCGCCCGCCTTCTTCGGCCGGGGCGAGAGCCGTGAGGACGCCTTTGCGATCATGGACGCCGCCTGGGAGGCCGGTATCACGACGTTCGACACCGCGGACGCCTACGGCGGTGGCCGCAGCGAGGCGTGGATCGGCGACTGGCTCCGCACGAAGGGCGCCGGCGTCCGCGACGAGCTCGTGCTCTCGACCAAGACGTTCAACCCCATGGACGAGGGCGAGGACCACGGGCTCGCGCCGCAACGGGTGAGGCGCCAGCTCGACAGCAGCCTCGAGCGCCTCGGCGTCGACCACGTGCAGCTGTACCTGACGCACGAGCCGGATCCCGACGTGCCGATCACCGAGACGCTCGGCGTGCTCGACGAGCTCGTGCGGGCGGGCAAGGTCGGTGCGTTCGGCGCGAGCAACGTCGACGGCCCGCAGCTCCGCGACGCGCTCGCCGCGTCGCCGGGGACGCGCTACGACTGGGTGCAGAACTCGTATTCCCTGCTCGACCGCAACGCCGAGCAGGACGTGCTCCCGCTGTGTGCGGAGGCGGGGCTCGGCTTCACGCCGTTCAGCCCGCTCGCGGGAGGCTGGCTCACGGGCAAGTACGCGCGTGGCGCAAAGGCGCCCGCGGGCTCGCGGATGACCCAGCGGCCCGAGCCCTACGCCCACCTCCTCGACGACGACGCCGTGTGGCGGGCCCTCGACGGCCTCGCCGCGGTTGCCTCCGAGCGCGGCACGAGCCAGGCCGCGCTCGCGATCGCCTGGCTCCTCGCCGACGCGCGGGTCACGGCGGCGGTCGCCGGGCCGCGGCGGCCCGAGCACCTGGAGCCGGCGCTCGTGGCGCTCGAGCACCCGGCCACGGCGGCGGAGCGCGACGAGCTTGCGCGCCTCTTCGCTCGCTGAGCGCGGCTACGACCGATGCATGCACGATTGTCCGCGTGACCGGCGGTCCAGCCCACGGCCGGTGCGCCGCGGCGCCGCGGCCTGTGCGTGCGGGATCGAGAGCCAGACGTCGGCTCCGCCTTCATTCTGGTTCGCCGCGCCCGCCTCACCGCCGTGGGCCTCGGCCACCATTCGAACGATCGCGAGCCCGAGCCCGGCACCGGGGCCACTCCGCGCGTCGTCGGCCCGGCTGAAGCGCTCGAATGCGCGCGCTGCGAAGCCGTCCGGAAAACCGTTGCCCTCGTCCGTGACGTGGATCTCCGCGCGCTCGCCGCGCTCGGCCACCGTGACGCAGATCGTTCCCGAGCCGTGGCGCAGCGCGTTCTCGATCAGGTTGGCGAGCGCCTGCTCGAGCCGCGGCCGATCGACGCCGACGAGCAGCCCGGAGACGTCGGCCTCGATGTGCCTCCCGGCCTCGCGTGCCCGGCGTTCGAAGCGGGTCGTCATGCCGTCGACGACGGCGTCGAGCTCGACCTCCTCGACGCGGAGCGGCAGCACGCCCTCGTCGAGCCGTGCGAGCAACAGCAGATCCTCCGCGAGCTGCGACAGACGATCGGCCTCCTCGCCGACCGACCGCAGCGCTGCTTGGAGCGTTACGTTGCTTTGCGGGTGCTCGAGCGCCAGCTCCACCTCCGCGCGGACGAGCGCGAGCGGTGTGCGAAGCTCGTGGCTCGCGTCGGCCACGAACGTGCGCTCGCGCTTTCGCGCCGTCTCGATCCGGCCGAGCAGCTCGTTCAGTGTCTCGCCCAGCGAGGCGATCTCGTCGCGTGCAGGTGGCACCGGCAGCCGCTCGGAGAGATCGCTCGCCGAGATCGCGTCGGCGCGGGCGCGCATGCGCTCCACAGGCCGCAATGCGGCCGCGGCAACGAGGTAGCCGATCAGCGACGCGAACAGCAATGCCACCGGGCCACCGAGCAGCAGCTCTTGGCGCAGGTCGGCGAGCGCCTGATCGCGCGGTCCGAGGGACGCACCCACGACGACGACGAGACGTTGCCCCTGCGCCGTCACGGGAACGGCGAGCAGGCGTACGGCCTCCCCCTGCTCGGTCGCGCGTGACACGAGCACGTTGCCGTCTCGTGCGCTGCGTAGCTGTTGGATGCCCAGCAGGCGGTCGCGGCCGAGTCCGGATGTCTGGTCGAAGACCCTGCCGCGGCCGTCGAGCACCTGCGCGAAGCCGCTTCCGGCTCCCGGCGACGCCGGGCGGTAGTCGCGCAGACCGCTGTCGGCCTGCTGCACGAGGGCGGCCACGTCTGCCGCCCGTGCCCGCAGCCCCTGTTCGATGGCGTGGTCGAGAGACGACCCGAGGCGGTTGTAGAGCACGAAGCCCGTCGCGGCGAGCACGAGCGCCATCGCCCCCGCGAAGACGAGCGTGAGTCGCGTACGCAGCGGTATGCGGCTCACGCGTCACCGTCGGTACGAAGCCGGTATCCCGCGCCGCGCACCGTCTCGATCGACTGCCGCGCGAACGGCCGGTCGATCTTCTCGCGGAGGCGGCGGATGTGGACCGTGACGACGTTCGACCGGTTGTCGTACCCCATGTCCCACGCGTTCTCGAGCAGGTCGTAGCGCGAAAGCACTTCGCCCGGGCGGCGCATGAAGAGCTCGAGCAGCGCAAACTCCTTCGCAGCAAGCGCGATCTCGGCGTCGCCGCGAAAGACGCGCCGCGTCGCGGGATCGAGGCGCAGGTCGTCGACCTCGAGCACGGCGGGGCGCTCGGAAGGGCCACGCCGGACGATCGCGCGCAACCGCGCACGGAGCTCGGCGATCGAGAACGGCTTCGTGAGGTAATCGTCCGCACCGGAGTCGAGGCCGTGAATGCGGTCCTCGACCGCGTCGCGCGCCGTGAGCATCAGTACCGGAGTCCAGACGCCGGAATCGCGCAGACGTGTGCACGTCTGGAACCCGTCGAGACCGGGCAGCATCAAGTCGAGCACGATCGCGTCGTACCGGTGCGCCTGCGCCATCCAGAGCGCGTCCTCGCCCGTCGGTGCGAGGTCGGCGGCGCTACCGCGGTCACCGAGGCCGCGGCAGAGCAGCGGGCCGAGCTTCGCGTCGTCCTCGACGACCAGCACACGCACGGACACAGCGTGCCTGCGCGGAGGTGAACTCGAGATGAACGACCCCGCGAATGCCGTCTCGACTCGCGTCACCACCAGTTCACCTCGTCTCTCTACGGTGGTCGTGCATCACGTCTCTACCCCAAGGAAAGGAACTGACATGCGTCAGCGCATCACGAGGATCGGAGTGACGCTCGCGGCATTCGCAGCCCTCGCCGTCGGCGGCTCCGCCCTTGCCTCCGCGGCTTCGAAGAGCCCCAAGACGACTCCGCCCGCTCCCGCGGCCCCGGTGTCGCCTGCCCCCGCATCGCCGGCTCAGCCGAGCGATTCCTCGGCGACCGAGGTCGCAGACCCGGCCGAGGCTCCGAGCGCCCCGGACACCGACAACGTCCAGCAGGGCGACCAGACCGGCAGCGACGCTGCCGATCCGGCGACCGAGGCGTCCGCGTCGGAGTCGGGCCCGAGCGACGGACCGGGCGGGTATGCCGACACGAGCCCGAACGCGGACACGCAGCAGGAGGGCCAGCACTAGGGCTCCGACTGCTATCCGCCGAGTCGACGAACTGACGGAAGCCCCGCGTGCGCGGGGCTTCCGTTCATGGGGGCGTACTACGCGTCGGCTGAGAGCTCGAACCGCGCGTGCAACACCTGCACGGCGCGGTCGAGATCGGCTCCGCGCACGACGCAGGAGATCCGGATCGACGACGTCGAGATGATCTCGATGTTGATGCCGGCGTCCGCGAGCGCCTCGAACATGTCGGCGGCGACACCCGGATTGCTGCGCATCCCCGCGCCGACGAGCGACACCTTGCCGATGTCCGAGTCGCAGGTATGGCCCTGTGCGTCGACGAGCTTCGCGATCACGTCGAGCACGGGCTCGGCCGCCGGCAGGTCGGACTGCGGCAGCGTGAAAGAGATGTCGGTGTGCCCCTCCGCCGAGACGTTCTGCACGATCATGTCGATGTGGATGCCGGCGTCCGCGAGCGGGCGGAACACGCGTCCCGCGACTCCCGGCTTGTCGGGCACGCTGAGAATCGTCACTTTCGCCTCGCTGGAATCGCTCGCGATTCCCGAGATGATCGCCTGCTCGAGCACGTCTTCCTCCTTCACGATCCAGGTGCCGGCGGCTTCGCCGAACGACGACCGAACATGCACGGCGACACCGTGCGTTCGAGCGTACTCGACCGAACGGAGCGCCAGGACCTTCGCGCCCGAGGCTGCCAGCTCGAGCATTTCCTCGTACGTCACCGCGTCGAGCTTGCGCGCGGTCGGCACCACGCGGGGGTCGGCTGTGAAGACGCCGTCGACGTCGGTGTAGATCTCGCACACGTCCGCGGCGAGGCCTGCCGCGACGGCGACCGCCGTCGTGTCCGAGCCGCCGCGGCCGAGCGTCGTGATGTCGCTCGTCCCGGAGACGCCCTGAAAGCCCGCGACGATCACGATCTTGCCGGCGTCGAGGGCTTCGAGCACGCGCCGGGGCCGGATCTCGACGATGCGCGCCTTGCCATGGCGCTCGTCGGTGACGATGCCCGCCTGCGAGCCCGTGAGCGAGACGGCGTCGCGGCCGAGCTCGATTACCGCCATCGCGAGGAGGGCGCTCGAGATGCGCTCGCCGGCGGTGAGCAGCATGTCCTGCTCGCGCGGATGGGGATGCTCCGAGACCTCCTGCGCGAGCTCCAGCAGCTGGTCGGTCATGGCGCCCATCGCCGAGACGACGACGCACACCCGATGTCCCGCCTCGGCGGTTGCGACGACGCGCTTGGCGACGTGCTTGATGCGCTCGGGATCCGCGACGGACGTGCCGCCGTACTTCTGGACGATGACGCTCATGCTGTGAGGCTATCGGGAGGAGTGGGTACGGCCCGTCGCTTGACGGGCCGTACCGTTTGGTTCTGAGTGAGCGGAGTGCGGCGGGTGCTACTGGACGGCGACGACGGTGATCTGGTCGAGCACCGCGCCGACGCTGATGGGCGCCGCGCTGTAGTCGCACGTGATCGAGCCGG
>Ga0209514_10006356_pt1 | contig 14548 bp, 13 predicted proteins | sample Subgrocontami58m_FD_187452 | JGI IMG/M metagenome (GOLD analysis project Ga0209514, IMG submission 187452) | Subsurface groundwater microbial communities from S. Glens Falls, New York, USA - GMW37 contaminated, 5.8 m (SPAdes) (version 3) | ecosystem: Environmental > Aquatic > Deep subsurface >...
GAGCCGTACTCGTGGCCCATTCCCTCGCTGAGCGCGCGCGATTTCGAGCATCTCGACGTCGCCGGGCCGCGGTGGTGCCTCCTCGGAGACGCCGCCGGCCTCGTCGATCCGATTACGCGCGAAGGGATCTACTTCGCGCTGGCGTCCGGGCAGTGGGCCGCCGACGCGCTGCTGACCCGGGATCCGGCCGGGTCCTACACGTCGCGCGTGCGGGACGAGGCCGCCCCCGAACTAGCGCGCGCCGCCCGGCTCAAGGCGGGGTTCTTCCGGCCCGCCTTCACCGGGCTGATGATGCGCGCGCTGCAGCAGAGCGGCGGCATTCGCTCGGTGATGGCGGATCTCATCGCGGGTCGTCAGAGCTACGCGGGGTTGAAATCGCGGCTGCTGCGAACCTTCGAGTGGCGGCTCGCGGCTCGCGCGCTGCTCGGCGTGTAGTCGCTTCCGCGTGGAGCGTCAGCGCGCGAAATATCCGTCGCGCGCACGGACGCACAGGTTCGGCGCACCGTCCCCCGAGACGCGGAAATCCGCGGCCGTGAGCCCGGCGACCGGCTCGCCCCGCCCTCCGGTGACGGTCACCTACGCCTCGACGAGGTTCACGCCCGTCGTGAATTGCCCGTCAGTGACGCCCGGGACGCCGCACACCAGCCCGAAGATCAGTGGTACAATCCGGGCAGTTCCTCCGCTCACAACTTGCTGGAGCCTCAACATGTTTGGTTCATTTGGCGTCCCTGAACTGCTGATCATCCTCTTGATCGTCATTCTGATCTTTGGAGCCAACCGCCTCCCGGGCCTCGCCAAAGGCATGGGCAGCGCGATCAAGAACTTCAAGGACGGGATGCACGACGGCGAGTCGGGCGATCGCAAGTCATAGAATCACGCGCGAGTCCCCCACTCGCCGCGTCAGACGCTCCCGATCCAGGTACTCCAGGAGCGGGATCGCGAACTTGCGCGTCACGCCGAACCGTTCCTTGAATGCGGTGACGTCGAGACGCGCGGCGGCGCCAGCCGATGTCTTGAGCGCCGCCACCTCCGCCTTCAATCGTTTCAACGCCTCGTCGTGGAACAGCAGCACGTCGACGCGCACCAGCACTTTCTGACGCTGTAGCAGCTTCAGCATGCGCTCCGCCACCGCGGGCGCGACATGGGTGTCCGCCGCAATCGACGACACGTCGGGCGGCTTCAACCCGCCGTCGCGATAGGCGCGCTCGATCGCGGCGCGCGCCCGTTCCTCCTCCGGCGACAGCGCCACCCGGTGCGTGCCGAGCGCGACCCGATCGCGGAGGAGGATCGTGTCCGCGCCGGCGAGATCGTCGAGAGCCCGCTCGAAGACCGCGGCGTGGCCGCGGCCGAACAGCTGTTCGCGGAGCTCCTCGCGCGGCACCCCGTCCGACAGCGGCTGCGTCTTGTGATGCGCGGCGAGCGTCGTGACGATCGCGTCCTTCAGATGCGTGACGATCGCCGGCGCGACGAGCACGTCTCCCACGCGGACCGCCTGTTGCGCGGCGACCAGCGCGTCGGACCGGGCATCCGCCTCGCGCGGATCGACGCCGGCGCGCGACGTCAGCGCCGCGAGCGGCAGGCCCGCCGGGCCCGCGCCCTCGATCATCACCGTGACGGCGCGCAGTTCGGCGTCCACGCGATTGTCGGCAACGGGATCGAACGCCAGACGCTGACACCGCTCCAGCGCGGCGGCGCTGCGAATCCCCGTCCGCGGCGGACGGGGATCGAGCACGAGACCGCCGGCGATCGTCACCGGCGGCGAGTACGCGCGCAGGATGTAGCGGTCGCCGCGCACGAGCACCGCCGGCGCCTCGAGCCGCAGCCGGACGAACGCGGAGGTCTCCGGCGCAATCGCCGGGATCGCGCCGGGGCCGACGCGCGCGTCGGCCGCCGTGGTCTGGCTAAACGGCCCGACGAGCGCCACGCGGCCCAGAATTTCCGCCGTGCCCTGATGAAACCTGACGCGCGCGCCGTGCTTGAGCGGCTTCGCGCCCGGCAGGACCTCGACGAGCGCATCGGCGACCCGCGTTTCTTCGAACGCGCCGGGCGTGACGAGCGCCTGTCCGCGCGTGATGTCGGCGACCTCGACGCCGCTCAGGTTGACGGCCGACCGCTGGCCCGCGACCGCCTCGTTCCGCCGCTGGCCATGCACCTGCACGCCGCGCACTTTCACCTGCCGGTCGCCCGGCGCCACCGCAAGCGTCTGGTCGACCGCGATCGCCCCGGACACCAGCGTCCCGGTCACGACGGTGCCAAAGCCCTTCATCGAGAACACGCGATCGATCGGCAGGCGAGTCACGCCCCGCACGGCGCGGTCGCGCGCCCGCCGGCTCACCTCCACGAGCGCCGCCCGGAAGGCGTCGAGGCCTTCGCCGGTCCGTGCCGAAACCGGCACCATCGGCGCGCCGTCGAGAAACGATCCGGCGACGAGCTCGCGGACCTCGAGGCGCACGAGCTCCAGCATGTCCGCGTCCACGAGGTCGGCCTTCGTCAGGGCCACCAGTCCGGCCGGGACGCGCAGCAGGCGGCAGATGTCGAAGTGCTCGCGGGTCTGTGGCATCACCGATTCGTCCGCGGCGACGACCAGCACGACCAGGTCGATGCCGCCCACGCCGGCGAGCATGTTCTTCACGAACCGCTCGTGACCGGGGACATCGACGAAGGCAAAGGTGATTCCGTCGATGGTCTGGTGGGCAAACCCGAGGTCGATCGTGATGCCGCGGGCTTGCTCTTCCTTCAGACGGTCGGGATCGGTGCCGGTCAAGGCGCGCACCAGCGCACTCTTGCCGTGATCGATATGGCCCGCGGTTCCGACGACGATGGATCTCATATCAGAAGGACTTCACCACAGAGCACACGGAGGACACAGAGGAATCAAACCACAGAGGCACGGAGCCACAGAGATCTCGAACGCAAGTCCGCAGAGCTCGCAATGTCATCAGCGCGGCCGCGGTTCGACGGGCGTCGCAAGGCGACGCGTGCAGCCTGATCGGATCGAGACGCGAACACGGGAGAGCACGGAATTGTTCGCGTCTCGATCCGATCGGGCTGCACCAGTCGGCCTGCATGCAGGCCGACCCGTCGAACCCGTCCGCGCCTCTGTGTCTCTGTGCCTCTGTGGTAAAACCACTTCGTGCCTTCGTGATCTTCGTGGTTACCGTTTGCCCCGCGTGCGCATCTGCCGCTCGCTTCGGCCCGGACGCTGCTTGCGCCCCCTGTCGGACTTCGGCGACGCCTTGCTGCGACGAGGCCCGCGTTCCCCCTCTCGCACGCGCTCCAGGATCTCCACGAGCCCCAGGTCGACCTGCCGCACCTCCATGTTGACGCGAATGACCTGGACCTTCACCTTGTCGCCGAGCCGATAGACCTTCTGCGTGTTCTCGCCGCGCAGCAGGTGCCCGCCCTCGACGAACCGGTAGTAGTCGTCCGCCATCGTCGACACGTGGACCATGCCTTCGACGAAGTGCTCGACGAGCTCCACGAACAGGCCGAACGCCGCGACGCCGGTGACGTAGCCGTCGAATTCATCGCCGACCTTGTCGGCCATGAACTTGACCTTCTTCCACTGCAGCAGCTCGCGCTCCGCATCGTCGGCACGGCGCTCCATTTCCGACGTGTGGCGCGCGATCTCCGGCAGCTCCTCGGTCCCCTCCTCGCGCGCTTCCGCGGTCAGCAGCCCGTGACGAGCGGCGCGCAGCGCGCGATGGACCACGAGGTCCGGATACCGGCGGATCGGCGACGTGAAGTGCGTGTAGCTGGGCGAGGCCAACCCGAAGTGCCCGAGATTCTCCGGCGCGTAACGGGCCTTCTGCATCGTGCGCAGCATCAGCATCGCGATCGGCTTTTCTTCGGGCTTGCCGTGAATCCGTTCGATCAGCTTCTGGAAATGACCCGGCGTGAGCCCGCTGGCGGGCGCCGCCAGGCTGTACCCGAAGCCGGAGATGAACTCCTCGAACTTCGCGACCTTGAGGATGTCGGGCTCCTCGTGGATGCGATACAGCGCCGGCGCCGCCTCCGCCTCCAGATACGACGCGACGGTCTCGTTGGCGAGGAGCATGAACTCCTCGATGAGCCGGTGCGCCACGTTCCGCTGCAACGCGATGATCGCCTCGACCACGCCGCCTTCGTCGACGATGACCTCAGCCTCGGTGAGATCGAAGTCGATCGAGCCCCGCCGGCGGCGGGCGTCGTTGAGAAGCTGAAACAGCTCGCGCATCTGCTCGAACATCGGCACGAGCGGCGCGTACTGCTCGGTCAGCGCCGGATCGCGGTCCGTGAGGATGCCGTTCACCGCCGTGTACGTCATCCGCTCGTTGCTGTTGATGACGCCGTCGTGGAACTCGTGGCGCACGACGTGGCCCTGCCGGTCGATCTCCATCAGGCACGTCTGTACCAGCCGATCGACGTGCGGGTTCAGGCTGCACAGCCCGGTCGACAGCTCCGAGGGGAACATGTGCACGGCGCGCTCGGGAAAGTACACCGAGGTGCCGCGGTCGTAGGCCTCGCGGTCGAGCGCGCTCCCCTCCTGCACGTAGTGCGACACGTCGGCGATGTGCACCCCGAGCCAGAAGTGACCGTTCGGCAGCTTCTCGATCGTGATCGCATCGTCGAAATCGCGGGCATGCTCGCCGTCGATGGTGACCGTCACCACGTCGCGGAAATCGGTGCGGCCGCGGCTGTCGCGCTCGGAAACCGCGCCGCCCAGCCGCACGGCTTCGGCAATCGCCTCGCTCGAGTGCGCATCCGGGATGCCGTGCTTGCGGATGATGATCTCCGTGTCGACACCCGGGGCGTCGATGTCGCCGAGCACGTCGGCGACGCGCCCGATGGCGCCGCGGGTCGAGGTGGGCCACCGGGTCAGCTCCAAGGTGACCATCTCGCCCGGCGACGCGCCACCCTCCTGCCCGGGCGGGACGACGATGTCCATGAGCACGCGGCGATCGAAGGGCACGACGTACCCCATGCCGTTGTCGTCGCGGTCGTACCGGCCGACGATCCATTCGTTCGCGCGCTCGAGAATGCGGATGATGCGCCCTTCGGCGCGGCCGCCTTCCTTGATCCGCTCGATGCGGACCACGACGCGATCGCCGTTCATCGCTTCGTTGAGATGGGTGTTGCCGATGTAGATGTCGCCGCCGCCGGAGTCGAGCGGGCGCTCCGGTGTGACGAAGCCGTAGCCGGCCGGATGCGTCTGCAGCCGCCCGACGTACAGGTCCATCTTCTCGGGCAATCCGAACCGCTGCCCGCGGATATGAATGAGATCGCCTGAGGCGACGAGGGATGTGATGTGCCGTTTGAACGACGTCTGGTCGTCCTTGGGCACTTTGAGCACCTGTAGCAGCTCGCGCATGCCGGCAGGATGGTGAACCCGCTCCCGCATGAGCGCGAGGACTTGATCGCGTGAAAACATCTGGATTTAGGCTAACAGAATTATCTGGAGGTCACCGACGTTCGTGCCGGTCGGCCCCGTGTGGATGAGATCGCCCAGCGCGTCGAAAAACGCGTAGGCATTGTTGTCGGACAGATACCCCTCGGGCGCCAGCCCGGCCGCGCGCGCGCGGTCGAGAGTCGTCGCGTCCACCAGGGCGCCGGCGGCGTCGGTCGGCCCGTCAATCCCGTCGGTGCCGACGCTGGCGAGGGCGAACGGCGACGCGAAGGTTCCCGGATCCCCGAGGAAGGTCGCCGCCGCCAGGGCGAGCTCCTGATTGCGTCCGCCCCTGCCGTGACCCGTGACGTGCACCGTCGTCTCGCCGCTCGATACGAGGCACGCCGGACGGCCGATGCCAGCCGCCCGTGCGAGGACGGCGCGCATGTGGGCCGGCGCGGTCGTGCGCGCCTCGCCGACGACCGGGTCGTCGATGCGCAGGACCTGGTAGCCGAGCGCTGTCGCCTGCGCGGCCGCCCCCGCCATCGCCTCGCGCCGCGATCCGATCACGGTCGTCTCGGCGCGGTCCAGGCGCGGATCATCCGGCCTGGGCGTGTCGGGCGCGGCGCCGTCAACGCCCCGGCGCAGCCGCGCCACGACCGCGGGCCGATAGTCCGTCTCGCCGCCAAATCGACGAAGCACGCCCAGCGCATCCTCGAAGCCGCTGGTGTCGCCGACGGTCGGCCCCGACCCGATGACGCTCACATCGTCGCCCACGACGTCGGAGATGACGAGCGTGCGACACCGACCGCGCGCGCGCGTCGCGAGCCAGCCCCCTTTGATCGCCGAGAGATGCTTCCGGACCGTGTTGAGCGCGTAAATGTCGGCGCCGGCCCGCAGGAGCCGCTCGGTCGTCGCGCGCTTGTCGTCGAGGGTGATGCCGTCGGCCGCCACCGCCATCAGCGCTGACGCTCCGCCCGACAGCAGGACCAGCAGCGTGTCGTCAGGCGAGGTCGCGTCCGCCATCGCGAGCGCGCGGCGGCCGCCCTCTTCGCTCGCGGCGGTCGGAACCGGATGGCCGCCGACGATCGCGTCGAAGCCGTCGGGCACGGGCGCGGACGCCGCGCCAATCACCAGGCCGGCGCGAATAGGCGGACCCAGCCGCCGTGCCGCAGCGAAGGCCATCGCATGCGCCGCTTTCCCCGCGGCAATGAGCCTCACGCCATGCGGACGGGCCGGTCCGCCGTGTCCCCCAGGCGTGGAGAGATGCACGACAGCAGGCCTGAAGGCCTGCACGACATCTGCCCCGAGCGCGCGTTCGACGAGGGGACCGGCGGCGGCCGCATCGATACCGGCCCGGACAACGGCCAGGAGATCGTGTCGGAGATTCGTGAGTGAACGCGTCAGTGTGTGCGCTTGGGGTCCGACCAGGCCGAAAGCCCGGTCACGACATCGAATTTCTTGAGGAGTGAACTTACCAATTGTGGGGCGTTGTCTTGCGTGGAGAGCTGTTCGATCTGTCCCATGATTCTCGTGAGCGCGGCTTCAACGTCCGTAATCGCGCTCTCCGAGTAGTAGGGGCGCTGCTGCTGCAGGCAGCGGCGGTGCTTGATGAATTCTTCCCGGTAGAACTCTGCGATCGGGTGCTGCGCGCTGATCGGCCTCGAATCGGGAACGAAACGTGGCATGCAGGTCCTCGGAATGAATTGTCCTTTGTTACTCATTCAGTGTAGTGCCGCCGTAAAACAGGTGTCAAGATTCTGTCATCCTAGCGGTTCCAGGCCGCGACCAGACCGCCGACACAGCCGACCGCCATGCCTCCCACCACCAGCAGCACGCAGAGCTCGGGCGGCAGGAACTGAACCGTCGACAGGTTGATGGCCGACGCCAGGGGAACCAGATACCGTGCCCGCAGCGCGACAAACGCGATCGCCAGCCCGGCCAGGGCCGCGAGCGCGCCCACGCCGCCCTGCAGCACCCCTTCCATGACGAACGGGCCGCGAACGTACGCCTGAGGCGCGCCGACCAGCTGCATGATGTCGAGCTCGTCGCGACGGGCGTAGAGGGCCAGCCGCACGACGTTCGCCACCGTCAGCGCCGCCGCCACGGTCAGCACGAGTCCGAGCACCAGCCCGACGCCACGGACCAGGCTGATCGCCGTCAGCAGCCGGTTCAGCCACTGCCGGTCGTACCGGACGTCGGCCGCGCCCGGAAGCTGACGGAGCTTCCTAGCGAGGTCGTCCACCTTGGCCGTTGCGCCCGGTCCGGAACGCAGATGCACGTCAATCGAGGCCGGCAGCGGGTTGTCGCCCGGACCGTCAATGGCCGCGGCCAGATCGCCGAAGGTCTGCTTGAAGCGGGCGAGCGCCTCGGACTTCGACACGTACTCATGCGCCGACACGGCGTCGCTCGACGCCACGGCCGTCTCGATGACGCGCCGCTCCTCCGCGCTCACCTCGTCCTTGAGGTACACCGACAGCTCGGCGGTGCTGCTCCACTCGGCCCCCAGGCGCTCGAGGTTCGCCGTGACCAGCAGAAATCCGCCGAGGACGAACAGCGCCAGCGCGATCGTGGCCGTCGACAGCAGACCGGACTCCCGCCCGCGCCAGAGGCTGGCCAGCGCTTCGTCGAAGGCGTATCGCAGGGCGCGCATCTCAGGCCACCTCGACGACGCGCCCGTGATCGAGCGTAATCGAGCGGCGCCCGACGCGCCGAATCAGCTCGCGATCGTGGGTCGCGACCACCACGGTCGTGCCGCGCGCGTTGATTTCACGGAACAGGTTCATGATCTCGAGCGAGAGGTCCGGATCCAGATTGCCCGTCGGCTCGTCGGCCAGCACGAGTTGCGGGTCGTTGACGAGCGCCCGCGCAATCGCCACCCGCTGCTGCTCGCCGCCCGACAGCTCTTCCGGGAACGCGTTCATGCGGTGCTGCAGGCCCACCCACTTCAGCACCTGAAAAGTCTTCCGCTGCTGGGTCGCGAGCGGCAGTCCGAGCACGCGCATGACGAAGGCGACGTTCTGAAAGACCGTGAAGCGCGGGATCAGGCGGAAATCCTGAAAGACGAACCCGACGGTTCGGCGGTAGGTCTGCACCTGCGACGGCCGCAGCGCCTTCAGGTCGCGGCCGAGCACCTTGAGATCGCCCTCGCTCGGCAAGTCCTCGCGCAACAGCAGGCGCAGAAACGTCGACTTCCCGGCCCCGCTCGGACCGGTCAGGAACATGAACTCGCCCTTGTCGATGGTAAGTGTGAGGTCGCGCAGCGCATAAACGCCGCGGCTGTAGAGCTTGGAAAGATGAAAGGTCTCGATCAATTGTCGCTGAAGGGACCTTCAGTATACCACGTGCCGGGCTGAGAGGCGAAGCCCCGGCTACACGCCCAGCGCCTTCTTCAGGAGCTCGTTCACGCGCTTGGGGTTCGCCTTGCCCCCCGCCGCCTTCATCACCTGCCCGACGAGGAAGCCGAACGTCGTGGTCTTGCCCCCGCGATACTGCGCCACCGGGTCGGGGTGCTTCGCCAGCACATCCGCGACCAGCGCCGCGATCTGCGACTCGTCATCGATCTGCGTCAGCCCCTCGGCAGCCACGATCTCGCCGGCCGCGCGACCCGTCGCCAGCATCTTCTCGAACACCCCCTTCGCCATCGATCCGCTGATCGTGCCCGCCTCGATAAGGGCGACCAGACCGGCCAGCCGGTCCGCGGGGACCGGCGACGCGGCGATGTCCAGGCCTCGTTCCTTCAGCGTCCGCGCGAGCTCGCCCATCATCCAGTTGCTCGCGCTCTTGGGCGGGGCTCCCGCCTTGACGACAGCCTCGAAGTACTCGGCAAGGCCACGCGACTCGGTCAGCTGACCAGCGTCGTACTCGGGCAGCGCATACTGCTCGGCGAACCGCCGGCGTCGCGCGTCGGGCAGCTCCGGCATCGCCGATCGAATGCGCTCGATGCGCGCGGCGTCCACCACGACGGGCGGCAGATCCGGCTCCGGAAAGTACCGGTAATCGTGCGCTTCTTCCTTGCTGCGCATGGACACGGTGCGGCCGGCCTCGGCATCCCACAGGCGCGTTTCCTGGACGACGCGCCCGCCGCCGCTCAGGACCTCGATCTGCCGGGCGATCTCGTGCTCGAGCGCCTTCTGCAGGAACCGGAACGAGTTCAGGTTCTTCACCTCGGCTTTCGTTCCGAGCGTCGTCGTCCCCCGCGGGCGCACCGAAACGTTCGCGTCGCACCGCAGGCTGCCCTCTTCCATGTTGCCGTCGTTGACGCCGAGCCACACGAGCATCTCGCGCAGGCGGCTGAAGAACTCGGCGGCGTCGGCCGCGGAGCGCAGGTCGGGCTCGCTGACGATCTCGATGAGGGGCACGCCGCTGCGGTTGAAGTCGACGTAGGTCTTGCGGTCCGAGTCCACGAACCCCTCGTGGACCGACTTCCCCGCGTCCTCTTCCAGGTGCACGCGCGTGATGCCGACGCGCCGCGCCGCGCCGCCGCTCGAAAACTCCACCACGCCGGCGGTCGCGAGCGGCTGCTCGTATTGCGAGATCTGGTAGCCCTTGGGCAGATCCGGATAGAAGTAGTTCTTGCGCGCGAAGATCGATGTCTCGTGAATGGCGCACCCGAGCGCGAGCGCCGCCCGGACGGCGTCGTCGACGGCGGCGCGGTTGAGGACCGGAAGCGCGCCGGGCAGCCCGAGACAGACCGGACAGATGTGCGTGTTGGGCTCGGCGCCGAACGCCGCGCTGCAGCCACAGAAGATTTTCGACGCGGTGAGGAGCTGCGCGTGAATCTCCAGCCCGATCACCGCCTCGAACGCTGAACTCTGCACGCTGAACCTTGAACCTCGAACGAACCCTGAACCTTGAACCCTGAACCCTGAACCCGTCAAGCCCCCGGCCCAGCGGCGAGGACTTCGGCGGTCACGCTGCTCTCGAAGGTCTTGAAGTTCTCGACGAACATCCGCGCGAGCTTTGCTGCCTGCCGATCGTAACCGGCGGCGTTCGCCCAGGTATCGCGCGGTTTCAGGACCTCGGCCGGCACTCCCGGACAGCCCGTCGGGATGTCGAGATTGAACACCGGATCCCGTTCGTAGGCGACGCTGTCGAGCGCCCCGGAAAGCGCCGCGCGAATCATCGCACGCGTGAAGGCAATCTTCATGCGCGTGCCGACGCCGTAGGGACCACCCGTCCATCCGGTGTTGACGAGCCAGACGCGCACGGCGTGCCGTGCGATCTTCTCGCCGAGCATCCGCGCGTAGCGGCTGGGATCGAGCGGCAGAAACGGCGCGCCGAAACAGGTGCTGAAGGTGGCCTTGGGCTCGGTGACGCCTTTTTCCGTTCCGGCGACCTTCGCGGTGTAGCCCGAGAGGAAGTGATACATCGCCGCGTCCGGCGTCAACCGCGAGATGGGCGGCAGGACGCCGAACGCATCGGCCGTGAGCATCACCAGGTTCTTCGGATGTCCGCACTGCCCCGAAGACACGGCGTTGTCGATGAACGAAATGGGGTACGCGGCGCGTGTGTTCTCGGTGTACCGATCATCGTCGAGGTCGAGAGCGCGGCTCTCGGCACCGACCACCACGTTCTCGAGCACGGTCCCGAAGCGCCGGGTCGTCGCGAAGATCTGCGGCTCGGCTTCCTCCGACAGCCGAATGGTCTTCGCGTAGCAGCCGCCTTCGAAGTTGAACACGCCGCGATCGCTCCATCCGTGCTCGTCGTCGCCGATCAGCATGCGATCGGGATCGCTCGAGAGCGTGGTCTTGCCGGTGCCCGAGAGGCCGAAAAAGAGCGCCGTGTCGCCCGCCGCGCCGATGTTGGCCGAACAGTGCATCGGCAGCACCCCCTGCAGCGGGAGGATGTAGTTGAGGATCGAGAACACCGACTTCTTGATCTCGCCGGCGTAACTCGTGCCGCCGATGAGCACCAGCTTCTTCGCAAAGCTCACCGCGATGACGACGTCCGAGTTGGTGCCGTGCCGCGCCGGGTCCGCCTTGAAGCTCGGCGAGTCGATGATCGTGAGCGCCGGCGACGCCGCGCGGGCGGCCTCCGGATCGTCGATGAACAGATTCCGGCAGAACAGGTTGTGCCAGGCGTATTCGTTGATGACCCGTACCGGCAGGCGATACGCCGGGTCGGCGCCGGCGTAGCAATCGAGGACGAACAGCTCTTTGTCGGCGAGCGATCTCAACAGGTCCTGATGGAGCACGTCGAACTGCGCCGCGTCCATCGGGCGGTTGACCTTGCCCCAGGCGATCTCCGTCTCGCTACCCGGTTCACGGACGACGAATTTGTCATTCGGAGAGCGGCCGGTGTGGTGCCCGGTTCGGCACGCCAGCGGGCCCTCGGCCGCGATCAGCCCTTCCTGACGACGGACCGCCTCCTCGTACAGCACGGGTGCGGACAGGTTCCAGCGGACCCGGATGGTCTGAATCCTCTCGCGATCAAGACCGCGCACGCGCTCAACGCCGGTGCTCATCGATGCTCCTAAGACAAGAAGGCCCAGTCAGATACGCAGAATCTCCGGATCGTACTCACGCAGATCGGTCCCGTCAACAACCCCGGCAAATACGGTAAACTGTAAACGGCGTCCTGATCGCATCGTAATGACTGTATGAGTGGTGACTCAAGAATGGCTGTCGGTCTCGCCGACCCCGGGATCGCCGGGAACGGTGGGAACATTGCCGCGCCGCCCGGTCTCCGGACGGCCCCGACGGCGGTTTCCGAAGACTCGCGCCTGGCGATCGAGATTCGGGGGCTCGTCGAACGTGGCGAAACCGACGAGGCCCGGGACCGCTTCGCCGGGCTCGTGGCGCTTCACCAGCGGCGCGCCGGCCGCATCGCCTATCAGTACCTCCGCGACGCCTCCGACGCCGACGAGGCGGTACAGGACGCTTTCGTCAAGGTGTTCTCGCACATCACCTCCTATCGCGAGGCCTGGCCTTTCGAGGTCTGGTTCACGCGCATCCTCATCAACGGGTGTCTCGACCGCCGCAAGGCGCGAACGCGGCGCGACCGCTGGTTCGTCCCGGGCGAGGTTTCGAGCGCGGATGAAGCGCGCGCGTCGGCTGAGGGTCCCGCGACGGATCCTGAGCACCGCCTGCTCGCCCGTGAGCGCCGCGCCCGCATCGCCGCGGCCGTCGATCGGCTGGACGGCCGTCAACGCACGGTGTTCACACTCTGCCACTATGGCGATTACACGCCACGTGAAGTCAGCGCGATGACCGGCCTCAACGAGTCCACCGTGCGCGTCCACCTGTTTCGAGCCGCGCGCAAGCTGCGCGCGCTGCTGGGAGGCACGCCGTGATCCACCGCGCGCATCACCTCCAGGAAGACCGCCTGTTCGAGTGCTACCTCACGCGACGCAGCGGGGAGACGATCGACCCGCCAGTTGCCGAGCATCTCGCCGACTGCGCGTCGTGCGGGGCGCGCTATGCCGAGCTCGCCGGCTTCATGAACGGGCTCCGCCGCGAAGGCGAGACCGAAGCCGACGCGGTGTTCACCCCCGAGCGCCTGCGGCTCCAGCAGCAGCAGATCGCGCGGCGGATCGCGCTTCTCGGGCGTCCGGCGCGCGTCATCAGCTTTCCCGGGCGCGTCGTGCGCCGCACGATCAGCGCGACGACCGCGCACACGGCGCCACGCTTTGTGGCCGCCGCGGCGGCCGCCGGCCTCTTCATCGGCCTCGCGGCGGGCGCGTCCTACAAGTGGCAGTCGCGGACCTCGAGGGCCGAGCGCTTCACCGCCCCCGCCGCGCGCCTGACGCCCCTCGCCACGCGCGGCAGCGGCACGGCCGACGTCGCGGCGGACGATGCGTTCCTGTCGGACCTCGAGTTCGCGCTCGAACGGCCGCACACGCGCGAGCTGCAGGCCTTCGACGCCCTCACGCCCCGCGTCCGCGAGATCCGGGACCAAAGATAGGGCGTGCCCTCTCTCGTATTCAGAAAGGGGCTCGACCTCAAACAGGCTGTCGCGGGCCGGCTGGCCGAGAGCTATCACAGCGCCGTCGTCGAGCGCATCAAAACCGAAGACTTCACGCACCGCGCGGGCCGCCTCACGGTGCATCTCGCCCGGGAGTTCGGCTTCTGTTACGGTGTCGATCGCGCGGTCGACTACGCCTACCAGACCCGCGAGCGCTTCCCCGACCGCGACGTGTTCCTGACCGGGGAAATCATCCACAACCCGCACGTGAACGAGAAGCTGCGGGCCATGGGGATCCGCTTCCTTTCCGACGAGCACGACCGCATCGATCGCCTCGCGCCCGCCGATGTCGTCATCCTCCCGGCGTTCGGCGTCACCGTCGCGATGCTGCAGCGGCTCGACCGGCGCGGCTGCACGCTGATCGACACTACGTGCGGCTCGGTGCTCAACGTGTGGAAGAACGTCCGCCGCTACGCGGAAGGCGGCTACACGTCGATCATTCACGGCAAGGTGTGGCACGAGGAAACGCAGGCGACCGCCTCGCAGGCGGTCGAGTACGGCGGCAAGTACCTCGTGGTATTCAACCGAGCCGAAACCGACGTGGTCTGCGACTACATCCGCCGCGGCGGCGATCGCGACGCCTTCACCAGCCGCTTCAGCAACGCCGCATCGCCCGGCTTCGACCCGGATCGCGACCTGCAGCGGATCGGCCTCGCCAACCAGACGACGATGCTGATGACCGAGTCGCTCGAAATCGGGGAGGCGATTCGGAGCGCCATGCAGGAGCGCTACGGCGCGGTGGCCGCCGCCGAACATTACCAGGCGTTCGACACGATTTGCAGCGCCACGCAGGATCGACAGGATGCCGTCGTCGGGCTGCTGCGGGACAAGCCGGTCGACCTGATGATCGTCATCGGCGGGTACAACAGCAGCAACACCGCCAACCTCGCCCGCATCTGCGCGGCCTCGCGACCGACGTTTCACATTGCGGATCCCCACTGCCTGGCGTCCGCGCAGGAGATTCGTCATCGCCCGGTGGGGTCGAAAGCGGAGGTGACGGCGACCGGCTGGCTGCCCTCCGCCGGGCCGGTGACCATCGGCCTGACGTCCGGGGCGTCCACACCGGACAACCTCGTCGGTGCCGCCGTCGTGAGGCTCACGGAGCTCTGCCAGCACCCTTCGTAAAAGGTTGTCTCTGCCTAAACACACCCGGGCGGACTGTCGTATTCACATAAGTAACAGCTTTTTCAGAGGTTTACGCATGAAGGCGACATGGGC
>Ga0209514_10006362_pt1 | contig 14533 bp, 12 predicted proteins | sample Subgrocontami58m_FD_187452 | JGI IMG/M metagenome (GOLD analysis project Ga0209514, IMG submission 187452) | Subsurface groundwater microbial communities from S. Glens Falls, New York, USA - GMW37 contaminated, 5.8 m (SPAdes) (version 3) | ecosystem: Environmental > Aquatic > Deep subsurface >...
GCCGCAGAGACCGCCTTTTTAAAATCCTCGACAGAGGCGATGGGTGTTCCGTCTATCTGCGTTATGATCGTGTGGTTGTATAGATTCCGGTGCAGAAGATCCTTTTTGGAATTATCAAAGAACACCCACACACCGTCGCCGCCGATGTTGTAGATATTCTTCTCCTCCGGGGTTATGTCCACGACGGTGAAACCGAACGGCGTGTGAAAGGCTTTCATCTGCTGGAACTTCTCCGCCCTTGTCACGAGCTCAACGTTTGATCTTTTGCCGCCGCGCACGACATCAAGCATCACCTTTTCTCCGGCGGGGCTGTCGCGCATTATCTCGTAGAATTTATAGACGTCCTTGTCTTCTTCCGTCCTGACCGCCTCTTTGTTGCCGTTGATAGCGGTGATGATGTCGCCCTCTTTCAGGCCCGCAGCCTCTGCGGACGAGCCTTTGAACAACTTGCCGACGGCGACGCCTTGATCATCCATGTCGCCGGCGAGCAAAAGGGCTCTGAGATCGGCGTCCAGTCCCTGAGGTCTGATGCCCCATTCACCATGAAGGGCAAAATCCTTGAATGGGTCGGCCTTCATTGTTTCATAGGCCTTGACGAGCCTATTTGAAGGGATCTCAAAACCGACGAGGCTCCCTGTGTCCCTGTCGCCGAAGCCGTGCATGCCGATGACCTCGCCTTTCACGTTGAATATCGGACAGCCGCTATTGCCGGAGTTTGTTGCGGCGTCGGTCTGCAGCGAGCCGAACTCGGAGCCGTAGTGGCCGGTCAGCGCTTGGCTCACCAGGCCCGTTGAGGTAATGACGCCGTAGCCGCGCGTGTTGCCGATGGCAACGATCTGGTCCAGAACGTTCACGCCCCCTGAATCGCCGAACTCACACACGGACAGATCGCTTTTTCCCTTCGCCTGAATGACCGCGACGTCGGTCAGGGGGTCGAAGCCGAACATCTTTGGATCGGTGAAGACCGCGCTTTCATCGGATGTCAATATCTTCAGCCCTTTTTCTTCGGCGTCCGGGTCGTTGATGACGTGGGCATTTGTCATTATGTTGTAGGTGGACGTTCCATCGGGGTCTTTCGTCCCTTCAATAATGAAACCGCTTCCGGAATAGTCCTCGCCGTTCGCGGTGGACGAGGCGACGATGACCACACAGCCCTTATATCGGTTCGTGATGTCCTGCGCTATCTCATGTATCGTCTTTGGGATGCCGATAGGTGCCGGCGGCTCCGCGGCAGGTGAGGGTTCAACGACCGGTGTCTCGACAACTGGGGCCGGAGCTGCCTCAAACGTTGGAGCGGGGACGGCCTGCGGCTGTGTGACGGTCGCCTTTTGGCACGATGCGAACGCTAAAAGGCAGGCTACGATAAAAAAATATTTATAAGAGTGCATGCGCCTAGTTAAAGCACTTTTCGGGTTTTAAATCAAGCAAGTAGAATTGTCATTCTGAGTCCGACTGAGGCGGACGAAGAATCCCGAGAACGCAATTGAACACACGGGATCCTTCGGCTTTGCCTCAGGATGACAGGCATCAAGAGAACAGCTTAATGTGGTTTGCCATGGCGGACGTCGCGGCCTTTTACCATGTAGATCGCAAGCTCGGCGATATTTGTCGAATGGTCGGCGATCCGCTCGTCCCGCTCGTAGGCCTCGGCAACCTTAACCCCTGATAAATAACCGCCGAGGTTAAAAGGTTCTTAATTTAGGCATGCTTTCTTAAAACTTGGATTTTATTTTTCTGAGACATGCTTTTAAATTATGTTGAATCTCATGTTCCCAAAATCTTAAAACGCGCCAGCCCGCTTTTTTTAGCTCTTTTGTGTTTTTAATATCTCTTAAAATATTCGTTTTTACTTTATTGTCCCAGTATTTTTGATGTGAAGCAGGCCTCCTATAGCATCGAGGACAACCATGCCAGAAACAGCCATCTACAAAAATTGCCAAGCGATGTTCTTGAAAGATAAAATCTGGTTTGCCATGCAAGGATTGATGACGCCTCCATCCACTAATTTTATTGCTCCGCAATATATGAAGAAGCGCCAATTCCGTTCCCTTGTTGTTCCGGCTTCTGACTTTAGACATGATTTCTGAACGTTTCTTTGGCGTGAGCGTGTCTGTCATATAATCATGTAATTTTTATAACAACTTCGTCTTGTCGCAAGTGGGCATTTAGCTGGTGAAAGTGGCACATGGCGATTTTAGGAATAACGCCCGCCATAAATGTTCTTTTGGCGGTGGGGCGCCGATTTTTACTATTTCAACAAAACCACCGCGTTCAGTGTCCTTGGTTGAGCCCGCAGTGATTGGACCTGCATAAAAGTTTGAATCTTCCAAGGGCAGAATTTTGTCAACAACGGGCTTATCGTTGATTTTATCTCCATAGCCAAATGCTAAAATGTTCACTTCATCGGACCGCTTGGCGAGATATTTTGAAAGATTAAGCGCGGTGCTGGTCGATATGTAGTTTGCAAGCACATCTTGAATCAGCCAAATTGTTTTTCCATTCCATGCCATGCCAACTTGCGACTTTACGATAAGTTGGCTAACCATTCGCGCCCAAACTTGGCGATAGTTAATTCCAGGGCCATTATGATTTGTTGAATTAAGAACCGCATCCTCAAACGCCATTCCAATTTGGGTTCTCTTTTTCTTGTCACCTCCTGATGTGCTCGATGTCATTATTTCCGCGATAAGGATAGGGTCTGATGGAAAGTTTTCAATCCACAAACCGCCGCGCTTTGCAAGAGTAAAACCATTCTCTTCAGCAATCTTCTGTATTGCCTTATCGCTACGACTAAGCATTTTCGAAACTTCTGAAAGCAATATTTTTTTTGATCCTGCAATTATGTAGTCAAAGGTATAATCGAAAAATTTCTCCTGCTCATCATCAGTAGTCGTTCCCACCTTCATCTTGACTTCAGTCCACGCTAGGTAATCCTTGCCTTGCGGAAGGCCCGCATATCTTGACAACTGTTGTTTGGCATGATCTTGGTAATTGAGCCGAGAGGAATTTTCTCGAAGAGAAAGCAGCCTTCTTGGGCAGACAATCCAAGGCTGCTCGCCATCGCGAATACGCAAAGAACAAACTCCAGCTTGAATGAGCAGCTTGCCTGGAAATTTTTTTGCCAGTTTTGGATGCGTCCGCAAATCTATTGCGGAGAGATAGCGATTGCCGCCGCCGTCGCACTCGGCATCCATGAATGGACACCACGCCTTTTTGCAATTCGCCTCTGCTTGCGCCCCCCATGCATCAAGACGATGACCAAAAAGTTCATAAATTTTGCTCATTCAAATACCTCGCTATCTGTGTTCCTAAAATTTTCGCCAATGGTGGCGGCACTGAATTTGCTACTTGCCTATGTTGATCCAAGTTTCGGACGGTTCCAGTTCTCGATCGAATTGGCCCTTTTAAACAATAACTGTTAGGATAACCATGTATTCTCATATACTCTCTTGGGGTTAGATAGCGATTTTCAGTTGGATGAAAAAAAATCTCACCGCATCTCAGGGTATTTGATGGGCGGCCGCGATGAAGTCGCAAATACTTTGTCGTGTCTTTTGGCGATAATCCTCTGCGCAGCTCTTCTCCCAGATGAACTTGCGCGGACAGATACGAACCTTCTGGCACTTGGGCAATTCTCTCCCTATCCCGTTCCGGCGTAACATCAACATGGCTATCTTTGCGGTCATAAATTGTCTGTCCCCGCACCTTTGGAGACGGATTGCCCAAGCCATTTATCACCTTTCCTGCGCTCGCATAAGGCTTAAGCGCGAACAAGTCGTTACATTTCTCAACTGGCGTATGTGTTTTTTCAGGAAACTGAAATCCATTTCGGCCTCGTGTTGCAACAACGAATAAACGCTCACGAAGCTGAGGAATGCCAAAATCAGCCGCCATAATGACTCGCCATTTTGGAGTGTAGCCGATATTTTCCAGTTTAGTTAGGAAAGTTTCGAATATTTCGCCTCGACGATTTTTTTCACCTTTCGAGGAAAGCAATCCTTTTACCTGCTCAAGCAAAATAACTTTGGGCTTAATTATTTCAGCAAATCTGATTATTTCAAATAAAAGCGGACCGCGTTCATCGCATAATCCAAGCTGTTTTCCAGCTAAGGAAAAAGATTGACAAGGCGGACCGCCAAACAGCAAATCCAAATCGCCCGCCTTTATGCCTATTTCAGACATTAGGATATTTGGGTCAATTGTTTTTATGTCGGCATGAATTATTTTGGTCTTAGTGCCATTCCGTTCAGCTGCGGCGCGAAGTGTTGCGATGCAATGTTTATCAAATTCTATTTCAGCAAGCACATCGAATCCGGCTTGACGGATGCCAATATCCATGCCGCCCGCGCCAGAAAAAAGAGAAATAGATTTCATTATTCCCATAAGTTTATACTAGGAATTATTTAAAAATCCCGCAATTTGGACGACTCTGGTAAAGGCATATAAGACGAGAAATGGGAGCGGTCAAGGGAAAAAGTCGCGAGTTTAAGGGTGCGGTTCAGGCTGGGAGGCCTTGAGCTCGGATGAGACCAAATGGTTTGAGCGGCAAAAAGAAGGACAGAGTGCGCCCATGGTTCGTCGTTCGACGAGCTCACGATGAGCTCACCTTTTAACCCCTCCCTCGATGGGAGGGGGGAGATCAAGGAATAAATGCCGACGTTTTTAGGGGCGGCGGTGACGAACAAGCCCAAGAGCTTTCGGTTCCACATAAAAGTCGGGATCAAAAAGCTCAATGCGGCTTGCCATGGCGGACGTCGCGGCCTTTTACCATGTAAATTGCAAGCTCGGCGATATTTGTCGAATGGTCGGCGATCCGCTCCAGATACCTGACAAGCGAGGTCACCGGAAAGATCACATTGATCGAGGCGGGCGACTTGGTCGCCATGCCTATAAGCTCGGTCACGTATTTTTCCGTCAGGTCGTCAACGGCGTCATCGCTCTTTAAAACGCTGTCCGCTTTTTTGGCGTCCATCTCGACGAAGGCGTCAAGGCTGTCCTTGAGCATCTTCTGAACAAGCATGGCCATATTGCCGAGATCAATGGGAGCTGTGCCGTGGTTGATAATATCCACTACGCGTTGGGCGGAATTCACAGCAAGGTCGCCGATGCGTTCCAGATCGGTAACGATCTTCAGTCCCCGCGTTATGAAACGAAGGTCGCTCGCCGCCGGTTGATACCTTGCAAGGAGATGGATGCACTGTTCGTCGATCGCGACCTCCAGTGCATTGATCGGGTGATCGGCCTCGATGATGCTGTTTGCGAGTTTTGCGTCGCGCGACTTCAGCGCCTTCATGCAGTCTGCGACCATTGCCTCGACCTTGCTTCCCATGAGCAGGATCTGCTGCTTCAGGCTGGTCAAGGCCTCGTCAAAATGATGGTCTATGTGCTGGTTCATCCGTACCTCCCGGTGATGTAATCCTCCGTCCGCCTGTCGAACGGAGCTGTGAATATCTTGTTGGTATCGCCAAATTCGACCAGATCGCCAAGCAGCATGAACCCGCAGTCATCGGAGACGCGCGCGGCCTGCTGCATATTGTGTGTGACAATGACGATGGTATAGTTCTTCTTCAGGTCCTGCATCAGCTCTTCGATGTGGCCTGTGGCTATTGGGTCAAGCGCCGAGCAGGGTTCGTCCATGAGAAGGATGTCCGGTTTGACCGCGATGAGGCGCGCGATGCAGAGCCTCTGTTGCTGTTCACCAGAAAGCTTCAGGGCGTTCTCTTTCAACTTGTCCTTCAGTTCGTTCCAAAGGCCGACAGACGTCAAGCTGTTAAAGGCTGCCTCGTCAAGCGTGGCTCTCTTGGCCGTGCCATGCACGCGAAGACCGTAGATTATATTATCATAGATAGAGAGCGGAAAGGGATTTGGGCGCTGAAAGACCATTCCGACGGACCGGCGGAGCGACAGGATGTCGATATCGTTAATGGGTCTTTCGAAGACCTTTATATCCCCTGTGATCTTGACGCCTGCTATCAGGTCGTTCATCCTGTTAAAGACGCGCAGCAGTGTCGATTTTCCGCAACCGGACGGGCCGATGAGGGCGGTGATCTTTTTCGGAACGATGGATAGATCTACGTCCTTCAGCGCGTGAAACTTGCCGTAGTGAAGATTTAATTTTTTTGTCTCGATCGCAAGCATATTATTTACTGTCTTTGGAGTAGCAGCCTTCAGGCTGCGCCAATTGAATTCACTCGGCGCAGCCTGAAGGCTGCTGCTCCGATTTTTCTATCCGAATTTCCCCGTTACATATTCTTCCGTCTTCTTTTGAGCGGGCGCGGTGAATATCTTGTCGGTCGGGCCGAGCTCTATCAGCTCGCCCATCAAAAGGAACGCAGTCCTATCGCCCACACGCGCCGCCTGTTTCGTATTGTTCGTGACAAGTATCAATGTGTGATCCTTCTTAAGCACCTTCATCGCCTCTTCGACCTTTGCGGTCGAAATGGGGTCAAGGCCGGAGCAGGGCTCGTCGAACATTATCACCTCTGGCTTAACCGCAAGAGTTCGCGCGATGCAAAGCCTCTGCTGCTGGCCGCCGGAGAGCCGTAGCGCCGAGGAATCGAGCCTGTCCTTTACCTCGTCCCACAAAAAAGCCGACTTAAGCGATGTCTCTACGAGCTCATCGGCCTCTTTTCTCCCCACATATTTTTTCAACCTTGGGCCGAAGAGGATGTTCTCCTTTATCGTCATCGGCAGCGGTATCGGCATGGCATAGACCATCCCGATGCGCCGCCTTAACCCCTCCACGTCCCTGAAATCCTTTACATCCTTACCGTCAAACAAAATATTGCCCTTAATATCCACATTTGGGATGCGGTCTATCATCCTGTTTATAGAGAGGAGAAGGGTCGATTTTCCTGAATTAGCCGGCCCAATGACGGTCAGTATCTCGTTTTGAAGGACCTCCAGCGAGACGTTGTGCAGAGTCGCTTTGCCGTCGAAGGTCACGGTCAGATCTTTAATTTCGAGCTTCTTGTTCATTTCAATTTGTAGTTGCCCGATTCATCGGGCCAAAATCAGCCCAATAAATTGGGCAACTACAATGTTTATTAACTCTTTCCCCGCATCAATCTGTGCATCAGCGAATAGGCCGTGATGTTTATCACCAATATCGTGCAGATAAGAACGGCCGCCGTTGCATAGGCGTTCTCGTTCGATATCCCCTCGCGCGCCAAAATATAAAAATGGACGGCCATCGTGCGCGCCGAATCGAAAACCGATCTTGGCATTTGAATTGCCGACCCGGCAGTAAAGATCACGACTGCGGTCTCTTCGATCGAGCGCCCTATCCCCAGAATGACCCCCGTCAAGATGCCGGGAAGGGCATAGGGGAGGACGGACTTTGTAACGACCTGCCAGCGCGTGGCGCCAAGCGAGGCCGCCACATCGCGGTAGGGCTGCGGAACGCTTCTCAACGCCTCCTCTGAGGTTCTTATGATGGTTGGAAGTATCATCGCGGCGAGCGAGAGGCCGCCGGAGAGGATGGACCAGCCGAACCCCAAGATCACGACGAAAAGTATGAAGCCAAAGAGGCCGAATATAATAGATGGGACGCCGGCCAGGCAGTTTATGCCGAAGCGGATCACCTGCGTCACGCGGCCTTCAAGTGTATATTCCGCCAGATAGATCGCGCTTGCAATGCCCAGCGGCGCGGCAATGCCGATCGCCACAAAGACCATCAGTATCGTCCCGACGATCGCCGGGAGAATTCCGCCTTCGCGCCCCATGTCAAGGATAGGCTCCGTCAAAAAACCCCAGCTGATATGGCTGAAACCTCCGGCAAGGACGAACCCAATGATGAAGAGGAGCGCCCCTACGGCGGAGGCGGTCGCCGTGAAGAGGCAGAATTTGGCGATACACTGTGTTATTGAAGGTGCTATGCGCATATATTGTAGTTGCCTGTTCCTGTGGAGTAGCACCCTTTAGGGTGCGCTAGTTGCACTTAGCGCAGCCTAAAGGCTGCTACTCCAATTCAAAACTTCCGTTTAGAAACTTTCAATGCCACTATATTCAATATCATAATAAAGAAGAAGAGGACGACGCCGGTTGCAAACAAAGCCTCCCTGTGCGCGCCGACCGCGTAGCCCATTTCAATTGCGATGTTGGCGGTGAGCGTCCTGACCGAATCCAAAACGGAGGTCGGGATGGCCGTCGCGTTTCCCGAGATCATTATCACCGCCATCGTCTCGCCGACCGCGCGACCCATGCCTAAGATCACACCGGCAAGTATGCCGGAACGCGCGGCCGGCAGCAGGACGCGCCAGGTCGTCTGCCATTCGGTCGCCCCGAGCGCCAGCGAACCCTCTTTAAAACTCTTTGGCACCGCCTGAATGGCGTCGATCGAAACGCCGACGATCGTCGGAAGCGTCATTATTGCAAGGACACATGAGGCGGCAAGGATGGAGAGGCCCGGCCCGCCAAGGTGTGTTCTTATGATAGGCGCGAGCCACATGACGCCCATAAAACCGTAAACGACGGATGGTATTCCCGCTAGGAGTTCTATTGCCGGTTTCAACACATTGACCCACTTTTTTGGCGCGAATTCTGCAAGATAGACCGCGCAGGAGACACCAAGCGGTACACCGAGGATCAGGGCGCCAAACGTTATCCATAATGAACCGATGATGAACGGGAATATGCCGAACTGTCCCTGAAGCGGAGACCATTCCCTTCCCAGAAGGAAATGAAAAAGTCCCGACTTGGCCATGATAGGAACGCCCTCCTTAAATATAAAGAGGGCAATGAGCGCAAGGATGGCTGTAGATGAGCAAGCGGCGAAGAAGAGCAATTTGGAGATTAGCCTGTCCATTAATTGTGTGTCATTGCGAGCGCCGAAGGCGCGCGGCAATCTCCCGCGAACAATTGAGTTCGGGGGATTGCGGAGCCTGTTCCGAGTGAAACGAGGAATCTCCCGCAGGAGTTTGCTTCGCTTCGCTCGCAACCGCTTGCGCTCCTCGCAATGACATTCATTTAACCGATATCAGCCCCTCTTTTTCGAGGGTCTTTTGCGCCTCGTCGGAGAGGACATAGTCTATAAAGGCCTGGACGTTCGGTTTTATCTCCCCCTTGGTCAAGAAATAGACAGGCCTTGCCAGCGGATATGTATTCGCCTTGACGTTCTGGTTCGTCGGGGCAACTCCGTTGAAGGCAACGGCCTTCACTCTATTATCCACAAGCCCGATCGAAAGATATCCGATAGCGTTGGGGTCACTGGCGACCGCCTCTCTGACCGTCCCGTTTGAATTCTGAAAGAGAGAGGAGGCTGTTAGTTTGTCTTCTTTTAAAACCATCTTATCAAAAGACCTTCTGGTGCCGCTCCCTTCCTCGCGGGATACGACCCTGATGACCGCGTCCATCCCCCCCAAGTCCTTCCAGTTCGTTATCTTGCCCGTGAAGATATCATGGGCCGCCTCTGCGCTTAGATTTTGAATGTTATTTTGCGGGGAGACTATTATTGCGATCCCGTCGCGCGCCACCGTCGTCGGATGCAATTCTTTTGCCTCTTGCGGGAGTTCAAGGAGGTCAGCCATGCCTATGGCGGCGCTGCCGGAGATGGCCGATTGGATCCCGACCGCAGAACCGCCCCCCTGCACATTGATGCGGACGTCCTTGTGAACCTGCATGTAGTGTTCGGCCAGCTTCTCCGCGAACGGCTGAAAAGCCGTTGAACCGGCGAGAGTTATCGTCTGATTCGACGATCTAGAGCATCCCAAGGTAAATAGACATACCACACCCAGCAATACGACCAGCAAGAACGTTCTTTTCATAAGAATCCCCCTTATGACCGGCATGTCTATCCGAATAGAAAAGCAGTGTCAATGTTCGTGAAATTAATTTGTGAAATCAATCGTAATTATTATTGTTCGAGCGAGCGGAGCGAGTCGAGAATCGAATTGCCCGTTCTCGACGCAACCACGCTTCCAGCGTGGTTTTGCTCGAACAATAACACTTTTTTTCTAGAATTTGCTTGAGCAGTTACGTAGAACTCCAGATCGTCATCCTGAGCGCTAGCGAAGGATCCAGAGAACACCCCGTCCGTCATTCCCGCGATAGGAGGCAATTGACGCATATCCCAAAGCTGGGGACGGTTTCGCTTGATATGCCGTTTCCTTGGGGAAAGACGTAGCGGGAGGCGCCTGTAATGACCCCAATTGCCAAGCCGCCGGCTATTTTGTAACTGACACCGACGCCGACACCGGTGACCGGCTGCGATGTATCATACGGGTTTTCGGTCTTTTTTGACTGCTCTCCGTAGGCCCAGAATTGCCAGTTCTTGGTCGTGAAAAGGTTTGCCCTGGATCGCAGGTGGGACGGAAAGGCTGCTTCAACTGAAGCATATGAGGCGGGCAGGACCACATCAGCAGGAACTGAAGGGATCGTTATATTGAAGAGTCCGACCGAATCCGGCAGCGCAAATGGTGCCGTTAATGTCGATTCATAACGAATCGTATGACTTGTTTCGGTAATTCTATCTGGTCCGCTCATAATTTCTCCTTTTGTTGCGCACTTTAGTGCGCGATTGATTGCAATTCATCGCGGGCTAAAGCCCGCTACTCCAATCACCCGATAAATCGGGCAACTACATTTTTCATTTTAATGAACATTCTATTTTTTGCTAAAGCATAAACCGTGCCATCTAGGGATTCGTTGATATGGGAAGGGGTTTTTGAAGTAGCAATGTTCGGGAAACCGTTATCTGTCTTGATTTTCGTGGCTACGCACAAGCGTTAAATGGAAGAGTGGAGGTAGCGCATAAAAAGGTGGATAACTAGTAGCGTTCGGATTTCCGAACCCGAAATCCGGATTTTGAGATTAATCTTAGGCGATGTCATTGCGCCTGCCCGTCGGTCGTTTGGAAGGAGGCCACGAAGTGGCTGCGGCAATCCCCAGAAATCAACAACCTCACCTTATGACCGGTCTGACCGGCAGCATGAAAGGCAGGCCCGTCATTGCCGGATCGACATACATGGCCCCGCCCGTGTCCATTCCCGCGCCCATTCCTTCCATACCCATTCCTTCACCGGCAAGTTCACCACCTGCCTGTTCGCCTGTTATGCCGGCACCGCCGTCAAAATCGGGCGGTAATTGACCGCCGCCGTTCCTTCCGTTCATAAGTGATCCGATAGCCGTCTCTACCGACGCAGCCCCTTTCAGCAGGTGCAGATATGGCATCGCTATCTGAAGTCCGGCGCCTGCGGCGGCGTTAAAGATGCCAAATACCGGCCCGGTGGCCATCTGCAGGACCTGCGCGCCTGCCGCGAGTTCCCCAACCCGTTCTTCAAGCGAAGGCCTGCTGTAATGCTCTCTTTGCCGCCCCATTTTTTCCACGGCGTCGACCACCGCGTTCACATCGCCCGCAGCAAGGCCGCCCAAAAGTTCGGCCACATTTGCAAACTCCTCATTGGTCAGCTGCCCCACCTGGCCCCAGTCAAGGATATAGACCATATCCCTTTCACTATTATAAATAAAGTTACCCGGCTGGAGGTCTGAATGATAAAAACCGCCTGCCACAGCGCCAAAAAATGCCTCGCGGATCCTCTCTGCAAGTCGTGATCTGGCGCCCTCATCTCGGACCTTGCTTAAAGGGACGCCCTCAACGAACTCCATGACGGCGACCTTTTGCCAGACCATGCCGTCCAAGAACTTTGGAGTTGCCACGCCCTTCGGCAGCGAGTCACCGGCCCTTGCCTGATTTGCGCGTTCTTCCCCCAGATCAAGCTCGTCCTCAACGATCCCAAGATAGAGGTCGATCAGAGATAACGCCTCCGAAATGCCTTCTCTTTCCCCTTCATAAAGCCTTAACCTGTTCCTCACCTTGTTAAGTTTTTGCAGGGCGTCCCGGAATTTTGCCTCCTTGGTCTCCGGTATGACCTTGACGGCAACGGGGGTCCCGTCTTTGAGCCTGCTTTTATAGACCTCTCCGATGGTCCCCGAGCCGAGCGGCGTCGGGTCGAGATTGGCGAGGATAGATGCTTGTTCCGGATGCCCCTCAAATGCCACGGCGATCTGCCGTTGAACGATCCCAAGCGGGGTCTGGGCCACATTTGCCTGCAGGCCGGAGAGTTCTTCCCTTATCTCCTCCGGCACCTGCGGCCAGGTGCTCAAGAACTGACCGATCTTTTCAAGCCCTGTCCGTTCAAAGAAGGTGCGCGTTGCATCGCTCTCTGCCTTGCCCTCCATCTCAAGGGCGATCGCCTGCCTTGCACCGGACGAAAGCTGTGCCAAAAATCTGCGGACGAGAAAGTTTTTTAGCCAGTCGGCGCCCTTGTCGTATCTGACATCCAGCTTTATCTTGATTTGAAGAGCTTCAAAGGGAGGGGCGAGGAAGCGGCACAGTCGATCTTTGAACAGAGGATAAAAACCAAATGGTAAGCAAGAGCCAATACGCAGACAAAGAGGTTAAGGCTTGTAGATCTGTTCTTTTGGAACTTGTTCATCGAGGGTCTTGAGAAGATAAAAAGCAAGTTCGCCTCCATAGAGCATGTAGGGCCGAAATGGGTAGCAGACTTTCTTGAGGTGACAGAAAAAGAGGATAGGGATATAATCATACGCAGGGCGTATGAAAAGATTTCCGAACTCCTCGATATCATGAAGATTGATTCATGGGAAGGTTTAATGAAAACTCGCCGAACGGAGGAAGCGTAAGACAGTAACAGCTATGGCGATTCGAGTTGGTCTGACCGGTGTCCTGTATTTGATGTCCCATTCAGCCTCTTGCCCCGTGACGGGCGGTTGCAACGTCAAGACCCCGACACTTACCTTTGACATGGGAATATTGAAAACCTTTATATTCCGAAAAAATTTAAAATACTGTTCGAATGATTACAAAAAGTAGTCTCTGTGCCACGAAAGCTCAATAATACAGAAACGTTGTCATCTTCTGATTTAATTTCTTGAACATCATTTCTCTTTATCCATTTAAATCCGTACCTGTTGATAGCTTTTCGGCCCCACATTTGTTCCAGCACGACATATGGCAATACTCGCTCCACTTTGTCATAATTTTGCTCAAAAATGGGATAGCCCGGTTCCCATGCTGTAGCTAGCTCCCCAAGAAAATCCTCGTCCTGGCTATAGCCAATCCAGCAAATTTTGAGTTTTGCCTTCTTTTTTGCCCATCGTTCAGTCGCTCTTTTTAGCGCTGAGGGCCAATCGGAGATCGACGCCCTCCCCCCGGAACAATATATGCTGAGCGAGGCGACGGACAGGCTGGCAAATAAATTTGTGAACAGCATCACCCCGCATGAGGTGACAGAATTCATAAAGCTCAAAAGCCACAAGACGTGCAAGGCCGGTGTCAAGCTTGCAAAGGCGGGCGACTGGCAGGGGGCGATCGATCTGTGGGATGAGGAACTGCGGAATAATCCAAACAACGACATTGCCATGTATAACTTGGGCATTGCCTATGAATATCAAAGAGACTACCAGCGCGCGCGGGAGTACTACCGCGACGCCATGCGCATCTCCAACAAGCCCCTCTATAACGAGGCCTGGGTCAGGATCCACGACATCATCCAACAGAACGAAAAGTTGGCACGCCAGTTGAAGGGGAGAAAGTAGTTGTTCCGTCCGCAATCCCGAAATCGGAACAAATCATGTTCTAAAAATGGAACAGCCACAATAATAGAAATGCGTTAAAAATTTCAACGGCTATCCCCCCGAATTTTCATGTAAATTTTAGCTAGTAAATCGCCCATCGGTCAGTGACTTGGCACGGCTTTTGCTAGAGGAGGCATGGGGGACACAAAAAAAGTCGTATTTAGTTGGATGCTGTGATCGGTTCTTTGACAAGTTAATCAGGACACGCCGTCAATGGTGGCAGGAAAGACAAGAAAAACATTGTTAAAAATGCCTGAGCGTTGTATTGGCTTTAGTGTGGAATGGATTCTACTTCTTCAAAAATCTTCCCTTTTCTCCGGGAGTCCTATTGAGGATCTGGAAAAGCTGGTTGCACATGCCAGAATAATAGATTTTAAAAAAGAAGATCCGATAATTCAACAAGAAGAGCAGGGGACAAGCTTATTTCTCATTTTAAATGGAAGGGCGAAGGTCGTTCGATACACTGAAGATGGCAAGGAAATTATTCTTGATACATTATCGGTAGGTGAGCATTTTGGTGAAATGGCACTTTTCGATGGGCTGTCCCGTTCTGCATCGGTAGTGGCTTCAACATCGGTAAAGGTGTTAGTGGTTGATCGTCCCTCCTTCATCCGGTTTCTCCAGCAATGCCCCAAAACGTTGGAGCATTTACTCAAGGAGTTAAGCCTTAGGTTGAGACAGGCAGACCGCCGAATTGAGGAGTTATCCTCGTTAGAGCTTGCGGAACGTTTGAAGAAGATTTTAGCAGATCTCGGGAAAGATGGTGGTCAGAGTTCGAAAGGCGGTTTTATCTTAAAAGAACTACCAACACATCAGGATTTAGCCAATATGGTAGGGGCCTCCAGGGCGCGTGTTTCAGAAACTCTGGCTCATTTAAAGAGGGTGGGGTTCATCAAAAAGTTAAAGGATAGCATCTTGATTTCCTCCCAACATACTG
>Ga0209514_10006364_pt1 | contig 14532 bp, 12 predicted proteins | sample Subgrocontami58m_FD_187452 | JGI IMG/M metagenome (GOLD analysis project Ga0209514, IMG submission 187452) | Subsurface groundwater microbial communities from S. Glens Falls, New York, USA - GMW37 contaminated, 5.8 m (SPAdes) (version 3) | ecosystem: Environmental > Aquatic > Deep subsurface >...
AAGAATCTTACAGTTTATAAGATTCTTCGTCTCGACTTCGTCGAAACTCAGAATGTCATATAACTAAATTCAAAGAAAAAAATATGTTCATAGACACACACACACATCTTTTCTATCCAAATTTTGACGGCGAGGTTGACAAAGTAATTGAGCGCGCTGTTCAATCCGGTGTTGATTATATGATTGTTCCAGGAACTGATCTTACAACTTCACTAAAAGCGATCGAACTTGCAGAGAAGTACAATAATATTTATGCTTCCGTTGGTGTACATCCGCACGATTCAAAAGATTGGAATGATTCTTTAATTGAGAAATTAGAAGAGCTTGCTAAGAATAAAAAAGTTGTTGCAATAGGTGAAATTGGTTTAGATTATTATTATGATTTCTCTCCGCGCGAAATTCAAATCAAAACTTTCGAATCTCAGATTCAGCTTGCACTAAAACTAAATCTTCCCATCATAGTTCATAACCGTGAATCAAATGAAGATATAATGAAAATTGCACGCAAGTATAAAGATTCCGGTTTACGAGCGCAGTTTCATTGCTTTGCCGGATCCATTGCTGATGCACGCGAACTTGTAGAGATGCACTATTACATTTCTTTTCCGGGAATTGTTACATTTAAAAATGCTGATAGTGTGCGCAAAGTTTTAAGCCGTGTTGCAATAGAAAATTTATTACTCGAAACCGATTCGCCGTTTATGACTCCCGTTCCTCACCGCGGAGAACGGAATGAACCGGCATATATAAAATTGATCGCAGAAAAAATTGCGGAGGTTCATCACTTGACAACAAAGGATGTCGGTAAAGCTACATCGTACAACGCTCATAAACTTTTTGGCATTGGAGAAAAACCCAAATTGAGTATTACATATCAAATTGGAGAAGCACTTTACATCAACGTTACAAACCGGTGTAATGCGGATTGTGTTTTCTGCGATCGTAAAGGTGAGGCGGTTATCAACGGTTATAATTTAAAAATGCCTAAATCGGAAGAGCCGGAAGTAGAAGTTTACATTAAAGAAATCGGCGATCCGAAAAAGTATAAAGAAATTATTTTTTGCGGATATGGTGAACCAACTATCAGATGGAATGTTGTAAAGCAAGTTGCCAAATATATAAAAGATAATGGCGGCTCAACACGTATGAACACAGATGGACATGGAAACTTTATCAATAAGAGAGATATCACTCACGAACTGAAAGGATTGATTGACACAGTGACAATCAGCTTGAATTCCACAGATCCAGAGCAATATGGAAAATTAATGCGCGTTGATCCTTCCATGCATGGAGAGATGCTGGACTTTGCTAGAAAAGCAAAAAATTATACTCATGTTGTTCTTTCAATTGTAGGATTGAGTGAAGTGGATTCCGAATCGGCTAAAAAATTTGTTGTTGAAGAAGTCGGCGTTGATTTCCGTGAGAGAGAATATTTCTAATATAATTTGTGATTTTGTGAACCTTCAAAAAAAAATCTTACTCTTTCTCTTAATCTTACTCTTGTTCATACTCCAATCGTGTGTTTCGTTTCAACCAACTCCTCAACCTTTTCAAAATAGAATTGACAGCTTAATCTACTCAGATTTTTTCAAATCATCTCAAGCAGGAATTTCCGTTTATGATCTAACTGCGAATAAACCGTTATTCCAACACAATGAAAAACTTTTACTTCGACCGGCTTCAAATCAAAAGATATTAACAACTGCCGCCGGATATTTATTTCTTGGAGAGGATTACAAATTCAAAACTTCTGTTTACCACACAGGAGAGGTTAAAGATTCTATTTGCAATGGTGATATTCACATTGTTGGCGGTCTCGACCCGGATTTTTCCTCAAACGATCTGGACTCTCTTGTTAGTGAAATCAAACATTACGGAATAAAAGAAATTAGAGGAAATCTTTACGGCGATGTTTCCGCAATGGATTCTTTATTCTGGGGTGAGGGCTGGATGTGGGATGATGATCCGGAACCATTTGCCGCTTATCTAACTCCTCTGAACATAAATAAAAATAGTGTTCAAATTGTTTATGAGCCGGGTGAGATCGGTAAAGAAGCTATCATCGAATTAATACCCAAAACAAATTTTTTTCAAATAAACAATTCATCATTAACAATTGATACCGGAAAAACAACAATAAGAATAACTAGAGATTGGATAAACCGAAACAACACAATTCCTGTTAAAGGAAATATTACAAGAACATCAAAACGGGACACGATTTCACTAAACGTTTTTAATCCAACATTTTATTTTCTCAGCTTGATGAAAGAAAGTATTGAACAAAATGGAATTTCTTTCAAAGGAAAAGTTGATACGTTAACTCTGCCGGGTAGTGCAAAAAAAATATTTACTTATGAACGCAACATTGAACCGGTTATTACAAATACAAACAAAATAAGCGATAATCTTAGCTCAGAAATGATCCTACGTACACTTGCCTCAAATTCTTCCAATAAACCTGCGACGGCCGCGAAAGGAATTCGGCTAATCGATAGTCTAATTACTCTCACAGGATTGAATCCAAAAAATTATAGACTTGTTGACGGGTCGGGTCTTTCAAATTATAATCTTCTTTCAGCTGAATTATTAACTGAAATACTAAAATATTATTATTTCAAGAAGCCGGATCTTTTCCCAAAATTTTTAAGTTCATTTCCAATATCAGGTGTAGATGGAACTTTGAGAAATCGAATGAAAGAAAGCAGAGTGTTCAAACGTGTTCACGGTAAAACAGGAAGTTTAAGCGGAGTTAGTAATCTCTCCGGATATCTTGAAAGCAGGAACGGGCACATGATTGCCTTCTCAATATTAATTCAGAATTTTGTCGGTACATCAGTCCAAGCACGTTCAGTTCAAGAAAAATTATGTGAAATCATTTTCGAGATGAACTACGAATATATACAGTGAAAACTTTTAAAAAATTTATAATTACTTCTGAACCATCTAACAATGATTTAGTCAGCGGGTTATTATGGCAGTTGGATATTGACGGTATTAATGAGACGGATAACGGAATTGTAGTTTTTGCCGACTCTTCAAAAAATATTACCCGTGATGATATCGGAAATATTTTGAAAGAGATGATTTCGGAAAGACTTATTGAATCTTTTTATATTCTTGAAGAAACGCTTGAAGACAAGAACTGGAACGAGGAATACGAAAAAAATGTGCGCGTAATTGAAGTAACCGAAAAAATTGTTATTAAACCTTCATTTAAGGAATATATTTCTAAACCAGGTCAAATCATTATTACTATCGATCCTAAAATGTCTTTTGGCACCGGCGAGCATGCAACAACCCGGTTAGTTCTTCAATTTATTGAAAAATATATCCACGGCGGAGAAAAAGTGCTGGATGTAGGTTCAGGAACGGCCGTCTTAGGTATTGCCTCGGTTATGCTGGGTGCAGCTTCTGCTCTTTGTATTGATAATGATGAATGGTGTGTATTAAATGGTAATGAAAATGTTAAGGCGAATAATCTTAGTAATAAAGTTGAAATTCGTTTAGCTGAAATTCAGCAGGTTGAAGAAAAAGAATTTGATTTAATTACGGCAAACATTAATAAACATATTTTATTAGATATCGCTGAGGAACTAAAAATTAAGATTAAAAAAAGCGGCGTACTAATTCTATCGGGACTTTTAATAATTGATGAAAATGATATTGTAGAAAAATATACCCGGCTTCAATTTAAGCTGATCGAAAAAATTACAATGGATGAGTGGTGTGCACTTGTTTTTCAGTTGAAATAAAAGCCCATCCCAACCCTTCCCAAAGGGAAGGGCTTATTAATATCGCCCGAAAGTTCATATGATTAAAATTTATCAAGTAATGTGATAAATTCTTTCTGCTCACTTTCACTAAGTAAAGAAACCATTGCTGAAATATTTTTATGATATTCAGGTAAAATAGATTCTATTTTATTCCTGCCAGACTCTGTTAAGTCAGCAAGAATCACACGCCGGTCTTCTTTGGAATGAATTCTTTTTACAAAACCTTCTTTTTCAAGATTATCAATAACACAAGTAATATTAGCCCCGGTTACCATCATTTCATTACTGATTTTTTTTAATGATAACTGTCCGGATTTGTAAAGTATTTCAAGAACGCCGAATTGCGGAGAGGTTAATTTTTGCTCAAACATTTGTTTTGCTTGAACTTTACGAAATTTATCATTTGCTCTGGAAATTTTTTCACATAATTCTAAAGCAAGGTTTTTTTTATCGTTCAGCATTATAACCAACCCTTTCCATTATATTCTTTATTATGATAATTCATGAACTTAGAATATTTCATCGTAATTTTATTAATTATAACTGGCGGTTAATTTAATTAACGTTTTAGCAAAAATAAATTAATAAGGAGTTAAAAAGACATAATGTTTTTTAATCTGGATTTGAATGATAAAAAGTTTTATTGTTCAATAAAGTTTTATATAATATGTATGAGTTTGAATCTATAAGCAGATAAACTATATTATCGAAATAAAAAAATGCAATTCTAAAGCAATCTATATGATAAATCGAAAAGAATTTATAGAGTTTATTGGCAGTTTAAGATTGAAAGAATTATCCCAAGAATCTGTTATAAGTTATACACAACCAATCCTCGAACAAGATTACAAAAGTTTAATAACAGGACTTGTCAACAATCATGAAATCTCATTTTATTGGTCCCAGCCGAATGAAGCATTTTCATTTTTTGGCTATAAAGAAATTTTCTCTTTCCCGTTATATAATTCGATTTCAAAAAATAAATTATTAGACGATATCTCAAAACGGGTTTATTCAAATTCATCCCGGAAATCAAAGCAACCATTATTTGTCGGCGGAATAAAATTCCCTTCTTCAAAAAATGATTTGATGTGGAAAAATTTTAATACTGAAAAATGGTTTATACCTAAGATCCTTCTTCTCAAAATTAATGATGAATTCTCGATTACTTTTAATTTCTTGGAAGACATTTATAATCTTAAAAATACAGACGATATTATTGCTAGTCTAACGGCTGATCTAAAATATAAAACAGAGTCATCGAATGATTCAGAATCCGTACCTTTTGAAAAAAATTCTCCGGATTCAGAAATTCATAACTGGTCTAATCAAATAAATTCTGCTTTAGAAAAGATTTCGGATGGTAAATTATTCAAAGTTGTTCTTGCGCGATGTAGGGATTTACAATTTATTGAACCGCAGAACATACTTTTTCTTCTACAAAGATTGGAAGAGAATTTTGAAAACTGTTATACATTCGCTTATCGGAACGGTGATTCGGTATTTTTTGGCGCTTCTCCGGAAAAGCTATTTAAAATATCCAACGGATTTATAGAGACTGATGCACTTGCCGGTTCAATCCCTCGCGGAAATTCTAATGAAGAAGATGAAAATTATACAACCGAGCTTTTACGGAGCGAAAAAAATTTAGCAGAACATAAAAGTGTAGTTGATTTTCTTCTTGAGCAGCTTACTCCCGTTACGGAAAAAATCCTTTTCGATTCACAACCGTCAATAAAAAAATATCGAAATATTCAGCATCTTTATTCACAGATTCGGGCAAAACTAAAACAGAATACAACTATTTTTTCTTTGTTAGAATTGCTTCACACTACGCCTGCGGTTTGCGGAATGCCAAAGAACGAAGCACTAAGGACTATAAATGATCTTGAAGATTTCGATCGCGGAATGTATGCCGGGATTTTGGGTTGGTTCAATCTTGAAAACGAAGGTGAATTTATTGTCGGAATAAGATCTGCATTATTGAATGGGAAATTCCTTCGCGCATTCGCAGGATGCGGAATTGTAGCCGGTTCAGAAAGTTTATCTGAGTTCAACGAAACAGAATTAAAACTTAGACCAATATTATCTCTATTTACAAATGAAACTATCAATAAATCGTAATACTTTTTGGTGTGATGTATTTGTCCATAGACTCGCCGAGCTCGGCGTTCGCTATGCATGTATCTCGCCCGGCTCAAGAAGTACACCGCTGACTCTTGCTTTTGCATCTAACAAATCAATTAATCTTTTCCCTATTGTTGATGAACGCTCATCGGCATTTTTTGCACTTGGAATTGCGAAGAATACTAAATCGCCGGTTGCTGTTGTAACAACATCGGGTACTGCCGTTGCTGAATTATATCCGGCAATCATCGAGGCATATTACCAGCGCGTTCCCTTGATAATTTGTACTGCTGACCGCCCGCCTGCTCTTAGAAACAGCGGTGCGAATCAAACTATTAATCAGCAAAATATTTTTAAGAATCACATTCGTTATTTTGCCGATGCCGGTTTGCCTAATCTTAAAAATCTAAATTATATCAATGATTTAGCAGAAAAACTGATTATAAATTCCAGTCTGCTGGATAAAGGCCCCGTTCATGTAAATTTTTCATTCGAGAAACCTTTTGAACCTAGAAGTTATACGGATAAGATCGAGATAACTAAAATTCAAAAAATATTTTCAAAACCTTCTTATGTTCTTAATCAGAAAAAACAAGCTGCAATTGATTTTGATGGTCTTGTAAAGAAATTTCATAGTACAGTATGCGGACTCATAATAGTCGGCTCAAATAATTACAATAAAGATTTTACAAAAAACCTTGTTCGATTCTCAAGAACTTTTGGCTATCCTATATATGCCGACGGATCATCTTCATTAAGATTCGGTAATCATTCTAAAGAATATTTTATTAATAACTTTACTGCTATAGCAAGAGTTAAAGACTTTCAAAAATATTTTGATCCGGAATTAATCATTCAGTTTGGAGGAACTCCGACATCAAATGTTCTGCTGGAATTTTTTAAGAATTCCAAGGCGAAGAAAATATTAGTCAATGAATACGGAGACAGGAACGATCCATCGCATACTGCAAAAAAAATCTTCGCAATAAATCCTACTGAATTTTGTTCTTCCTTACTAAAGAATGTTGGCAAAAATATTAAACGGGATAGCTGCTGGTTAATTGATCTTCAGGTAATGAATAATAAAGCAGCGGTATTAAAAAGTAAATTGATCAACAATGCGGAATTCCCGTTCGAGGGAAGAGTAGCTAATGAATTGATCAAATCATTACCAAAAAAATCTAATCTGATGATCTCAAATTCATTACCGATTAGAGATGTTGATTTCTTTGCTTCATCAAGTAATAAGAACATAAATATATTTTCAAACCGCGGCGCAAGTGGAATTGACGGAATAAATTCTACTGCACTTGGTATTGCAAAGACATCGAAAGATCCGACGTATCTTTTAATTGGTGATCTGGCATTCTATCACGATATGAACGGTCTTCATAATGCAATTAAATATAAGATCCCTCTAACCGTAGTTCTTATTAACAATAATGGAGGAGGGATTTTTGAATCGTTGCCAATTTCAAACTATAGAGAATTCTTTTTAGATAATTTTGTAACACCTTTGGAACTTGATCTTTCTAAATTGGTTAAAGCTTATGGCGGGAAATTTATCCGTATTAAAAATTGGAGGAAATTTAATTCTGCCATCACTTCTTCGAAAAAGAATAAAAAGATCACAGTTCTTGAAATTCGTACCAACGCAAAAAAATCAAAGGAGTTGAGAGATAAATATTGGAAAGCTGTTTCAAACGAAGTAGATTTATATATAAATGAAATTAAAAGTTGACGATATTCAATTTAATCTTCTTATCAATGAATCCGATTTTAGTAATGAAAAAACTCCAATAGTTTTTCTGCACGGATTTACAGGAAGAGCCGCAGATTGGCAATTTATCTTCAACAAAATTCCCACCAAATTTTTCCCGATTGCAATTGATCTTATCGGACATGGAGAAACTGATTCACCGGAAAATCAAGATTACTATTCTTGTCATGCTATCGTTCGGCAGATTGATTCTATAATTAATCAACTTAATATTAAAAAATTCATTATTGCTGGTTACTCGATGGGCGGAAGAGCTGCTCTTGCCTATAGTTTAAAAAATCTTCAAAAAATTCAAGCCGCTATTTTAGAAAGCACTTCGCCCGGAATTGAAGAATTCAGTCTAAAGAAAGAAAGAGTTGAACTTGATTTTCTCCTTTCAGATAAAATAAAAAAAGAAGGCGTTGAATCATTTATAGAGTACTGGCTCAATATTCCCCTTTTCGAATCGTTGAAAAAACTTCCACACTTTGAAGATGAAAAAAAATTGCGTAATAAAAATAGTTCAACCGGATTAGCAAATATTCTTGCAAGTTTCAGCACAGGATTAATGCCCAGCTTGTGGAGTAAACTTCATTTGCTCGAATTTCCCGTTCTACTATTAAGCGGCGAGCTAGATGAAAAATACACTGATATTAACAATGAAATGAAAAATAAGCTGCCAAAAGCGATTCATAAATCAATTCCCGGATGCGGTCATAATGTTCACTTAGAAAAGCCGGAGCTTTTTACTAAATTTGTCTTAGACTTTTTGAATTTAATTGAAAGGTGAATATGATTTACAAGTGGACTGCGGCTAAAAAATATCAAGATATTATTTATGAAAAGATGGATGGTATTGCTAAGATTACAATCAACCGTCCTGAAAAACGAAATGCATTCAGACCTGAAACAACTCTCGAGCTTTATGATGCATTTGCCGATGCGCGCGAAGATGCCAGCATTGGTGTAATTCTTTTAACCGGTAAAGGTCCGGCAAAAGATGGTAAGTATGCATTCTGTTCGGGTGGAGATCAATCAATCCGCGGTAATAAAGGTTATGTTGGAAAAGATGGCGTGCAGCGTCTTAACATTCTCGATGTTCAAAAACAAATTCGAAGTATTCCCAAACCGGTTATTGCACTTGTTGCCGGATATGCAATCGGCGGCGGGCACGTACTTCACGTTGTATGCGATTTAACTATCGCAGCTAATAATGCAATCTTCGGACAGACCGGACCAAAGGTTGGAAGTTTCGACGGGGGTTTTGGTGCTAGTTATCTTGCACGAATTGTTGGACAAAAGAAAGCTCGTGAAATTTGGTATTTGTGCCGTCAGTATAATGCTCAAGATGCGCTTGAAATGGGTTTAGTTAATAAAGTTGTCTCGGTTAAAAAACTTGAAGATGAAGGAGTTAAATGGGCAAAAGAAATTTTAGAAAAGAGTCCGCTTGCAATTCGATTACTTAAATCCGCATTCAATGCAGAGCTTGACGGTCAAGCTGGAATACAGGAGCTTGCAGGCAATGCAACTTTACTTTATTACATGAGCGATGAAGCTCAAGAAGGTAGAAACGCATACAATGAAAAACGTAAACCGGATTTCAAAAAATTTCCGAGGGTACCGTAATTAAATTCTGAGCGAAGCGAAGAATCTCAATTATCGCAAGTTTAAGATTCTTCGTCGCTTCGCTCCTCAGAATTATATATGTTAAATTCAACTACAAATACTATATCAAAATTTGATGCTTGGATACTTGCAAGCCGTCCAAGAACATTAGCTGCTGCAGTTATGCCGGTGATAGTCGGTAGTTCTATTGCAATATACGATGGAGTATTTCATCCAATAGCAGCTCTTATTGCGTTGCTATGTTCACTATTAATTCAGATAGGAACGAATTTGGTAAATGATCTTTTTGATTTTTTACATGGTACAGACAAAAAAGATAGAATTGGTCCGCAACGCGCAGCAGCTTCAGGGTTATTATCCAATAAGGAAATGAAACTTGGAATTTATTTTACTTTTGGATTGAGTTTTATTCTCGGGTTATATCTGGTTTATCTTGGCGGAATTTTCATTTTACTAATCGGAATATTTTCTATTATTGCCGGAATCGCTTACACTGCAGGACCATTTCCGCTTGCTTACAATGGTCTTGGTGATATTGCTGTATTTATTTTTTTTGGCTTGGTCGGCACAGTTGGCACATATTATGTTCAAGCAAATGAATTCAGTGCAATGACATTTTGGTCATCAATTCCCGTTGGTGCGCTTATAACAAATATTTTAGTTGTAAATAATTACCGCGATCGGGAAGAGGATCACTCAAACGGAAAGAATACGCTTGCCGTTATCTTTGGCGAAAAGTTCGCCCGTATTCAGTATGTTTTTTTTATGATCGTTTCGTATGTAATTCTTTTTGTTGTTTATTTCACATTTAAGAAAAGTCTTTTGATATTTCTTCCTCTCCTTTCTCTTCCATTATCAATCAAATTAGTCCGGATGATTTTTACATTACGCGGACGTGAATTAAACAAAACTCTCGAGCTGACAGCTAAACTTTCAGCTCTTTACGGTTTGCTGTTTGCAGCCGGAATTCTTTTATGATAATAAAAGATTTTAAATACTTCCCTTTTTCACTACAACTTAAAGCTCCATTTCAGACAGCATCACAAGTAATAACCGAGCGAAGTGGATTTATAATTTCACTCAGTGACGAAAATGGAAATGTATCTTTTGGCGAATGTTCTCCCCTTTCCGGGTTCAGTTTAGAAACACTTGAAGATGCAGAAAGAATTTTGAAAGGTCTCTGCCATCAAATGATTGGTTTTAGTGTTGAAGAAACTCTTCATGCAGTTTCTGAATTATTAATTGAATTCAAGCTCGTTCCTTCACTTCAATTCGCACTTGAGCAAGCTATTATTAGTTTGATGATTCAACATAATAAAGATTTCATGAAAGCATTTTTCATAAATACAAAATCAGAAATTGATGTGAATGCGGTAATTGGTTTAGGTGATATAGAAAATATTGTCGCTCAGGTTGATGAGAAGATTCGGAAAGGATTTGTCACATTCAAATTAAAAGTGGGAAGAGATGATGCTTATGAAGATTTTCTACTTTTAAAAATGATAAGAAACGAGTTTGGTTATAACATCAATTTGCGGATAGATGCAAACAGAAAATGGAGCGCTGACGAAGCGATGGAATATCTCGATAGATTTCAACAGTTCAACATATCGTATGTTGAAGAGCCATGTGAACATATTTGCAGCATTTTCAAATTGCTGGAGGAATCTCCAATACCCATTGCATTGGATGAATCTCTAGTTTCATTCGAGAACGCAGAGAAGCTTATAAATGAATGCAAAATCGAGTTTATTATTCTTAAACCTATGGTTCTCGGAGGACTGATTTCATCTTTGCGGTTAATCAAGAATGCCGGCAAGAAAAATAAAAAAGTAATTATCTCATCTTCATTTGAAAGTGCGGTGGGAAAAAGCGGATTGGTCTTACTTGCCGCAACTACAAATCATAATTTTGCTCATGGACTTGATACATCAGAATTTTTTGTGGAAGATATTTGTGCAGATCCATTCATTGTAAAAGATGGAAAGATTAATTTAGCTTCCGAAAATTATCCACCACACTTTAATTTAGAATTCACATGATCACGATTAGCAATAAAGAACATTGGTTATATGAACAAGCAGCCAAACAACCAAACAACACAGCAATCCAAACAGAGCAAGGTTTTATTTCATATCAAAAATTTTTTAAAGAGAGTAATCTTACAGCCAATTACCTGCTGACACATGATGTTAAAGGAAATGATCATGTGGGAATTTTATTTACACACGGTTATAATTTTTTTGTATTAGTAAATGCACTATGGTTTATAGGGGCTATTCCGGTTCCTCTAAATACGAGAAAGACAACAAATGAAATTGAAAATGAAATCCATCTTGCCGACATAAGATTTTTAATTATTGACGATTTAATCAAACCACAATTCTCCACTTTGAATTTTCAGAATGTACTTAACTTTAACACAATTAAGAATTATGAAACACTAAATCAAAACTTCATAATTCATAATTCAAAACCTTGCCTACCGGCAGGCAGGTTCATAATTCATAATTCTGCATTAGTAATGTTCACATCCGGCAGCACAGGAAATCCCAAAGCAGTTGTTCATACATTTCAAAGTTTGTGCGAAAGTGTTCTGGCTTTAGATTCTTTTGCTGAATTATCACCAGGCGATATTTGGCTCGCATCGTTACCCTTCTACCATATCGGCGGTTTTATGATATTAATCCGATCTTTGATAACCGGTAGTTCAGTTGCATTTCCGGCGTCTCCAAAATTTGAAGACATCAACCAAGCAATCAAACAGTCAAACCCAACATACATTTCATTAGTAACAACAACTCTTCAAAATTTGTTGGATTGTAATGTACAACCAAATAAAAATTTGAAATTTGTTTTTCTTGGCGGCGGTCCTTCTCAAACTGAATTAATTATTAAAGCTGTAGAAAAATCATGGCCGGTTGTAAAAGTTTACGGCTCAACAGAAACATGTTCTATGATAACAGCACTTCATCCGGAAGAAATAAAATCTAAACCGGATTCGGTTGGAAAATTTCTTGGCGGGAATAAGATCAAGATCATGGGCAAAAGTATGAATGATCTGGGTGAAGTTGCCGTATTTTCGAAATCGCTTTTTAAGGAATATTACAACGATCAACCAACAACCAACAACAAATTAAAAAATGGATGGTATCATACCGGTGATTACGGATGGATTGATGATGAAGGATATATTTACATTGAATCACGAAAAGACGATCTGATAATTTCCGGCGGCGAAAATATTACAGCGTCTGAGGTTGAATCTGCTATAAGAAAACATCCGTTAGTGAAAGATGTATTAGTGTTTGGTCTTCAAGATAAAACGTGGGGACAAATAGTCTGTGCTGCAATTGTATCTGAAACTATTTCAGAAGATGTGATAAAAGATTTTCTTAAAGAGAAAATTGCTGCATATAAAATTCCCAAACGTTTTTTTATAGTTAAAGAAATTCCAAGAAATGAAATGGGTAAAGCAAATAGATCTGAACTCTTAAAACAGCTTAAGCTAAGTTAGTTTTCAACTTATCGTAACATTCTTTTGGCAACTCAATTTTCTTAAATTGTTCTTTCAGCACACAAACATGAACGGTTTTGGCAATTGCCGTAAATGTGCCGTCATCTTTGTAAAATTTATAACTTATTTCAAAAGAAGAATTTTTAAGAAGACTTACAATAACATCAATGCGAAGTTCATCTCCCACTTTTATCGGTCTAACATAATCAGCTTCGGCATGAATGATCGGTAAGATGTAATCTTTATCAAAAAAATAATCTCTCTCGGTATGAAAACTTCTCATTAGATCTTCGTATGCGGCGTGAACGTATTTAAATAAACTTGCATAAAATATTATTCCCGCCGGATCAGCATCATAAAAATAGACTTTTACTTTTGTCGTGAACATTGTCTCTCTCTTTTATCTCTGCAAATTTAATCAACTCTTATCCATTTCACATTAACTTTTTTGTGATTAATTTGGTGCAAATTTTTACTTGGACTAATGCGATTAATAAAAATCAAATACTTTATAGCAATAATATTCTTGATCGTCCCACATTTATTATTTGCTCAAAGTGAGATCAAAAGAGAATATTATTCGAACGGCAAACTGAAATCAGAAGGTATAATTGTTAACGGTGTGAGAAATGGTCTCTATAAAGAATTTTATGAAAGCGGTAAAATTTGGAAGGAATGGAATTATGAAAACGGAAAAGAGGAAGTGCTTTCAGTCTGGTATTTTGAAGACGGTAAAAAAAGTATGGAATGGAATTACCGCAGTGGAAAGCTCGAAGGGAAATCCAAATGGTATTATGAGACTGGCGAGCTTTGGGCAGAACCGCTTTATATGAATGATCTTCAAGACGGTTTAAGCAATACGTATTATAAAAGCGGAAAAGTTCAAGCGATTTGGAACTATAAGAACGGTAAGCTCAATGGTGAATCAAAAATATTTTTTGAAAACGGAAAGGTTGAAGTAGAACGTAATTATGTTAATGATAAACTCGACGGCAAAAGTAAAGTATATTATGATTTTGGAACTATCGCTTTAGATGCAAATTACAAGAACGATCAACTCGATGGAATCTCTTATCTCTATTATCCCGATGGTAAAATAAAAGTAATAGATACATATGAAAACGGCCAGATCATCAAGCGTGAACGTTTTGACTACGGTGCTAAGGTTAGCAAAGTAGAAGAAAATTTTGATGAGTACTGGGATGAAGGTACTTTGAAAAGACAGGTTACCTTCAGAGAAGGAAAACTTGACGGATTGATAAAAGAATATTACGACAGTGGATTTATCAAAGCTGAATTAAATTATAAGAATGGTTCTTTAGAAGGCGAAAGTAAATATTACAACGACGGCGGAACTCTTGCAGAGATTGCACAATACATTAGCAATATGAAGAACGGGATTTCTACAAAATTCAATAAAGAAGGTGTTAAAACATCAGAGGAAAATTATACGAATGATTTGCGCGAAGGTTCTGCGAAAAGTTTTTATCCGGGCGGAGAAGTTGAATCCGAGCAGATCTACCGAAACGACAAATTAGACGGGATTGTAAAAATCTATTCAAAATCCGGATTGCTTAACGCTGAAATAGAATATCACAACGGATTGAAAGAAGGAGTTACAAAATATTATTTCCCAAGCGGGAATCTTTCCGATTTCCGTACTTACAAAAATAATCTGCTTGATGGAAAATGTTTTATGTATGATGAAAGCGGAAAGATTATTA
>Ga0209514_10006370_pt1 | contig 14526 bp, 10 predicted proteins | sample Subgrocontami58m_FD_187452 | JGI IMG/M metagenome (GOLD analysis project Ga0209514, IMG submission 187452) | Subsurface groundwater microbial communities from S. Glens Falls, New York, USA - GMW37 contaminated, 5.8 m (SPAdes) (version 3) | ecosystem: Environmental > Aquatic > Deep subsurface >...
ATGAGGAATTAAAAAATCTGTATGATGAATATTATTCTGCGATGAAAAGGCCTCTCAGGGGCATAGAAGGTAACCTTATAAAATTCTTTAACAGAATCCGTATATATCGCATATTTGGATTTAAGAAACTATGCTTTTTCTCACGAGGCACTTACCATGCATATACTTTCCTAACAAGTTGTCAAAACTTGTATGGCGAGAAAAGCAGGAAGATATTAGATATTGGCTGCGGAGATGGTTCGTTTTTAGTCCATCTTAAAGAGAAGGGATGGGATGTTTTTGGGGTGGAGACCTCCCGCAATGCAGTCCTATCTGCCAGGGAAAGGAATCGTTTAGATATTTTTTGTGGTGACCTCAAGGATGCAAATTTTCCATCTGGTTTCTTTGATGTCCTTACAATGTGGCATGTATTAGAACATATACCATACCCTATTCAGCTGTTAGCCGAGGTCAAACGGGTTATGAAGAACGGAGGACTTTTATTTATCTCAGTTCCGGATATTGAAAGTATTCAGGCAAAGGTATGCAAAGGTAAATGGTTCCATATGGACCCACCTCGCCATTTATACCAGTATTCACCTGGGACACTCAATGCCATTTTAGAAAGGGGAGGGTTTAAGATTATGAGGGTAAGCCATTCCTCTGGAGAATATGATGCCTTTGGGTGGTTCCAGAGTATATTGAATATGCTTCTTCCAGAGATGAATATCCTCTATTACTGGTTAAATGGCAGGATTAAGAGAGTAGATTCCCGGCGGAACAGTAAGGATTTCGGTTCGTACCTCAAAAAAGTATGGGCAGGCAGCATTATCTTAATCTCTATAATCCCGGTATCTATTTTATCTATCTTGCTCACTTGCCTTTGTGGGATTTTTAAGAGTGGAGGGAGTTTAAGTGTCTGGTGCACACAAAATGGAAAAGAAGATATTATTGATAGTTCCGCCGACTAAGGCGTTCTATAAAAATGCGAAGATAAGAACAGCTGCTCATTTCTCACCATTTCTCGCACCGGCTGTGCTTGGTGCCGTCCTTTTAGAACAAGGTTTTGCAGTGAGAGTCTTTGATTTCAATATATACGAATCTGGCGATGAACTATTCCTGAAGGAATTGGGATGCTTTAATCCCGACTATGCAGGGGTAACATTTACTACGCCTCTATTTGGAGAAATGAACCGTATCTGTCAGATGATTAAATGGTACGATAAAAAGATATGTATAATTGGCGGTGGTGCACATTGTTCTTCATTTCCTGAAGATACTCTCAAACACTCTGATTTAGATGTAGTGATAATCGGGGAAGGTGATTGGACATTGGCAAGGATAATAGCAGGAGAGGATAAAGAAGGGATTGATGGTATTGCATGGAGGAAGGGTGATGAGATATTACTTAACCTTAAGGATGGATTTATTAAAGACCTGGATAATCTGCCTTTCCCTGCCTGGCAGCTGTATGACATTAAGAAGTATGCTACTACCAGGGTATTAAGCAGGAAGAGCCCGGCAGGGTGGATTGAGACGAGCAGGGGGTGTGTATTCGCCTGCACATATTGCAATAAGAGTGTATTCGGACAAACCTTCAGGGTAAAATGTCCCAGGAGGGTAGTAGATGAGATGGAATATATGTTGAGGGCAGGATTCAGGGAGATACATATAGCAGATGATGGATTTACAACAGATATAAAGAGGGCAAAGGCGATATGTGATGAGATAATTTACCGAAGGCTTAAATTCCCATGGGCACCTGTTGCAGGATTAAGGGTGGACAGGGTAGATGACGAACTTTTAAACAAGATGCGAAGAGCAGGTTGTTATCGGATATACTTTGGGATAGAATCAGGCAATCAAAAGGTCATTGATAGGATTAAGAAAGGGATAACCCTGGATGAAGTTAGAAAGGCTGTCAAACTGTGCAAGAAGAATAAGTTAGAGGTATACGGTTTTTTTATGCTCGGTTTACCTGGCGATACTGAAAAGACTATTCAGGATACAATTGATTTTGCAAAGGAGCTGGGATTGGATATGGCGAAGGCGTCTATCGCCACACCCCTTCCTGCTACTGACTGGTTTAATGAACTTGAGAGTCTTGGTCTGATAAAGTCAAATGACTGGACAAAACTTAACCTATACGTGCCTTCAAGGGAGATATTTGACCACCCGACTTTAAAATGGGAGACGATAGAGAAGTATATGGATAAGTTTTATAGAGATTTCTACTTCCGCCCGGTCTTTATAATAAAACGTTTCTTTAAAAGCCTTATCAGTGGGAATTTATTATCAGACATCAGGGATTTCTTCAGGACAAAGTGGTAAGAGAAAGAAGTTGTTAAGGTTGTAAGGTGCCATATACCTATACTTGCAATCGTTAATATTAAAGGGTCTATGGGTATCCGGTATCTCGGTATGGCAAATAAGAGGCTATGCATGATGGTAAAATAAAATATCATCGTGACAGGGACTGCCTTTACAATATCCCAGTCTTTGATTAGAAACCATATCCCTAGGACGAAGAAGAATACAACTATAGATTGGATTGCGTATAATAAAAATTTTATCAGGATTAAGTCTTTTAATACCTCTTTACTTCCAGGCACTCCGAACCAGAACCTGAATAGTTTCTTCACACAAAGAACTGCATACCTGAAAGGGTGTCCCTTGATATTTTTAATCGCCTCTTCTTTGAATCTTTTGTCAGCATCTATCTGCGACAATCCATATTCTATCTTTAGTTTGGCAGATAGGTCCTTATAATTGTAATCTCCATCCCATGGTAAGTAACTCCCTATCCACAAATTGGCTCCAGAACCACTCGCCACTGGTAGAAACCTGCCAAAGGCAAAATAATTCCGAACAGTCCATGGGATTATCGTGATACCCATTGCAAATGAAAATATTATAATGGATAATATTATATATTTTTTAGTAATACCAACTTTTTGGAAAGCTTTCTTGGGACTCAGAACCAGACTTGCAAATAAAAATATAGGAAATAACAATGTAGTAGGTCTACATAATGTAGATATACCCAGCAATATGCCAGATAAAAAGTATAATCCATTATTTCCCTTTACAGCTTTCATTAATAACAGTACTGCGGCTGTTATTAGAAAACCATTTAGTGTCTCAGTAAGAACAAATGATGTAGACCCTATTAGGGTGGGTGAGAAACATGCAAGTGTAACTGATAATATTCCTATCATTCTCTTATTGGAAAGTTCTATTCCTATAGCATAGAGTAGAAGACATGTTATAGAATCTATTATAGCCTGAAGTATCCTTACAACTAACAGGTTATGTCCAAACAAAAGATAGTTAAGGGCTAACATGAGAGGATATAAAGGTGCTGTATCAGAGCGTGGATTAACTCCATCTGTAGAAAATCCACCTCCTGATAATAAATTAACTGCTATACTGTCATACCTGTATGTATCAGGGGCATCCTGTGGGAGGAGACTCACCACGATTATTCGGATAGATAAGGCGATAACGAATAGCAAAAATAGGACTCGCATATTTATCTATTAAATATCCAGAACTTAAGTATCCCTATAGACATCCCTATTCCTCTGGCAACACTTCTGGTTAAACTGAGTGGTAAATAGAATGATAGTTTTATCATCCCTGACTTTCTGACGACTCCTATTGTCATAGGGAGATGGAGCCCTATTGTAACAAAAGTCAAACCCAGCCATATAATCTTTATAGTATTATGAAGAAAAATAAAAGGGGCGAGGAGTATTAACACTAAGGATAACGGAGGCTGGGCAAAATCCCATGGTGTGCTGTATTCGTCCCCTTTCATCATCTTTGGAAAATCCTTATACAGTTTCATTCTCCAGTAGCCGTGTATCATCTGTGTCTTTAGATAAGACAGTAACCTGGTAGGGAAATAATGGCGTATAACTATCTCCTGGTCAAACATCGGTTTATACCCTGATGCTAAAATACGGTAGGCTAAATCGTTATCCTCGCCACTTGCAGCAGTATATTCTTCATTATACCCTCCTATTCTTTCCAGAAAGTTTTTCCTGAACGAATAACCGTGAGAGCCTATATACTTTGTAAATCCGGGCATCCTTGAATATCTTACGAGAAATTCAGTATAGATACACGAGGCTAACAGGCTTTCCTCATTGGCTATCCCATATCTTCCACCTACACATACAATATCCTCTCTCGTATAATGTGCCATAGTCTTTGATAACCAATCCCTATCAGGTATACAGTCAGAATCCAAAAAGAAGACATAATCTCCTTTAGCATTTTTCCATCCTGTATTTCTTGCACTGGCAGGTCCTTTATTTCCCTGGTGGCAAATGTATCTGACATCATAATATTTGATAATCTTTTCAGTGCCATCTCGTGAGCCGTCATTAATGACTATTATTTCAAACCTGTCATTAGGATAATCTTGAGCCTGACATGCCTCAAGAGATTTGCCAATCGTTCGTTCTGAATTATATGCAGGGATTATAATAGATATATAGGGTTTCATAAATTATCTATCAATTACAAATCTTGATAATTTCCTGAAGGACGCCAGTAACACCTTAGGCTGTGTGAATAACTTTCTTGTACCAAGGCCAATATATTTCCATCTAAAGTAATATGTTCTGTAAGCCTTCTTAAGCCAGGAGTTCATCTCTTCAAATGATAGATTAGGATATTCATATATAGGCATGGTAGGCACAAAGTTATCCCAGTCATTAGTGATGAGGAAATTATTATCCTTCAAATAATCAAAGAATTCTGTCCCTGGATAAGGCACAGCTATACTAAACTGAACAGTCGTCGGGTCTAATTCCTTTGCAAATCTTATGGTCTCCTGTATGGTTGAAATATCTTCCCCTGGCAGTCCAAAGGCAAATGTAGCATGGACATGGAATCCTTTGGATTTCATTAACCTGATTCCATTACGCACGTTATCTAATTGGTAACCTTTCCTCATATTGTCCAATACCATTTGGTTCCCACTTTCAACCCCTACCTTTATTAAATAGCAACCTGCTTCTCGCATAGAATCCAAGAGATTCTCATCCCTTTCATCTGCACGTGCATAACAACCCCATTTAAGATTTATGTTACGTCTTTTAATTTCGCTACATATGCCTTGGACGTTTTCTTTAGATGCAGTCAGGGTATCATCGTTGAATAATATACTCTTGAAATTATAATTTCGCTTTATATGTTCAAGCTCATCCACTATATTCTTAGGTGACCTCATCCTGTATTCTCTACCTGTCAGGGTTTGAGGCCAATTACAGAATATGCACCTGTAGGGACAACCCCTGCCAGCCAGTATATAGGTGAAAGGATTCTCTAAGATAGGGTCAAAATATTTAGAGTTTGGGAGCAGTTCCCTGGCAGGAAATGGGAGCATATCCAGGTTTTTAATCCGTTCCCTATGGGGATTTACTATAACCTTCTCATCCTTTCTATAGCATACCCCTCTTGTATTTTCAGGGCCAGATTCAATATACTCTGCTAAAGTGAGTTCATATTCACCCATGATTATGGCATCAATGGATTTATTTCCCATAGACTCTTCTGGGAGGCTTGATACATGTGTGCCCAGGAAGACTACTCTGGTTTCAACTCTTTCTTTTACCTTCTCAGCAACCAGGACATCATTTTTGAATGATGGGGTAGAGGTTTCAAAAACGACAAACTGTGGATTATATTTGGCTACTTGTTCTACAAACTTTTCTGGTCCCATCCTGAGCACAGGTGCATCTATGAGCAGGACTTCATGTCCCTTGGTGAGTAGATATGCCGCTGCATAAGATAGATACAATGGGGGATGCATGACAGGTGTAGCATAATTATATGCAGGGAATCTCACTGGCCTGTTAAAATTAGAATCCAGATTAAATAAAGGAGGATTGGTTAATAGTATTTTCATAGGCATGATTATACCACAATATTATTATCCTATCAATAATAAAAAACCCTCATGCAGAAATCGGAATCCAAAAACTACTTGACAGATTTATTGATTAGATGTATAACAATTAATACAAACGAAAAAAGTAAGTTGTCATTCCTGCGGATGACAGACCATTAAATGCGTTTGTATTAGCATACAAAAGAAGGGGGGGTATGTGATATGGACCTTATTACAACTATTAAAGGTTCACTTATGGAGGACTTTTTCCCAAAAGGCTGGAATTTAAAAAGATTGGATAGATGCTGTAACAATCCACCCAGGTCAATTACTAATCACCAGAGGTGGTGGCATTCTGATTTTAACCCAATCCCTTGCGAGGACTTGTCAGAGTTTGATACCATGATGGGCCATGAGATAGCTCTCAGGATAAGAGAATCTAAGAAAGAGGGGAGAAAGTTAATCTTGATTCTGCCTGTAGGACCTATGGGTATGTATAAGTGGGCAGTCTATTTTTTGAAGGAATGGAACGTAGATTGCAGACACGTCTACGGCTTTAATATGGATGAATGGAGCGATAGTAAAGGTAATACCCTGCCTGCTAATAATCCGGGTGCATTCCAGAATGCTATGGAGAAAGCCTTCTATGGGCCACTTGGGAATCTGACTATTCCGGTAAAACAGAGGCATTTTGCTACTAAATCTCTCCTTCCTACATATCCAGAGAAAATAACTAAACTTAAAAAAGAAGGGGCAAGACTTATAGTTGTATTTGGTATCGGCAGGGTTTTCCACATCGCATTCTGGGAGCCGCATTTTGCCTCAGAATTTAAGACCGAGGGAGAATGGAAGAAGCAAACACATAGATTAGGCGCTAAACTACATCCTTTGACTATAGAGCAGAATGCAATCACGAGTTTCAAAAGCAGGACTACTTTAGTGCCATGTTTTGCAAACACAATCGGCCCTGGTATATTCCTCAAGGCAGACTGGATTATAGGTGGCTGTGATGGCACTTTGGGTAGGGGTATGATGTGGCAAGGGCTGTCTCTATGGGTGACATTAAGACATGGTCCAAGCATATGGATACCTTCAAGTTTTATGCCAACATTGCCTGGCAGGCTATTTTTCCTGAAAGAACTGGCAGGTCCATTAGAGGCAGAATGTAATTAAAACATTTTATTGTAGGGGCTTGATTTATCAAGCCCTGTGGGTCGGATGAATCCGACCCCTACAGTTAAGGAGGACTCTTTATGAATGTATTAGCCGTAGGAGCACATCCTGATGACTTGGAGATACTCTGTGCCGGAACACTGACTAAATTCTCTAAGGAAGGGCATAAGGTAATTATGGCGCATACCTGTAATGGCAATAAGGGGCATCACCATATCCCACCTGATGAACTCGCGAGAATAAGAGACAAAGAGGCAGATACTTCAGCCAGGATAATCAAAGCCAAACACATTAATTTAGACATAGATGACCTTGATGTTTATTTAGAACGTGACCAGGTATTGAAGTGTGTGGAGTTAATCAGGAAGACGAGGCCTGACGTTATTATTACTCACTCGCCAAATGATTATATGCCTGACCATATAGTGACCTCAAATTTGATATTCAATGCCAGTTTTATTGCTACTCTGCCACATACCAAGACCGAACACAGATATTTTGAGAAGATAACCCCTATCTATTACATGGATACAGTGGCTGGGGTAAAGTTCCAACCTACTGACTATGTAGATATCTCTGGGACATTTGCCACAAAGAAGAAGATGCTCTCCTGCCATAAGAGCCAGTTAAAGTGGCTCAAAGAGCATGATAAGACAGATATACTTGAGTTTATAGATACTATAGCCAGGTTCAGGGGATTACAGTGCGGCGTTTTGTATGCAGAAGGCTTTCAAAAGGCTGAAGCCTGGGGCAGGAATATTACAAAGAGGCTATTGCCATAGTATGGAAAAACTCAAGTTAGGTATTATAGGCACAGGGTCTGTTGTCCGAGAAATCTATCAATATCTCTATTTCAAGAGCGATTATTCACACTTGATAAGCATAGAGGCTATCTGTGATGTTAATGAAAAGGGTTTGCATGAATTCGGGGATAAGCATAATATACCACGCAGCAGGAGATTCCCTGATTATAGAGAGATGGTCTCAAAGGTCAAATTAGATGCAGTAGCAGTAAATACGCCTGACAGTTTCCACAAAGACCCTATAATCTATAGTCTAGATGCAGGTCTTGATGTACTTGTGCCAAAGCCACTTGCTGACAGAATAAAAGATGCGTACGAGATGTGCGAGAAGGCAAAGGCTACAGGCAGGCTACTTGGAGTTGATTTTCATAAGAGAGAAGACCCAAGGATAAAAGAGGCAAAGACAAGGTTTCAAAATGGAGACTATGGGCAGTTCCAGTCCTCAGTATGGTATATGCTTGACAAACTCCTCGTTGCAGACCCAAATCATGTCCCGAGGTTCTTTGCATCAGAAGATTTTGCAGTGAAGAATACACCAGTCTCTTTTCTCACTGTCCATATGGCAGATGCCTTTATGACGATTACAGAACTGAAACCTGTAGAGGTTAAGGCGATAGGATACAAACAAAAACTCCCCTCCCTGAAACCCATCCCTGTAGATGGCTACGACCTTGTAGATACAGAGATAGTCTTTGAAAACGGAGGTATATGCCATATAATTACAGGCTGGGCACTCCCAAATTCTGCCCATGCCACAACGGTCCAATCTGCCCGCATAATCGGGTCTGAAGGGTTACTTGATATGAATATTGATATGCCAGGGTATCGTGAGATTCTTGCTGACGGTATATTTGAAAGAAATCCCTTGTTCAGGAATTTTGAGCCTGATGGGACTGTTTCAGGGTATGGCATGAATAGTCCGGGAAAAATAATCCAGAATATCCTTAAACATAAAAACGGCACATTAACGAATGTAGAGAAAGAGAGATTAAATTCATTATTCACCTTAGGATTCTGGACAACGCTTGTATGTGAGGCAGCACACGTTTCTCTTACTGAAGGTAAAGAAATATCCAAAGGTGCAATAGAAGGCAAGAAGATTATTTTAAAAGACCTTATCTTGCGTGAGATTGGTAAAGAGGTCTAAAAGCATGGCTAAATATAATTTAGAGCCTGTAGATGTGCTAAAGGTAAAGACAAAATACCGGTGCATTAAGACAAAACTTCCTGTCCCTGAATCCCTGAAAGTATTTGATGCATTAAGAGATTCTGAGCCTAAGTCAATGATGGGACAGCCTCCTATCGTATGGCACAAGGCAGAAGGATTTCAGGTTTCAGATAAGTGGGGCAATACATGGATTGATTGGTCATCATGTGTATTGGTGAGCAATGTAGGACATGGAAGAAGAGAGATTCGGGATGCAATAAAGGATATGCTAAACCAGAATCTCCTTGCCACGTATGTATTTGTCCATGAAAAGAGGGCAGAACTTACAAAAGCCATTCAGGCAATCTCACCTGACCCTGAAAATTACCTTGTCTTTTTACTCACAACAGGCAGTGAAGCGATTGAGAATTGCATCAAACTTGCCAAAACATATGCCTTGAAAAAATACGGGCCCAAAAAGAGATACATAGTATCTTTTAAGAATGCATTTCACGGCAGGACACTCGGTGCACAACTTGCAGGCGGCATGGATAAATTAAAGGAATGGATTGTAGATGAAGGGAAGACATTTATCCAGGTCCCTTTCCCTGACGGATATAAGAATGAAGACACCTCTTTTGAACTATTTTTAAAGACCATAACCCGGCAAAAAGTAAAGATTGATGAAATAGCAGGGGTTATTACAGAATCATATCAGGGCGTGGGTCCTGACTTTTTCCCTTATGATTATGCTAAGGCAATGGAGAAATTCTGTAAAGAGAACGATATCGTGACGATTTTTGATGAGGTGCAGGCTGGCTTTGGCAGGACAGGAAAGATGTTCGGATACGAGCATTATGATATAAGACCAGACCTTATCGCATGTGGTAAAGGCATCTCTTCTTCTCTACCGATTTCAGCTGTAATTGGAAGGAAAGATATTATGAATCTTTATGAGTCAGGCTCTATGACTTCTACGCATTCCGGGAGTCCACTGCCGGTTGTTGCCGCCATTGAGAGCCTTAAGATAATTCAAAAAGAAAACCTCGCTGAGAATGCAAGGAGAATGGGTGAAATCCTCATGCCAGAACTTGAAAGGATAAAGGATAAATATCCGGATAGGTTAGGCTGTGTACAAGGCAGGGGACTCGTAGCAGGTATCCAGGTGGTAAAGAAAGCCACTAAAGAACCAGACCCTGATACTGCACTGAAGATAAATGAAAGGTGTTTCCAGAAAGGGCTTTTGATGTTCGCACCTGTAGGCATAGCAGGCGAATGCATAAAGATTTCCCCTCCACTTGTGATAAATGAAGAGGCATTAAGGGAAGGTCTCTATGTCCTTGAAGAATCCATAGATGAGGTATTGGGATAGGTTCCCTTGACAAATATGCGTGACGGAAAATCAGGGCAAAAAGACAAAACATTGTCATGCATATTACGTAATGCATTGAAATAAAATTAGTTACAACAATATAGCCTGACGGAGAAGTTGTCACTTGCATAAGTTTAATATTTTCAATAAGATATAACTTATAACTGTCAAGCAACTGTCACAATGCGGGTAGATGAGTGTCTGAAAAATGAAGGGAAAAAATTGATTTTGAAAATTTTTTAAATTTTTTTCTATCATAAAATAAAAGACTTATGACAAAAAAATTAGAAATTTCAAGAATATTTTTTAATCGTGGCACGATTCTTGCTATATATTAGAGTGTAACGGCAACATGAATGTCGCCAGAAAAGGATAAAACCAAAGTTTTTTGAAAACTTACTTAAATCAATGAATGAACAAAGAGGAGAAACCAATGATACGTAATATCAGGACGGGAAACCGCAAACTGATGCGGGAACTAAATAGGAACTTAGTCTTGAATCTTTTGAGAGAGAGGAATTCTATCTCACAGGTTGAGATTGCCAATACTACCAGACTCAGTGCAGGGACAGTCACAAGTATAGTAAAGGAACTCATGGAGCGCAACTTTGTTGAGGAGGTTGGCTATGGTGAATCTACTGGCGGGAGGAGGCCCACGATGCTTCGTTTCAATCCAGAGGCACAGTATGTAATAAGTGTAGGATTTTTTGCTGATGAGATGCATATCGCTGTCCTTGACTTAGTGGCAAATATCAAAAATAGAATCACCCATCCTACTGGTGTTGAAAATGGCGTAAATAAGGTATTTGAGAATTTTGCAGAGCAGGCCACTATACTACTTGAAGAATTAAATATTCCAAAAAGTGACGTCCTGGGAGTGGGGGTGAGTTTTGAAGGGATAGTTGACCATGATAAAGGTGTGTTGGTCCTATGTAACCGTTTTGGCTGGAGGGATGTCCCTGTCAAGGAACTGATTGAGAAAGAATTTGGCATAAGAACTTTTGTAGAATCAGATGGTCGTGCAATGGCGTTAGGAGAACACTGGTATGGTGTTGGCAAAGGCACGGGTGATATGGTTGTCGTAGATATTGATGCTGGTATTGGAACTGCGGTAATCTCAGGTGGGAGGATAGCGAGGGGTAGGCACAGTATGGAAGGTGAGGTGGGGCACAATTTAATACTCCCAGATGGGCCATTATGTATATGTGGTAAGCGGGGGTGTCTTGAGGCAGTTGCTTCAGGTTCAGCAATCATTTCCAAGATAAGACGTGGTCTAAAGGAAGGGATAAAATCCAGTATCTCAGATTCTATAAATTCCCAATCAACCAGTGTGGCAATCAGAGCAATTTTCCAGGCAGCAAAAGAAGGAAATGAATTTGCCATTCAGGTCATCAATGAGGCAGGGTATTATTTAGGACTTGCAATAGCCGGTGTAATAAACTATGCAGACCCGGAATTGGTTGTCCTTACAGGATGTGTAACATACGAAAGTAAGGGAATGCTTTTAAAGATTATCAAAGATGTTGTCTATGAACATGTGGTTGACAGTGCCTCAAGGATAATAAGGATAGAAGAGGGAGTCTTAGGAGACAATGCCGCCTTAATCGGCGCCGCTACTTTGGTTTATCGTGAGGCATTCCGTCTCCCACTTGTCCATAGTTAAATCGGCAACACCAGGGCAAATCTTTGACAGAAAGGAGGTGGAAACGTAGGAAGTGGAAATAAGGTAAAGTGGTGGGTGATGGAAGTGGCATGTAGAAAAAACGAGGAGGGAAAGAGATGAAAACAAATATAAAATCATTGGTGTTGGTATTAACAGGAAGTATTTATGGTTTTGTGCTGTTTTTCTCAAGTATTTGTAGCGCAGCATCTTATCCTACTACGACTGCTACTCCGCTTGCAGCTGACCTATCTATGAATCAATATAAACTAAACGATGTAGGTGATATTATTACAAAAGGACCTTGGGTAGATGCAAGAGCATACGCCTCTATCAATGCAGCCATCACAGATATAGGCGCCAATGAGAAAACACTTCTCATTACCAATAATCAAACTTTAACGGCAGCCTTGACTGTACCTTCCAATGTAACCTTAGATTTCTTGCATAGTGGCAAGATTACACTTGGTAATTATAACTTAACGATAAATGGCCCACTACAAGCACCGTTAAAAAAGATTTTTGACTATACTGGAACTGGTGTAGTTACATTTGGTAAAAAAGGCATTGTATTTCCGGATTTCTGGGGCGAGAATACAACTCCAGGAGTTACAGATATGACATCTTATATTCAATCTGCTCTAAATACTGGATGTGAAGTGCATCTTATTTCAGGTATTACTTATCTTACTGATACGATCAATGCCACAGTGTCCGGAACTCGCATCACGGGTGGCGGGAAGCTTCAACTCAAAACCGCTGGCGGCATTATCCTGCGAATCCGAGCCGATAGGGTAGAAGTTGACCACCTGCATTTTATTGGCAAGGATACAATTAATACATACGAAGTAGGAATTTATTGCCACGAGATATACCACAAAGCTTCAATTCATAACTGTGACTTTACGGCATTAACTATTGCCATAGATGTTAATGGTTCTGATTTTGGTACCTTCCCTTACGGTTGGTCCATAAACGATAATCTATTCTACTCGATAGGAACGACTAGCGGACCCTTGTACGGATATGGTGTGCTTTTGGTAAATTGTATGCAAATGATAGTATCCAACAATGTATTCAAAACCATCAACCGCCACGCCATTTATCTTAGTGCAGGGACTCGGCATAGTGTTATCTCTGGTAATGTGATTGATGGCGTAACGAGTGCAGCTGCTATACTTTTGTCTGCTGTCACTGGTCAGAATACAAGTTCGGATAATATTATTACTGATAATACTATACTCAATACTGTGATCGCTATTCAGGCGAATGAGTACTCTCACTTTAACATAATATCAAACAATAAAATCAAGAAGTGTAGCGATACTGCAATATTTGTATCAAATGATGGTGGAGCATTCAGCAGTAGATATCCCATTGGAAACATTATTCACGACAATGATTTTCAATCGGAAGGAGTAACGTTTGTAAACCTGATTCGTATGAATGATAGCGATGGAACCTATGTTTACAACAACACTGGAAACGTAACATCTTCGGGAGGCAGTGCCGGTGCGCTTATAAAGGTGGATAACTCATCTTCGACATATACGGCTGCTTCGGGATTTGTAGCGCGTATTTTTGGAAATAGATTCCGTTCTGATACAAATGTAAGTGGCATTAGAATTGATTATGCTTCAGCTACTCAGCCTGTCATTATTGGAGATAATGAGTTTCCAGGTATTACACTTGAAACGGAAGTTGGAGGAACGTGGGCCAGATTAAAACGGGTACAAGGAACATTCATAAACAAAAATCTTCCCTTAAATAGAACTATCGGAACTGTGGGTACTAGAATGGTAATGACTGATGAGTATTACATCGGCGTAACAACAACAACCGGAGCGCGGACAGTAACCTTGCCACCTGCCGCTACGGTTGGAACTGGGAAGATTTATATAATAAAAGATGAATCGGGGGGAGCAGGTACGAACAACATAACAATTGACGCAAATGGAACTGAAACAATTGATGGAAGCTTAACCCTGGTCATTAACGCAAATTATGGAAAGTTTAGTATCATTTCTGACGGGTCAAATTGGTTTACATTTTAGATGAAGGGGTTTGTGAATTTTTGAAAATTTGAGGAATCTGACTTTTGGTAGCTAAACTATTATTAAGATACAGGGCTAATTTTACTGAGGAAGGAGGTGGTGTGAAAGGAAGCTATTTGACATAACCAAGTCGTGCCAAAGGGGGCATGACAAGGAGCATCAATGATGTAGGGATTAAGTTTAGTTTGTTGTAACATAATAGGAGGTGGAAAAATGAAACGGATTTTTGGGATAGGTTTAATAATTGCTTTAGGTTGGTTAGGAATTTCCATAGCCAGTGCGCAAGGAGGCGACCTTGCTCTATGGGAAGACGTGATGGACAGTACAACAGGTTGGGATGCCGGCGGTATGAGTTTCAGCTCAGATAGCGGTGTGGCCACCGTATCTGTACCAGAAGACATGTGGGGAGGTTACCTCACAGGATATGGTGTGGTAG
>Ga0209514_10006371_pt1 | contig 14525 bp, 8 predicted proteins | sample Subgrocontami58m_FD_187452 | JGI IMG/M metagenome (GOLD analysis project Ga0209514, IMG submission 187452) | Subsurface groundwater microbial communities from S. Glens Falls, New York, USA - GMW37 contaminated, 5.8 m (SPAdes) (version 3) | ecosystem: Environmental > Aquatic > Deep subsurface >...
GAGAGATTACGTTTAGTATCTATGTTTGGATCTTTAGGTTTTACTGTGGTAGAAGATGAAACAGCCTGGGATAAAATAACCAAATTCGATTATGATCTTGCAAATCTATCCAAGAAAATGTTGTCTAAACTTTCCGATTCGGTTGATGTTGACTTAATTGTTTACAAAAATCTTAATCGAATTAGAGTTTATGACTGTAATAAAAAATCGTTTGTAAATTTCGAAATGAATCAACCATATACAAGTTCACAATATGTAGCTCAAAGACTTAAAAAGATCGGTTATTAATTTCGTTGAATTTCTCTATGTCCGAGTGAGTATCAAAGTCATTTAGAATTTGGGAGTAACTACAATCCCAATTTTTCCCCTTTGTACCGCCATCATCTCTAATCAATCGAAGTGAAGAAAACGGATCCGCTGTTAAAATTTTTTCGAAAATATTTTTCTTGAATAGAACCGGATGACCATCCATTCCGTTATAACGCGGTTGGATCCAATCTGTTTTGTCGTCAATCTGTTTAATCAATTCATTATAAAATTTATCTTGATGAAAGGGCTGATCTACAAAATGATAAATAATCCAATCTGAGTTCTTCAATTCTTTTAATCCGACTTGAAGTGAAGTGAACATTCCCTTTTCGAAGAACGGATTATAAATACATTCAATTCTTTTTATGAATTGAGAATTGCTAACCTGCCTGCCGGCAGGCAAGGTTGCTAATTGAGAATTGATTGTTGATTCAATTTTTTCTTTTTGAAATCCCGTCACAATAATTACTCTTTCGCAAACAGTTAAGAGTTTCTCAATTATTGTTACAACAAATGATTTGCCTTTGTAAAGCATCAACGGTTTGAATTGCCCCATCCTTGCGGATAATCCGGCTGAGATTAGCAATCCGTTAATGATTGGTTTTCTCATTTGTTTAAGAATTTTTCTTTTAAAAGTTGCGGTGTACTCGGTTCGATGTTTGGATTCCAACTTTTTAATGCAGAAGTATCCTTCAATCCATTTCCGGTAAAAAGAAGAAGTGTGGTTTGATCTTTCAATTTATTTTGTGAGATATATTTTTTATACGCTGCAAATGTTGATGAAGAAGACGGTTCAATTAATATTCCGTAATTCTGAGCAACATATTTTTGTGCTTCAAGTATTTCATTGTCGCTCACTTGAATCGCTTCACCTTTGGTTTTTACAATTGCATCATAAGTCATGTATAAACACCTCGGTGCGCCGGCAGAAATTGAATCGGCAATACTTTTAGCAGCCATGTATTCGAATTTTTGATTCTTCATATATCTCACAACTGCATTACTTCCTTCAGCTTGAACAGCAATTAATTTTGGAAGTTTTTCGATCCAGCCAAGCTCTTTCAATTCCCATAATCCTTTATACAAACCGCACAATACAACTCCATCGCCTGTAGGAACAAAAATTAGGTCGGGCATTTTCCCTTTGGTTGTCATAAAAATATCAAACGCTGCAGACTTTTTCCCTTCGATAGTAAGCGGATTATAGCCGGTGTTTCTATTGTATATTTTTTTCTCTGTGGATATTTCCAAACAAGTATCGAATGCTAAATCATAATCACCATCAACTAAATAAATTTCCGCTCCGTAAGATTGAATTTGAATACGTTTTGCTTCGGGAATAAGTTTTGGAACAAAGATTATTGATTTCAATCCGAGCCGTGCGCAGATTCCAGCTAATGAAGAACCCGCATTACCGGTTGAAGCTGCGGCAATCTCTTTTATACCAAGCTCTATTGCCTTGAGAGCAACTAAGCTGGAAGCGCGGTCCTTAAACGACAAAGTAGGATTACGTGTGTCATCAAGGACAAAAAAATTATTCCCTTCGAAAGTAAATTCTAAGAAACAATTCGAAGGAAGTGAAATTTTATTCATGTCATTCTGAGTGAGTCCTGAAAGGACGAATGAAGAATCTCTATCTTTATTTTTATGAGATTCTTCGTCACTTCGTTCCTCAGAATTTAATGGCCACAAATAATGATACTGCCAAAATCTTCCCGGCTGAAGTTTTAGAAATTCTTTTTTCTTGTATTTCTTCTTAATTGATCCATAATCATATTTAATTAAAAGAACTCCGCGCAGCGGTTGATTCTTTTCAACTTTTCGGCAACTAGGACAAAGATAGATCAGATTTTTTTCTATATCATCTTTGCTGTAAGTCTTTCCGCAATCGAAACATTTGTAATAATATTTTTTCATCATAAATTCTGAATGCCTGTCTGAGTGAAACGAAGACGGTATGAAGAATCTCTAACTCAATCATTTTAGAGATTCTTCGTCGCTTCGCTCCTCAGAATTTTAGGTTACATAGTCAAACCCATAATTGCTTTCGCTGTATGAAGACGATTTTCTGCTTCATCAAAAACGATTGAGATATTTGGATCATCAAGAATCTTATCTGTCACTTCGTTGTTTCTATCAGCCGGAAGTGCATGCATCAGTTTTACATTTTTATCTGCAAGTTTAATTCTCTTGTCATCGCAAATCCAGTTTTTATATTTCTCAAGATTGCTTTTCATTTCTTTCTTGCATTGATCTTCATTCGAGAGGTAATATTCCTCATCGTAAAATCCGAAGCCGCCCCAATTTTTGGGAATAACAATCTGCGCGCCTTCAAATGCTTCATCCATGTTATTTGTAAAACGTAAACTTCCGCCGCCATCTTTTGCATTCTTCTGTGCTTTCTCAACAATATTTTTACTGAGAGGAAATTCTTTTGGATGAGCGACCGTTACATCAATTCCGTAACGCGGGAAAAGAAGAATTTGTGTCTGCGGAACACTTAACGGTTTTGAGTGCGTTGTTGCATACGCCCAGCTTACTGTTACTTTTAAATTTTTTGTGTTTCGTCCGAGATGTTCAAAGATCGTCATCAAATCTGCAAGTCCTTGGAATGGATGATAGACATCATCCTGCAGCGACATAACCGGTTTTCTTGAGTTAGCAGCTAGTTCATTCAGATATTTGTTGCCAATTCCGTAGAAACAATTTCGGCATGCAATTCCGTGTCCCATACGGCTTAGAATTATTGCTGTGTCTTTTGCAACTTCACCGTGAGTGATCTGCATTTTATCGGGAGTGAGATCGTGCGCATGTCCGCCGAGCTGTGTCATTCCGGCTTCCATAGAATTGCGTGTGCGTGTTGATTGCTCAAAGAACATCATGAACAAAGTTTTATATGGCAGCCAGAGTGTTTGTTCTTCTGCGTAGAATTTTTTCTTCAAATCAAATGCCGTATCAAAAACTATATCAAGTTCTTCTTTTGTCCAATTGTCCTCAGTTATAAAATGTCTTCCTTTAAAACGAGTTTCCATTAATCCTCCGAGAAATAAATTAAGCATTAATTGTTTTTCATAGATCTTAAATATGATTCTTTTACTAAGCTAATTATATATTCAACATTATCATCATTACTAATCCGAATCTCATAATCACCATTCCCCCAATGTCCTATTGATGAGACATCTTTGGTAACTCTTTTGAGATCATTTAATTGTCCTTTCTTAAGATTAATCCACATTTTGATAAAACTTTTTGATAATAATAAATCACAAATATTTTTTTTGTTTGAAATAAATCCGATGTAAAGTTTTGTTGGTCGTATTGTAATTGAATCACTTAAGTTTAGAATTGCTAATTTTAGTTTGCCATATAATTCTTTCAATTCATCTGTAGTGTTATCAGTATGATCAGTTTCAGTATAGACTTTAATCTCCTCGGTTACTTTATTAATAACTTTATTCTTTTTAGAAATTGTTTTGATTGATTCTGTAGCTCCTGATGCTTTAATTGGAATAAAACTAATTATATCATTATTGAAATATCTAACTTCCCATAATTCAATTGGCAAATCTTTAAAATTGATTGACTCTTTTTGATAATCCGTAAATGCTGGAGAAACAAATATAACTTTAGATTGTGACCAGTCTACATCTTCCCGTTTAAGATTTTTTTGTAAACTTTCATTGTACTCTAAAATGAAGTCAGCTTTATTATTTAACATAAGTGATAGATATGCATAACCCTGGTCTATCACTGAAAAGTTTTTGTCTTTTTTAAATTCAATTATTACGAAAGATTTATTGGAATCATCAAAGGCGAGTGTATCTATTCTGAAATTGTGCAATTGAAATTCAGTTTGAACAAACTTCAAACCAAATATTTGTTCAAGGTTATTTTCAGAAATCCTTTGTATATCCTTTTCCAGTTTAAATTTTATTTCTTTAATTTCTTTTAGCTTACTTTCCTTTTCAAATTTGAATAGGTACATACTACCTCCAAATTTTATTTTTAACATAACTTGAAGTCACAAATTGTGACTTCAAATTCATCTAACTCCTATCGCGTTTACTTAGAACTCTCTGTTTAACTAAAGGAATAACTAATGGAGCCATAGATTCCATGGTAAAATCAAATTTTTTCCACCAACACAAACGGAAACAGTGAATAAAACTTTGTTGCCTTCAGAAGATCTTCCAACACAAGCTCTTCTTTAGATGAGTGAGCAAGTTCTTCTTTCCCCGGTGCAAAACCGATAGTAGGAATTCCAAAATGTCCTGCGGTTGCAACACCGTTTGTGGAGAAACTCCATACGCCGCTTTTTGCTTTTCCTATAGCAGCTTTGGAGGTTTTCATCGCTGCATCAACAAGTGGATGCTTTTCATCATAAACCCAAGTTGGGAAATATGCTTCTTGTGAGAACTTCGTTCCTTTCCAGCTTGTTCCTTCAACATTTGGAATAGAAATTTTTGCATCGCTTTTATGTTTTTTGATTATTGCTTTCAATTCCTTAACAACAGAATTTTTATTTTCACCGATTGTCATTCTTCTATCAAGATGTATCTGGCAAAAATCAGAGACAGAACAAACAGAAGGCGCTTTGGAAACAATTTGACTCACTGTTATAGAACCTTTACCGAGAGGTTGTTTTGGTTTTAATTTTTTATCCAACTTTTCGATATCAGAAATTATCGGCTGCATTTTGTAGATCGCATTAATTCCTTTCTGGTTATGCGCACCGTGAGCAGATTTTCCCGTTGCAGTAATTTTCAATTCCATTCTTCCGCGCTGTCCGCGGTAAACTTTTAGGTCTGTCGGTTCACCAAGCACAACATAATCAGGCTTTATTCCTTCATTGGCGATAATATGATAAAGCGGATAACCGTCGGCATCTTCTTCAAGCACCGAACCGACAACATAAAGTGTGAATGGAAAATCATTTCCGTAAATGGCTTTCAAAACTTTTCCGGCAATCATAAATCCAGCCATTGCCGGTTTCTCATCAACAACTCCACGACCGAACATTTTTCCGTTCACAATTTCTCCAGCGAACGGCGGATGCACCCAAGTTTCAGTATCGGTTACTTTCACCGTATCAATGTGTGCATCAAACATTATTTTGATCGGTCCGTTACCAATTCTTCCCACAGCGTTTCCGAATCCATCATGAAACGCTTCATCGAATCCATATTCTTGCATCTTCGAAACAATAAACTCAACAATTTCTTTTTCCTCGCCACTGTAACTTTTTATTTGTATCAATCTTTGTATAAGGGCAAAAAGATTTTCTCTTTCAGCTTCAACCGCGCTAAATAATTTTTCTTTCATATTTATTCCAATTCTATTTTGTAACTAAACAAAATTACAAAAATGTCTTCACACTTAATACCAGTATATCTTATATTTAAGATGCCCAAGAAAAATAGCTGGAATTATATGTCAGATAAAATGCAGCCGGTTCCTTTTCAAAATCTGTTGAGCTGGATATTTCAAGAGTACATTAACCAGAACTCAATCTTTGGGATTCCATCCTCAAAATTTTATTATGCTAGAGGAGAACACGAAGACAAGATCTTTGATGAACTTCTTGAAACTCCGATCGGTCCTGCTGCCGGTCCTCATACTCAATTAGCTCAAAATATAATCTGCGCATATCTAACCGGAGGAAGGTTTTTTGAACTCAAGACTGTTCAAAAGATGGACGACTTAAAGATTGATAAACCGTGCATTGATGCAACAGATGAAGGTTATAATGTTGAATGGTCTCAAGAACTGAAACTAGATGAATCCTATGATGAATATCTTAAAGCATGGTTTCTAATTCATTTGATAAAAGATCTTCTTGGACTCTCAATATCCAAAAGAGGATTTGTTTTTAACATGAGTGTTGGTTACGATCTTGATGGAATCAAAACTTCCCGCATGAATAAATTTATTGAAGAATTGAAAGATGCATCTAATAATGAATTATTCGCTAAGTACAAATCTGTACTTAAATATTATCTGAACAGTAGTGATGTATTAAAATTACTTGAGTGTGGATTTGGTTTAACAAGAAGTAAATGTGATGAAATCATTCTGAATATTGAAAAGATATCTCCGCATATATCTAATTCGGTTACACTTTCAACAATGCACGGCTGCCCTCCTAATGAAATTGAAGCTATCGCAAAATATCTTATCAAAGAAAAAGGATTACACACGTATGTAAAATTAAATCCGACTCTTTTAGGATATGATTTTGTAAATAATACTTTGAATAAACTCGGGTATAATTATATCCAACTAGATAAGAACTCGTTCGATCACGATCTTCAATTTCAAGATGCAATTCCTATGATTAACAGACTAAGGTCATTTGCATCCTCATGCAATAAAAATTTCGGTATAAAACTTTCCAACACTCTTGGAGTAAAAAATACAATCAATGTATTACCAGGCGATGATATGTACATGTCGGGCAGATCACTTTATCCGCTGACAATTAATCTTGCTTACAAATTAGCAAAAGAATTCAAAGGTGAAATAAATATTTCTTATTCGGGCGGAGCTAATAACAATAACATAACAGAAATTTTATCAGCCGGAATAAGACCGGTTACTTTTGTAACAGAATTATTAAAACCCGGTGGTTATTTGCGGCTTTCACAAATTGTAGAAACGATCAATAAGAATTCATCAAAAGTTGAACATAGTTTTAATAAAAATCTTACTCAACTAAAAATTTTAGCCGAGGCTTCTCTATCGGATAAAAACTATAATAAAGAGAAGCGAGAAATCAATTCTATAAAGATTCCTAAAAGTCTGCCGGCTTTTGATTGCTACATCGCACCATGCCAGGAAGCATGTCCAATACATCAAGATGTTGCATTGTACATAAAGTTAGTTGAACAAAAAAGATACGAAGAAGCATATGAATTGATCGTTTCAAAAAATCCGTTGCCTCATATAACAGGTTACATCTGCGATCATCAATGTATGTTTCATTGCACACGGTGGGATTATGATGAGCCGGTGTTGATTCGCGATCTTAAGAAAGAAGCCGCACTTAATGGTTTTGACTTATACATAAACAAATTCAAGAATGATTTTTCGTTTAATCAGAATAATATAAAAGTCGCAGTCATAGGAGCGGGACCCTCCGGTTTATCAGCCGCATACTTTTTAGCAAAAGCCGGATTTGATGTAACGATCTTTGAAAAAGAAATGAATGCCGGCGGAATAGTTCAGAACGTATTACCAAGATTCCGCTTACCTAAAGAAGCAATAGAAAAAGATATTGAGTTTATCGAAAAACATGGAATCAAATTTGTATTTGGATTCTATCCAAAATTCTCAATTGATAAACTTAAGAAAGAAGGATATAAATATTTCTACATTGCCATCGGTGCTGAAGCATCAAATAAAATAAAGATTGATAGTAATAGTGAAAATATTTTTGATGCGATTGAATTCCTGAAAGACTATCACAATGATCAATTAATAAAACCAGGCAAGATTGTTACGGTTATAGGCGGCGGTAATTCGGCAATGGATAGCGCACGAGCCGCAACCCGGTATAAAGGCGTTAAAAAAGTTTACTTAATTTATCGCCGCACAAAAGAACAAATGCCGGCAGATAAAGAAGAATTTTATTCAGCTTTAAATGACGGAGTTGAGTTTAAGGAACTGCTGCTTCCTATTAAATTTAAGAGTGGAACTTTAACTTGTCAGAGAATGAAACTAAGCGAGACCGGATCTGATGGTAGAAGAAATGTTGTACCCATTGAGGGAGAGTATGACGAAATTCAAATTGATTCTGTTATTTCTGCAATAGGTGAAAAAGTTGATACAGAATTCTTGACGAAGAATAAAATTCAATTAGAAAATAACAGGGTAAAAGTTTCCGAGACAAATGAGACGATGATGCAAAATGTTTTTATCGGTGGTGATGCACTGAGAGGACCATCTACAGTAGTAGAATCAATTGCAGATGGAAAGAAAGCAGCGGAAGCAATTATTAAGAAAGAAAATCTAACAGATTTGTCATTACCGTTTAAAAATTATTTTGCCAATGATCAACAATTTTTCGAAGACATAGGAAAAAGAAAAGGTAAAATTGCCAATCAAATTGACACAAACTTTACTGTTGAAGCCGGAAGGTGTTTAGATTGTAATTTTATTTGTAACAAGTGTATTGAAGTTTGTCCAAACCGAGCTAATGTTGCAGTAAAGTCAAATTCAGATTTCTTCAAAGATCAATATCAAATTATCCATCTTGATCAATTATGCAATGAGTGCGGCAACTGCGAAACCTTCTGCCCTTACCAGGGTGCACCGTATAAAGAAAAAATTACTTTGTATTGGAGCGAGGAAGAATTTAAGAATGGTAGCAATGATGGATTCTTCTTTAGAATGGGAACAGATCAAAATCAAACAATGTTAGATGTACGATGGAAAATGGAAGATGGAATTATTGTTTTAGCAGAAAATGGAGAAGTTGTTGAAACTTCATTTAAGCTGAACACCGAACACGACGAATTTGAAAAGCTAACTGAACTAATCAATTCTGTCCGAAAAAGTTATTCGTATTTATTTTAAGTGGTGTGAAATTCCAAGAACCAAAAGACAATCAACAAATAAATACCAACTCTCAAATTCCAAAAAATGGAGATTGGTAATTGAAAATTATTTGAAATTTGGAAATTGTTATTTGGAATTGTGTGTTAGGTCTTTCGCAGTTGCTTTTACAGCGTCAATGATTTGTTTGTAGCCGGTACTATTTAGAATCTCGAAGTTTCTTGTGCGTCCGATGAACTTGTTGAATGAAAATTTCGATCTTGGATTGAATGATCTGCGGAAATATATTTCCATCTGTTTCAACAGCTAAGAAAGGTAGGTTTTCGATCTCAAGTCCTTGATATATCGAATTGTTTTTTTCAGATTCTCTTTTACCTTTTAAATTCATCTCTACACTTAAAATACTCTCGGCTAATCGTGAAGGCATACATCCAAAAGGCCCTAATGCAACAACACCGGAAACGTGATCCAATATTTCATAAAATGCCGAACCGACAGTCAATATCGCTTCTCCTTCCATGTCTTTTTCGATCAAATGCTCTGCGCGGCTAAGCAATTTTTCTATATTAATCATTTCAAATTCGTAAAAGCCGGATTTTGAAAGTGCTTTCTTTATATTGTGCTCAATACTATGTTGAACATACTTTCTTATTTTGAATTTAACTTTTTCCTTTAGAGAAGCTTTATCTTTCTTCAGATCTAGTTTGTAAACGTAATTTGAATAATGCACATATTCGGTAATTGGTGCCACCTTGACCAATATTCCGTTTTCGATTAGTCTTTCGACTAATTCCATCCTTGAGAATTCTTCGTTGCGTACAAAAATCTCGCCAATAAGTGCGACTTTAACAGCATCATTAAGTTCTATTCTTCTCTCAAGAGTTCTTAATCGCTTTACAAGTTTATCCAGTTGATCGTAAAGTTCATTAAGCGAGCCTTTTTCTAAAATTAATAGAATTTTTTTCCACTCTTCATCAAGCATCGCCTTTGCATATTTGGGATCTTTCGCTATCGTAAGCATAGCAAAAAAGATCTGCTGGATCACATCGGCAGTTACAAGCGCAGCCCATCCTCGTTTTGTAAACTCATCATCCAATCCACCGTAAGAATTTTTTTCGGTCAAAGTATAAATTCCAACATTTGGAATTTCTTTTTTGTTGATAAGTTCTTTCAGGAAGACGTTATACTGTCCAAAACGACATGGACCAGTACCGTCTGCCATGAAATACAATATTTTTTCACTCTCGTTATTTCTATGCTTGCCTAAATATTCAAGAAATGAGCCGGTGTTTAAAATAAGCGGAAGGCATTCTTTACACGTGGTATTTCCTCTTCCCATAGAAAGTGTCTGATAATCATAAACCGGGAGTGGAATTGCATTCACGTTAATATGTCTAAATGCTGCTGTAAATGCTTCTGTCCCGAAACGCCCCATGCTCGGTATCAACATCTTTACATCTTTATCTTTGATAGAATATTTTTTACCATCTGAACAAATAAAATTGTATGCATCAACAAATTCGAGTGGCTTGAAGTTCTTCTTCTCTTCTTTGATAATTCCCTTCTTTGAAAGCTCGCGATATCGTTTGATGATATCCAAAGCAGCTTCGATCCTTGTATTGATACCGGCGTCGGCTGAATGACTATCAAGTTCCAATGTCAGCGATGGTTTATTCCCCATTATGTTTCTGAAGAAAGTGATGAGGAATGAATCTGGTCCGCAGCTAAAATTTGTGATGTAGACACCGAAAAGTTGAGGATGATCTTTCACAAACTTAGCAGAGCGAAGAATTTGTTTCCCGGCAGCCCAGTACATTGTATCAAATGTGCCGAGATTTTCACTTGGAAGAAAATCATGTGGAATTATAGTCATCCCACGAGAAGCAAACTTTTGTGGAATGCCTAAGTTTGCTTCATCAGCGAAAGAATTATATGATCTTCCGAAAAGTACCACAGCAAAATCATCCGGATTTTGTTCAAGATTATCTAATGTTCTTTTTCCGATCTCCTTAAATTCATTCAACATCAGTTTGAATTCTTTGAGTGCAAGATCGAAAGCTTCGGATGATTTTTTTTCAGTTTGCCCAAGTTCTACTGCTAAATTTATAAAATCATCTTTCGATGATTCATATCCTTTTGAAAAATTAATTACGGGATTTAGAATTTTGATCTTTCCAAGCGAATCTTTAAATGCGGTTTTCAAATAATATGATTCAGATTGAATAAAAACGCAGTTCTTAGTGTAGCCTACACTATCCTTAACATAAGTTTCGATTATGTGTGGAAGAAAAATATAATGGGGTTGTTTGTCGATAAGATCCTGAAAAAATCCATGTGCCAATTCGACCGGATAACAGAAAGCTGCATTTTGTTTTTCGATTCCGGCTTTGACTGGTTCGCTCCCCAAAATAATTGTAAATCCAAGCCGGTTGAAAAAATTATGAAAGAGCGGATAGAATGTATTCGTTAAAAATGATTTAGAGATTCCAATCGTTTGTATATTAACTTCAGGAATGAAAGCATGCACATATTTATCGAAGACAAGTTCCTGACGAAGTTTAACAATATTACGTTCTTTGATATTGAGAGCTTTGGTTTGCTGAAACTCATAATATTTATTACAAGCACCTCCAAATGGAAATTTTTTATTTTCGATTTCGATGATAGCTATTGAACATTTTCTGTCACATTTTTCAGCACCACCGGCACAGATAAAAGATTTGCCGTATTCAACTTTTCGGTTTATCAATCCGTCAAGATCAAAGTTTTGTTCTTGTATAAAACCAAGCTCGATCCTCTTTTTAATTTCAAGAGCAACTCCGAATGCACCCATCAATCCCGGCTCAGGTGGAACAATAATTTCTTTCCCAGTAAGTGCCGCCATCGCGATAGGAACTGCTTTGTTGTAACAGACTCCTCCTTGCATAAAAACTTTTTCTCCAACAGGACGATTCCCTTTTACACGATTCGTGTAATTTAGACAGATCGAATAAACCAATCCTGCAATAATGTTCTCTTTTGATAATCCTTCATGAAGAGCGTTCTTGATATCGCTGCTGATAAAAGCCGAACATTGATCGTTGAAATTCGGTGGATGATCTGCCTGCAATGCAATTTCTGCAATGCTTAGGTAATCAACATTCAATGATTCCTTCGCCGCTTCTTCTAGGAATGAGCCCGTTCCCGCTGAACAAGCTTCGTTCATTGCATAGTCACTCGGAACGCCGGCAGTGATGTAAGTGTATTTTGCATCCTGTCCGCCGATCTCAAAAATCGTATCAACATCTTTATCAAAATAAACGGTCGCATTTGCATGTGCAAGAATTTCGTTGACAATTCCTTTACTCTGAGCATGAAGTCCGGAAATGTGTCTGCCCGAACCTGTTACACCCAATCCAATAATTTTGACCAGAACGGATAATTGATTAACCAAACTTTTGTAACATTCAACAGAAGCCTGGATTGGATCGCCGTTCGTTCGCAAATATTCAGAAGCAAGGATCGCACAATCATCTTTTCTCATCAAAATGACTTTCGTAGTAGTTGAACCCACATCCAATCCAAGAATACAAACATCATTTGGATTTGCTGTGCCTCTTTCGAAATCTTTAAATGTAACTTTATGAACGAATTTCTTTAAGTCTTCATGAAAAGAAAATGCCGAATGCTCTGACCTGAAAATATTTTTTTTGTTGATCTTAGGAAGATTGTTTTTCGATGCGAATATCGCAGCTCCAAGTGCTTCAATGTATGCCGACTCGGGAGGAATTATGATATCATTGATCTGTTCTTTAAGAAATCGAATGATGGATTCATTTCTCGATACGCCTCCGATGAGTATTATTCGATCGACATGTGTTTTGGATATCAATTCAATTATCTTCTGCGCCATCATTCGGCTTAATCCGGCTACAACATCTTTTTTGGGAACACCTTTATTTAATGCATGCGTGCAATCGGATTTACAGAAAACAGAACATCTTCCGGAAATGTTATAGGGCTCTCCATCACACCCGAGTTGAATGGCATCTTCAACGTCCAGATTCATTCGTCTGATTTGTTGAAGGAAAAACTCCCCTGTGCCTGAAGCACATTTATTCCCCGTTATACATTTTGTGATCTTTCTGTTATTATCTAATTGATAAGCAATAAAATTCTCTCCACCTGCACTAACGATGAGGTCTGCATCAAGCTTTAAATACTCCAATGCTAATTCGATTGCTTCTGGTTCAGAAATAGAAGGAACATTTAATAATCTACGGAACTTTCGTCCGGTTACGACTACCTTTTCCGGGATACCATTTTGAAAAATCTTTTCAACGATCAGTTTTGGATTTCCATGGTGTTGAATTATCTCAGTCGAAAGTGCCGCTTGAGTGTTACTCGATGGTAACAAATTCACCGACGAGACCGTTGATGCCCCGACACATATTCCGAGTGAATTATGCAGCAGCATGGTTTGATTTCAGATTATTATTAAATGACAAAACTTTTTCCCTCCACGTGAAGATAAAATTTTTTTTGATTCTGATTCAACTTATTTATTGAGGGAAAACTAATCTTTGAGTTTTCTGGTAAAAACTCTAAATACCGAAAAACTTCAAAAGTCTCGGCTCTGGTAATACATTTTGTAAAGACTTTTGAAGTTTGATCCGCCAAGGACGAATTGATTTCCGAATTCTATTCCTTCGTCTTTACTATAGCTTCAATAATCTGCTTATATCCCGTACATCGGCACAGATTTCCCGCAATTGCATCTTTGATTTCTTCTTCGGTTGGATTTGGATTTTCTTCAAGCAAAGCATAAGCTGATAAGACCATTGCCGGCGAACAGAATCCGCATTGAACTGCACCATACTTTAAGAAACTTTTTTGAATCGGATGTAATTCGCTACCGTTTGCTATTCCTTCAATTGTAACGATTTCACTTCCTTCAATTTGTGCTGCAAGAATTAAACATGAATTAACAGCTTTTTCATTCATCAAAATTGTACATGCACCGCATTCTCCAATTCCGCATCCTTCCTTAGTTCCTGTTAGATTAAATTTATCACGGAGTAGATCAAGTAAGCGAATACTTGGCTCTGTTTCTACAACAACTTGTTTTTCGTTAAGTATGAATTTCAGATTGATCATTTTATTCTCATTGTCATTCTGATCCCGACTTGTCGGGAGAAGAATCTCTAACTAACATATGTTTAGAGATTCTTCGTCGTTGCACTCCTCAGAATGACATAAAACATTTGCTGGACAACCGGTAATTTATATTCGCTTGACCAGCGGAGTCCCGTTAATTTAATTATCTCTTCCCCCATTCTACTTGCAAGTGATTTTAAAAAATTATCGTTTACTTCATTTCCTTGGGCAAATTTTTCCAATTCCTGAAAACGAGTTCCTATTGGCGTTACGGCGCCGGAAGCGATTCTTATTTCATTTATTTTATTCCCGTTTAACTCCATCATTACTGCAAGTGTAATTCTGCTGATGGCTACTGCCTGCCGTCTTCCGAGTTTATAAAAATCTCCAATAAAGGATTTTGGCGGAACGGGAATATTTATTCTAGTTACTATTTCATCTTTCTTCAACTGAGTTTTGTATGGTCCTTGCAAAAATTCTTGTAATGATATTTCTCGCTTTGAACTTATAGATTCAATTTCTAT
>Ga0209514_10006377_pt1 | contig 14515 bp, 12 predicted proteins | sample Subgrocontami58m_FD_187452 | JGI IMG/M metagenome (GOLD analysis project Ga0209514, IMG submission 187452) | Subsurface groundwater microbial communities from S. Glens Falls, New York, USA - GMW37 contaminated, 5.8 m (SPAdes) (version 3) | ecosystem: Environmental > Aquatic > Deep subsurface >...
CCGAATGGAGGAGCGGCAGCAATGAGCTTGATCGAAGATCTGGTCGTGGCCTACCGCGTGCTGGCGGAACATGAAGTCATCGACGCCTACGGCCATGTCAGCGTGCGTTCCGGGCGAGGCTATTATCTGGCGCGGTCGCTCGCTCCGGAGAAAGTGACCGAAGCGGACATCATCGAGTACGACCTCGACAGCAAGCCTATCGATGCGGGCGATCGCGTGAGCGTACGGGAACGCTTCATACACGGGGAGATCTACAAGGCCCGCAAGGATGTCGCCGCGGTCGTGCACAACCATTCGCCGTCGGTGGTCCCGTTCAGTGCCACGGAGGTCGGACTGCGGCCGATCTTCCACATGGCGGCGTTCATCGGCCAGGGTGTGCCGAATTTCGAAATCCGGGACGCGCAGAAGGGCACCGACCTGCTGGTGAAGACGCCCTATCTGGGGCAGGCGCTGGCGAAGACGCTGGGGAAGTGTCCGGCGGCGACCATGCGCGGACACGGATCGGTCGTGGTCGGGGAGACGCTGGCGCGCGCGGTGGGGCGCAGCATCTACCTCGAGATGAACGCGCGCATGCAGGCGCAGGCCATGGGCATCGCCGGACCGGCGGGGCAGGTGACCTACATGGACGACAGCGAGGTTGCGGAATCGGTCGCGCATCAGGAGTACGACCGGGGCTGGGACCTGTGGCGGAGCAGGGCGCTCGCCCGGATCAAGTCCCAGCGGTGAGTTCGACGAGGATGCTGGGCTTCGGCCTGCGGCCTCGGCCAAACCTGCGCGCTGCAGCTCTACGTCTCTCGCGTTTCTCCCTTCTTCTTCTCGCCGGGCTGGCGCCCGGGTTCGAATCCGCCGACCTCGTGATAGGTCACTTTGCTGGCGGCCTCGAACGCCCTGACGGAGGGAATCTGTCCGGGTAATCCGAGTTCCTTCCAGCGCTTGGCCACCTTGTCGTAGACGGGCTTGCGCAGCGTGGTGCGCTTGGAGAACACCGGCAGATGGCGGTGTTCCTTGCAGGCGTTGATGAGCGCCTTCGAGCCGTAGGGCCGCTTCTCGGGCGGGTTCTGGGTCGGGTCGAGCCAGGTGCTCCAGGTGTTGCGCAGAATATCGATGTCGTCGATGGGATTGCAGCGGCTCGCCATGGCCCAGATCACCTGATCCATGTCGGTCGGGTCGACGTCCTCGTCCACCGCGATGATCCACTTCGTGTAGTACGCGCCGCCGGGGACTTGCGCCGCGAGCGCGAGCACCTGCGCCGCATGCCCCGCATAGCGCTGCTCCAGGCTGATCACCGTCATGCCGAAACCGCCGGCCGCGGCCGGATGCGCATAGACGCCGCAGATGCCGGGGATGCCGAGCTTGTCGAGGTCGTCCCAGATCTTGGCCGAACGGATCACCGAGAAGAACCCGCTCTGCTCGCACGACGGATAATCGGCCATCAGCGCGTTGGTCAGGATGGGGTTGGACCGATAGTGCACGGCGGTGATGTCGACCAGCGGGCAACCCGCTTCGGGCCTGCCGTAATAGCCCGGAAACTCGCCGAAGGGTCCTTCGGCCTTGACCGAATTGGGCCGGATGATGCCCTCGATGACCAGTTCCGCATTGGCGGGAATCAGCAGGTCGGTCGTCGTTCCGCGCACCACGGGTATGGGCTCGCCCTTGATGCCGCCGGCAAACTCGTATTCGGACACGTTCTTGGGGAAGGTCTGCGAGCCGACCAGCATGAACAATGGATCGATTCCCCAGGCCGCGGCCACTTCGATGGACTTGCCCTGCTGCCACGCCCGCGTGATGTGCAGCCGGGCATCCTTGCCCGGCGAGAGGTAGAGCCCCGTCTGGGCCTTGCCCTGGACCATCATCCGGTAGGTACCGACATTCAGGTAGCCGCTGTCGGGGTCGCGCGTGATGACCGCGTCCGCAGTTCCCGCGTAGCGCCCGCCGTCCAGTGGCCAGTGCCTGGGAATGGGCAGCTGGTTCAGGTCGATCTTGCTCCCGGTCACGGTGTTCTCGTAGACCGGCGCCTGTTTCTGCGACACCTCGCGCGGAGGCACGCGACGCTTGAGCTTGTCCTTGACGCGGCGGATCAATTCGACCGTCGGCGTGTCCGCCGGCTCCTCCAGCGTCAGAGCGATGCGTTTGAGGCTCGGTCCCAGGACGTTCCACAGCAACTGGGCGCCGATCGGGCTCTTCTCGAAACCGGCCGCGCGCTGGAACAGCACCGCAGGGGAGAGGTGCTGCTTGGCGACCAGGTAGGAGATCGCGCTCATCTCCTCGTCCCGATCCACCGGCTGCTTGATGCGCACCAGTTCGCCCAGTTGGTCCACCCGCGCGAGCCATTCGCGCAGATCCTGGATCGGCTTCGATGCCGGCGGTTTGGGAGGTCTTGCAGGACGGTTTCTTGCCATGGGAATGTCTTCCTTTGAGAGGGGTCACCGGGTGAATGCGGTCGCTGCGCCGCAATCCAAGAAGTCTGTCTCACAATGTAGGATTACGGGCGGATTGTACACGCCAAACCGCTGGAGCGTGCAAGATGTTATAGTCCCGCCATATGGGACGGAACACCAAGCCAGCTTCATCGACGCGAAAGGTTCCCGCAGGGCGGCGCGCGGGCAGGGGCGGCGCGCGCCGCAGCAGCCTCGAGAAGATGATCGAGATCCTCGACCTGTTCGGGGAGGAGCATCTGCGCTGGGCGCCGGAACAGATGATGGCCAGGCTCGGCTGCCCCCGATCGACGCTCTACCGGTACCTCCGGGTGCTTGCCAACGCGGGCCTGGTGACCTCGCTGCCCGACGTCGGCTATACGTTGGGACCGAGGATCGCCGAGCTGGACTACGAGATGCGTTCGAGCGATCCGCTGATCAGCAACGGCCGTCCGTTGCTGCAGGCGCTGGTCAGGGAAATCGCGGGAATCGGACTGCTGTGCCGCTACTACAAAGGCAGGGTGCTGTGCGTGCACCAGGAGGCGGGGGCGAGCGAGATCCGCAGCGGCTACGAGCGGGGGCGGGCGATGCCGATGGGGCGGGGCGCCGCCTCCCGCGTGATCCTCGCCTGGCTCAGGCCCGCACAGCTCAAGCAGCTCTACGAGGGACAGTCGCGCGAGTTCTCCAGGATCGGGATGGGCAGGACCCTGGAGGAGGTGCAGGAACACCTGCGCCAGATCCGCAGGCAGGGCCACTGCACCTCGCGCGGGGAGGTCACGCCGGGAGTGATCGGCGTCGCCGCGCCGGTACTGGACAGCGAAGGATCGATCATCGGCAGCCTGAGCGTGACCGTGCAGGACGCCGGGGTGAGCGAGCGACGCAGACGGTTCATAGTCGACCGGATCGTGTTCAGCGCCCGCGTGCTGACAAATTCGATGCGGGGGACTGCGGTCGCATAAAAATGAAGTAATATGAATCTGTCATAACGGATGGCGTTCCGCGGGGGAGAACGGACGGCCTCCCCCCGCAATCGCCCGATGCGGCACGAGCCGCACATTCCTTCACCACACGGCAGGGGGCGGAGTGACCGACGACCGACTGACATCACCCTTGCGCAAGCGGGCGGCGGATCGACCGCGTTCGCCGGCGGTCGAATTCGAGGGGCGGACCTGGTCCTACGGGATCTTCCTCGACGCGATCGGGGAAGCCAGGCGCGCGCTCCAAGACCTCGGCTTCGGCCCGGGCGACCGCCTGTTGATCGTCAATGAGAACGCGCCCGAAGTGCTCGCGTTGCTCTTCGCGGCGGGCGAGCTCGACGTCTGGCCCGTTCCGGTGAACGCGCGCCTGACTGCGGCCGAGATCGCGCGCATCGCCGACCACTGCCGGCCGCGGCGCATCCTCTATACCTCGGGCAGCTCGCGCGCTGCCGCGGGGCACGCCGCGGCAGCGGGCGCAGCCGGCTTGCGCCGGCCGCTCCTCGGCGCGCTCGGCGTCAGCGCGGAGAATCCGCGCGCCGAGCCCGAACCCGTTTCCGCTGCGACGGCGGACCGCGTCGCAATGATGTTCTATACGTCGGGTACGAGCGGCGTGCCGAAGGGCGTGATGCTTTCCCACCGCAATATCCGCGCTCAAGGGGAGGCGATGGTGCCGCTGCGCGGATTCACGCCGGAGGACCGCGCGCACTGCGTATTCCCGCTTTCCTACATCGCAGGGTTCAGCACGTTGCTCGTGCCCGCGCTGTATGCGGGGGCCAGCGTCGTGCTCGAGCAACGCTTCACGCCGCAGCGGCTCGTGCAGCAACTGGCCGAGCGCAGGGTGACCGCCATCGTCGGCGCGTCGGCGTTCTACGAGAAGCTGATCGCATGGGAGAAGAGCGGCGGAAAACTGCGCACCCCGCAGTTGCGGCTCGCCCTGTGCGGGACTGCGCCGATCAATCGCGCCCGCAAGCGGGCGATCGAGGACGTGCTGGGAGTGCCGCTGCACAACACCTACGGGCTGACCGAAACCACGTCCGGTGTCTGCCAGACGCGGCTCGGCGCGCCGCGCAAGGACGATTCGGTGGGCCAGCCGGTTCCGGGTATCGAGTTGCGCATCGTGGATTCGAACGGCCGCGAAGTCGCGGACGGCGAGATCGGGGAAATCGTCGTGAGGGGTCAGAAGATCTTCCAGGGCTACTACCGCGATCCGGAGGAGACGAGGAAGGTCCTGGCTCCCGACGGCTGGTTCGCGACGGGCGACCTCGGCTATCGCGCCGCCTGCGACGCGGCCTATCCCGGCGATGTCTATCTCTCGGGCCGCAAGAAGGAAGTGATCAAGCGACTGGGCTATCTCGTCCATCCGGCGGAGGTGGAGACGGCCCTCAGGGAGCATCCCGGGGTCATTCAGTGCGCCGTCGTCGGACGCAGCGCGGGATCGGACGAGGACATCGTGGCCTTCGTTCAACCCGTGCCGGATGCGAGACTCTCGACGAGCGATCTCTCGCGCTTCCTCGCCGAGCGGCTCACTCCGTACAAGCGGCCCCGACGCATTGTGTTTGTCGACCCGCTGCCGCTGCTCGCCAGCGGCAAGGTGGACAAGCTGGCGCTGAAGGAGATGGCTTCGAAGGACCCCGCCCCGGCGCCAAGGGCGTACGAAGGAACTGCGGAATTCGCGAGAATCTCCATGGCACGGCATCGGAGCTGACGCAGTCCGTTCGATGCTGTTCAACAGTTATGCGTTCGTACTCGCGTTCCTGCCGCTCACGCTGGCGGGCTTCTACGCGCTTTCGGCGGTGGTTCCCGGCCAGGCCGGAATCGCCTGGCTGACCGCGGCTTCGTTGCTCTTCTACGCGTGGTGGAATCCCGCGCACCTGTGGGTGCCGCTGGCCTCCGCATGCGTCAATTTCGCGGTCGCGCGCTTCATCGCACGCGGGAATCGGGACCGCCGGGGGCTTCGCAAGGCGCTGCTCGGGTTCGGCGTCCTCGCCAACGTAGCCTTCCTCGCGTACTTCAAGGCCGCCGCCTCGCCGTGGTTCGGAGCCGGGGAGGCGAGCGGGGCATTCAGCGCCGCGCAATCGATCGCGATACCTCTGGGCGTCTCCTTCGTCACCTTTCGCCAGATCACTTTCCTGGTGGACGTGTACCAGCAGCGCATGGGGGTTCCCAAGGTTCTCGACTACGCGTTCTTTCTTCTGTTCTTTCCGCAGCTCGTGATGGGGCCGATCGTGCACTACCGGCAGATCGGACCGCAGCTCGCCCGGCCCGGCTTCGGTCGGCTCGACATGAACGACCTGGCATGTGGTATCGCGATATTCGTGGTGGGCCTGGCGAAGAAAGTGCTGCTGGCCGACACCATTGCACCATATGCGGACCAGGTCTACCAGACGGTAGGTGAGGGGATTGCGGTGACTCCGGTCGATGCCTGGGCCGGTGCGGTCGCCTTCCAGTTCCAGATCTATTTTGACTTCTCCGCCTATGCGGACATGGCGATCGGCGCGGCGCGCATGTTCGGCATCAACCTCCCCGTCAATTTCGACGCGCCGTACCGCGCGACGGACCGATTCGACTACTGGCGCCGCTGGCACATCACGTTTGCGAGCTTCATGCGGCAGTATGTTTTCGTTCCGCTGACCCGCAACACGCTGTTCCCCGTCGCCGCGCCAGTCAGCCTGCTCGTGACGGTGCTGCTCTCCGGCCTGTGGCACGGCCTGGGATGGACGTTCGTGGCCTGGAGCCTCGCGCAGGGGGCGATACTGTTGGGCTTGCATGTCACGCGCGGAGTGCGCCGGGCGACATCGACGGCGCGCCGGACCGGCTCGACAATTGTGGCGGTCCTTCGCATCGCGGCGACCTTCCTCGTAACCTGCTGCCTCGGGGTGCTGTTCCGTTCCGAGAACTTCAAGGCAGCGGGGACGATGTACGCATGCCTGCTGGGTTGGCCTCCCGTTTCCCCGGGCGCAGAGTTCGTGGGAGCGCGGGAAGCGCTGGTGCTGGTCGTGATGGCGATCGTGATCTGGAGGCTGCCTGCGACCCAGCGTCTGTTCGCAAACGTATGGACCGGTCTGGAAACCCGGCCGCCGCGCGACATTCCGCCGGTCCGGGAGAGCGGGCTCGAGCGGCGATTGAGATTTTCGCTCGATTGGCGATGGGCGGGATGGATTGCGGCGCTGCTCGTGCTGTCGCTGGTGGCTCTTCCCGGCCGGGGAGGGCGCTTCATCTACTATCAATTCTAACGTGGCGCACCGGTTCATTCTTTTTCTGTCGGCTTGGGTGCTCGTTCTGGCAACATCGCTGGGCATCTTGACCTACCTTGCCGATCCGACCGGCGTGCGTCACTCGCTCGATCCGGACAGCCCGACACTTTGCCCTCCAGGCATCTACGGAATTTCCTACGCCGCAAAGCCCGTTGCGTTTGCCGCTTCGGGGTTGCGCGTAGCAGCGTTCGGAACGTCACGCGTGGAGCTCGGGATCGACGTATCGGATCCTCTATTGATCGCCAACGCCGGTTCCACATTCAATCTTGCGCTGTCGGCTGCGGACATGCGCGTGGTGTCCGTCCTTGCGGTGGACGCCATGTCGCGCGGGTTGGTCAATACAATCGTTCTCGGGCTTGACTACGGCATGTTCGTCAACGATCAGCGCGATCATCCGGATCGGATACCACCGCTCGGAACGTCATTCGACAGATTCTTGTTGCCCGTGAGAGCGCTGGCTGCACTTGGCAGCGCGAGGGCAGCAATCCGCATGATTGTCTCTCGATGCCCCATGGCGCCATACCGTGCGGACGGTCAGTTACGGCCCGAGGCGCTCGCATCGGAAGAATGGGCAAATGCCTGGGAGTGGAAGCGAGAAACGTTGCCTGACGCCTACATCAAGGATTACCGGATGCACAAACAGGAGCTCGACGACGGCCGCAGTCCGTACGCGGCGAACCTGCAGGCGCTTGGCAAGCTGGTCGAGTCCGCGGCGCGCACGCGCACGCGTTTGATCATGTTCGTGAATCCGCTGCCTGCAACGTTTCTCGAGATCGTCCGTGTGACGGGACACCAGGACCGGTTCGAGCAGTGGAAGAGGGATGTCGCGACGCTCGCCGCGGCGCGCGTCGAGGAAAGACCGCTCCCGCTGCGCGACTTCGCGGTGTACGCCGGAGAAACGAACGATCCGTTTCCTCCTCGTGTCTCGACGCTGGCGGACCTGCGCGGGTTCTTCGAGCTGTCCCATTTCACGCCCGCGCTTGGCGCGCTGGTCCTGAGGCGGCTGTTCCAGGAGAACGGCGAAGGGGATCTGTTCGGCGCGCCGCTCGAACCGGGCACGATCGACGCCCACCTCGCGGCGGTGAGGAGGGCGGGCGAGCAATACCGCGCGACGCACTCGCAGGACGTCGCCTGGATCGAGCGCCGCGCGGCGACGTTGCGCCGGGCCGAAGCCAAAGCGCGGTAGAGTATCCGCCGTCTGTCGGGCCGACACGGGACAGGTCATGGAATCCGCAATCGCAATCGAATACGCGCGCCTGAGCCCGTTCGAGCTCAAGGACAAGCTGGTCGAGCTGGCGACCGAGTGCACGCGGCAGCACGCGCGGCTGATGCTCGACGCCGGTCGCGGCAATCCGGACTGGCTTGCGCTCGAGGCGCGGCGGGCATTCTTCGCGCTGGGCGAATTCGCGCTCGACGAGGCCCGCGCGCAGCCGCTCGCGCGCGGGCTCGTGGGGCAACCCCAACCGTTCGGCATCGCGGCGCGGCTGCTCGCCTGGGTGGGGAGCGACGATGCGCGGCCGGCGCTGCTCGCCGAGGCGGTGGAATTCGCACGTGCCTCGCTGGGAATGCAGCCGGATGCGTTCGTACACGAGCTGGTGTCGGGCGTGCTCGGCGGCACCTATCCCGCTCCGGTTCGTATGCTGGCGCACCTGGAACGCGTCGTGCGGGCCTATCTGGACGAGGAGCTATGCCGTGGGTCGCCGCCGCCCGGACGATTCCAGCTCTTCGCGACCGAAGGCGCCACCGCGGGCATCTGCTATCTGTTCCAGTCTCTGCTGGCGAACGGGCTGCTGCAGCGGGGCGACCGCGTCGCTATCGGGGTCCCCGCATTCACGCCTTATCTCGAGATTCCCCGACTGGAGGCATTCCGGTTCGAGGAGATTCCGATCGTCGCGGCGGAGGAGGAAGACTGGCAGTACCCCGATGCGGAAATCGACAAGCTGGCGGATCCCTCTGTGCGGGCGTTCTTCCTGATCAATCCCGGCAATCCCACTTCGGTCGCCCTCCGGCCGCGGACGATGGATCGCATCGCGCGGATCGTCGGCGGCGGGCGGCCCGACCTGATCGTGATCTCGGACGACGTGTACGCCACCTACGCGCAAGGCTACCGTTCGCTCGCCGCCGCCATCCCGTCCAACACCGTCGCCGTGTATTCGTTCTCCAAGTACTTCGGTTGCACGGGCTGGCGGCTCGGTGTGATCGGCATTCACGAGGACAACGTGCTCGACCGGCTGCTGTCACGATTGCCTGCGGCAAGGCGGCAGGCGCTCGGCGCGCGCTACCGGTCCGTCAGCGTCGAGCCGGAGAGTCTGCGTTTCATCGATCGCCTGGCCGCCGACAGCCGGTCCGTTGCGCTCAACCACACTGCGGGACTGTCGGGGCCGCAGCAGGTGCAGATGGGCCTGTTCGCGCTTCAATCGCTCGTGGACCGGCAGTCCGTGTACAAGGCCGACGCCCGCAGCCTCGTGGCGCGGCGGCTGGCGGCGCTCCACCATGCGCTCGGACTGGAGACGCCCTCGGGCGCGCTGCAGGCCGGTTACTACGCAACCATCGATCTGCTGCGGCTCGCGCGCATGCTCCACGGCGAGGCCTTCGCCGCAAAGCTCGAGCGCACGAGGCATCCGCTCGAATTCGTGTTCCGGCTGGCGCGCGAGTTCGCGACGGTGGTGCTTCCGGGGGAGGGCTTCGATGCGCCCGCGTGGTCGGTGCGGATATCGCTCGCCAACCTTCCCGGCGAGGCCTATGGCGAGATCGGCGCGGCGATGCGCGCGGTGCTGGAGGAATTCCATTCGGAATCCGGTTCCGGCGCCTGATCCGGGCGCTGCGTCGCCCCCAGCGCCGGGGGCAATTCGATCATCAGGTTCCCGCCGGCGGACCTTCCATCGAATGCGCGAGCTGCCGCAGGATCCGCGCGGGCGGCGGAAGATCGCGCGCATCGATTACCACGGTATCGGCGCGCTCGTCCTCGGCAAGCGGCGCGGCGGCGGCGAGCTGGCGCTCGAGAACCGAGAGCGTGGCCTCGGACGCGTCGCCTCCCTGCCGGCTGCGCCGCGCGACGCGTTCGCGCAACAGCGCTTCGGGCGCCTGGAAGTCGAGAATGCGAAACGGCACGCCCCGGTCCGAGGCGACTCCCCGAAGCAGGTCGCGTTGCGGACGCTCGAGGAAAGTGGCATCGGCGATGACCGGCCAGCCGGCATCCAGCACGGTCGCGGCCAGCGCCGACAGGCGCTCGTAGGTTCGGCGCGTGGCATCCGCCGTGTACAGACCTCCGGCCACGGGCGAGCGGCTCGCCTGCTCGGGTGCGAGGCTGCCGAGGCGCTTGCGTTCGACGTCCGAACGGACGCGGATCGCGTCGCAGGACTCGAGCAGGCGTTGCGCGAAGAAACTCTTTCCCGATCCCGACAGGCCGTGCGCAACGGCGACCCAGAGCGGCCGCGCGGCGGAGAATCCTTCGGCCAGCCGCAGGAACCGGCGGTATTCGACGAGGTCGAGCTGACGTTCCTCGGCGCTCACGCGCGGCTGCGCTGAGCGGATCAGGACGACCTTGGCGCGCACCATGGCGCGATAGACGAGATAGTACGGCAGCGCCGCGAGACCACCGTAGTCCCCCGTGTACTCCAGGTAATCGTTCAGGAACCTGCGCGAAAGATCCGGGTGGTCGCGGTGATGGAGGTCCATCACCAGGAAGGCCACCTCGTTCATCACATCGATCCAGCGAAAGTTCGGGTTGAACTCGATGCAGTCGAAAAGGCGCGGAACGCCGTTCTCCAGGAAGACGTTGCCGAGATGCAGGTCGCCGTGGCATTCGCGGACGAATCCGTCGCGCTGGCGCGCAGCGAACACCTCGCGCAGCGCATCACCCTGCGCCTCGCTCCAGCCGCGCAGGCGATCCAGCCGGTCGAGGTCGGCCGGCTCGGAGGGGAGTTTCGCTATCTGCAGGAAGTTCTGGCGGGTGGGCTCCAGCACGCTCTCGGGCGAGCCGTAGGCTCCGCCCACGGGCGCCCGGTCGCAGGTTTCGTGAAACGTCGCGATCGTTCGCGCAAGCATGTCGATGTGCGCCGGAAGCAGCTCGCCGCGCGCCTGCACGCGATCGAGCAGATCGGCCTCGCGGAATTGGCGCATCTTGACCGCGTATTCGATGGCCGTTCCCGTTCCCCCGACGGAGGGCCGATCGGTGTCGCCGGAGAGCGCGACCACTTCCAGATACAGGTCCGGCGCCAGCCGGCGGTTGAGCCGAAGCTCCTCCTCGCAATAGAACCGGCGCGCCTCCAGCGTGCTGAAATCCAGAAAACCCAGATCGACGGGTTTCTTGATCTTGTACGCGAAGGGGCCGGTCAGCACGATCCAGGAGATGTGCGTTTCCGCGACGTGGAGATCTTCCACCGCGTGGGGATAGCAGCGCGGGTCGCGCAACGCGGCGATCAGCGCGTCGCGGCTCGTCGTGTTCGCCATGCGGTTCCGGCGCGGCGCGGGCGCGATTGGCCGCTCTAGCGGGCCGGCCGCGCAGCGGGAGCGAGGAATTTTGCGACCAGCGTGAAGAACCGCTCGTAGAACTCGCGCTCGCTCACCGTTTCGGTGCCTGTCTTGATCAGGTTCTCGGTGCTGGAACCCAGGGGCAGCGACAGCCCGGCGCCTCCGGGCACCGAGATGGAGGTCGTCTGCCGGCTCTTCTTGAGCTGGTAGCGCTCCTGCACCGCGTTTGCGTACATGATCGTCCGGGCGCCGCGCTGATCGCAGTTGATCGTCAGCTCAAGGTCCACGTGCGTTTCCTCCTCGGGCTGGAATTCCTTGTGGCCCTTGACCGCGTCCGGTCCGCTCTGCGATATCAGGTAGCCCTGGCTGAGCAGGGCCGATCGCGCCGCCTCGCAGGCAACGGCGGGCGCCGCATCGAACAGGCGCTGGTACTGCGATTCGGGATCGAACTGCTCGCCGCGGTAGACACGGGGGCTGCCGCACGAAGGAAGGGCGATGAGCGCAGCGACCATCCACCCGAGCACCGCGACGCGATACATGTGCAATCTCCTCAGCGATCACCGGATATTACCCCTTTGCCTGCAGGGTCTGCGCCCGGCGGGATCACAGAGCAGGCGCGCGCGGAAGCGGCGCGAACGATTCAAAGGATGTGTCAGAATGGACCTGGAAGCCTCGCATCGGGGCGTCACGAGGAGACGGGCGGTCGATGGGCATTCTGGTCAAGGGCGTCTGGCAGGACGCCGGCTATGAGACGAAGACCGGCGAGTTCGTGCGCTGGGAGTCGCAGTTTCGCGATCGGGTGACCGCGGACGGCTCGTCGGGATTCCGCGCCGAGCCGGGGCGTTACCACCTGTACGTTTCGTACGCGTGTCCGTGGGCGCACCGAACGCTCGTCCTGCGCGCGCTGAAGGGGCTGGAGGACGCGATATCGATCTCCATCGTCGATCCCTACATGGGACCGCAGGGCTGGGGCTTTACCGACCGGCCCGGCTGCATGCCCGACGCGGTGAACGGCGCGAAGTTCCTGCGCGAGGTCTACGTGAAGGCGAAACCGGATTACTCGGGACGCGTGTCCGTGCCCGTGCTGTGGGACAAGGTGCGCGCGACCATCGTCAACAACGAGTCCTCCGAGATCATCCGCATGCTGAATCGCGAGTTCGATGCGTTCGCCAGACGCAGGCTGCACGACCTCTACCCGGAGGCGCTGCGCGCGCAGATCGACCGGTGGAACGAGCTCATCTATCGCACCGTCAACAACGGCGTGTACCGTGCGGGGTTCGCCACCGCCCAGGACAAGTACGAGGCGGCCGCTCGCGAGCTGTTCGACACGCTGAATACGCTCGAGGAACATCTGGGAAGGCATCGGTATCTGTGCGGGGCCGAGACCACCGAGGCGGACTGGCGGCTGTTCACGACGTTCGCACGTTTCGATACGGTGTACTACGCGCACTTCAAGTGCAACCTGCGGCGCCTCGCCGACTTCGAGAACCTCTGGGGCTACGCGCGCGATCTCTACCAGACGCCCGGAGTCGCACCCACCGTCGATCTGGGGCAGATCAAGGAGCATTACTACCGCAGCCAGACGCGCGTCAATCCGACCGGCATCGTGCCGCTCGGCCCACAGGTCGATTTCCGGTCGCCGCACGGACGCGAACGGGTGGGAGCGGGCCGATGAGCGGCGCGCTGATCGCCTTCGGGCACGGCTCGAGGGACCCGCTGTGGGCCGAGACCCTGATTGCGCTCGGGGACCGCCTGCGCGGAGAAATGCCCGGAACCGACGTCGAACTCGCCTACCTCGAGTTCATGCGGCCCACGCTCGCGGAGTGCGTGGACATGCTCTGGCGGCGGGGCTGCCGCAGCATCGCGGTGCTGCCGGTGTTCGTGGGCGAGGGCTCCCACCTGAGGAAACAACTGCCGCAACTCGTCGAAGCGGCGCGCGCGGGCCGGGAAGGCCTGTCGATCGAGCTGCTGCCGGCGATGGGCGATCTGCCCGAGGTCCAGGAAGGCGTGGTGAAGTTCGTGCGGGGCATGCTCCCCCGTCAGCAGTAGGCGACGCCCTAATGCGGCATGCGGCGCGCGCGCAGCGTCGCGAGCATGTTGCCGGCGCGTTCGATCAGCGCGCGCAGCGGCGCCGGCAGGCTCTGGAAGTCGAGCGCGTCGAGCGCGTTCTTGACCACCAGGCCGAGCTCGGTGTCGCCTTCGATCTTGAGCCGCCGGTTGAAGAACAGCGTGTCCGGGTCCTCGATGCGGCGGGCCATCAGGAAGAAATCGTAGGCGCAGGCGGAGAACACGACGTCGGGCGTCGTGTGCCGGCCGACCGGCGCGAATCCGCGCTCGCCGAGCCGCACGCGCAGGTCGATGCCCGCGTCCTCGATGTGGATGCCGAGCGTCCGGCCGCGCAGCAGGTCGAGCGTGTCGGGGGAGAGCATCGGGCGCAATACCAGGTTCAGTCCCAGTGCGAATGCGATCGAGTGCGGAAACTGCGGCAGGTGTTCGCCCACCGCTGCGATCAGGCGCGGCAGCCTGAACGTTCGGGCGCTCTGGAACTCAGGCTGCGGTGCGTTCGATTCCGGGTTTGCCATGCCAGTAGCCGTTGCAGGGATCGGTGAGCCGATGCGGGGCAAGCGCGGCTTCGAGATCCGCGCCGCTCAATTCGCCCCCCAGCGCGCGATGATACGCCTCGATGATCCCGTTCGTCCCGGTTGATTGGGGGCTGATGCGAAGCACGCCGACGCCGAGCGCGCGAAGCTCCGGCAAGGCGCCGGAGAGGTCGTAGACCTGCGCCGACTGCGTCTGGATGCCGTTCAGCGCGAGAAACGGCTGGCCTTCCCGGGTCGCAAGCGGCATTCCGTCCGGATGGTCCAGGCAACGAAACTGGCAGTCGTCCTTGGGAAGGTTGTAGCGGCGCGCCGTGAAGCAGCGCGCGGAGAACGCGAGCGGCAGCCTGCCGTAGGCGAACACCTCGGTCTGGATGCCTGCGGGGCTTTCGCGCAGAACCTGCGCCAGGGCGTCCCGGCCCAGCTCCACCGGCATCACCCAGCGCAGCGCGCCCAGCTCGGCGAGCCACGCGAGCGTCTGCGGGTTGTAGACGTTCAGGTGCGGACCCGCGACGAAGCGCACCCGCCCGGCGAGCACGTGCACCGCGCCCATGTCGTTCGCCTCGACGAGAAACTCGCCGTTCTCCGCGAAGCGGCGCATCGCGCGCAGGTCGACGTCGGACTCGATCAACGCCTGCGTCGAGAGCACGACCTCGAGCCCGGTCTGCGCGAGGTCGCGCGCGAGCCCCATCCAGTCGTCCGGGCGCATGCCGTGGCGCTTGCCGCAAACGGCCTCGCCGAGATAGACCGTGCCGAGCCGCGCGTGCGGGAGGTTGGCGTAGAAGGCGAGCAGCGCGTCG
>Ga0209514_10006386_pt1 | contig 14504 bp, 12 predicted proteins | sample Subgrocontami58m_FD_187452 | JGI IMG/M metagenome (GOLD analysis project Ga0209514, IMG submission 187452) | Subsurface groundwater microbial communities from S. Glens Falls, New York, USA - GMW37 contaminated, 5.8 m (SPAdes) (version 3) | ecosystem: Environmental > Aquatic > Deep subsurface >...
GCACATTCTCTATGAGGCAGAACGATTTGCCAAAATCTATAACGAGAAGCTGTCTGAATACCGGCGCATTCACAAAATTCGTTCAAAGGCTAATCCGCTGCCGGATTTGAAGATCTTAAAGGATTCGATAGAAATACCTTTTTGGGTATGGAAGGCTGGAGGACAAAGAGCTAAGTGCTACATGGTGAATAAAGGGGATGATATAAAGATTACAGATGGGGCGGAAGTGTTGGTCACTCTAAACAAAGGTGATGATGTAATCAATAATATAACGAGGTTAAAAACACTGGTGGAAGCCGGTATTAAAATACGTCCACGTGCAATTACAACGACAATGTTTTCCCGATTATTCTTTGCAGACGTGTTTATCCATGGGATTGGAGGTGCAAAATACGACACCATTACCGATGAAATTATAAAAGAATTCTTTGGCGTAGACACTCCCGGCTTCGTCACGATTTCTGCGACTTTATATTTACCTTTGGATGCCTATGATTTGGATATCAAGGTGTTACAGGAGTTACAGCGTACTGTTAGTGATATGTGCTATAATCCTGAGCGATATGCTGCTTCAAAAGAGACACAAAGCGAACCGGAGTTTGTGAATAGAGCAAGAGAAAAACAAAGATTATTAAAGATGATGACCGTCGGTAATGAAGATGAGAAAAGGCGGTATTTTAGTCAGATTAAAGAATTGAATAAATTAATGCTGACGCAGATAAATCCCGAATTGAAAAAGAAACAAAAGGAAATAACTATAGTTCGTGATAAACTCGTCTACAATGAAGTTGTGAGATTTCGGGAATATCCCGTTTGTTTGTATCCTATGAAGGTTCTCAAGGGGTATTTGTTGAATATCTTTTCCTGAGCGTGAAGTAAAGATATACTGCCGTGATGACACTAATCACGGTACTAATGATGATCAGGTTTGTTTTAAGAATAAGGACAGGATAAAAAGCCTCTTTTATGTCAATTTCCACCAGAAGTACCCAGGTAACGTCCCGTAGATTTTCGAGGGGTGTATAAGCGCTGAGCACAGGGATATTACGATAATCCTTTACAACCCTTACGTCGGTATTTCCACGAAGGGAGTCGTTCGTTGCGTCTGTATTGATTTCAAGCTTTAAAATAGTATTTTGACTGATAAATCTTGATTTCGAACGCATGAAATGGTCTTCGCCCACAATATAAATCTCACCGGTGTCACCCAGTCCGTCTCTCTGAGCTAAAAGAATGTCTATTCTGGAATAAGGCACCTCGACAATAACAGTACCTAAGAGTTTGTTGGTTTGGTCATATACTGGCGCCGCTGACATGAAGATAAAGTCTTTTGCCTCTTCGCACCATGTTAAATCGGAAAATTTAATGTTATTTAATCCTTCCTTAAATACTTCACCGATGCTAAATGAGCTGTATTCTCCGGTCCTCAGATTCGTTCCAATATATTCATCCCTTTTAACCCCGAAACAAACGTTTCCGTCAGTATCTACCAGGAACATGTTGTTATAACCATATTGTCTGAGAAAGTGTTCAAGCAGGGGGCCATAATAGGTGTCTACCTGTTTGTAGGAAGAGTCCTCAAAGCCTCCTGCCTTGAAGGCATTCGAAAAACGGGGTAGACTTTGAACAACCAGTGGATTTTTCGAGAGTACGTTAATATCCCCATATCTCTCGTGGAAGAAGTTTTGGATTTGCATCTTTTTGATTTCGCGGACAGAAATCAAGTGGTTTATGGCCATATTTCTTATGGCAGGACTAAGCCCTTTATACGTCAATGGGCCCATAATAACTAAAAACGTAAAAACAGCAATGCCCGATGCGCTGAGGATTCTATAAATAGGTTTCAATTTGCCAATTCAAGATCTGAGGGATACTTGCTCCGCTGTGAGTAAATAATTGTGAATAAATTATTTTGTGGCATCAAATATTTTTTACAAGATAATACAAATAAATTTAATTTTGTCAAGTTTATTAAATGATTATGATGCCTGGTACGTTTCAATAAAAAAGACCACGTCTTCAATATCTCCGTCAACCACTTCAATGGTGAAGTGGGTAATTTGATTCCTTTTTAGGATACTGATGATCCTATCCATATCCATATCGTATTCTCTGGAGAAATGGGAATGTGTGTCACCGTCAGGGCTTTTAAAATTCCAATTCAGGGGGGTTCGATTGGTATTCAGATGCACACCAATTACCTGACATTGTTTGCAAATCGTGTCAATACCCCGATAAAAGTCAAATTTGTTTAAAACGGAGGATGCCCATAGATGGCCCGTGTCAAGCCAGATTGGGCAATCAATATCTATCAGGTGAGCGGGAGTCTGGTTGCCGTTGCCAATGCCGGGAAAGTCATTTTCTATACAGAGGGTATAGGACGAATACCGTTCCCTGAGTTGTTTCATATGCTCTTTCACGGTATTTTGATAATTTTTGAATTCATCCGTTTCAAGGAATTTCGGGTCCATTACTCGTGTGTCGTTAAGCCGATAGTTATTATCCATGGCATCACGCAGTACCTTGCCATAGTGTGCCGGATCGTTTTTAATGGGTTTCTGGGTCATAAAAAAACCATGGAATAATGCGACGTTACATCGAAGCGACTGCATGACAGATGCCGTATTATAAAATCCTGCAAGGACGGTATTAAAATCGTTGTTAGCGAGATTGATAAAATAATCAGAAAATACGGGAGCGTGGACAGAAAACCCGACATCAAGTTCTTTAATTTTGTTATACAAGTCTTTGGTAACAGAGTTGTGTAACTGAACGCCAAATTCAAAACCTTGTGATTCAATATAATCCCTGCACCGTTTGATCTTTGCAAGTGTATCTCCATGATGGAAACACATGGTGCTTAGTTCTATTTTTGTACGCATCTGGTCTGAAATAACCTCATTAAAAATATTCCCAATTGTTTTGAAATTAACCCTAACCTTTTCCTTATGTGTAAAGATGACTCCACAATTTTGCGAGTCAACAGAACATGTAAGCTTTTTAGTATAGAAACTTTTTAGAAAAATGAAAGATGAATTCGTAAATTTATAATACTGCATTAACGTAAGCATTATAGGTCACTATTTGACCAATAGCAGGAAATATATTCTGATTAGGGAATAATTTTCCATTGAGGTTTGTTTTATGTGATTATTTGAAGGTGTCTATAATTATAGACAACGATATCGCTTGGAGAATTATTGATTCCTGGAGGAATAGATAAATTAACAAGGTATATAATTTGCACTTATTACAATAATTATGGCTGATGAAAATTTTTCCCCATTTGACCTTATTCTCGTTAATGATCAATCATGATAGAAACATCCGGTGTGTCAGCAAGCAACAAACCCTCAGATTATGGTGTTCAACTAGGCGCCTATGATAGCGTAGCGACCGCTTCATTTAAAAACATTATTTATGATGAAGTAAAAAGACAGCCTTCGGAGAAGATAACTAATTGTGACACGTTAACGACACGTATTGAGAGCAGAGTTGTGTCCCTGCTTGAGCGTAATAATTTTGAGACACAGGCATTATATTCCGACACAAAAAAGGAAGCGTCATCAATATCATTAAAAGATCAATTTAAAAAATACAAAGAAGACCAATTGTTATCGAAGCCGGGAGGAGATAATTTCACCATAAATAATGGCAACGGCGTAAACCAATCTAAATTTACAGTGCGGGTCGGAAAAGACCTCAAAGATGCCGGTGAAAATTTCAAAAATATATTTAAGGATATCGGCGCTGGAGCGACAATCAAATACGTCGATAAAGATGGCAACATCAAGGAAGGGAAAAAGGTGGGGTTCGCGGGCACGATCGTTAATTTCTTTAAAGATGTGGCTAGTGGAATCACATTCGGCAAGTACACGCCCGCAGGAGAGGATGCTCCGGACAATGCCTTAGAAGCTACAAAACATTTCTTTAAGAAGATTTTTGTTGATGCCCTATGTAAAGACGTCGTTGTAGGGATACCGAGAAGCGCTATTCATGTAGGAGAGGATGCAGTTTTCGCGTGCATTAACCTGGCAGAGACAATTCCAGATGCTACGATTGGCAATTGCAAGGCAGGACAGATGGTAACAACAGAATTCTTTGATGATATGCAGGTATTTATAGACTTTGTTACGGACGTCATTCCCACGGGTGAAGCGGGATCAAGAACACATGCCTTTACGTTTAAAAAGGGTCTTAACGGTCTTCCCATTGTTTATAATATTACTTCGCCGGAGCAGGGGATGGATGATGAAAACTGGAAATATGTACGAAATACCCCCCTGAGGAAGACCATCGAGTCGGTTGCAACGTTTATCCCGATCCGAATGTAAATAATCTAAAATTGTATTGATATTCGCCATAATATTGATATAATTTTTTCTAAGTTTAAGCGCCAGTAGCTCAGCTGGATAGAGCATCGGATTTCTAATCCGGCGGTCGAGGGTTCAAGTCCTTCCTGGCGCGCCAAATGAAAATATAAATATTTTTATATACAGTGCGGTGGGCGTAGCTCAGTTGGTTAGAGCATTAGACTGTGGCTCTAAGGGTCGCGGGTTCGAATCCCGTCGCTCACCCCAACTTAAACATAAGCAAATCAAATACTCAAGTGGTTTGATTTGATTAATAATACCGTTATTAAACTGTTCCAGACAGTAAGAGTTTGAAAATTATGACAAAGATTAAGGCACTGGAATAAACAAATAACACAGTCAACGCACATGATAATTATTTATTCTTTTTCACCATAATTATTCACTAATTCTCCTTTTAAGTATTCCACCCTTACCCTTGCCTGCACTATTTTTAAGAAAACCAGACCACCGATATATCCAAATATCTCGGTTGATTTCTGTTCGTCTATAATGTTTGTATATGCATCGAGTGCCTTATGATTATAATTTGTCTGCTCTCTCTCGTATAACAAGGCCAATTCTTCATAAAGATTGCCGATCCGATACTGTGCATTCACAGGAGTTATCCCCTCAAACTTTTCTATGATTTCACCAAATTTTTCAATTGCCTCGTTATAATGTATTTTTGCACCCTCATCATCACCGATGTCATAGAGCGCCAGTCCCACATAATGATAGGCCTCTGCCACTGCGTACGAATGTTCCTGTGCCTCTTTCTTGTATCCCTCCCTAAGCTCCTCCAGGATATTTTTGTATCTTTGTTCCATCGCCTCGACAAGGCTAATACTCAACGGGATATCGGCATCTTCCAGTTCATTCTGGCTTTCCAATATTACCTTTGGAAGAAGTAACTTCGACAAACCCTCCAGGCTTAATCCCTCAACAAGATAGAGTTCGCCTACGGAATGGAAAATCTTGTTTCCCCACGCATCATAATGAAAATCAGATTCTTCGCTTTGCCTGGAATTACAGCCTATGTCATCCTGCGGGCATGTCCTGAGTGAAGCCGGGGAAGTGGAACTACGGAGGATATCAATTTGGGAATTTCTCAACATCAAAATAGCGTCTATCTCTTCCCCGCTCATTCCAAATTCTTTATTCAGGAATTGAGACAGCTTGTAATTACTTGCTCGATTCAATTGCTTGTATAACCGTAATAATTTAGTCAGAATAGCCAATTTGTAAGACGGCTTTTTCCCGTGCAAAACAGTCCTCCTGAAGAAGATAAGCCACGGATCTCTACTGGAAAATTTCAAACGCCCTTCGTAGCTATAAAAAACTTCTAATGCAGTTCCTAGCTTATACCGTTCCCAGTCCTCAGATTCCTTGTAATTGAGTTCCTGATATCTTTTGTCGATTCTACGAAAATATGTTTCCAGGATATCTCTCATTTGAGTACTATTTACCTTACGATGTAATTTCAGTTCATGCGGGTTATATTTCAATGCTTCTGTATAATATGCAACAGCTTTCTCAAATTGTCGCTCGTGATAACGCGTATCTCCGAGATACTCGTAATACCTTTTAATCATTCTCCTGGACCTAATTCCCACATCATCTTCTTTGGCTAAACGATATACCTCTTCAAAATGTTTTATTACCGATTCCGGGACTTGAACAGGTTCATGCGTAAGGGCATATAATCCTTCGATATATTTATAAATGAAATTAAACTTCTGTAATAAATCTTCATGAATGCCTTTGCTCAAGATGGCTTTTTGTAAGCATTCTTTTGCCTTTTGATACATACCAAACTCCGTATATACCTTTTCCAGTTGGACGACAATATCTGCACTCGTTTTGTCATGTATTTCACCAGAATCCCTATATTGACTAGCGTATCTGTTAATCACGGTACGATAAATAACGGGAACGACTTCGATGGCATTGCCTGCAATACGAACTACATGTACGATTATTTCTCCTGCTTCAGGATCCAGTTTCACCCCTGGCACTTCTTTCCCATCCGGAAACCTTATCCAGGGAGTCTTTTTAATGACACTGGCAGTAAAAACCATGTCCTTGCCTCTGGCTAAATCCTTTGACGTCCATATGGTATCCCACGACCTCTCGCCTTCTTTTTCTGTGCCGGGTCTTACAACTTTAAAATTCTTTAAAATATCCACTTCGTTTTTCCTGAAAAGATTCCAATTATTTATCATTCCCGACAATTTCTCATCCTGTGCTACGTTGTTAGGTAATATTCTTAAACTCATTTCACCACCCAATTTATTGACAATAATTGCACTCAACATTGCTTCAGGAATTCCTCCTACTCCAATAATCAGGTCAACCTCTTCTCTTGTAATTGCAAGGGTTGGCGTAAGGTCGTCGTCCTTAACCAAGATTAATTGAGCGCCAAGCTCTTTAACGGTCTTAATAAGTTTCTCATGCCTCGGCCTGTCCAGAATAACCACCTTCATCGTTTTGATTTCGTCGCGTACCTTTCGTGGAGTAATCTCTTTGTTTTCGCCTTTCAGGGTATTTTCAGCCATAAGCGTTAGATTTTTTGTAATACCATGGGTTACATTAACGCCAGCGCCTTTATACTTGATTCCAACAATCGTCTTGACCCCATACATATCGGGGAAATTAAATAATCCTCCCCTCTCGCTATACCCAACAGCAAAAATTGTCCCACCGTTAGGTGTCTGGTTGACTATACAACGGTCATTTTCAAAGGCACTCAGTACAATATCTGCTTGTTCTTCGCTTCCTGTTGCTGTGCCAAATTTTTCTCCGATGTATAACATCGGCATATCTTTTCGTTCACCCTCCGCATTTACTACGTAAGCCTTCCACCAGTTGAAACTATTATAGATATGCCTGAGCCACCAGACGGCCATATCTCGTGTACGGGAGATATTAAAGCCTTTGCCATTTGTGCTAAAATATTTTAGAGACCGTGCGGCAATAACCCCAACGGCGTGTCGTAATTCGTTCCTGTATGCCAGTTGGAGGCCTTCTCCGGTTGGCTTCAGATTGTACTCTTCTGGAATATATGCTTCGATAATGTAAGGGTCGTCTATCCTCGCGGAATCAAAACTCGTATCCTTTACATATACAACACCGTCTTGTATCATATTTCAATCACTTCACAGCGTGGTGTAGCTGTAACCAAAATAACCACTCATTAAGAGAAGATAAAAAAAGTTACTGAAAGGGGCATTTTCGTATCAATACTACAACTCAAGGCTTTAGAATTAGCGCAAAAAGTGTAGTTATCGGCAGTAACGCAGTAGTAGGGTAATGTAGGGATTATACAAAACAAGATAAAAAACGCAAAGTATTTTTGATATACGAGTTGACTTTTTTAAGAAATTAATTATAATTTGCAAATTCTAAGTTGACTTTTAGTGTATTTATGGTTTAGTCTGTTAATGCCGAAGTTGAGCTTTAGTTAGCGCTCGTAGCTCAATTGGATAGAGTGGTGGACTTCGAATCCAACGGTTGCAGGTTCAAGTCCTGCCGGGCGCGTTATTCATAAATATCCTCAACGGGTTCTGGTTGTATATTAAGAAGTGCGCCCTTAGCTCAGTTGGTAGAGCAATTGACTCTTAATCAATGGGTCGAAGGTTCGAATCCTTCAGGGCGCACCATGTATTAAGTTGAAACTGCCTCTTCATACTCATGCGGGCAAGGGAGATGAGGTGGTATTTGAGATTCCGCCCAGGTTGTTCATAAATTGCCGTATTAGGCGAGGGTGGCGGAACTGGCAGACGCGCAAGATTTAGGATCTTGTGCCTAACGGCGTGGGGGTTCAATTCCCCCCCCTCGCATTGTAAATTGAGTTGAATAATAAGCGGGTGTAGCTCAGTGGTAGAGCGTCACGTTGCCAACGTGAATGTCGTGGGTTCGAACCCCATCACCCGCTCCATTTTTTTATCTTTGAGAAAAAAGTATTACAGGATACTAATACAATGAATGTGATAATTACAGAAGCTGGTCCTTGTAAAAAGGTTTTAAAATTTGAAATACCGAAGGAAACTATCGAAAGTGAATTTGAAAAAAAGACCGCTGAGGTCTGCGATACGGTTGAGTTGCCAGGTTTCCGAAAGGGACGTGCGCCGCGAAAATTGGTTGAAAAGCGGTTTGAGACTCAAATAAAGGACGATGTGAAACAGGCAGTCGTTGGTGATTGTTACCAGAAGGCGCTTGAAGAACATAAACTAAATCCCGTGGGAAATCCACAATTTGGTGAGATAAAACTGGAGGTTGGACAACCCCTTAACTTTGATGTGACTTTAGAAGTATGGCCATCTTTTGAGTTAGGTCAATACAAGGGGCTGAAGTTAAAGAAAAAGCCATCGAACGTTACAGAAGAAGATGTGAGAAAGGCACTCCAGGGCATGAGCCTCAGAAAAGCTCAATTAACCGTTGTACAAGACGGGAGTGTGAAAAAGGGAGACCACATTATTTGTGACTGTAAAGTGAAGGTTGGAATAAATATCGTTTTGGAAGATGATGATGTGGAGATTCTCGTGGAAGACGGTGTTGCGGTTGTAGATACATCTGTACCAGATTTTGCCACAAAATTAGAAGGGACAAAGTCAGGCAAAGAGTGTGAAATTGAAATGAAGCTATCAGACAAGTTTAGCAAAGAGGAATTCCGTGGCAAAGATGCAAAATTGAAACTTACCGTGAAGGAGATAAAACGCCTTGCGATGCCGGAGATTAACGGCGATTTTGCTAAAACATTAGGTTATGAATCATTGGAAGACTTAAATGCCCATTTGCGGAAACGGATCGAGATTGATAAAAAGAACTGGGCAGAGGACGACATGAGGAATCAGATACTCGATATCCTTTTGGAACAGACAAAGTTTGATTTGCCTCAGGATTTTGTGAATTATCATACAGAACAAAGAGTATATAAACATCAGCTTGATTTGCTAAAAAAGGGCATGCCTTTAGAAGAAATTCAGAAGCAAACGGAAAACATTAAAAATGCATCCGTAGAATCCGTGATGAGAGAACTCAAGGCCTCTATTGTCCTGGACAATATTGCTGAAAAAGAAAAGATTTTTGTCACGGAAAACGAAGTAGAGCAGCGAATCGCTGATATTGCGCGTGCATACAATACAGACACGGTACGGGTTCGCAAACAGTTGGAACGACAGGGGAGTCTCTCCTATTTGCGAAATGAGATGCGTGAGAATAAGGTGATAAATTTGCTTCTCAAGGAAGCAAAGATAGAAGAATAAGGTTAAATAGCATCGAATGAAGAGTACGATGTAAAAATAAATTAAAGGAGTTTTTGTGTATAAAGAATTTTTATCGCATTTAGAAAATGGTGTATTTCCTGCTGTAGGTTCAATGAAAACGTATGGCAATCTTTTTGTGCCTTATGTTGTTGAAAAAACGGGCTATGGTGAGCGGCATTACGATATATTTTCCCGGTTGCTCAAAGACCGTATTATCTTCATTGGTTCTGCAATAGAGGACACCCTGTCGAATCTGGTTATAGCACAGATACTATTCCTTCAGAATGAGAACAAGAATCAGGAAATAAGCATTTATATCAATTCACCGGGTGGTTCCATTACGGCGGGCCTGGCTATTTATGATACGATGCAATTTGTCCAGTGCGACGTTGCCACCTTTTGTATAGGTCAGGCTTATAGCATGGCCGCTATTCTCCTGGCTGGCGGAACAAAGGGAAAGAGGTATGGTTTGCCCCATACACGTATTATGCTTCATCAACCGTGGGGTGGTATGAGGGGTACTGCGACAGATATTAGTATTCAGGCGGAAGAAATACTGAGGATGAAGAAATGTTTAAATGAAATCCTTGTGAAACACACAGGACAACCTATGGAACGCGTCGAAGAAGACGTTGACCGTGATTTCTATATGTCCTCGCAAGAAGCAAAGACGTACGGGCTGGTTGATGAGGTGATAGAAACCTTACGGGATAAAAAGAAGTAAGATAACATAAAACTTAAAAATTGAAAATAGGGAAAGGACACGCAATGGCGTGTCCTTTTTTATTGGTACTATAACTACAATATTGTTCACTCCCGGATCTTTTTTGTGTTGTTTTTCTTTTCTGTATGTCTCTTATTCCAAATCGTTGATAAAATAGTGGTGACCTGTTATCCGTGGAGATTTCGGTAGTTAAGAAAATTATTTGTCTTTTTTTGATGGTTTTTCAATTCTTGGTTTAAACTTTGCAAATTCAAGTTTATACACGTGTTTCTCAAAAGGCCTTTTTATGGCGAGATTTGTTGGAAATTTTTATAGGGAGGGTATTTTATGCGGATAATAGATAAATCTTTTTGGGTGCTTATATTGGTGATAGTGGTTGGGTCTGTATTGCAATCAAGGTTTTGCTTTTCTGTCGAACAAGTCGAAGGAAAGGTTAATATAAATACAGCTACTGAAGCACAGATTGCATTGTTGCCAGGCCTTGGTCCCAAGCTGGCTACCGAAGTGGTTAACTATCGCACGAATAACGGGGGATTTAAAACCATCGAAGACATTAAAAAGGTAAGCGGCGTAGGGGATAAGAAGTTTGAGAAGATCAAGGATTATGTTGTCCTTGAAGGAGAGACAACTATAAAATCAACAAAACCTGCAAAAGGTGAAAAAGAATAAAAACAAGAACAGGTAATTAGACTGGGAAGTTTTATAAAGGTACTATGCATTTCAGGAAAGGGGATAGACGAAATCTATCCCCTTTTTTATTTGTGCTGCATTTTCTAAATAAATTGGTTAAATGTCATCCAAACCATTGAATAATTTATATTTTAAACAAATGCTTTTCGTGTATAATTCTTTTAATTTAAAAAAGGGAGGTGGATTTCTATGCGTTTATACTCAAGGTATGTATTCACTATAATACTAAGTTTATTTTTTATTTCTTGTAGTATGTCCTTCGCAAGCGACCCCAGGGAATGGTCACCCACATGGAAACTCCCTCCCGGAAAGAAACCTGCGAATATTGTTGATGAGTCTATTACCGTCCCTGGTGAAGTTAAAAAAAGTCAGTTCTTCAGTCCAATTTCTTGTGGCGCCTGCCACCAGGAGATATTCAAAATGTGGAGTGGTTCCACTCATGCCAATGCATGGAGGAATCCGTTATTTCAGGCACTTTATAACCTGGGGAAGAAAACTGCGGAAGGGGAATCTCAGAAGAAAAATATAGAATCGTGTGTGCGTTGTCACTTTCCAATTGGCCACAGCAGTGGAGAAACAAACCTTCCTCTGGAGGATGAAAAGGGGGGTGTTATCTGTGATTTTTGTCACGCTGTTAGAGCAACTACAGGTATTGGAAATGCGCCTTACATATTAAGTCCTGGCAACGCTGAGGCAATGGAGGGCGGTATAAAATACGGCCCGTTTAACGATTCCCCCGATACTATCCACAAAAATCAGTACTCTGAGTTGCATACACGCTCAGAGTTTTGTGGTGGCTGTCACGATGTATCACACGCAGGAAATGATCTCCCTATCGAACAAACTTACACCGAGTGGCGTCAGGGTCCTTACAATACAACTGATCCCAAAACAACCGTACACTGTCAGGACTGCCACATGAGGCAGCGACCGGGTTTCCCGTGCACTGCCACCACAGATAGACCCGATAACCCCGGTTTTGCATCGCCTGAGATCATGGGTGGAAAAAAACGTCCGCATATATGGACGCACTACTTTGTCGGCGGAAGCGTTACTCCAATCTCCCTGCCGCCAAACTCAGAAGTACAACCACAATTAGCCGTTGAGAGACTGAAGAATGCTGCAACCCTGGAATTAATTGTCGATCCGGCTTCGAAAAAAGGAGATTTATTGAGATTCCAGGTAAATATAAGGAATTCGGGATGCGGACACTATCTACCCACCGGCCTTACCGAGATGCGGCAGATGTGGCTGGAAATATCTGTTACAGACGCAGAGGGCAAGGTTGTTTACCAGCACGGGAAAGTGGACGAGAAAGGGAATATTAATTCTCATTCTACCGTTTACCATACGGTGTTTGGCGATGAAAACGGCAAACCGACACTCCACGTATGGTCAGCGACGCACATCATCTCTGATAATCGTATCCCGCCAAAGGGGCAAAAGGAAGAGCATTTTGTTTGTTTAGTCCCGAATGACACAAAGCTTCCACTGAAGATAACGACCGTGCTACACTACCGAAGCGCACCGCAGGATGTTGTCGATGCGCTTTTGGCAGAGAAGTCCATAAAACTCCCTATCATCGACATGGCAGAGGTTTCTAAAGAAATTAACTTGTGAGAGATTCCTTCTGATTCAACATTCAGGAATTTCAAACTTTCTGGTAATGAGAATTTTCTGTGCTGTGGCAAATTGTTAATACACCCCATCACTAAAAGGTAGGTCAGGCGTCCTCGCCCGACATTATAATGGCAGATGGGGACGTCTGTTTCTCGGTTGGTTCAATCTGCAAGATTGAACCAGCCCATAGGACTCAATCCCCTCTTGAGAGGGGCAAGGTGTGTGTTTATTTACCACGTTATTGAGTATTTTTCTTGAGGACTTCGAAGAGTTGATTAAAGTCATGCTCGTGATATTCCTTTTCTATAATAATCTTGTAAATTCATCAACGGATAAATGTGCTTGTTTAATGATATGAGATAATGTAGACCTCTTGATAGGGTTGTGCGCTGGAATTGTGAGTTTTAGTGATCTTTCTGTCGTATGCTTTTGCAAACGTATGTGACTGCCTTTTTGCCGGACAATTACCCATCCATCACGACGTAAAGCATTAACGACCTGTCCATAATTCAAATTCGGGACTTTTGTCATATTGCAATTTCTAACACTTGTGCATCAGGATTAAACCTCAGATCATCATCAACTGGTTCAAGATATAACTCAATGGCTTCTCTAATATTTTTTAATACCTCCTCCTTCGTATTGCCTTCGCTTATACAACCGGGAAGTGAAGGAACGATTGCCGTAAATCCCCCTTCATCACTTGGTTCTAAAATTACCTGAATTTTCATCTTTTTATCCCCCTAATGTTTTTTAAATTAACCACGCATATTTTATCCCATTATCACAGTTAGGCTGATAAAAGTCAATCATTCCTATCATTTGCCTTTATGATCTTAACTTCCTCTTCTGTTAGTCCATACAATCTATAAACAATTTCATCTATCAGCTCATCTGTAGCCTTAATTCCGGCTTTCAATGGTTCGAGGATTGACATGCTCTCAGCAAACGTTTTTTCAAGCATTTCCTGCTTTTTTCGATCTGAAGGGTCTATGGATATTTTGTTTCTATTCTTATTGAGGACTTCGAGGAGTTGATCGAAGCTGTGTTCGTGATATTCCTTTATAGCAGTCCGGTTTGCAAGGCTATCAATTTCTGCACCAATTTCACGTTCAAGTTATTCCTCAATCATCTGCTCGGCAAGGTAGGAGGGAAAATCATGAGTGGTATCGGTGCGGTTTAAAGCAATTTCATAATCAACCCAACGAAACAAATCTCTAAAATCAGTCGCCATATTTCTCATTCAAGACTGAATTCTCTTTTAACTTCTTCTATTATCTCACGCAATAAACTACGTCTTATAAAGAGTGTTGATTTTAGCGGAATCCCTTCAAGTTTTCCGACGGCTTCAGGAGGGGCAATTTGTCTTCTTCTTATAGCTCTTAATAATACACCGATAGTGCCGTAAGCCCTTATCCCAAGAGTTTTAGTTACAAGTCTTGCAGAGGCATCATCTGTTAAGAGAATGGAATCAGGGTATTGAGAACATAAGGCTATTGCTTCTAATTCTCCATTACCAAGACAAAACAACCTGCAAACAGAGAGTATGTCTCGCCTAATACGGCAGTGACTTTTTCAAAATTAATATCTCTGTGTTTGAAAACAGACGGTCTGTGATACTCTACCTCACGCCATACTGCATTTGGAAGTATTAGTCTTTTAAAATCCAATAAAAGATGCAAGCTGTCAATCTCATCAAGGTGAATTATTGGTCCTGCGTCCAGTATAACATTCTGAATGGTTGTATAATCAATCCTTTCCACGCAGTCCTCACTCAATATCTTCTTTTATGAATTTCTCCATAAGCTCTGGTTTGTGTGTTTCAAGAAAACGACGCAGGGCTTCTGTGAT
>Ga0209514_10006389_pt1 | contig 14500 bp, 11 predicted proteins | sample Subgrocontami58m_FD_187452 | JGI IMG/M metagenome (GOLD analysis project Ga0209514, IMG submission 187452) | Subsurface groundwater microbial communities from S. Glens Falls, New York, USA - GMW37 contaminated, 5.8 m (SPAdes) (version 3) | ecosystem: Environmental > Aquatic > Deep subsurface >...
GGCCGTGGATATGTCGTCGTATCTCCCGCTTGCAACCGGCAATCAGTGGACATATCAAGTGAGCGGGGGAACCAGCAGCGTTACGGTCGGCGCACCCGTCAGCATCAACGGCAATTCGGCGTACCCGCTCAACCACTCCGACGGCAACATCATCTACTACACCAACGATGCGAACGGGTTGCGCATCCACGGTCAGTACGCGCCCAACGGCCTGTACTTCAGCAACCTGGGCTACGTCTCCTATACGGTCTATTACACCCCGCCGATCCGGCTTGCGCCGGCCTCGGTCGAATTCGGCTACTCGGTCACGTTTTCGGGAACCGCCCGGGCGACGGTGAGCGGCGGCCTGGGTACGTACACCCTGAGCTACTCGGGATCGGGCCAGCTGCCTTTCGCCGAAGACATCAGCGCGCCCTACGGCACCTACTCGACAGCGAAGCTCGCGTACAACTACACGGTTTCGGGCAACGCGGCGGGATACCAGGTGAACGTTCCGATCTCGGCCACCGATTGGCTGGCGGAGCACGTCGGCGTGCTCCAGGAGACCGCGGTGGGCTCGACTGGATCGGTGACTGCCAGCCTGCAATCGACCAACGTCGTCAATTCGGCGGACTGCCTGTTCAACTGGGCGGAAAGCCACTATTCGGCGTTCTTCGCGCCCGCCGGCGCGGCCTCGCTGACCGCAGCGCCCTATTATTTCCGCTACTACTCCTCCACCAACACCTATCTCGGGATCTCCTCGACCGACAACCACGTCTACTACGTGGGCGGCGGCGGCGTGCAGGATCTCGGTCCGAAGTCCGCGCTGTTCGGCGCCGCGGGCTGCCCGCAATAGCGCGAGCGATTTTCTCCGGGGCGGCGGCGATTGCCGCGCCCGGCGTGCCCTATAATCGCGGCCGGGATGCGCGCGACGGACGCGGTCCCGGACTGGATCTCGGACAGGGCGCGAGGATGAAGGAATTCAAGCTGGTCAGGCGAATCCCCCGTGACATGGGGGAAAACGTCGAGGGGATGATTGCGCTGGACAACCGGGGGCTGATGCGATTCGGCACGCCCAACGCGGACAAGAAGGCGCTGCTTGCCCTCGACGATCTGATGGCGGCCGCGATCAAGCTCGATCGCATGAATCAGGTCCATTGCTACGTGGCGCTGGAGAAATGCGGCGCGCTGCGCGAAATGCGCGAGTTCATGTCGAGGAGGCCGGAGACCGCGTTCTCCCCGGACTTCGTCGACCTTTGGAATCTTCACCGCTGCATCCGGGCGAGGGCGCCGAAAGTGGTATGGGAGTTCGGCTCCGGTCTATCGACGCTGGTCATGGCCCACGCGCTGCAAGCGAACCAGGGCGGACGCCTGTTCGCGCTGGAGCCCGACGAGACGTGGGCGATGAACACGATAGACGCCCTTTCGCCGCACCTGCGCGAGCACTGCGACGTGTTCCATTCGCCTGCGCAAGCTTGCAGCATCGAAGGCAAACCCACTGTCCGATTCGCCGATCGGCCCGACGCCCTCCCGGAGATGATCTACGTCGACGGCGCGCACCGGGGAGCCGAATATCAGGGTGTCGAAGACATCTATTTCCTGGAGCAGGATCTGGCCCCGGGCAGCGTGGTCCTCGTCGACGGCCGGTTCAAGGCGGTCGCTTTCTTCTTCGAGAATCACCTGCGGCGCAAATGGAAGCTGGATGCGCAGTTGATCTTCGTGGACATGGTGATGGAGAAACGGCACCCCTACGGAACGCGATTCGGGCTCGATCAGTTCTCCAACGCGTACTTTCGGCTGGTCGGGTGAGACGTGGCTGAACGACGCAGAGGCGGGGTTCGCGATTCGGGGCATTTCGGCGGCAACGGAAACCGGCAAGGAGACGCAGCATGGGTCCGAGGTTGAGCGGGCGCGTCGCGATCGTCACGGGCGGCGGACACGGCATCGGCAGGGCGTACGCGCGACGGCTGGCGGAAGAAGGCGCCGCCGTGGTGATCGCGGAGATCGACGCTCGGGCGGCGGAGGACGCAGCAGCCCAACTGCGCACCGGGGGCTTCGATGCGCTCGCGATCCCGACCGACGTCGCCGACCAGGCGAGCACCGAGGAAATGGCGCGGCGCACGGTGGAGAAATTCGGCCGGCTCGACGTACTCGTGAACAACGCGGCGATCTTCGCCACCGTCCCGATGTCGCGTGTTCCTTTCGACAAGATCGATCCCGCGGAATGGGACCGCATGATGGCCGTCAACCTCAGGGGCGCCTGGCTCGCGTGTCGCGCGGTCATTCCCCAGATGCGCGCGCAGCGCTACGGCAAGATCGTCAACATCGCTTCGGGCACCGCGCTCAAGGGTGCCGCGACCCGCATCCACTACGTGACCTCGAAGGCCGGCATTCTCGGTTTCACCAAGTCGCTCGCCCTGGAAGTGGGCAGGGACAACATCTGCGTCAACTGCGTCGCTCCTGGCAGCACGCTCAGCGAGGAAAACCCGGACGAAGGCATCGTCAAGATGCGCACGGCGGCGGCGGCGACCCGCGCGCTGCAGCGCGTGCAGACGCCGGAGGATCTCGTCGGCGCCGTCGCGTTCTTCGCCTCCTCCGACAGCGACTTCATCACCGGGCAGACGCTCGTCGTCGACGGCGGCGCGTGCATGCACTGAGAGACGAACCCGGCGCGGTGCATGCCCTATAATCGCCGGGCATGGACGAGGACACCAACCGCAGCCTGACGCAGGTCGGCGCCGGCACGCCGATGGGGGAGTTGCTGCGCCGCTACTGGCACCCGGTGGCCGCGGTCGCCGAGCTCGGCGATCATCCCACCAAGCCGGTGCGGCTGCTCGGCGAGGACCTCGTGCTGTACAGGGATCTCGGCGGCAACTACGGGCTGCTCGACCGGCATTGCGCTCACCGGCGCGCCGACCTCGCGCTGGGCTTCGTCGAGGCGTGCGGGCTGCGCTGCAATTATCACGGCTGGCGCTACGACCACGCGGGACGCTGCGTCGAGCAGCCGTACGAGGAGACCGCCGTTCCCGGCTCGCGGCACAAGGACCGCATCCGCATCAAGGCCTACAAGGTCGAGGCGCTGGCCGGGCTGCTGTGGGCGTATCTCGGGCCGGAGCCCGCACCGCTCGTGCCCAACTGGGAGCCGTTCACCTGGGCGAACGGCTTCGTGCAGATCGTTTTCAGCGAAGTGCCGTGCAACTGGTTCCAGTGCCAGGAGAACTCCGTGGACCCGGTGCACTTCGAGTGGATGCACGACAACTGGAGCGTGCGGCTGCGCGGTGACGCGGGGCCGTACGCGCCGCGGCACCTGAAGATCGAATTCGAGGAGTTCGAATACGGCATCGCCTACAAACGGATCCGCGAGGGCACCGACGAGAACCATCCGCTGTGGACCGTCGGGCGCGTGTGCCTGTGGCCCAACGCGCTCTTCACCGGCAATCATTGCGAGTGGCGCGTTCCGGTGGACGACGCGACCACGCTCTCGGTCGGCTGGTTCTTCAGCCGCGTGCCGAAGGACCGCGAGCCGTACGTCCAGCAGCGCATCCCCTACTGGACCGCTCCGGTCAAGGATCCGCAGACGGGACGCTGGATCACCTCGCACGTGATGAACCAGGATTTCGTCGCGTGGGCGGGGCAGGGCGTGGTCGCCGACCGCACGCGCGAGCACCTCGGGCGCAGCGATCGCGGTGTCGCGATGCTGCGCCGGCGCTTCCTCGCCGACATGCAGCGGGTCGCGCAGGGCGGCGATCCCAAGGCCGCGATCCGCGATGCGAAGCTGAACGAATGCATCGCGCTGCCCGTCGCGGGGCGCGAGGCGCTCGTCGAGGGCCTCACGCGCGAGCAGTTGCGCAGCCCCGAACCGGGCGCTGCGCAAGGCGCCGCCGCGCGGCGCGATTTCGCCTGGCTTGCCGGGCAACCCGAGGAAGTGGCCAGGGCCTACGCGGAGGCGATGGGACGCGATTGAGCGCGTGGGCGCGGTTCATCCGGGTGGGCTCGCCCGCGCTGAGAGTGTGGCAAATCCAATTGCCACCCGCCGAAGCGTTTGTTACATTGGCCGCAAACAATACCCATCCTTTGGAGGAGACATGATACGCATCGTGACTCTCGTCGCGGCGGCGCTCGTTGCCGCCGGCGCGCAGGCGCAGGTCCTCGGCTTCGGCAGCGCGCCGCAGGGCTCGATCGGCTACAACATGAGCTCGGCCATCGCTCTGGTGATGTCGGAGGGGGCGAACGTGCAGAGCCGCGTGCAGCCCTATTCCGGTTCGAGCGCGGTGCTGCCGCTCGTGAATTCAGGCGAGCTCGATCTCGTCGTATGCAACGTGCTCGAGATCCAGGAGGCGGCGAGCGGCGAAGGGCCGTACAAGGGCCGCAAGCAGTCGAACCTGCGCGTGCTGGGAGTGATCTTCCCGCTCTACTCGAGCATCTTCGTGCGCAAGGATTCGCCGATCAAGACGCTCGCCCAGCTCAAGGGTAAGCGCCTTCCTTACGGGTATTCCGCGCAGGTGACACTGGAGCGGATCGTCGATGCGATCATCGCCGCGGGCGGCCTGACCCGCAAGGACGTGGTGCCGGTGCTGGTGCCCAACGTCATCCGCGGCGCCGACGACTTCATCGACGGCAAGGTCGACGGCGGTTTCTTCGCGATCGGCGCGGCCAAGGTTTCGGAAGTGGACACGACGGTCGGCGGCATCCGCTACCTCCCCGTTCCCGACGATCCGCAGGCCCTCGGGCGGATGAAGAAGCTCATGCCGTACGCCTACGTCACGCTCGTGAAGCCTTCGCCCGCGTTCGTCGGCCTCGACGGCCCGACCAAGCTGATGGCCTACGACTACCTCGTGGCGGTCGGCGCGCACGTCAAGGACGAAGTAGTCTACAAGATCGCCAAGGCGATGCACGACAACAAGCCCAAGCTCGCCGGTAGCCTGCGCGCCTTCAACACCTTCGATCCGAACGGCATGTACAAGACCATGCCGGCGCCGTTCCACCCGGGCGCGATCAAGTACTACAAGGAAATCGGGCTCGGCGGGAAGTAGCGGGCACCCCACCCGCCACCCTCCTCGCAGAGGAGGAGCGCGAAGTCCATGTCCGAGGAATTCATCGAACCGTCCCAGCCGGGTCCGAAGGCCTGGGCGCCCGTCGTATTCGTGCTCAAGTCGACGCTCACCCTGGTCGTGGCGCTGTGGGTGCTCGACGTCCCGGCGAAGTTCGACCTGTCGTTCTACAACGAGCAGTTCCTGCTCGTCGTGCTCGGCCTGGCGATAGCGCTCTCCTACCTGATCGCGTCGGGGAGTCCGCGCTTCGCCGGGCGCGTGCCGTGGTGGGACGCGCTCGCGGCGTTCGCCGGATTGGCGATCTGTTTCTATCTTTCCTGGCGCTATCCGAAGCTCGTCGACGAGCTATCCTCGCGCCCGCTCGACGGCATCCTCATCTCGTCGGCGCTGTGCCTGCTGGTTCTCGAAGGCACGCGCCGCATGGCGGGTTTTTCGCTCGTCGGCTTCACGCTCGCCGGCGTGGTCTACGCGATGCTCGGCAAGTACCTTCCGGGAGTGTTCCAGGCGCGGCCGATCGAGTTCACGCGGCTGCTCGTGTACCTGGGCCTGGACACCAACGCGCTGCTCGGGACCTCGCTCGACATCGCGGTCACCGTGGTCGTGCCGTTCATCATGATGGGGCAGGTGCTCGGGCGCTGCGGCGGCTCGGAGTTCTTCACCGACCTCGCCCGCGCCTGGATGGGCCGCTACCGCGGCGGCTCGGCGAAAGTGGCCGTGGTCGGCTCGGCTTTCTTCGGCATGATCTCCGGCAGCGCGGTGGCCAACGTCTCCGCGGTAGGCGTGGTCACGATTCCGCTGATGAAGCGCGCCGGCTTCCCGGCCCAGATCGCCGCGGCGATCGAGGCGGTCGGTTCCACCGGCGGACAGCTCATGCCGCCGGTGATGGGGGCGGCCGCGTTCATGATGGCCGAAGTGCTGCAGGTGCCCTACAGCGCGGTCATGATCGCCGCGATCATTCCGGCTGTCCTCTACTATCTCGCGCTGTTCTTCCAGGTCGATCTCGAGGCCGCAAAGCGGGGCATCATGGGGGAGCCGGTCGAGCGCCTGCCGCAAACGCTCGCGGTGCTCAAGGCCGGCTGGTATTTCCCGCTGCCTTTCGTGCTGCTGGTCTGGGTGCTGGTCGTCTGGAACTGGCGCGCCGAATACGCCGCGCTGCTCTCGACGGGCGTGCTGGTCGCGTTCTCGATGCTCTTCGGCTACAAGGGCCGGCGCGTGCCGCTCGGCGAGATCCTCAGGGTGCTCGCATCCACCGGCACGGCAGTGGTGGACCTGATCCTCATCTGCGCGGTGGCCGGCATGTTCATCGGCATCCTGAACGTCACCGGGCTGTCCTTCGGCATGACGCTGCAGTTGCTCGCGATCACGGGCGAGAACGTCGCCTGGCTGCTGCTGCTCACGGCGGGCATGGGGATCCTGCTCGGGCTGGGGCTGCCGACGGTGGGCGTGTATATCGTGATGGCGACGCTGATCGCGCCGGCGCTCGTGAAGGTCGGCATAGCGCCGATGGCCGCGCACATGTTCCTGCTCTACTTCGGCATCATGTCGATGGTCACGCCGCCCGTGGCGCTCGCCGCGTTCGCCGCGGCGAACATCGCCGGCGCCGACGTGGACAAGACCGGGTGGACCGCGACGCGCATCGGCTGGGCCGCGTACATCGTGCCGTTTCTATTCGTGTTCTCGCCCAGCCTGCTGATGCACGGCAATCCGCTCGTGATCGCGTGGGCCGCCCTCACGGCGGCGCTCGGCGTATGGATGGGCACGATCGGGGTCGTCGGCTTCTACTCGGCGCCGATCCCCGTGCCGCTTCGCGTGCTGTTCGTCGTCGCCGGCGTGCTGCTGCTGATTCCGGCGGACATGTTCCCCGGCGCCTTCCTGACCGACATCGCCGGCTTCGTTCTCGGCGGCGCGCTGCTCTCGCGGGAGGTCTACCTGAAGCGGGCGCGCGCCTGAGAGCGTTCTCTAGACCGCCATCATCGACGCCGGAAAGCGGAACGTGATGGCGCCCTTGGCGCAATCCTGCCGGCAGGCACCGCAGTGCCAGCATTCGTAGGGATAGGTGACTTCCGCGACGCCCTCCACCATGTGGATCACGTCCAGCGGGCAATACAGCGCGCACAGCTCGCAGCCGTTGCACTTGCTCTTGTCGATCACGGCGGGCACGATTCCTCCTCCTTCTCAGACGTCGTAGTGCAGCGGCTGGAACCGGGTTTCGACCCCGCCGCCGGCGCCCTTTTTCGCCACGATCAGGCCGCACCAGTCGTCGCTGGTCTCGGGAAAGTCGGCGCGGTAATGGTACGGATTGAAGCGCGATTCCTTGCGCGCCAGCGCCGCGTGGGCGACGATCTTCGCCATCTCGTGGATGTTCGCCGCCTCGTGGCAGCGCATGAGCTCGTGCAGGTTGGTCGCCTTCAACTGGCTGCGATACGTATCGAGCGCGTTCAACTTTCCGATCGCCGAAGTCAGGCTGATTTCCGTCTTGACCGGGCCGAAGTGGTCGGTGGTGATGATGCGCACGATGTTCTCGAACTCGCCATAGTGGACGCCGTCCTTGCGCGCGAGCGGGGCGAACACGCGCTTGCGCTCGGCTTCCAGCGCCTTGCGGTCCAGCGGCCGATGCCCGCTCTGGAGTGCCGCATACGCGGCGGCGTGCTTCCCGGCAGCGAAGCCTCCCGCCATGCACATGTGCAGGCAACCCATCTGATCGGAGGCGTCGCCCGCGGCGAAAACGCCGGGAATGTTGGAGGCGCAGGTTTCGTCGATCTTGACGCCGGAGCCGCAATGCTCCGAGGGCCGCGCCTGCATGGGCTCGGAGACCGTCATCTCGATCATCGCGCCTTCCTTGCTGTAGCCCTTGGCCATCAGGAATTCGGGCAGCGTGTCCTTGTCGATTCCCAGCGTGAAGAACAGGTGTTCCAGATCCTTGGGCTTGAGGTGGCGCACGTCGATGTAGATGGGACCCCGACCGGCGCGGACTTCCTGGAGCGCGCCCCAGACCATCATGTTGCGCGGCGCGTTGTCGCCCATGGGATGGTAGTTGGTCATGAACGCGTCGCCCAGCCCGTTGACGAACCTGCCTCCCATGCCGAAGAAGGCGTTGAAGCCGGGCGCGCTGAAGCCCTTGGGCACGATGGTCATGCGAACGTACTCGACGTTGGCCAGCTCGACGCCGGCGTCGAAGGCCGCGCGGTGAAGATCGCCCGTGTTCGCGGGGCAGTACCAGAGATTGAAGGGATTGCCGTTCTGGCTCTTGAACATGCGGTTGGTATTGCCGGTGGCGATGACCACCGCCTTCGCCTGGACTTCGTAGAAGTCGCCGGTGCGCATGTCCCAGCCGGCGAAGCCGGCGAGCTCGCCGCCATGGAGGTACAGGCTGGTGACCTGCACCCGGTTGATCACCTTGCAGCGGCGGCGCTTGACCTCCTTGGCCATCGCCGGCTTGAGGAACTTGCCATCGAAATTGATGGCGTACGGACCGGGCTGGCCCAGCGCCTGGGTGCGGAAGATCTTTCCGGTGTCCTTCTGGCGCAGCGAGATGCCGATCTTCTCGACGCGCGCAAGCGCAGCCGGAAGTTCGTCGCAGAGGACCTTTTCGTGGATGCGCAGGTCGACGGCGCCCCGCGCCACCTTGCCGACGAACTTGAGCCACGCCTCGCGCGTGTCCCAGGGCTCGCCGGTGTCGAGATAGGCCATGAAATGGTCGATGCCCCCGGCGATCGCGCCGGAGCGCATGATGTGGGCCTTGTCGACGATCAGGACGTCAGCGCCCTTCTCGGCCGCCGCCATCGCGACGTTGAGCCCCGCGGTGCCGCCGCCGATGACCGCGACGTCGGTCTTCACGCGATGGACTTCTCCGGCAAGCCAGGCACTCATGACCTGGCCTCGGCTGCTTCCCGCGCCGGCCGACCGGTGCTTGGAGCGCGAAATGTGTTGAACACCTGGGCATCCTCCCTCGTCGCAATAGGCGAAAAGAATATACAATACCTATTCGCCATCCAGTACGGGAAAATGGGCAGAAATCCTGAAATGAATACAAAACCGTGATTTGTGTCAAATGTCGAGGCCTACGCAGGCATAAGAGGGGAGGTTCCGTACACACTTGGCTTCCGAAAATGATTCACGGGTGATCTTCTTTTTTTGACAGCCTGCTAAACTGTATACGAAGATCTCGAGCATTCCTCCCAACGCGGGTACACGCATGGACATGCCGCGCAAGGATTCATCGGACCGATCGCTCGCGTCGGAACGTGCCTATCAGTACCTGCGCGAGAGCATCTACAGCGGGCGCTTCAAGCCCGGCCAGATCGTCACCGAAGACGAGGTCGCGAGCGTGGTAGGCGTATCGCGCACGCCCGTCAGGGAAGCGATACGCCGCGCCAGCGCGGACGGGTTTCTCGAGCTGGAGGGGTTCCGCCGGGCGCGGGTTTCGAACTTCACCGACGAGGACACGCGGGACATCTTCGAGATCCGCGCGGTCCTGGAGGCGCTCGCGGCGGAACGGGCGGCACTGCACATCTCGGCCGAGGAAATCGCGCAACTCGAGAAGCTGACCGATGCGCTCGAGGCCGCGACCCGCGCCGGAGGCGATGACCTTTTCCGCGAGTTCGCAGATTTCAACAACGAGTTCCACAAGGTGGTCCTCAGCGCCTCGCACAGCCGCCAGATCGTGCAGGCCCTGGAGCACCTGATCGAAATCCCGCTGATGCTTCACAAACGCTTCGAGGGTTCGCTGATCGGAAACCTGGAGCGCACGATCCGCCATCACCGCGCGATCATCACCGCCCTCAAGGCGAAAGACTCCAAGTGGGCGCATGCGGAGATGATGGCCCACCTCATGTCCGCCCGGAGCAGCCTGCTGTAGCGCGTCGGCCCCGCGCAGAATGAGGCGCCGGGAACACAGTAGAATCGCGCATCCTGCCAACCGGGAGCAGAGGAGGAAACGATGCAGATGCGCAAGCTGGGGAAGAACGGTCCCGCCGTCTCGGCGCTGGGCCTGGGATGCATGGGCATGTCGGCGGTCTACGGGGAACCGAACGATTCCGAGTCGATCGCGACGATCCACCGCGCCATCGAGCTGGGCATCAACCTGATCGTCACGTCGGACGCCTACGCGGCCGGCGTGAACGAGGAGCTCGTCGGGCGCGCGATCAAGGGCAAGCGGAACCAGGTGCTGATCGCCACCAAGTTCGGCAACCTCGGAATGACCGGGGCGAAGCTGCCCGAGGGTCTCTCGGGCGGTCATCCGGACTACGTGCCGATGGCCTGCGAGTCCTCGCTCAGGCGCCTCGGCGTGGAGGTGATCGACCTGTACGGCCTGCACCGCGTCGATCCCAAGGTTCCGATCGAGGACACGGTCGGCGCCATGACGAGGCTCGTGGAACAGGGCAAGGTGCGTCACCTTGCACTGTCCGAGGCCGGCGCGCAGACCATCCGGCGCGCGCACAAGGTGCATCCGATCGCCGCGCTCGAGACCGAGTACTCGTTGTGGTCGCGCGACGCCGAGGCCGAGATCCTGCCCGCCTGCCGCGAGCTCGGCGTGGGCTACATGGCGTATTCGCCGCTGGGGCGCGGCTTCCTCACCGGCAGCATCAAGTCGCTCGACGTGCTGTTGCCGAAGGACCGGCGTCGCGACCACCCGCGTTTCCACGAGGAGAATCTGAAGCGCAACGTCGAGCTGCTGCGGCCGATCGAGAGCGTCGCCGCCGCGCACAAGTGCACGCCGGCCCAGGTGGCGCTCGCATGGGTGCTCGCGCAGGGCGAGGACATCGTGCCGATACCGGGCACCAAGCGGCGCAGCTGGCTCGAGCAGAACGCGGCGTCGACAGAGGTGAAGCTGACCGCCGAGGAGATCGCGATGCTCGCGCGGGCATTCCCGCCCGGCGTTCCGGCAGGAACGCGCTATCCGGAGAAGCAGCTCGGCGGGCTGGGAATCTGATCCGGATTCGGGTTCACCGGCGGCAGGACTTGGATGGCGTGCCAGATGCCTCGCCGCGCCGCGGCACTATGCCGCAGTGAAGCTGTCAGGTCGCCGCCATGTAGCTCGGGGCGGGAACGTCGACGGTGACAGTCGCGGTCCGCGCTCCCGGCCTGCCCGAGGCGGCGCAGGGGCGCACGAAGTAGCCGTAGGAGTGCCCCCCGAGGACCGTATTGTCCGTCCAGAAAGTCAGCTTGACCGCGTCGAGCATCTGCGGCTCCCCATGTTCGTCTGCGCGGTAGACCAGGTAATGCGATGCGCCGGCGGCTTTGGGCCATTTCAATTCGACCCGCGATGCCTTCGGCACCGCGGTGAGCGCCGCATCCGGCTGCGTCCACTGGGGCGACTGGATCGCGGGATCGTCCTTCGGCGCCTGGATATCCCCCTGCGGCCAGAGCGCGCAGATCACCGTCCTGTGCGTGCCGTCGAGCGCCTTGCAGACGTTGCAGTAATCGCACTGCACGATCCGGTCGAGCTCGCCCCGCTTGACCTTGTTCGGCCAGTCGGGATCGGCGAGCAGCCCGCGCGCGATGCCGACGAAGTCCGCCTGGCCCTGCGCGACGGCGCGCTCGGCATCCGACGGGTCGGAGAGCTTTCCCGCAACCGCAAGCGGCGTGGCGTGGCCGTTCGCGACGAGGTGCGCCTTGACCTCCGCGGCGAGGCCCGCGTGCAGCGCGCGCGGCAGCCAGTCGCCGGGCATGCAGCGGTCTCCCGAATAGCCGTTGTAGGGATAGAGCACCTGTCCGGGCGTGTGCACCGCATCCTCGAATTTCCCGCCCGCCGACAGCGACAGGTAGGCTGCGCCGATCTCGGCCAGCCGCACCGCGATTCGCTTGGACTCGAGCACGGTGTAGCCGTTCTTGATGAACTCCTCGACGTTGAAGCGTATGCCGACCGGGAAATCGGCACCGGCCCTGCGGCGCACGCTTTCCATGACGCGTCCGATCAGGTGCAGCCGTCCCTCCAGCGTCTGGCCGCCGTATTCGTCGGTGCGCGGGTTGGCGCGCGACAGGAAGGAGGACAGCGTGTAGGCATGCGCGGAGTGGAGCTCCACGCCGTCGAAGCCGGCCTCGCGCGCGCGCGCCACCGCGTCGCCGAACTGCTCGACGATGCGGTCGATGTCGGCGACAGAGAGCGCGTCGGCGGTCTGACGCCAGCCGGACTTCGCCACCTTCAGGAAATGGATGATCTGCGGAACGATCTTCGAGTCGGAGGTGCCGTGCACGCGATTGACGAGCTCGCGCAGGCCGGGGATGTACTGGTCGTCGCTGATGCGCAGCAGCGGTCCCGACTTCACCTGGTGGATCGCCATCGCCTCGACAACGATCAGCCCCGCCCCGCCCGAGGCGTAGCGCACGTAGCGATCGATCGTGTCCTGCGTGACGACGCCGTCCTCCTTGCACAGGTGGGTCACCATCGCGGGGACCATGACCCGGTTCGGAATGACCATTCCGCCGATCTTGAGTGGCTCGAATAGCTTCACTGCTTATCTCCCAGGATTGACGCGGACTCGCTCCGCTCCCGGATCGGAACCGATCAGGGGCGGATGGCGCCCAATGTAAGCGCGGCGCGCAAGTCGTTCAAGCTTGCGCCTTTGACCTGGGTCACGTTGTACGCGTATCGCGCCGGCGGGCGGGCGCACGACGCCTCACCTCGAGGCCCTGCTGGAGGGGAGCCTTACGGACAAGTGATTCTTGTCATCGTGCCGTCACCGTAATGGATGCCGAGCGGACCCGAATTGTTGTAGTGGGTTCCAATTTGCGCAAAGGTTCCGTTCAGGGTCTGCGCGTTGAGCACGGCATTGACGATATCGTTGAACTTATCGGTGCTGCCTGTACCTGAATAGGTGAGTGTCATCAGGACGGAATCGCCCTGTACTTCCGCATTTCCATGGACAGGGGCGACCGTAGCCGAATCTGCCGAGGACACTTTGCCATAGAAAACGAAGTGTCCTCCCTCCTTTTGATAGGTTCCGAGTCGGAGGATCGCTTGACCTGAAGTCGACTGCGATGTCTGGACACCCCCGGCCTGCCAACTAATGTCAGTAGCATTGTTCAACTGCCAGCATAAATCGCCGTAGTAGACGTCTGCGCGTGATTCGGCAATGGCTCCAAGCAGGATCAAGCCGACAAGCAGCGACAATGATCGATGTCCTCTCATGATGATCTTCCCCATTTATTGACTTGCTGATAATACAGGGGTCGACTCGCGCGGGCCGCACTAGTTGCGTATGACGGACATTGCCGCTCCACGACACCCGATCCGCCAGACCTGATTTCCAGGAAAGCGGCGTGGATAGGGCATCTTCAGGCCATGTCACTCGGCGCTCAGGCGTGCCGTCGCGCAGAGAAGGCCGCTCTGGAAGACGCTGCCGGGATTCGACCTTGTCGTGCATTCGCACGGCGAGGGCTCAAGTGCCAGGCGTGCCGGCCTGCGCCTCGTCGCGGCGGATCTTCCTCAGCTCCGTGCGCGTCCACCGGACGATCTCGGCCGTGGTGTCCCAGCCGATGCACGGATCGGTCACCGAGACGCCGTAGCGCAGCTCGCCGAGATCCGCGGGGATCGCCTGGTTGCCGGCGAACAGATTGCTCTCCAGCATCAGCCCGACGATCGAGCGGTTGCCCTCCCGGATCTGGTGCACGCAGTCCGCCAGCACGAGCGGCTGGAGGGTGTGGTCCTTGAACGCGTTGGCATGCGAACAATCGACGACGATGTTGCGCGGGAGGTTCGCCTTGGCGAGCGCGTTCTCGGCGAGGCGCATGCTCACCGTGTCGTAGTTGGGGCGCCCGCCGCCGCCGCGCAGCACGAGGTGTCCGTGCCGGTTGCCGCGCGTGCGGATGATGCTGGCGCGGCCGTCCTGTTTGATGCCGAGGAAGCTGTGCGGGCCGGAGGCCGATCGCATGGCGTTCAGCGCCACCTCCATGTCGCCGTCGGTCCCGTTCTTGAAGCCGACCGGCGCGGAGAGCCCGCTCGCCATTTCGCGGTGGGTCTGCGATTCGGTGGTGCGCGCGCCGATCGCGTACCAGCTGATCAGGTCGGCGAGGTACTGGGGCGAGAGCGGGTCGAGCGCTTCGGACCCCGCGGGCAGCCCCATGTGGGCCAGTGCGAGCAGCAGTTCGCGCGCGCGCGTCATGCCCTCGTCGATGCGGAAGGTGTCGTCCATGTGCGGGTCGTTGATGAATCCCTTCCAGCCGGTGGAGGTGCGCGGCTTCTCGAAGTACACGCGCATCACGAGAAAGAGCGTGTCCTCGACCTCGCGCGCGAGCGCCTGCAACCGGCCCGCGTATTCAAGCGCCGCCTTGGGATCATGGATCGAGCAGGGGCCGACGACGACGAACAGGCGCGGGTCGCGCCGGTCGAGGATCTCGCACAGCGTCGTGCGTCCGCGCAGCACGGTGGCCGCCGCCTGCTCGTCCAGCGGCAGGCGTTCCTTCACGTCGTCGGGGGTCGGCATGTCTTCCATCCCCGCGACGTTGAGGTTGTCGACGAGGCGGTCCTG
>Ga0209514_10006394_pt1 | contig 14491 bp, 11 predicted proteins | sample Subgrocontami58m_FD_187452 | JGI IMG/M metagenome (GOLD analysis project Ga0209514, IMG submission 187452) | Subsurface groundwater microbial communities from S. Glens Falls, New York, USA - GMW37 contaminated, 5.8 m (SPAdes) (version 3) | ecosystem: Environmental > Aquatic > Deep subsurface >...
GGCGTGGCTTGCCCCGCCACGGGGTGCGGGTCCGCCCCGCCGGCAACCGGGTCGATGCGCAGGTACCCGGGTGTCGGATCGGCGCCGGTCGACGGCGTCGCCGAATTCCCGGCGGCAGGATCGTGCCCGCTCACGGCCACGGGCAAGTCAACGCGCGCCGGTCCGGGCGTCTCACCGAGCTGCCCAGGTTGCAGCCACCGCAGCCCGTAGACCTCGGGGCGCACGAGGGCGTCCAACCCGATCAGCAACGCGAGCGCCGCCAGTCCCCTGAGCAGGTTGATGCCGACTCGCTTCAAGGTATTACATCGCCTGCGTAAAGGGCCTTTGCCTTGTCAACTCCGTTGACAGCAGCAGGACCGTGCAACGGGCGCGCGTGAGACCGAAATCCGTCGGCGCTACGGGTCTTGCGTGCGTCGGACAAGACCCGTCGAAGGCGTGGCATCGGACTTGCTCAACGCCTCCTGTGGAACTCGGGCGGGTCCGCAGGCCGGTTGGTGACCGACAGGAATGGAGACCCCTGACCGGTTGCTGCCTGCGGCCCGCCCGGGTTTCTCACGACCCGACGATAGCATCGGGAGCGGGTCGGATTCAATCCCCTTACAGAATCTCCGCCACCGCGTCCACCGCGAGCGCGAGGTGCTCCTTGCGAGCATCCTCCGGCAGCGACAGCGCTTCCCAGAGATCCGGCCCGGGGTCCGGCCGGTTCCGGTCCGGCGCAAAGCCGATCCCCGCGCGATCGCACAGCCAGTCGGCGGCCGCGACCACCACCGCCTCGCGCGGGTACTTCTCCTCGTCGAGCGGGTAGTGATGCCGCCGCACCCGCTCGTACACCTCCTCGTTGAACCTCCACTCGCGCAACAGGAACGCGCCGATCAGCGCATGGTCGAACTCCCCCACGGCTTTCTCGGCGGCGTCGTACGGGATCTGCTGCTCCTCCGCGCACGCGAGGATCGCCGTGAATTCGTCGTGCAGGTACTGGTCCTTCACCAGCAGCCCGACGTCGTGCAGGAGGCCGATCGCGAAGGCCGTGTCCGGCTCCACCCCGAGTTGCCCGGCCTGAGCGAACCGTCGGGCGAGGAACCCGACCGTGAGCGAGTGGCGCAAGAAATCCTGACGCCGGTACGACCCCTCGCGCATGGCGGCGAGGTCGAACCCGCGAAACACCGACACGCCCAGGCACAGGGACTTCACCTGCTGGAAGCCGAGCAGGAGCACCGCCTGGTGGATCGAGGAAACCGGCCGCTCGAGGCCGTAGACGGCCGAGTTCACCGTGCGGATCACCCAACCGGCGAGCGGCGGATCGGACGTCACGATCCGCGACAGCTCCCGCCCCGAACTCTGCGGGTTGTCGACGATCTCGAGCATCTTCGCCGCGACCGTGGGGATGGTCGGCAGTCGATCGATCTTCTGGATCAGGCTCTCCAGGCCCTTCACCGCGCGCTCACTTCCGCTGGCCGAGACGGTTGGAGATCTGCACGAAGATCATCTGCAGCTCCGAGATGATCTCCTCCAGCCGGGCCGACTCCTCCGCGCCCAGGTTCCCCTTGGTCTTGTGCCGCAGCATGACCAGGCTATCGATCGTATAGCGTGCCGACTCCAGGTCCAGCTCGCGCTGCCCCGTCGCCGGGTGCTCCATCTGACCGAGCCCGACCAGCGCTTGCTGCGCCAGGCCGCCCACGAGCGTCTCGAACGTGGCCTCGGGATAGGTTCGGCGCGCCTCCTCCGGGTCGGCGGGAGGCCGCGATCCTGCCGGCTTGGCGGCGCCGCGCTTCGCGGGCGGCCCGGGCTCGGCGGGCGGCTCGGGCGGCTGCTTGCGGACGACCCCGGGCGGGACCTCGATCTTGGGCGCGCCGGCCGGACCGCCCTGGCCCACGCTCAGGCGCTCCTTCTCCTCCTGGGCGCGGCGCTTCCAGTCCTCATCGACCTTCTTGCCTTGCGGATCGCTCATCGCGCGGTCTCCCTCTGCCCGGCCACGGGTTCGGCATCCGATTCACCCTCGCGCGCCCGCACCTCGGCGTGGCGCAAGGCCGCGGCGACGAAGTCGCGGAACAGCGGATGGGGCGCGGTGGGCTTGGATTTGAACTCGGGATGAAACTGGGTGGCGAGGAACCAGGGATGGTCGGCCAGCTCGACGATCTCCACCAGCCTGGCGTCGGGCGAAGTGCCGGAGACCCGCAACCCCTTCGATTCCAGCCGGTCGCGGAAGGCGTTGTTGAACTCGTATCGGTGGCGGTGGCGCTCCGTGACCAGCTCCCGGCCGTAGGCGGCGTGCGCCTTCGTGCCATGGAGCAGATGGCACGGGTAGGCCCCGAGCCGCATCGTCCCGCCCTTGTTCGTCACTTCCTTCTGGGAATCCATCAGGTGGATGACGTTGTGCGCGCCCTGGGGGGCGAACTCGGTGCTGTCCGCGTCCTCGATGCCGAAGACATTGCGGGTGAACTCGATCGTGGCGCACTGCATGCCGAGGCAGAGTCCGAAGTAGGGCACCCGGTGGTCGCGGGCGAAACGGATCGCCTCGATCTTGCCCTTGATCCCGCGATCGCCGAAGCCCCCGGGGACGATCACCCCGGACACGTCCTCGAGGAATTTCTCGGCCCCCTCGTGCATCACGTCCTCCGCGGCGACCCGGCGGACCATGACGCGGCAGCGGTTGGCGATCCCGGCGTGGGTCAGCGACTCGTAGATCGACTTGTAGGCGTCCTGCAGGCCCATGTACTTGCCGACCATGGCGACCTGGACCGTGCGCTCGGGGTTCTTGAGGATTTCGAGCATGGCGCGCCAGGGCCGCAGATCGGGCGGCGGGACGCTCAGGCCGAGGCGCCGGAGGACGAGATCGTCGAGATTCTGCTCGTGCAGGACGATCGGGATCTCGTAGATGCTGAAGTCGACGTCCTTCTCCTCGATGACGTTTTCCCGGGTCACGTTGCAGAACAGGCCGATCTTGGCGCGCAGCTCGTCGGAAAGCGGGACTTCGGTGCGGCAGATCAGGATGTCCGCCTGGATCCCGATCTCGCGCAGTTTGCTCACGCTGTGCTGGGTGGGCTTGGTCTTGATCTCGCCGCTGGCGCGCAGGAAGGGGATGAGGGTGAGGTGGATGAAGAGCACGTTGCCGGGCCCGGCTTCGAGGGCGAATTGGCGGATCGCCTCGAGGAAGGGCAGTCCCTCGATGTCGCCCACGGTGCCGCCGATCTCGGTGATCACGACGTCGACCCCGGGGACGGTGACCGCGCGCACGGCTTCCTTGATCTCGTTGGTGATGTGCGGGATCACCTGGACGGTCTGCCCGAGGTACTCGCCGCGCCGCTCCTTGGCGATCACGTCGCTGTAGATGCGGCCGGTGGTGAAATTGGAATTGCGCGAGATCGTGGCGTTGGTGAAGCGCTCGTAATGGCCGAGGTCGAGGTCGGTCTCGGCTCCGTCCTCGGTGACGTAGACCTCGCCGTGCTGGAAGGGGCTCATGGTGCCCGGGTCGACGTTGATGTACGGGTCGAACTTCTGCATGGCGATCTTGAGCCCGCGCGCCTCGAGCAGCATCCCGATGGAGGCCGCAGTGAGACCCTTGCCGAGCGAGGACACGACGCCGCCGGTGACGAAGATGTGCTTGGCCACGCTATTTCCCCCCCCGCAAACGCTCCCCGAACCGCCGGTAGTCCTCGGGTGTGTCGATGCCGCGCGGCGCGTCCTCGACGATGCCGACGCGGATGCGCACGCCGTTCTCCAGGGCGCGCAATTGCTCCAACCGCTCGACCTGTTCGAGGCGGCCCGGCGGCATCCGGGTGAACTCGAGCAGGAAGTCGCGAGTGTAGGCGTACAGGCCGACATGCCCGAAGCACTCGCCCGCGGCGAAGCTCCCCGCATGGGTCGCCGGAATGGGACCGCGGGAAAAGTAGAGCGCGCCCCCCTCGCGATCGAGCACGACCTTGACCTGCGCGGGATCGCGCCAGCGCTCCTCGCCGCGGATCGGCGCCGCGAGGGTGGCCATGGGGAAGCGGGGCGGGTCGACCAGCGCGGCCACCCGCGCAACCGCCTCGGGGTCGATCTCGGGCTCGTCCCCTTGCACGTTGACTACCACGCTCTCGTCGCGCGCGCGCATGACTTCGGCGATCCGGTCGGTGCCGCAGCGGTGGTCGGGCGAGGTCATCACCGCGGTGCCGCCGAAGGAGCGCACCGCCTCGGCGATCCGCGCGTCGTCCGTCGCCACCACCACCGTGTCGATCCCCCGCGCCCGCGAAACCCGCTCCCAGACGTGCTGGATGAGGTACTTGCCGGTGTCGCGCAGGAGCGGCTTGGCGGGGAGGCGGGTGGAGGCGTACCGGGCGGGGATGATCGCGATCGTCTTCCGCTGCTGCATGATTCCCGCCCAGCGCTGTTCCCCGGAACCGCTCGGGCGATTATAGGAGCGCGGCGAGGGAGGTGTCAAACATCGTGGGCCGCGCACAATCATGGACGAATCGTCCGTCAGGCCCAGCAGCGAAGCGCAACACGTGTTGCACGTCACCGTTTTTCCTGGCCCGGGGACTCGAGTGCCGCTATCGTCCCCACGGCGTTCATCAGGAAGGCCGACTCGCGATGCGTACCATCCTCCGCTCCCTCATCCCCCTCGCCCTGCTCGTCGCCGCCCCGGCGGCCGCGCAGGAAAAAGGCGTCGTCGAGCACCGTCTCGCCAACGGCCTCACCGTCCTCCTGCGCCCGATCCCGGCGGCTTCGCAAGTGGCGGTGGTGGTCCTCTATTCGGTCGGCGGACGGCACGATCCGGGCGGACGCTCGGGACTGGCGCACCTCGTGGAGCATCTCTACGTGACCGCCGCCGCGGGCAAGACGCCGGCGCGCACGGCCGAAGAGCTGATGGCGAGCCACCCGCTGGGCTGGAACGCCCAGACCGGCGACGACTTCACGGTGATCGCCACGGTGGCTCCGGCGGACGCGATCGGCGCGGAACTGGACGACGCCGCGGCGCGCATGGGCGACCTCCGCCCGGCCGCCGCCGATCTCGCCCGCGAACTCCCCCGGATGCAGGTCGAGCTCGGCAACATGTACGGCGGCATGCCGATGCTCGCGGCGCCGAACGCGGCCCGGGAAAAGCTGCGCCCCGGCCCGGCGGGAAGCCGCCACGGAGGCTTCTTCGAACAGATCGCCCCGTTCCCGCTGGAGGACGTCGTCAACCGCTGGCGCCGTTTCTACAAGCCCGCCAACGCCCTCCTCGTCGTCGCGGGGAAGTTCGATCCCGACCTTGCGCGCGCGGAAATCGAGCGCCGGTTCGGACCGATCCCGTCCGGCGAACCCGCGCCGGAGCGCGCCGTCGGAACGGAGCCGAAACCCGGGGAAGCCGCGCCCGATGCCGGCGCGCCGGCCGAGGCGTGCGTCGCCTGGCCCGCGCCGCGCCCCGGCGAGCCGGGCTTCGCCGGCTCCCTCGTGCTCGTCGCCCGCCTCTGGCAGCGTTCCCAGGCCCTCGCCTCGGAACCCGGCCGCTTCCCGGTCCGCTACGCCCCGCTCGACGATCCCGGCATCCTTTACCTGTCCGCCCCGATCGCCTCGGGTGAGCGATCCGCCGACGTCTTCCGCCGGATCGAAGCAATCGCGGCGGAGACCGCGGCCGCGCCGTTCGAATCGCCCGACACCGCCGCCGCGCGCGATTTCTTCGGCTTCCTGCTCGGGTGCGCCGACCTGCCGGACTTCGCCATTGCGGCCAATCCCTACGGCGTCGCCTTCGGCCTGGGCCGCCGCCGCCAGTTGGGGCTCGATCCCGCGAAGCTGGCCGCGGAGCTGCGGGAACTCACGCCGGAAGGGCTGCGCGCGTCGGCCGCGTTTCTCGCCCCCGAGCGCGCCGTATATGCCATTGCGCCCGTGCGCTGAGCCACGCCGTAATCGGCGCAGAGTCACACCCCGCCGAGCATGCGCTCGATCTCGTTGCCCGCCTTGGAGAGCTTGCGCCGCTGCGAGACGACGGTGTCCGAGCCGAGGGCGACCGCCTGCCTTTGCAGGTTTTTTTCCGCGGCGTCGAGGTTGCGCCGGGCGCGCTCGAGCCGGGCGCGGTGGCGCGGGTGGGCCAACTCCTCGACGGGGACCTTGAGCAGGAGGTGGACCTCGAGCAACACGTAGTCGCGGTACGCCTCGTACTGGTCCGGGTCGTGGGAGAGCGACCGCTCGAAGGCGTTGCGCGCCTCCTCGTGGCGTCCGAGCGCGACCTGGATGCGGCCGAGCGTCTGGGTGATGCGCCCCTTCCAGGAGGTGGGCAGGGTGCGGTCCTCCTGCATCTGCTCCTCGGCACGCCGGAGCAGGCCGAGCGCCTCCTGCTGGCGGCGGCCCTCGTGCAGCCGAAGCCCCACGAGGAAGTGGGAGACCGCGGAATCGGGGCGGCATTCCAGTAGCCCGGAGCAGAGCTCCGCCCGCTCGGCCTGGTCGGGTCCCGCGGCGTCGGCGGCGAGGCGGACGAGGAACTCCCAGACCCCGGATTCGCCCCCGGGGAATTCGCCGGCGTGCTCCAGCAGGTAGGGCAGAAACTTGCGGTAGAGCGCGAGCGGAGCCCCGCCCTCGATGCGGCGGGTGATGCAGGCGCGGGTGAGCTCGAGCATTTCCTGGGGGGAGAGGTCGGCCTTGCGGGCGAAGGCCTCCAGGAGGTCGCCAAAGATCTCGTCCTTGCGGCCGAGCGCGACCAGGACGCGCGCGCGCACCGCGTAGGCCCAGCCGACGTCCCACTGGCGCGGGGGGAGCTCGCGATAGCGCTCGATGTACTCGCAGAGCTCACGGTAGTTGTCGGCGAGCCGCTTGCGCCGCTCGGGCTCGGTCAGGGAGAGGGTCTTGGGATTGAGGAGCCGAAGCGCGGCGGCGACCGGCGCCGGGATCTGGGGGGTGGCCTTCTGGGTCGCGCTGAGCAGGTCCTGGGGGCTGAGAGTGCAGACCTGGGTGGCGCTGAGGTCGCCGACTTCTTCCGTCGGGGGGTGGACGACCGTGACCGTCGGGGGTTGCACGACGGTCCCGCAGTGTCGGCAGCGCACCGGATCCGCGACCGACAGAACCATGGGCTGTCCGCAGGTAGGGCAGACACCCGCATTGGATCCGATCTTGCGGTTGGACATGCTCTCCCCGGGGCAAAGAAGCCGCAACGGCCAGGGTATCCTATCGCCAGGGGGGAGCGATGTCAATTGGAGCGCCCGCAGTCAGTCCGCAGTGGGTGCATGACCGCAGCCGCGCTCGTCCTCCTTGCCCTTGCCCTTGCCCTCGCTGGCTGGCTCCCTTCGCCACAACTCGGGCCAAGCCGCGAAGGGCAAGGGCAGGGCCCGACTGCACAGACGGGGCCCTTGGGGGGCGGTGCCCGCGACCCGGCGGGAAGTCGTGAACGGTGTGGCAAGGCGGGGACGATCGCGGTATACTCGGGCCTCCCGTCAGGAGGCTTATTTCATGTCGCACCGGCAGATCGCCGCGGGCTGGGTCCTGCCGACCCTGCTCGCTTTCGGCCTGGTCCTCGGCCTGAACGGGCTGGGGTTGGCCAACCGTCCGGAGTCGCCCTCGCTACAGTCGCAGCTGCGGAAGCTGCGCCTGATCCACGACATGGTCGAGAAGTACTACGTCGATGACGTCGCGGACGGACATCCGTTCAAGGGCGCGTTCCAGGGCTACCTGCAGTCGCTCGACCCGCACAGCGAGTACTTCGACGAGGACGGGCTGAAGGACTTCGCGGTGGACACGGAGGGCCAGTTCGGGGGGATCGGGATCCAGGTGAACATGGAGGACGGCTGGCTCACGGTGGTGACGCCGATGGAAGGCACGCCCGCATTCCGCGCCGGGATCCAGCCGGGAGACAAGATCGTCGAGATCGAGGGCCAGAACGCCGAAGGGATCACGTCGAGCGAGGCGGTCAAGCTGCTGCGCGGCAAGCCGGGCACGCCCGTCCGCCTGACGATCCTCCATCGCGGGGCGTCCGCCACCGAAAAGGTCGAGCTGGTGCGCGAGATCATCCAACTGAAGAGCATCCGCGGTGCCCGGATGGTCGACGCCAAGTCCGGCGTCGGCTACGTCCGGATCACCACGTTCCAGGATCGCACTGCGATGGATCTGCGGGAGGCGATCGAGCGGTTGACCGGCGAGGGGATGAAGGCGCTGGTGCTCGACCTGCGGCTCAATGGAGGCGGTCTGCTGACCGAAGCGGTCGAGACCGCCAATCTGTTCGTCAAGCAGGGGATCATCGTCTCGACCCGCGGCCGGATGGATGAGGACAATCGCACCGAGATCGCGGACCCGGCAAAGACGCTTCCGGAATTCCCGGTGGCGGTGCTGGTGAACGGCTCCACCGCGAGCGCGAGCGAAATCGTCGCGGGGGCACTGCAGGACCACAAGCGCGGGCTGGTGATCGGCTCGCGCACCTACGGCAAGGGTTCGGTGCAGACGGTGCTGCAAGTGCCAGGGTACGAGGACTGCGCGGTCAAGATGACCACGGCGCGCTACTACACCCCGAGCGGCCGCTGTATCGACAGGCGATTGCTGCGCAGTCAGGCGGAGATGGAGAACATCCCGCTCGAGCAGCGGAACACCGTGCGCGACGAACTGCTCGACTACGGGATCGCCCCCGACATCGAGGCTGACCTGCCCGAGGACCAGCTCGACGAACTCATGGAGTCGTTCCAGTCCGAGGCGGTTCATCCGCCGAACGGCAAAGACCCGGCCGGCAGCGCAGCTACGGCTCCGAAGCCGCCCGCGGGTGAGCCGTTCGTCGACGTGCAACTGCAGCGGGCCAAGGACGTCCTGGCCGCGCTCCTGGCGATCAAGAAGTAGCATGTTCACCTGCCTCGGCATCGAGACCTCCTGCGACGAGACCGCCGCCGCGGTGGTGCGCGACGGGATCGACATCCGCTCGAGCATCGTCCTTTCCCAGGTCGACCGGCACGCGGTGTTCGGCGGCGTGGTGCCGGAACTCGCCTGCCGCGTCCACCTGGAGACGTTCACGCGCGTGATCGACCGGGCGCTGGTCCAGGCGGGAGTCGCCGCGCGCGACCTCGACGCGATCGCCGTCACCTACACCCCCGGGTTGATCGGCGCCCTCCTCATCGGCGTCTCGGCCGCCAAGGCCCTCGCCTTCGCCCTCGACAAGCCGGTGATCGGGATCAACCACATCCACGCGCACATCTACGCCGCGGCGATGGCCCACCCGGCTCTGCTCGAGACTTCTCCCTTCGTCTCTCTCGTGGTCTCGGGCGGACACAGCAGCCTCTACGTGAGCCGCGACTGCGGCACCCACGAGCTGGCCGGCGGGACCCAGGACGACGCGGCCGGCGAGGCCTTCGACAAGGTCGCGGCGATCGTCGGGTTGCCCTACCCCGGCGGGCCCTCGATCGACAAGGCGGCGCGGGAAGGCAATCCCCAGGCGATCCGCTTCCCACGGGCCGAGCTGCCGGACGCGCCCGACGACTTCAGCTTCAGCGGGATCAAGACCGCGGTGCTCTACCACTGCAAGGGGCAGAACGCGGGGCGCCAGTCCCCCCTCCTCCCCGGCATCCGCATCCCGGACATTGCGGCCAGCTTCCAGGCCGCGATGGTGGACATGCTGGTCGAGCGCACGATCCGTCTGGCATGCCGCAGCGGGGCGCGGGCGATCGCCGTCGGCGGCGGCGTCGCCTGCAACAGCGAGCTGCGCACGCGCATGACCGAGGCCGGAGCGGCTCACGGACTTCCCGTCTACATCCCCCCGCTCGCGCTGTGCACCGACAACGCCGCGATGATCGCCGGCCTCGCCCACCGGCACTGGGTGCGCGGCGAAGTCTCCGACCTGACCCTCGACGCCGTGCCGACCCCTTCGCGATGATGTTGGAGAGGACGCGAGCCGATGGACCCTGACGCCCTGCGCCGGCTGCTCGAGCAGGTCCGCTCCGGCCGCCTCGCCACCGCCGAGGCCGTCCGCCGGCTCCGCCACCTCCCCTTCGTCGACCTCGAGTTCTCCAAAGTCGACACCCACCGGGCGCTCCGCTGCGGCTTCCCGGAGGTGGTCTTCTGTCCGGGCAAGACTCCCGCCCAGGTCGGCCGGATCGCGCGCGAAATCCTGCGACACGGCGGCGACCTCCTCGCGACGCGGGCGACCCCCGCGCAGGCGCGGGCGATCCGCCGGGTGGCGCCCCGGGCGACGGTGCACCGGGCCGCGCGCACGGTGACCGCCCGCTCGCGCAAGCCGGGACCGCCGGAAGGGCTCGTGCTGGTAGTGGCGGCGGGGACGTCGGATCTCCCGATTGCCGAGGAGGCGCGCATCACCGCGGAGATGCTGGGGGCGCGCGTCGAGACGCTATACGACGTCGGCGTGGCGGGCATCCACCGGCTGCTGCACCACGTGGCCCGCCTGCAGCAGGCGCGTGCCCTGGTCGTGGTCGCCGGCATGGAAGGCGCCCTCGCCAGCGTGGTCGGCGGGCTGGTCGACCGCCCCGTGATCGCGGTCCCCACCAGCGTCGGCTACGGGGCGAGCTTCGGCGGCGTGGCCGCCCTCCTCGCCATGCTCAACAGCTGCGCCGCCGGCGTCAGCGTGGTCAACATCGACAACGGGTTCGGCGGCGGTTTCGCGGCCGCGCTGATCAACCGCGCCCCGGCGCGCGAGTAGGCTCCGCCGGCAGCACCCGGGAGACCGCAGCGAGCGGACCGTGAGGCGACCCAAGCTATCGGCCATGCTCCGTGCCCTCCTCCCAGTACACCCCGTCCACCTTCACCGAGTTCGGCCCCTCCCGACGCACGAGAAAGGGCCGGAGGTAGAAGACGATCTCGGTCTTTTCCGTGGTTTTCTCCTCGCGGCGGAAGAAGTACCCCAGGATCGGCATGTCCATCAGGATCGGCAGGCCGCGCACGCTCTCGACCTTGCGGTCCTGCACCAGCCCGCCGATCACCACCAGCTCGCCGTCCTCGACCGTGACCTCGGTGTTGGCCTTGCGCGTCGCGATCACCGGCACCGCGCCGACGTCCGGGAACAGGTCGAAGCGCACCACGGCCGAGACCTCGGGGTGGACCTCGAGATGGATGAAATCCGGTCCGAGCACGTGCGCGATCACCCGCAGCTTGAGGTCGACGTCGACCAACTGGAAGCCGCGCAGCGGCTGCGTCCCGGCGAAGGTCAGCGTCGGGATCGGCACCCGCTGCCCGGTGCTGATGTCCGCCGACTTCCCGCTCGAGACCAGGATCTTCGATTTCGAGAGGATCCGCGCCTGGCCCCGCTCCATCAGAAGCCGCATCCGGATGTCGAGCCCGCCCGGGATCTTCCGCGACGTGTAGAGCCGCAGCGAGGTGCCCTGGAATGGGCTGGTCGACCCGGCCGCCACCAGGAAGTCGCGCGGGTTGAAGTTCTGGAGGATGTGCTGCCGCTGGGGAAGGATGTGGTTGTCCGTGTAGTCCCCGTCCACCCCGATCTGGAAGTCCGAGTTGATCGACTTCTCGAACACCGTCACCTCGATCATGATCTGCGGCGCGGGGACGTCGAGCATCTTGAGCAGCGCGCCGATCACCGCGATACGGTCCTTCTTGTCGGTGACCGCGAGCAGGTGGAGCGGCTCGGACTCGAAGATCTTGCCCACCCCGGGGGTCAGATGCTGCTCGATGAACGGGCGGATGTTCTTCCCGGTGTCGTGGCCGACCGTGTAATAGACGGTCACCAGGTCTCCGGACTCGAGGCGACCCTTCTCGTACAGGAAGGCGGGCGCCTTGCCGTCGGAAGGGCGGGCGGGGTCGATGACCACCGGACCGGGCGGCTGTTGCGGAGCTTGCGCGGGCGGCTGACCCTCGGGCTGCTGACCGGCGGCCCGCATGCATGCGAGGGCGAGCAGGAGCGCCATGCACGCCCGCCGAAATCGCTCGCGCATCGCCCACCCTCCCCGGGACCGAGTCCCCCCGGATTCTCGCCGGCCGATCCCGGATATTATCGGCCATCGGCGGGGGTCGCTGAACCGGAATCGCTGGCCTCAGGGACGGGCTTCCGGTAGACCGGGACGCCGACCCCCATCGACCGGCACTCCGGAGGTCACCCGATGAAACGGCACCCCTTCACCGTGGAAGACCTCTGGGCCCTCCCCCGGGTAGGGACGCCCGTCCCGGCCCCCGACGGCTGCAGCGTCGTCGTGCCGGTGACCACCTGGTCGATGGCCACCAACGAGGGGACGACCCGGCTCTGGCGGGTCGAGGAGGGCCGGGCGCCGCGCGCGCTCACCGGGCTCGGGTCGAGCTCGACCCAGCCGGCCGTGAGCCCGGACGGAACCCGCGTCGCCTTCGTGCGCAAGCCGGGCGGTCCGACGGGGGACGGCGCGGGAAAGCCGGGGGCACGCTTCCCGGAGGCGCCCCAGCTCTGGGTGTTGCCGCTGGACGGGGGCGAGCCGGAGCGGATCACCGACCTGCCGCTCGGCGTCGCCGACCCGCGCTGGTTTCCCGACGGGCGGCGGATCGCCTTCCTCGCCGGCCTGCTCTCCGATGCCCCGACGATCGAGGGGACGGCGAAACTGCACGCCGAGCGCGAAGCCGATCCGGTGAAGGCCCGGGTCACCGAGAACCGCCTCTACCGCTACTGGGACCGCTGGCTGACCGACGGGCGGATCCACCACCTGTTCGTCGTCGACCTCGTGACCCGGAAGATGCTCGACCTGCTCCCCGGCTCACGGCGCTGGTTCGACCTGATGGACCCCGCGGACCAATACCGGATCGCCCCCGACGGGAAAGAGATCGCCTTCGCCGCCTGCCGGACCCGGCCGCCCTACGACCCGTGGATCTGGGGCGTCTTCACGGTTCGGGTGCCGGAGCGGATCGAGCCGCGCGCGCGCGTGGCGGCTCCGAAGTGCCTCACGCACCGGCACCGGGCGGAGGCAGGCCGGCCGGTGTATTCGCCGGACGGCCGCTGGATCCTGTTCGGCATGCAACGCGAGCTCGGCTTCTACGCCGACCGGCGGCGGCTGTCGGCGCACGACCGCCGCACCGGCCGGCAGACGATCCTGACGGAGTCATGGGATCGCTCGGCGGCGGGCTGGACCTTTTCCCAAGACGGGAAGACGATCTGGCTGATCGCGGAGGACGAGGCGCGCACGTCGCTGTTCGCCCTCGATTTCCGGGCCGCCTTGCGCAAGCCGGAGCAACACCCGCCGCGGCGGATCGCGCGGGGCGGAACGTTCGGCGCGCCGCAGATCGCGAACGGTAGGATCTTTGCGACGTTCGACACGCTCTCGGCGCCACCGGAGGTGGTCTGTCTGAGTCGCGACGGAGGGACGAAACGGCGCTGGACCCGGTTCTGCGCTCCGCGGATGAGCCGGGTGGAGCTGGGCCGGGTGCGGGAGGACCACTTCGAAGGCGCGGCTCGCGATCGGGTGCAGATGTTCGTGGTGGAGCCGGCGCGGCGGCTGCGCGGGCCGGCTCCGCTCGTGCACATGATCCACGGCGGGCCGCACGGGGTGTTCGGGGACAACTGGCACTGGCGCTGGAGCGCGCACGCGCTGGCGGCACCAGGTTATCGGGTGGCGCTGGTGAACTTCCACGGCTCGACCTCGTGGGGGCAGGAGTTCGCGCAGTGCATCCAGGGTCGCTGGGGCGACCAGCCGTTCGAGGACATCCTGGCCGCGACCGACAAGCTGATCCGGGACGGGCTCGTCGACGCGAAACGCATGGCGGCCGCGGGCGGGTCGTACGGCGGGTACATGACGTCATGGATCGCGGCGCGGTGCGACCGCTTCGCCTGCGTGGTCAACCACGCGGGGGTGTGCGATCCGCAAGCCGAATGGGCTTCGGACGTGACCCAGGGCTGGATGCGGGCGCTGGGCGGGGCGCCCTGGGACGATCCCGAGGGGATGGACCGCTGGAGCCCGATGCGGCACGCGCGCGGATTTCGCACACCGATGCTGGTGATCCACGGGGAGCGGGACTTTCGGGTGCCTTACGACCAGGGACTGGCGATCTACAACGTGTATCGGGCGATGCAGCAGCCGGCCCGGCTGGTGTGCTACCCGGACGAGAACCACTGGATCCTCAAGCCGCGGAATAGCCGACACTGGTACGGCGAAGTGCTGGGGTGGCTGGCGAGGTGGATCGGGAAAGGGGCGCGGGGGAGAAAATCACACGGGGCGGGTACGCCTCGCGGCATTCCCGCCCCGTGCCGAACTGATCCTCCGCGAGCCTAGTGTCACATCCAGCCTGATCCTGTCTTGGACTGGACGCGACACTAGCCGCGGTTTTCGTCGTCGTCGCGCTCGCGCGGCTCAGGCGAGTCGGGTACCGGCGCAGGCCCGCGGCTGTCACGCGGCCCGCGGTCGTCACGCGGCCCGCGATCCCCGCGCGGGCGGTCGGTGCGCCCGCGTCCCATGCCACCGCGAGGGCGGTCGCGATCGCCGCTGCGCGGGCGGTCAGCGATCGGCGGGCGGTCCGCCGGCGTGCGGTCGGCTACCGGCTCGCGCACCGCGCCGCGCTCGCGATCGAAAGCGAGGCGGTCGGTGCGCGCCCGCTCTTCGCCCGGGCCCTCGCGGGAGCCACCGCGATCCGCGCGCGGACGATCGTACCC
>Ga0209514_10006398_pt1 | contig 14485 bp, 15 predicted proteins | sample Subgrocontami58m_FD_187452 | JGI IMG/M metagenome (GOLD analysis project Ga0209514, IMG submission 187452) | Subsurface groundwater microbial communities from S. Glens Falls, New York, USA - GMW37 contaminated, 5.8 m (SPAdes) (version 3) | ecosystem: Environmental > Aquatic > Deep subsurface >...
AGAGAGCAATAGGACCTTGAAAGGATTCAAGCTACGAGCACCAGTCGCCCAAGTAGCTCTTGCTGTCGAGTTCTCTTTAGGAACAAGCCTACATCCAGGTTACAAAAGGTGAAATTCGGTGTATCTGGTACGAAGAACCCCTAAGCACCGTCCGAACGACGCACCGAAATGAGAGTTAGCTTCGCGTAGCCTTGATGTCTGTGCTGAGGAACCGCCCGAGTCTCTACCTTTACCGAGCTGGCCAAGCCTGCCTCTTTGAATCCTGCCTCAACGTTCTGCTCGCTCAAGAGGAAACTGGCCCATGTTCTATTCTTGCAAAACTGCTGGCGCGAGTTCCCAGAATCCAGCCATTCTAGCACAAGCCGGCTGGTGAAGGCTTGCCAGTGCCAGACCGTTGGCGTCGGCTCAGTGTTAGGTGTCAACCAGATGAATTTTATCGGCATAAGGTGTAATATCTACGGGACGTCATAGACACTCTTATCTCGCAAAGTTTTAGTGTCCATCAACCAGGCGGGTAGTGCCAGCGACGCGACGATCTTGACCTGCTTATCAAGTGCGCGCACTTACGGACCAAGAAGAAGTCAAAGCACGTCTTATGGCGCATCCATCATGTTTCAGTGCGAGTTTAAGCTCAAACCTGAGGAAACAGTCTCGACCGGTATGACGGAGCTGAATTCGCACCTGACGCGATTGACCATCAGGCTGTTCTAACTTAACGGCGAAAAGGGTACGTAGTAAAGAGTACGCTATGAGTACGAAAGAAAGGTGCATCCCCTCCGAGAAGCTGCTCACTTGGAGAAGGGAATTCCTGTCCAGATTACGAGGTCTAGAGCCGACTTCTCCAGAAAAGCCTCGGGGTGTCCACTTGTCACCAGGTAACAAGAAAACTGGAACTACGGGCAAGTTTTATGGGAGTGTTTTTGTTTGGAACCTGCCGGCCGTTGCTACTTGCCCCGGCGCATCAGGCTGGTGTTTGGAACATTGCTACAACGCCGACCCGAGGACAGATCTGTTTCCTGTCGATGACTGGGCCAAGAACTGGTGGATGGTCATTAACCAACCTCAGGCGCTCTACGACAACATTGTGGAACAGTTGTCGGGTTGCAAAGAACCACGCGCCGTCAGATTGCATTCTTCTGGTGACTTTTTCTCTCCTGACTACGTTGAATTCTGGACAAGTGTTGCTAGGAGAGCCAAGGACACGGTGTTCTGGGCCTACACTCGTTCATGGACCATTACTGAAATTGTCCCGAGCCTTCAAAGGTTTGTCTCGTTAGGGAACGTGGAACTATTTGGGTCTTGGGACCCAACGATGGCAGAGATGCCCCCGTCTAGCTGGAGACGAAGCCATGTTTATGTAGATGCGCAAGAGGCCAGTAATCATCGCCGCAATGACCGACGAGGCCTTATTTGTCCTGAGCAAATGAACCTTGTAACAAGCTGCGCATCGTGCGGCTTTTGCATGAGACCTATCAGCAAAGATGTGCTATTCTACTTCCATTGAGGTCGATAGACATGGTATTCCTTGAACATCTTGAACATAGCGATTTACCAGCTGTAACACCGCACCTGACCCTTGTGGGCGGTGCAAGTGGAATTGGGAAGACAACAATCATAGACGCCCTGCTTAGCCGGCATGGGGATGTATATGCGAGACCCGTCTCATACACATCCCGTGCGAGAAGACGGGGGGAGGGAGACAAGGAGTACCTATTTGTAAGCCGTGACAAAATAGTCGATATGTTTAGAAAAGGCGAGGTGCCGTCGGTTGACGAAGTTTATGGCAATCTTTATGCAATGAGCCAGAAGTCAATAGATGATCTACTGGAAGCAGGCGTGACCCCGATTAAGGAGGTACACCCCCTCAATCACTTCAAGATACAAGAGAAAGTGCCAAACAGTATTTCCGTGCTTATCGTCGCTCCCGACGAGGTGCCTTCGGTCGGTGCATGCGAGTACTCTCGCAGAGAGCGAATAGTGCAGGATAGCGAATACTACTCGGCAACAAACCCTCTGGCATCTGATATAGTCCTCAGAGTCGACAGAAGTTCTCCTGATGCCGCTGCATCAAACCTTCATGTTTCACTAACTGCATTTATGCGCACGTCCCGCTACTTCCCGCGCCCAAAAGTCGTCGACGAGGTAAACACGGAGGGCTACACGAAAGCATCTCCAGAGTATTCTGACGAATACAGAATGACAACTAGAAACTTTCATGATCTGTCCTACCAGTACTTCTTAGACGCCATAGAGAAGCACATAAGCCGCTCAAACAGGTGCCTTGAAATAGGGACCGGACAAGGCTGGCTCACCAACCTCTTACCTTTAGCAGATATCGATTACACGGGTATAGACATCTCCGCGAGCATGGTAGCGCTTGGCATGACCAACAATAACCGTGTTTCAAGCGCTCGCTACATTAACTACCCTGATCAGTATTTTGATGTTGCCGTAGCTTCCTTAGCCGATCCATATCTGTATCCCGCAGCTCTTTGTGAGATCAGGCGCGTGTTACAAATAGGGGGGAAATTCATCTTCACTTCGCCATCCCGTTGCTGGTCAGATGGGCTCAGAGCAGATCCTAATAGGAACAAGACTGGCTTCAAAATGAGCGATGGTTCGCTAGCGGAGGTCTTTTCTTTTACCTTTCTTATTGAAGAGCTCAGTAAGCTGATGTCCATATGTGGGTTCTCTGTCCATTATAGCCAGACTATCCACGGCAAGAATATCGTCGGGGAAAAGATATCGCCGGCGATAAGCGAGGCGGCCAAGAACTTGGGGATGACAGTCTTCGAGTTACCTATTTTGAATTTTGTGGTGGCGCGGAGAGAACAATAAGGCACCTATGACAGACAAGCAGTTTCCACTATGGCTTGTGCCAATAAGAGGAAAACGAAATCGTGAGGACATTCTCGCTGCCGTGAATACTCTCCGCAGGTTACATCGGGAAGGGCTTCTGGGCGGCGCAGTAATGCCTGAGGACGCGCGTCCAGGCTTGCCAGCGGATTCTGCTGAGAATTACCACTATTTCTCTCTTACGATGGCGCTCAATTATCAAAGAGACTCTTATGTACTCTGGCGGAACGCTACCCAGGCGTACAACGATCCAGAAACGCGCTACATATTTGCTCCGAAACAAGCGGTACGCGTCGACGAAGCATACTTGAGGCAATCACTAATGAAGTACAAAGTCGCAATCCAGCCGACCAAGCACACCGAAATCTGGCAAACGATATGTAGAACCTTATGCTCTTGTTTTGACGGTGATATCCGCAATTTGTTCTCGCAGTATGATTGGCATATTCCGGATATCTTGAAGTACGTCCAGAGCACCAACAAGAGAGGTTTCCCTTACTTAAGTGGTCCCAAGATATGTAACTATTGGTTATATGTGATGGGGCAATACACGCACGGCAGATTTACCGGAAGAGATGCGCTCAATGTTGCCCCGGACACGCATGTTATACAGGCGTCTATCAGGCTTGGCTTGATAGGCGAGGAGAAGCAAGGAGCAGCTAACATTCAAGAGCTGGTAAGCAAAGCGTGGGAGGAATTACTGAGCGGAACCGGGATCTTGCCCATAGACATCCATACTCCTCTGTGGTTATGGAGCAGAGGAGGTTTCGTTCCTAGCGATGTCTAGCACACTTCCTGCGGAGATGGGAATGAGTTACTTCAAAGTGGGGTGTAATTTTGACCTGCGTCTTATTGATGGCATGGTCGAACTGAACACCATCAGCAGCAACAGCAAGGTGAAGGAATTCTATGGCTCGGATCGTCGGCACGCAAGCCTTGCAGCAAGACCCGCTTTCAGGCTGCCCGATGTGGAGGAACGGTACATAGAGAACTATGTGAAACGATGCAACGCTGCTGGAATCGAGTTCAACTACACGCTAAATTCTATGTATCCCGGTTCAAAGAGAACTATCACGTCTAACAAGCGAGAAATAATCGATTTTGTACAGTTCCTGGATGGAATAGGCGTAAAGACAGTAACCGTCACGAACCCTATACTAGCAGGCCTTGTCAGAGAGGCCTCCGAGACAATCGGACTAGAAGTGAGTACAATCGCCCATATTGACGCTGTAACTCAAATCAAAGCTTGGAAGCACAGGTTCGGCATCACAGCGGTGTGCAGCAACCTCCTAAAAAACAGATCAATTAGATTCTTGAAGAGCGCCTCAAGTTACTGCAATGAAAGCGGAATTGTGCTCAACTTGATGGTTAACGAGTTCTGCGCAATAGGTGGCAACGAGGGAGCTAAGACCTATACAACACATTGCATATACAGGGATAGCTGCTACCTGTGCCATAGCGAGAATGAAAGTATAGAGGATGACCAGCTTTTGGATCGCTACCCGATGGGCTATTGCATCCCATCCAGAAATGACAAATCTTCTTGGCTAAAGGCACTGTTTATCCGTCCCGAGGACATTCGGCTTTACCATGGCTTAGGCATTAATCACTTCAAAGTAACCGGAAGAACGGGTACAACCCAGTATATCCTTGGGACAACTGAGGCCTATGTGAGGAGATCGTGGGACGGCAATCTGCTCGCTCTGTGGAAGCCTTTGGAAACCATCCTATCGGGAGAGAGCGAGTTGGAATTTAGCCACTGTCATGAGATCGACAATAAGAAGCTCGAAGGCTTCCTGAGCTACTGGTTTGACAATCAGTTACATGAATGTGCAAACGAAGTGTGTGGCGAGACCTGCGATTACTGCAATGCGTTTTGCAAGCAGGCTTTGTGAGGGAGAACCAAGAGTAGACCGACGTTGACACTTCCTGAACCTCGTTTTGACTAGGGGATAATGCCATGTTATTATCGATCATTAATCAATGATGGAGCTAAGCGTCCTAACAATACCGTGTCACTGGAACAAAGATACGATTCGCTCCATAGCTAGTCAAAATCGAGAGGCTCACAATATTCGAGTGAGTGAAGTATATGGAGTGCTTTTTCGCCCAGCACCTGACCCCTTCTCAACGGGCCAACAGCATTGCCCTTCTGACACATGAGGCGATCATTGTACCCCTTACCAGGTAACCCCTTCCGAGACCAATAGGTTGGAACCCCCGACCAGGCGCAATGAAGCAGACTCAATTTTCATATTGCGTATGTCTAATCCGCAGGAATTTAAGGTCGCCTTAGCCCCATTAGAAGCCTGTCCAAGTTCTCTGGATATCTCCGCTTGCTCGCAAAGTCCGCGTAGTTCCGGTCGAGCAAGAAAGGCTTCAGGTCCCGTGAGCCTCGGATGATCTTGAATCCAGTGTGTTTCCAGAGTTCGTCCAGGGAGATGGGGACGATTTTGTCCGGCGTTTCGTCTATTAACTTCTCGATCTCCTTTAGGATGCCGTCTCTCACCAGGGAGTTTGCTGAGCAGAGCACCACTACCTTCTCTGCTGCACTCAACGCAGCTGAGATCTCCTTGGACGTGCGTTGTCCTGGCATACTGTCTACATCGTAAAGCCAGCAGGAAACTCCTTTAGTCTGCAAATCTGCGCAGAGCTTCTTGGCAAACTTCAGGTCGGGCTGCCCGTAGCTTATGAAGCAGTTGAAATACATGATCTCCCGTTTGGGCTGAGGCGCCTTACCGGTACGTGCAACGCCTTGCTTCACAACGGGTTTCAATTGACTGGTTGTGCTTATCGTGCTGTGAGGAAGGGACGACTGAACGTGTTTCGCTGGCATGGGATTGTCCTTGGGTAGTGTTGAGTTCCACACGAGGTTCTGGATACGAAAATGCTCAAGTTGTCTGAGAACATGTCGTATGCGTGTGTCTAAGTTCTTGAAGCTTTCGGCCTGGCCGACCCGGCTCGCGAGAGCGTTGCTATTGCCAGGGGCCACGAGCTTCGGTTTGAATACGGAAACTTGCGACAGAAGGCCCACGACCTCATCGAACCAGTTGCGGTAATGACCGTAATACCTGCCAAGAATCGCTTGCTGCGACTTGCTCTTCTCTTGGCGCAGCAAGGTGTGTGCGAGTTTTCTCCCGTAGCCCTGGGCTCTTCGACTACCCAACAGTTCTGAAACGACCTTCCCGGCGCCCTCGGCTAACAGACTCCCAACAAGATCGCTACCCGGGGTATTGAGCGCCTGCAGATCTCTCCGTAAATCGCTTAGAAGCGTGTTGCCCCGCTCCATCAATTCAGCTAATCTACTGTGTATCGAATAGTCCACTGAAGCCCCTCACCACTTTGATCAAGTTGTAGTTAATCTCACACCGGTAGTAGCTTAAGAAGTTACCGTGGGTAAGCAGAGAATTCTTTGGTGTGCAACTCCCCGCTATCCTACTCGTTTTTGGCCTCCTTAGGCAAGACAGCCTGAGTGCCCTGTCACATCTTCGGACCCGTCAATCATTTTGGCGCTTAGGCGTTGCACCGTGGTCAAGGCGTTCTTGAGCACCGACTTATCTTGGCTCCAAACTGCGATATAAGGGAATGATCGGCCTCTTTATCATTCCTACAATGCCTGCTATAAAGGATATCTAGCTACTCATCTCGTAGAGTATATTGACATTAAGTGCATATTATGTTATAAGAGCCCTTATGCAATCGACCCCGCTCGCGCCATCGCCATTCGTATCGAATAGCACTTATGCCCTGATCTCAAGCTCCCCCCGACTCAAAGGGGGGTTGCTTCCTGGTGGCCTGCTGACGAGTCCCTATGAGATTCTCGACTATGATGCCACACTCACTCTGGACGACCCGATGGGGATAAGTGCCACGTTTCAGCGGACTCAAAAAATCCGGTTCCTGCAGGATGGTGTTTCGGCGATCATGGATCACATGTGGGGAGATGGGGTGGTGGTCACCCACTATGATAACAACGCCGGCAGGCTCGATGATTCCTTCAAGGATGGTGGCTACCGGCACCTGGTGGTTAATCTCAAGCGATCGATGGGGAAGGGCGAAACGATAGCCTTCGAGGTCGTTAGAAAGGCCATGGTAGGGTTTACAAAGAACGAGGAGTGGCTGGAAACAAGGATTGACCATCCAACAAAGCGCATGATTCGGAGCGTCGTATTCCCGAGGGAACGGCCGTGCCTCTACGCTATCCTCCAGTACGATGGGCTGGAAGTTCCCCTGCCGGTTATGAAGCTCGCCGGAGGGAAGACCCTGGTGCGCTTTGACGTGCACAAGCCAAACATAGATACCCCGTATACCGTCCGCTGGTCCTGGTGACCTGGCCGGGTTCTGAGGGGAGGCTTAGCCTCCTTCGCCACCGCCTGCCATAACGGCCTCCTTAGCAAGATTCCCGCAAGGCAGCAAAAAGACCACCTCTCGGTGGCTCTATTATAGTTCCGCATGCGGAACAAGTTCAAGTCCTTCTATACTTCAGCGGGTCTCTACTCCGCTTTTCTACGTCCTCCAGGTATTCAGCAACAGCCCGCCAGGTTGTGACCCAATCCCGGCCCACCTTGGTCGCCCTGATTTGTCCTGTCCTGCACAGTCTTCGAAGAAATCCGGTACTGAGTCGGCTGCGGGCCGCCGCTTCTTTGAGCGAAATAAGACGCTCTTCTTCCAACGGCCCCCAATCTTAAGCACGAGGCTTGGTGTCATTATACCGGATATGGCCAACAGGGGGTAATGGGCTGTCATGTTTGGGGAAAATCAGATTCTCCTGCCTGGCCGATAATGGCGCTCAAACCAGGTACTGCCGGGGGAGAGCACTTGCTTCCTTCGGGCCAAGAGCACTGCCAGGATATCCGGTGGAAGACTGGTAGGTTCGCCTTGAGCGAGGATATCCTCGATCTTCTTGGCGATATCCGCCGGTGGGGTGGTAGGCCCGACAATGGACACATGCCATATGTGGTTTAGCTGGAGGCGGTAAGCGGAGAGGTCTACATAAGGGTCACGGATGAGGCGTTGGGCCGCATGGTAAGAGCGTCCAGCCTCCTCTTCTCCGGGAAAACGGGCAGCTCGACAGTAAGGCAGCGTTGCTTGTTCGGTTCTTTGCGGATGGTCGTGGTGTTCTCTGGACTCTCTTTCACGCATAATGTAGGGTGGCCGATGTTAAACTACGTTATTATATCATGGTAGTTCAAACTGGACGAACACAGCACGCCATTCAGCGCTATCACGGGGCCTTAGGATTTGCGGCCGCTTCTAGTTTTCTCTTGGAACAAAGGGCACACCGGCTTGTTGCTGATTCTTTTTGCCATCAGCGTCCTAGTTCAAACCTGCGTAGGGTAACTGCCAGAGCATGGCGATAATACAAGAGGCCTCCTAATGGCCCCAAGGCCGCTGTGGCGACATCGGTTTCAAGTTGGTCGCCCACTGTAGGATGCTCATGACCCCGGCGTTGAACTCATCAGGGGCTTGGCGTTTGGGGCGTCCTGGCCGGCGTCCGGTAGGGGAGCACTTCCGTCTCATAGACTGGTGGCCTCCATGACCTTCCGGGCATTCTGCCGGCCCATATGTACGTAAATCTGGGTGGTGTTCAGATTCGCATGCCCCAACCACTGCTGGAGTTGGAAAGGGGGCACGCCTTTCTCCGCTTTCGCCGTGGCGAAGGTATGCCTCAAAGAGTGACAGCTGGCCTTCTTGGTAATGCCGGCCCGGTTCTTATACTTCACCACGATCTTGCGGATCATCCTTCCTGAGAGTGGCTCGCTACCCTATTTTTTGCTTCAGCGAGCGCTTGCGTCTCATGCTGACCTTCTTGGAACTTGATGCCAAGAACCCCTCACTTTTCGTATGGTACGTCGTACCACCAAGTGACGTGTCTCCGTTGGTGGATCGGAAGCAAGCTCATGTGGACGCAGCTCAGGAGCGTCGGCCATCTTGTTGATCCTTTCTCTGAGCCGTAAATCGTCAAGTTTCTTGCTTGAAGGCTCCGCTGACCTCGGCTCGCGCCAACCTGGGAAATGCCGGTCCCAAATTTCGGCAACGAAAAACTCGCCCTCTTTTGGCGGCTCGGCAGCAAAAGAGAATATACCCTTTTCCTTTTCAGCCACAGGAAGTCGAGAGTAGTATTCATTTAGTTCACGTAACCCTGCCTTCAGGTCCTTACCCCATACGAATGCTTGATCGCTTCGTAGGAACAGAGGTGCACATAGTCGATGTAGTTTGTCAGCTGAAACAAACATCATGCAGAAAGGTAAGTAGAATAAATAGGCCATGTCAACACGATTAGATGGGCGATCGCTAGAGATCAGGTGCGACTTCAACGCCAGTAGGAAGAAGATTTCAACGCTCAAGACGTATGCGGCGTATGGGGCGTATTCAACCAGTCCAGGAGATTTCGCTGTGCTCCAGCGCCCTAGGATTCGGTGACTTAACTCGCGAGGGATATTCAAGAACGTTAATATCAAGTTCATTTGGCCGAAAGAATCACTTTTTCCGCGTACTATCTGTTCTGCCATCGTCTTGGCTTGTTCGAGTGTCTTACAACTCTCGAATTCAACACCTAACGAGCGTAGGCTCTTTGCGGCGTTCTTGAGATCCAGACCCGATAATGCTTCACGCCATACCCGAGCATATCGTCGTTCAATTTCCCCGAACTCTTGCTTTTGCCAACGGAAGAAAGATTCGGCCTCCGGGGACTCCTCGTAGACGACCCCCCTCTCTCCTTCGGAGTCTACAAGCTTCCCGCCAGCGACAGGTATTTGCCCCGACATAGGCACGGCCTCCCCTAGCAGATTGCCTATGCAGAGGTCACTGTGGAAGGCATTCGGTGCGCCATGCATCTCTGGAAACTTGTCGGCTATTATGGCGACCTCCCTCTCTGGTGTGCGCCCCTGCCGTACCGGCTTTTCCAGGTCTGCCAATGTCTCGACATAGAAGAGTGGACAGACATTGGTCAGGAAGAAATGGTCAAACCAAACTGATTCGTCCACACTGAGCGATTGAATAAACGATTTGTCGAATAGAGTGATTGGCCCCACGTCAGCTTTCTGCCTCTTGGACAGTTAGATACTTGAACGTTATTCCTTGCGGTTGCTGATGTCAATTGTTGTAAATGTGGATGCAATTCTCGACTTCATGGCTGTCACAAACCTTGTGGCCTTCCGGGCTTAACTGTCGAGAGGACTGGCTTTGTTGAGTTTTGAGAACTGTAACATTGTCAATGCAACTTTCCGGTGCCCAAGCTTCGTTCTGGGCAAGACCCTGAAGGTGTCCCGGCGAGCTTTCCAGGCAAACAAATCGAGTTTGGGGGAGTTGGAGGATTCGGGCCTGTGGCAGCGAGTTCAGACTGATGTGGCAACGAGACGCATTGCGTGCTATAAAACGGATACGCGGCGATAGTTCGCAGAAATACTAGGTGTAATGTACGCTATGCGCAAGAAAAGTTGGTGGAGACGGGGGAGAGTTGAACTCCCCGTCCAAAAGAAGGATATCCAGAACCACTACAGGCTTATCCGGCCCTTTGATCTTGCCCCGAAAACCTCGACCGGCGAAGTTTCCCGAAGCCAGCGGATGTGTCTTTGGCAGCCCTTATCTGCGTCTGGGCTACCGCACCCCGATTAATCGGCGCCTCTCCCTCACCCATCGGGGGGAAGCGAGGGGAGACGCTAACCGCTTAAGCGGCTAGAGCTAGTCTATTGTCGGCAGTTATAGCCGTTGCCACCAGTTTAAGGAGGTTGATGGCGCCTCCGCCTGCGTTTCTGTGATCCCCTCCCTCCGTCGAAACCACTCGTCCCCACATGTTTAGTCGCGAACCTTCAAGGCTCGCTCTATGTCGCGCTGGGCATCTCGCTGGGCAATCGCCTCACGCTTGTCATAAGCGCGCTTGCCGCGGCCCAAGCCCAGTTCTATTTTAGCGAATCCGCGCTTAATATACAACTTCAGCGGCACCAGGGTATAGCCCTTCTCACGGACCTTGCCCGCCAGCCAGGCCAACTGCTTCCGGTGGAGAAGGACCTTCCGGTCGCGAGTAGGCTCGTGGTTATACCGGTTGCCGCTGGGATATTGGGCAATGTGCGCGTTTATCAGCCACGCCTCGCCCTTATCCACCCTGGCATAGGCCTCTCTCAGACTAACCCGGCCCAGCCGAATGGACTTTATCTCTGTCCCGGTAAGCACCAGGCCAGCCTCCATGGTGTCCTCGATACTGTAGTCGTGGAAGACCTTGCGGTTGGAAGCAATTAGCTTGTAGCTCTTGTCGCCGTTTGTTTCGCTCACGCCTCATTATAACATGCCGTGCCAGCCTGAAAGTTAGAAGTGGCTTGGCAACGCCTCTCGCCTGCTGTCAGTAATCGGCCAGGGGAGACACCCGAAGCCTTTTATCAGGGGCAATCCCTAGGGACGTGACATATCATCTCTCTACACGCCGCCGTTGACATGTTTATGCTCATATATTATGCTACTGCGTAGGGAGGCCAGAAACATGCGCATTACGGTCCACATCCCCGATGAGATGGGAAAAGAAATACAGAGAGTTGCGACGAATGAAAGGAAGTCGGTTTCTTCTGTCGTCGCCCAGTCTATCGAATTCTTTATTAAGGAGAGGAAGCGCGGGCAGCTTGGGAAGAAGATTCTGAAGCTGGTAGGAAAGACCAGTGTAAGCCCTGACGCACTTGAGCACCTTCACTTGGGGAGAGAAGACCTTGATCGGCCTTGATACGGGCTACTTTGTGAGGCTCCTTCAAGGACACGCGGAGGCAACGGAAATATGGTCGAAGGTCATGGAAGGCGAAGATGCGACCGTCTCCTGCCTGACACTCTTCGAACTCGCCCGACTGGCGAGAAGAGGGGCTATCACCGCAGAGGCGGAAGATACTCTACGAGAGGGAATCAGCGCGCTTTGCAACCTGTCCTGGCTGAATAGTCAAGACAATTTGCTCTCCGGCGCAAATCTTTCACACGGCTTGGGAATCCCCGCGGTGGATGCCCTTATCCTTGCAGCATTTCTTTCTACAGACGCCACTGTCATTTATACAACCGACAGCCATCTCGAAGCGTACAAGAAAAAGGGCGTGCGCATTATTCGGATCTGATTCTTCTGAGATATCTTCCTTCGGTTATGACGCTATAAGGCGCTCCTTGGCCCAGACCCGGTCATAGACCACAAAAGCAATATTGGCCAGGCCCAAGACCACAAAGCCTGCCAGTCCCGTGACGCCCACGGTAAGGTCGTCTCCTCCCCTGATGAGGAAGACCGCCAGGCCGAACGTGCCGTTCAGCGTGCCATGAAGAATGGCGGCGGCGATGACCGATTTGGCCTTGAGCCTGATGTAACTAAAAATGGGTGACAGGAGCAGAGTGAAAACCGTCATCATCCCCACACCCGCCAGGGGGTGCTGGGGGTAATTGTGTCCCTGCAGGATGATCGGAGCATGCCACAGCCCCCAGATTAACCCTATAACCGCGGAGGCCTTCCAGAAGCCCAGATAGCTCAACTCCCTCTGGAGCAGTCCTCTCCACCCCAGCTCCTCGCCGAAGCCGGCCACGGCGTTGACTGTAATGCCGGCTATGAGCCCCTCCAGCAGGCCAAGCCACACGGGGTGGACCGACAGGCCAGCGGCTTGCCTCTTCATCTCTTCTATCTGTTCCGGCGTGAGCGTGGACTGAAACCGCTCGTACATTCCCTCCATCCCCGGAGTATATTGTACCCCCGGAAAGAGCAGGCTTACGCCCAGGGTGGCAAAGGCTATGGCGGGAGGAAGTAGCCAGGCCACCAGGAACCACCGGTTGAACTTGAATGAGATGCCCAATGGCCCTCTCACAGGCTGCTTGTAGATAAACCGCTGGATCACGATGGCCATGATCATGGGGATAAACATGTAGGCCAGAGCAATAATGGTGGAACCGGGTTGGACCCATTTGCCCCCCAGGGCAAGATAGACATTGGCCAGGGAGTAGCTAAAGAAGTAGGTTAGCGCGACGAATATGGCTGTTTTTCTTACGTTCTCTACCATGTCAGTGCCTGCAGTCAAGTGGGGACAGATGCGTAAGAATCAGTATAGGGGTTAAGGGTTCATCGTACAAGCCAGCCAGGGGGGCCCCTTCTTCAATTAACAAGACCCTCTTGATGGTCATGCATGGTTTAGGATGCCAATGCAGTCTGCCGAATAAATCCGGCGTTAGGTTTAGCCCAGCGCCGAATTTGCTCGGACGATTCGTGGACACCATAGTGCATGACCACGAAGGGGGTTCAAAAGGCCGTATTTGGAGCTCCATCCAGCCCCTGGGGACCAGGCTTCTTGCATTGTCGCAGAGCCAAAAGGAGGTAACGCTTCTCACTTTGGTTCTGTCTGTTGTACTGCGTGTCCCGAATGGGACTGCCCAAAATCGAATCACGCCGTAGAGACGGGCCCGTCGCCCGTCTAACCCCTGGTCGTTCGACACGGGGCAGAGGTCCGTCTCAGGCTTGCCCTCTTTGCAACTTGGCCTAACTCGAAACCGCAGGTGTCACTATATTAAACGCCGATGACGGAACCTCCGGAATATGACCAGGAGCAGCAGCGCCCCAGCCACCGCGATCAATATCGACATGAAGCTCAGGTCGTTCACTCCGCCCAGCCCGAACAGACTGGCCAGAAATCCGCCCAGGAGGGCTCCGGCGATACCCAGAAGGATCGTCATGATTAGTCCACCCGGGTCACGGCCCGGCATTAATAGCTTGGCAACGGCGCCTGCAATCAATCCGAGCAGGAGCCAACTGAGAATTCCCATCTTGCCTTACCTCCAAAACAGTTGCTCAACTCTTGGCACGCCCTGGACGTTTTCACTATCGCAGTCCTGCGTTTGGCGGGGTAATCAGGGGCTGTCCCTCTGAACCCCCAATTGCGCCAAAGGCTCGCCGCAGACCCCCTTCGCATTTACGAAAGAACCTCGCGTGTCATCCTGTGCTCGTGTTCATCACATGCTTCTTGATGAGGCATCACGACAAACCTCCTTTCGCAATAAATAACATCAATATATTCTACGCGGTGGCGCCTTGAATTTCAAACGCTGTCAGCATTCCAATTCTATTCTCAACTCCGTGTCAAAATTCTTTGGAAATGTCCTCTTATTTCAAGTGTGTGTGTGCGTGCTGGTGTGTGTGCGTGCTGTTGCAAAATGGCAGTGTCTTGGGGTATCATGTTTCCAGTAGAATAGTTTTTGCCGCTAGGGGTGCTTCGTAGCTGAGAGGTCCGCCGGCGCGGGCCGACCCTAAGAACCTGATCTCGGTAATGCTAGCGTAGGGAAGCGGTATTCAGAGCAGGCCAAGACCTTGCACCGAGACGAGGCTCTTGGTCTCTTTTGTTCAGGAGGGGGGCCATGACCCAACTGGAGTTGGCCCGCAAAGGCCAGACTTCTCCGGCCATGGTGGCGGTGGCCGAGGCCGAGGGTCTGGGGGTAGAAGAAGTGCGGGAGCGTGTGGCTGAGGGGACCGTAGTCATCCCGGCCAATCCTTTGCACAGGGGGCTGACGCCTTCTGGCATCGGTAAGGGCCTGCGCACCAAGGTCAATGCCAACTTGGGAACTTCTACCGACTATCCGTATCCCGACCAGGAGCTGGAGAAACTGGCCGTGTCCCTGGAATCCGGTGCCGATA
>Ga0209514_10006402_pt1 | contig 14476 bp, 19 predicted proteins | sample Subgrocontami58m_FD_187452 | JGI IMG/M metagenome (GOLD analysis project Ga0209514, IMG submission 187452) | Subsurface groundwater microbial communities from S. Glens Falls, New York, USA - GMW37 contaminated, 5.8 m (SPAdes) (version 3) | ecosystem: Environmental > Aquatic > Deep subsurface >...
TGTCCGCGACGTTCGGGCGGAAGAGCGCAGTGACCGGGCTGCGGCTCGCGCCGCTAGGCCGCCCGCATCAGATGCGCCGTCCGACGACAAAACACGCACTTGTGAAAAAGAGGTGGTGGATTGTGGAAGAGCAGTGTTGTGGACAGGGGCTTGACCGTATGGTATAGTCACCATGATCCTCGCTCGACGGCTCAAGCGAGAGTGGCGGAATGGCAGACGCGCTGGACTTAGGATCCAGTCCGCCTTTGGCGGATGGGGGTTCAAGTCCCCCCTCTCGCACCATGAATCTGACGTAGGATTCCAAGGTGCCCATGAAAATAGACATCGAAGAGATCAGCAGCACCAAACGTGCGCTTCGAATCGAATTGCCCCCCCAAAGCCTCCTGGAGAAACTGGAGGTGGCGTATCTGCATCTCGGTAAAAAGGCTCGCCTGCCAGGATTCCGCCCCGGAAAGATTCCTCGAGATGTCTTGCGTTCGCGCTTCAAGGAGCAGGCGAGGCAGGAGGCCTTCCAGGAACTCGTCCCGGAAAGCTATAGCCAGGCGCTCAAGGAGGCCAATCTGGATCCGGTGAGCGAGCCCAGGCTGGATGAGGTAGTCTGCGAGGAGGGGAAGCCTTTCAGCTACCGGGCTACCTTCGACGTAAAGCCTGTACTGCAGCTCTCGGATTACACGGGGGTTGAGGTCCACAAGGAGAAGGTCGAGGCGACAGACCCGGAGGTGGATCGTGCCCTGGAGTACCTTCGGGAGCGAGCGGCAGAGTACGTACCGATGGATGGCTGGCCCGCCCTGCAGGAAGACCTCCTGGTGGTCGACTACGAAGGCTTTGCCGGCGGTAAACCGCTCAAGGGCGTGAGTGGCCAAAATGCCTCGATCCTTCTCGGCGCCCACCAGTTCATCCCCGAGTTTGAGACCCAACTCCATGGTCTGAAGAAAGGAGAGGTCAAGGAGTTCCCTCTGGAATTCCCGACCGATTACGGACGACGGGAGTTGGCGGGAAAGCGGGTGCTCTTCAGAGTTACCATCAAAGAGGTCAAGAAGAAACAGATGCCGCCGCTGGATAATGATTTCGCCAGGTCAGCGGGTGCGTGCGAGAATATCCACGAGTTCAGGGAGAAGGTGAAGCAGGATCTGCGGACGCACAAGGAGCGGGAGCAGGTGGGGCGCCTGAAGAGCCAGATCCTTGAAAAGTTGCGTGCCGCCAACCCCTTCGATCCTCCGGAGTCACTGGTTGATGCAGAGGTCGAGGCGATCCTCGCTGATCTAAGGCGTGACGGCGGCGGGCACAGGGCGACCCCTCTTCAGAGCGAAGCAGAGGCGACGCGGATCAAGGCGAGAGAACTTGCCTTAAGACGGGTGCAAAACTCTCTTTTGCTGGAGGCGGTGGCGAAGCAGGAAGGGCTTGTCGTGTCGGAGGAGGAATTGCACAACGAGGTCGAATCGACCGCCGTCGCCTTGAACCAGAAACCGGAAGCCTTCCGCGAGTTGCTACAGCGGGAGGGGCGAATTGAGACCATTCGAATGCAAGTGCTGGAGCGGAAGGCGATTGATCTTCTGTACGAGCGAGCCAATGTGGTGGAAGGGGTCAATCTTGTGATCCCCGCCTGAGCGTCACGCAAAGGGAGTAGCACGCAATGCAACTGATTCCAATGGTAGTGGAACAGACCAGCCGGGGTGAGCGAGCCTACGACATCTTCTCCCGCCTCTTGAAGGACCGGATACTGTTCATCGGTACCCCGATCGATGACGCTGACTCAAATCTGGTGATCGCCCAGCTCCTCTTTCTGGAAGCCGAAGACCCTGACAAAGACATCCATATCTACATCAACTCACCTGGCGGGTCGGTGACTGCCTCACTCGCTATCTATGACACCATGCAGTATATCAAGCCGGCCATCGTGACAATCTGCATGGGGCAAGCGGCCAGTGGCGCCGCGCTCCTGTTGACAGCCGGCGCCAAAGGGAAGCGCTATGCCCTCCCCCACGCACGGATTATGATCCACCAGCCCCACGGGGGAGCCCAGGGACAGGCGTCAGACATCCAGATCCAGGCGAAAGAGATCCTTCGGATGCGACAGGAACTGGATCGGATCATCGCCAACCACACAGGCCAGCCGCTGGAGCGGATTGAGAAAGACAGCGATCGCGACTTTTTCATGTCACCTGAGGAGGCCAAGGAATACGGCCTGATTGACGAGGTGATCCACTCGCGTGTGGCCCTGCCCTTCTCGACCACAGCCCCAGCGTCATAATGGTTGTGTATTTCAGGTATATGGCCAAAGCAAAGACCAGCGCGTGGCGAAGATTTCACTTGGGACGTCGAACTCGACACCTGGAACGCTAGAGGGAGGGGTAGATGGCCAAAGCGGTGAAAGGCGGGGGGAAGCTCACCTGCTCCTTTTGCGGAAAAAGTCAGGACGACGTTCGAAAGCTGATCGCCGGTCCCACAGTCTACATCTGCGACGAGTGCATTGAGCTCTGCAACGACATCATCGCTGAGGAATGGGAAGAGGAAAAGGGCAAGGGTTTCGGAGAGCTGCCCAAGCCTGTCGAGATTAAGTCGGTCCTGGACCAGTATGTCATCGGCCAGGACCGGGCCAAGAAGAGCTTGGCCGTCGCCGTCCACAACCACTACAAGCGTATCAATACCCGAATGGCCTTTGACGACGTCGAACTGACCAAGTCAAATATTCTCCTCATCGGTCCAACCGGATGCGGCAAGACCCTGCTGGCGCAAACCCTGGCTAAGATCCTGGACGTGCCGTTCACGATCGCCGATGCCACCACCCTCACTGAGGCGGGATATGTCGGGGAGGACGTGGAGAATATCATTCTTCGACTGCTGCAGGTCGCAGATTACGATGTGGAGCGGGCAGAGCGAGGGATCATTTACATCGACGAAATCGACAAGATCGCGCGCAAGTCTGAAAACCCATCCATCACGCGGGACGTCTCCGGAGAGGGCGTCCAACAGGCCCTCCTGAAGATCCTCGAGGGAACCGTAGCCAATGTCCCGCCGCAAGGCGGGCGCAAGCATCCCCAACAGGAGTATCTGCAGGTTGACACAACGAACATCCTGTTTATCTGCGGCGGAGCATTCGTTGGGCTAGAGAAGGTCATTGAACAGCGGATTGGCCAGAAGTCGATGGGATTCGGCGCCGAGATCCAGGGAAGACGGGGAAAGCGGACCAGTGAGTCACTGGCCAATTCCCAACCGGAAGACCTGCTTCGGTATGGCCTCATCCCTGAGTTGGTGGGGCGACTGCCGGTGGTGGCGGTCGTACACGAGCTTGACGAGAAGGCGCTGGTGCGGATCCTTGTAGAACCAAAGAATGCCCTTTTACGGCAGTATCAAAGGTTCTTCGATTTCGAGCACGTGAAATTGACCCTTACCGACGAGGCAATCAGCGCTGTGGCTCAGGAGGCGGTAAAACGGCAGACCGGTGCCCGTGGGCTCCGGGCGATCCTCGAAGAGATCATGCTGGATATCATGTATGAGGTCCCCTCACAGTCGGGGATTGCGGAGTGCATCGTCAACCGTGAGTCCGTGGTTGAACGGAAACCGCCCATCGTCCTCTATAAGAAAAAAGCCGAATCAGCCTGATCGCCAAACCCATTACGGATTGACGGCTCCTCCTCCTCTCCTTGTTTTGCCATCCGGCAATCCGAAGTCTGTAATTCTATCGCTCCTCGATAGTCTTTTGTTCGCTGCATGACGAGAGGAGCGAGTGTTTCTCAAGCAGCTCAGAGGTGCTCGATATGAGATCCTATTTGCGGCGTCAACTCTTCATGGCGGGTTGCCTGATTGTCCTCCTCTCCGTCTCGGGGTGCGCGACTCTCGACCTCTTTTCACCGAAGCAGGCCGAGACACCAGCCGGCTCGGACCGGGAGTTGATGAGCCAGGCTGAGGCGGCCATCGCCCTGAAGGAGTATGCTGATGGACGCAAACACCTACAGCGCCTGATCAACCAATTTCCAGAAAGCGAATTGGTTCCGACAGCTCGCCTGAGCGTTGGTCGTGCCTACTTCGATGAGAAGAGATACGATGAAGCGCGCGCCGAGTACCAACGGTTCATTGAACTGTTCCCACAACATGAGCAACTTGATGAAGCCCAGTATTACACGGCACTTTCTTACTTCCGCCAGGTAGAGAAGGTGGACCGTGATCAAACAATGACCCGAAAGGCGGTGAGGGAGCTTCGGACCCTGATCAGCGAATTCCGTAGCTCCCCGTTCGTACCAGACGCGCAGGCCATGTTGGCAGAGAGCCAACGTCAACTGGCCCATAGGGAGCTATTCGTCGGCAAGTTTTACTTTCACCGTGAGGCATATGGCGCCGCCATCTCGCGGTTCGAGTCGGTCCTGAAGGAGTACCAGGGATCCGAGTACGACGACCAGGCCCTGTACTATCTTGGAGAGTCGCTCTGGGAACTCGAGCAGAAGGAACCGGCCAAGGCTGCCTTTCAGCGCCTCATCGCAGAGTTTCCGGATTCCGACATGGCTCCGCAGGCCGCGAAACGGATCGGCGTCGCCTTCGTCCAGAATCCGCGTAGCCGTAAGCCCCCCGCTAGCTTCCTAAGCACTGTCGGCGCCACGATATCCGATACCATGTCAGAGCTGAAGAGCGCTATCCTGGACAGTTCGATCTGGGCACCAGCGTTACCATAGCAATGGCGATGCGTTCGTGGGGAGGGCTTTATGCCCTCCCGTTTATCGGGCGGGGATAAACCCCGCCCCTACCTTACTTCAGCGAATGCGCGTGACTAGCCACTCAAATCGTCTGCCATCTCTTGGGCACGAGACCCGTGCGCTGCTTCGCCAATATCATCTCCTGCCGAAACGAGGCCTCGGGCAAAGCTTCCTCATCGCCCCCACGGTTCGCGATCTGATCCTTCGCGCGGCAGAGGTGGAACGGCAGGACCTCGTGGTAGAGATCGGTCCCGGCACGGGTGTTCTGACTGAGGGTCTTGCTGAGCGGGCGGGCTGGCTGATGGCTATTGAGCGGGATCCGGGGCTTCATCGGCTGCTGGTAGATCGCCTCAAAGATTATCCCAGGGTTTCATTGATCTGCGATGACGCCCTCAGCTTCGATTTCGTGAGCGTTCTCGATGAAATGTTCCCTGGACATCAACAGGCCAAGCTGGTTTCAAACCTTCCCTATTCGGTAGCCACTCCTCTGATCCTTCAGTTGATCCCGTTGCGGCAGCACTTTTCCTTCCTCCTGGTGATGGTGCAACGAGAGGTGGCGCAGCGGCTTCTGGCGGCCCCCAACGAAGAGGGGTATAGTGCCTTGACGCTCCGTTGTCATTACGAGGCAGACGTCTCAGTGGTGGCGCAGGTCTCAAGAACCGCCTTCTATCCGAAGCCCGCCGTTGATTCTACCATCGTTCGCCTCGACCTGCTCCCCGGACCCAGGGTGTCAGTGCAATCCCCTGATCTGCTGTTTCGCATCGTGCGGGCCGCCTTCGGACAGCGCAGGAAGATGCTCCGCAATGCGTTACTCCATGCCGACATCATGGCGGAGCCCACAGCCCTAGAGCGGACCCTGGTGGATGCGGACATCGATCCGAAGCGCCGCGGCGAGACCCTGAGCCTCGATGAATTCGCCAGGCTTGCCGATCGTCTGTATGCGATGGGCATGTTCCTGCCCACCCCCCCTCACTCCCCCCTCTCCCCCACTGTGGAAGAGGATCAAGGTGAGGGGACTGACGATAACAGATGAGAATTTCGGCTATCGGGGAGTTTGCCCTGATCGAACGGATCAGGAGAATGCTGCCCAAGCCGCACGATGCCCTTCTTGGAATCGGTGACGACTGCGCCGCGTTGCGGCCCACGGTAGGCAGAGATCTTCTACTCACGACTGATCTGCTCGTTGATGGGGTCGATTTCACGCGACAGACCATTACGCCTTTTCGCCTCGGACGCAAGGCGATGGGAGTCAATCTGAGCGACATTGCCGCCATGGGGGGTCTGCCGCGCGCCGCGCTTGTCACGCTGGCAATCCCTCCCGATGAAGAGATCGAGTTTGTCGATGAACTCTATCGTGGCCTCCGGGAGGAAGGCGCGCAATTCGCGGTCGAGGTCATCGGTGGCGATCTTTCCGCCTCTTCCATCCTTATGATTGGCGTAACCCTGGTAGGAGAAGTTGAGGCGGGGAAAGCTGTCACACGTTCCGGGGCGAAACCGGGGGAACGGATTTGGATTACGGGGCGGTTGGGTGCGGCGGCGGCAGGTCTCATAGCGCTTAAAGCCGGCTTCCGTCTCCTGGACGATCATGTCGAGACCCCATATGAAGTCTCCGGCTCTCTCCAGGAGGCTATCAGACAGGCCATCGAACGACATCTCTGCCCTATCCCAAGGATCCGGGAGGGATGGGCCCTTGCGCAGGCTGGAGTCGCGTCGGCAATGATCGACCTGAGTGATGGACTGGCTTCGGACCTGACACATCTCTGCCGCGAAAGCGGGGTCTCGGCGACAATCAGAGAGGACCGGATCCCGGTCGACCAGGCGGCATCAGCCGTAGCGCAGCACTTCGGTCAAGATCCGCTTGCCCTGGCGCTGCAGGGTGGAGAAGACTTCGAGTTGCTCTTTACTTCTTCGTGGGATCCTGCCGATATTGCCGCCATGTTCCCTGATGCGGTAACTGTGACAGCGATTGGGAAGGTCGGGGCAGCAGGTCACGGATGCCAGATCGAACGGCAAGATAGCAGAACGGTGGCGCTTACCGGTGGTTACGATCATTTTAGGTGCTTAGGCTGAAGGCGGAAGGTCAATAGACTGAAGGCGGAAGGTTTTCAAAACTCTTCAATCCTTTCAGTCTTCAGCCCTCAGTCTAAACCCCTGACCGCTGCAAGCTGATCGCTTAAGGAGGGATGACGATGCGAGCACTGAGAGAGGTATTTCACGGCCTGCTGTCGCTGAGGTCGTTTATCGGCGCCGCCCTCAGGGGGGTCGTCACTATTATGGCCTTTACCGAAGGCGGCCGAATGCGGCAATTTTGTCTTTCAAGGCGGATCGTTGCCATCTCCTGCATTGTGCTGATGGGCCTGACCGTTGGTTCAACCGTGACGCTGTTCAACCTGGTTCGGGGCCAGTACTACCTGACTCGCATGAAATATTTAGAGCGAGAAAATCTCGCGATGACCTCGCTCCTGCAAGGGCAGGCCGAGCAACTGAGCAAACTCAAACTCGAAATGGACAAGTTAAAGGAGTTCGAAGAGAGCTTGCGGCAGGTTGCCGGTCTCGGCGTCGCGTCCGATCTCCAGGCAAGCGACCCCGAACCCGCTAGCGGGCGCAGACCCTCAAAGAACCGTCGGCCGTGACCACACCCTACTGCGCCTTGGCAAACGGGGCCGCCAGGACCGCATCCAGCCCTAACGCTTCCTCGATCCGAAGCAGTTGATTATACTTGCAGGTCCGTTCGGCCCTGCTGAGCGAACCGGTCTTGATCTGACCGGCGCCCGTAGCCACCGCCAAGTCGGCTATTGTCGTGTCCTCGGTCTCACCCGACCGATGTGAGATCACGGTCCGGTACCCAACTGACCGCGCCAGCTCCATTGCCTGGAGTGTTTCAGTCAGCGTTCCGACCTGGTTGAGCTTGATGAGAATGGCGTTGGCAACGCCCGCATCGATCCCGCGGGCCAGCCGGCCGCTACTCGTGACGAAGAGGTCATCGCCAACCAGTTGCGTCTTCTTCCCGAGCTCGGCGGTAAGCTCTTTCCATCCCTGCCAGTCATCCTCGGCCAAGCCATCCTCAATCGAGACGATCGGATACTGGCGGGTCCAGTCGCCGTAAAAGCGAATCATCCCTTCAGCGTCCCGGGCCGAGCCGTCAGATTTCTTGAAGACGTACTTGCCCCCTTCGAAGAACTCACTCGCCGCCGGGTCGAGCGCCAGCGCGATGTCGCTGCCGGGCCGATAGCCGGCCTTTGCGATCGCCTCCAGGATCAGCTCGATCGCTTCAACATTTGAGCGTAATCGCGGCGCATAACCGCCTTCATCACCCACCGTAGTGCTGTAACCTTGCCCAGCCAGAACACCACCCAGCGCGCGGAAGGTCTCCGCCCCGAACCGGACAGCCTCCGCAAAGGTAGGCGCCCCGACAGGAACGATCATGAACTCCTGGAAGTCCACGTTGGTGTCGGCATGCGCCCCACCATTGAGGATGTTCATAAGGGGAACCGGAAGGGTCGTCGCTGTCTGACCGCCCAGATACCGGTACAGCGGAAGACCTCGCGCCGCTGCGGCGGCCTTCGCGACGGCAAGAGAGACGCCCAACACCGCATTAGCGCCCAGCCTGGCCTTGTTCTCGGTCCCATCAAGCGCGATGAGCGTCCGGTCGATCGCTGCCTGCTCATCAGCCTGTTTGCCCAGGAGGACTGGGGCGATGAGGTCGTGGATATTGCGGATCGCCTTTTGTACCCCTTTCCCCGCGTAGCGGGCCGGATCGCCATCCCTCAGTTCCAGCGCCTCGTGCCGGCCGGTTGAAGCGCCTGACGGGACGGCTGCCCGCCCGATGGAGCCGTCCTCCAACACAGCGTCCACCTCTACAGTCGGGTAGCCACGGGAATCCAAAATCTCCCTGGCGCGAAGCTTTACGATCTGCGTCATGGATATAACCCCCTGAGTCGCTTGCCGTCAGCCACCCTTTTGACGGCCAGCATCAGCGCGGCGGTCCGAAGGTCAACCTGCTCTTTGCGAGACATCGCCATGACCCGCTGGAACGCGGCGATCATCACCTCGGACAGCCGTTCGTTAATCTGATGCTCGTGCCAGAAATACTGCTGCAAATCCTGCACCCATTCGAAGTAAGAAACCGCTACGCCGCCGGCGTTGGCGAGGATGTCGGGGATAACGGCCGTCCCTTTCGCCGTCAGTATCTGATCGGCCTCTGGCGTCGTCGGTCCGTTCGCCCCTTCGGCCACGATCCTGGTCCGTATCCGCTCGGCGTTCTTCTGAGTAATTTGCCCTTCAGTCGCGGCAGGAATCAGGATATCGCAGTCGAGCTCAAGGATCTCCTCATTGGAAATCCGATCGCCATCACGGTGCTGGGTGACGGAGCCTCCCTCAGCGTCCTCAGCCAACACCTGAGCAATATTGAGCCCGTTTGCGTTATAGATCCCGCCCTTGCTATCGCTCACCGCAATCACGCGACAGTCTTCTTCGTAGAACAGCTTGGCAGCTACAGCGCCGACGTTGCCAAATCCCTGGACCACCACCCTCGCCCCCTTCATTGGCACGTCATGTTCCCGGACCGCCGCCTTCACAACATAGTAGACACCACGGCCAGTGGCCTCGGCGCGGCCCAGCGACCCCCCCAGCAACAGCGGCTTACCCGTGACCACTCCGGGCGTCGTGATGCCCCGGTGCATACTGTAGGTATCCATCATCCAGGCCATGGTCTGCTCGTTGGTATACAGATCAGGGGCCGGGATATCCTGGTCCGGGCCGATGACGAGAAGGATCTCAGAGGTATAGCGGCGCGTCATCCGTTCAAGTTCACCCTGCGACATCCGAGTGGCATCGCAGCAGATGCCCCCTTTCGCGCCTCCGTACGGAAGGCCGATCAGCGCACACTTCCAGCTCATCAGCATCGCCAGGGCCGTCACCTCATCGAGGTCCACGCCTGGATGATAGCGGATCCCGCCCTTTGTCGGGCCCAAGGTCAGGTCATGCTGCACCCGGAAGCCGGTAAAGACCTCGAGCCGCCCATCGTCCATCAGGGTCGGGACCGACACGATGAGAGAACGCTGAGGCTGTCGCAGCCGCTTGTGAATGCCAGGGTCGAGCGAGAGTCGCCCTGCCACCGCATCCAGTTGTGCGAGCGCGACCTCCAGCATACTATAACGAGCTTCTTGCGTCTTTCCCGGCATCCTGATGTCCCCTGCTCTCGCTTGGTTACTAGCGCCTACGGCTACACGCCGAGCGCAACGACGCTACGCACTGCCCTCGCTCCACCAACAACAGCGCATCAAAATCTCCCGCATGCTATCACGTTCAAGGCTTCCATGACTAGATGAAACACGCGCGGTCACTATCTAAGGCTCCACTTGGCACCAAAAGGCATGCGATCATCATATGGTTTCGCGAAAGGGGGAAGGTTCGCCTTAGCGCTCCAGCGGTTGAGCGCCCCGGGTAGGAATCTTGCGAGGGGCGAGTTGCCGCGTAAGGCAAAGAAGCATGAGACTTGACAATGTGTGGGAAAGTGGGTAAACTTCTTTTACCCACAAGATAGGGATGAGAAATGAGGGTATGCCTTGATCGAGCGGTGGGATGCGAGGCTAAAGGAGATTACGCAATGATGTCATCCAATGAAGCGTTGTTAGACGAGCATTTCACACCCGTTGGAAAGGGCACCGTGGACAGCAAGAAGCGCATCGCCCTCACAAAGGCTATAGAAGCCCTGCATGCCGTAATTGGCGAGGACGTGGAAAGGCTACGCTTTAAGATCGCGTGCAACAAGGCGGGTCAGATCCTGCTCTCTCCAGAAGTTACCATTCCACTCCATGAAGCCTGGCTCTACAAAAACAAGGCCGCACTTGAGAGCGTGCGCCGAGGCCTGGAAGAAGCCGGACGCGGCAAGGCACGAAAGATCGGCTCTTTTGCTAAGCACGCCAACGACAAGATCGATTAGCGGTTGAATTTGCCTCGATTCACGCTGACATTCACGCCTACGGCAGGCAAGCAGCTAGAGGCACTTGAGCGAGACAAGGGTCTTGAGAAACGCCTAAAGGCGGTACGAAAGACCCTCGGCCTCATGGAAACCAACCTGCACCATCCGAGCCTCAATGCCCACGAATACAAAAGCCTGAAGGGTTTGCAGGGCGAAAAGGTGTTTGCAACCTACGCAGAGAGTAAGACACCGGCGGCCTACCGGATCTTCTGGCACTACGGGACCGAGCGGGGTGAGATCATCGTTGTTGCCATTACGCCTCACCCGTGAAAGCCCTGTCATCCCTTATCAGTTCCTGTCGACAGGTCGGCAGGCTACCCGGGGCGGGCGTGCTGACATCGCACCGCTGCGGACAAGCAACCCGAATCACTCGAAAATAGGCGCCAACCTCGCCAGCACTTCATCCATGATCGCATCCGGGACACTTTCCAGCTTCTTGCCGTTGCGCACACTGAGATCAAGCGCACGGGGCTGGTCACACCGGATGATACCTGTCGTTTTGGTCCCGGTACCCGTCAGAGGCACGGCAAACCCGGCCGTTCGCGCAAACTTCCCACCGCTTGTGATCGGGACAACCATGGGCACTGTAGTCACTCGGTTGAATGCCTCCGGCGACACGATGAGCACCGGGCGGCGGCCCTTTTGTTCGTGTCCCGCGGCAGGATCAAGCGCGACAAGCCAGATTTCGCCCCGCCTCATCAGATCAGCTCACCGCCCGCTGGCTTATCGCCCAGCCATTTACGCTCTTCCTTTGTCAGGCCGGCATTGGGATCGCATTGGGCGAGGAGTTCGTTCAAGGTATAGCGAGGGTGCTTCTGCGGCTCCACGACGAGCCGCCCGCTCTCGATCGCGATGCCGACCTGAGCGCCCGGTCGCAGGTGCAAGATATCGAGTAGAGCAGGCGGAACAGCCAGCATGATCGAGCCGCCGACCTTACGCAGATTGGTTGTGTGCATGGCAACCTCCAAATAGTTGTGTAGTTATACATTAATATAACGTCTCTTCGCACGATTCGCAAGTCTCTTTTGTGAGATTCGCGAGAAACGGAACAGACATTTGAGGTCAGACCCCATTTTCCGATAACATCGCATAAAGCGCATCGAGAGCGACGCGCTGACGCGCGTCTCATGCGGGGCATTATGCCGCATATCGTGACGTTCCACCGTCTTTATGGTGCGGTCAATCCCCATACTGGCTCTTGACAATACTAACGCATATCGTTAGTATTTGCGTATGCCGATCCGGTCGTTCAAGTGCGCCGATACGCAAGGTCTGTTTGGCGGCAGACGTGTCAAGCGGTTCGTGAACATCGAATCCGTCGCTATGCGCAAGCTGGCAATGCTGAACCGGGTCGGAAGACTCGATGACCTGCGCGTGCCGCCTGGCAACCGGCTGGAAGCCTTGAAAGGCGACCGCGCCGGGCAGCATGGCATCCGCGTCAACGATCAGTTCCGTGTGTGTTTCGTGTGGACGACGGAAGGCCCGAAGGACGTTGAGATCGTGGACTATCACTGACGGAGAGACATCATGCGTAAAGTTCCCTATCCGCACCCCGGTGCAATTCTGCTGGAAGAATTTCTGAAACCCATGGGCATCACGCAATACCGGTTGGCCAAGGAGATCGGCGTCCCGCAACGGCGCATCGGTGAGATCGTGGCCGGCGCGCGCGCCATCACCGCCGATACGGGCTTGCGTCTATCGCGGTTCTTCGGCATGTCCGAGAATTTCTGGATCGGCTTACAGATGGACTACGACGCAGCCAAGGTCAAGGATTCCCTCGCCAAGACGCTGGCGAAGATCAAGCCATGGACTCTGGGCGAGGTTCATTCAGGCACCCCGGCGTAACCAATGTGGTATTGTAATCATGCGAGGTGATTGTTATGACAACAACTGAGACCATTGTCCAACGCCTGAAATCGCTGCCTGCATCTGCTCAGCGGGAAGTGCTGGATTTTGTAGAGTTTCTCCAATCTCGCAGACAGGAACATACAGCACGGAAGGACGAAGTCGCGTGGTCGGCGTTTTCCCTGGACTCGGCCATGAGGGGGATGGAAGAGGAAGAAACGCCGTACACTCTCGCTGATATCAAGGAAGCCCGTCGGCCCTAAACAGATTAGGCCGGTCTGTCTGATTGTAGTTGGGCCTCTCATGCCGTGGGCCCTCGCCCTTGTGTTGAGGATTGCGTATCGGTAGCCGTTCGGATACACTGTAACGTGTGAACACCTTTGAGCGCTCTGTGGAATTCGATGCTTGGCTCGCCGGATTGAAAGACAAAGTCGGCCGCGCCCGGATCGCCCATCGTATCCGGTCTGCTGAGCACGGTAATTTCGGCGACTGTGAGCCGGTGGGCGAAGGGATTTCCGAAATGCGCGTCCACGTTGGGCCAGGTTATCGAGCGTATTTCACTCGGCGTGCAGAGGCGGTCTATGTGCTTCTCGTGGGCGGCGACAAGTCCTCACGGAAGCGCGACATCAAACGCGCCATTGAGATGACGCGGGCTTTGGATAAGGAGTAAACCATGGCGAAATTTGCCCCCTTCGATGCTGCCGACTACCTCGATGATGAGGAAACCATCGCGGAATACATTACCGCCGCGTTGGAAGACCCTAATCCCGATGTATTTCTCACTGCTGTACGTGACGTGGCCCGCGCCCGTGGCATGGCACAACTTGCCAAAGATGCCGGTCTTGGGCGCGAGAGTTTGTACAAGGCGCTTACCCCAGGTGCCAAGCCGCGCTACGATACGATGCTCAAGCTGCTTCATGCTCTCGGTGTGAAGCTTTCCGCTTCTCCCGTCCATTCGTAAGCGACTTGCGGTTTTTCATCATGAGGCCCAACCCGGCAGTCAACCGGACGTTGCGCGATAGAGCTGCGCAGCACCGGTTACTTCTACGTTAGGCCGCCGTGGCGCGACGAGAGGGCGCGAAGGTCCTCGCTATCTCGCGACTCGAGGCTCCCAGCGCCAGAAGGGTTCTAATGAGCAGGTCCAAAGACACAGAGGGATCACCGGCTTCCATCTTGGCGACCCTGGATTGGCTGGACTTCACAAGCCTTGCCAGATCGCCTTGGGTGAGCCGGCGCCGAACTCGCCACTCGCGCAGCGTTGATGCGAGATTGATCTTGAGTTCGACATACGCAGCTTCCTCGGGTGAGAGGTCGAGAAACTCGGCGGTGCCTCCAACCTTCCAGCCCTTGGCTTCAAGGCGCTTCCTCTTCGATTCACGCATTGTCGTAGCTCCTGATACGCTGCCTGCACGTCTCGGTCACTGACGCGAGAGTCCGGGGCGTTCGCTTGCTGAACACCTCCAAGATCACGATGGCATCCGCGTCAATTCGATAGATGATCCGCCACGTGACTCGCACGTCCCTGATGCGCAGTTCATGGCATCGCGGTCCGACCGTCGGCATCGGTCTCGAATGGGGCATACCCAGCGGGTCGCCCCTCTGCAATCTTCGGAGAAGACACCCCGCCTCAAGCCTGGCCGTGGGCGAGAATGGCGGAGACCTGACTTCCCCATGGAGCCAGATAAGCGGCTTGTCCGTCGCATTCATGCTGCTATACTATATGTCATTATAGACATATCGTCAAGTAGTTCCTTCTATGCCTATCCGGTTGACACCCAAGACCACTACCCATAGGGGGCTTCTACTGTCTCGGGTGCGTCCACTCTCCGCTGTACAGCGCCTCGTAGGTCGGCGCCTCCACCCGCGTGGCGATCCCGAGCACCGAGTTGAATGCCGTCATGGGGTAGAACCTCCGGTTGAAGCGAAACACGAACTCATTCAGGTAGGCTTGAAGATGCTG
>Ga0209514_10006403_pt1 | contig 14470 bp, 10 predicted proteins | sample Subgrocontami58m_FD_187452 | JGI IMG/M metagenome (GOLD analysis project Ga0209514, IMG submission 187452) | Subsurface groundwater microbial communities from S. Glens Falls, New York, USA - GMW37 contaminated, 5.8 m (SPAdes) (version 3) | ecosystem: Environmental > Aquatic > Deep subsurface >...
ACCAGTATGAAATAAGCATCGTGCGCAAGGATGGCGGAATTCGCCACCTTGAGGTATTCCGCAGGGAAGTACTTTGGGACGGCAAGCCGCAGTTCCAGGTGCTCTACAATGACATCACCAAGCGTAAGCAAGCAGAGGAAGACCTGAAACTGGCTGAGGAAAATTTCCGCAGTTCGGTAGAAGATTCACCGTTAGGGGTTCGCATATTGACTGAGAATCTCGAGCTCATCTATGCCAACAAGGCTACTCTTGACACGTGGGGCTATGGTAGCCTGGAAGAACTTATTGCTGTGCCGGAAATGCAGCGTTACTCTAAGGAAAGTTACCAGCTCATCCTGGAGAGACGAGAGGCAAGGACACATGGTAAGCCAAGCCCCGGATTTTACGAATTAAGCATCCGGCGCAAGGATGGTGAGATGCGTCATCTTGCTGTCTGGAGTCGGGAAGCTTTGTGGGATAGGAAGAAGTGCTACCAATTGCTATCCGAGGATATCACCGAGCGGAAAAGGACAGACGCGGAGCTTACAGAATACCGAAAGCACCTTGAGAAGCTGGTTGAGGAACGCACTGCCGAATTAACCAAGACTAATACCCAACTTGAAGCCAGCAACAGGGAATTGGAGGCCTTCGCTTACTCTGTCTCCCATGACTTGAGAGCGCCACTACGTAGTATTGATGGCTTCAGCAAAGCCCTTCTCGAAGATTACGCTGACAAGCTGGATACACCGGGTAATGATTACCTTAACAGGGTACGTTCCGCCACCAAACGTATGGCTCAGCTCATTGACGATATGCTCAATCTATCGCGCGTCACGCGCGGCGAAATGAGGCACGAGGCGGTTGACCTCAGTGCCCTGACACAATCAATCGCCACCAGCCTTTGTCACGGACAGGCCGAACGCCAGATAGAATTCATCATTGCCCCGGGACTGGTGGCTAATGGCGACAGGCATATGCTGCGTCAGGTTCTAGAGAACCTGATTGGTAACGCCTGGAAGTTTACCAGCAAACAGCCCAACGCCAGAATTGAGCTTGGTGCTATAATGGAAGCAGGGCAGCCTACCTACTTCCTCCGTGATAATGGGGTTGGCTTTGATATGACTTATGTTAATAAGCTTTTTACCCCTTTTCAGCGCTTGCACGCGATGGAGGACTTTCCCGGCACCGGCATCGGTCTGGCCATCGTGCAACGCATCATTCATCGTCACGGTGGTCGAGTATGGGCCGAGGGCGAGGTAGGTAAAGGAGCCAGTTTCTACTTTACAATTGAATCTTAAAGGAGGCAAAACATGGAAGTAAAGGAAAAGGTCATCTTGCTGGTCGAAGACAACCCGGACGATGTGGAACTGACCCGGCGGGCATTGAAGAAGAGCCGTGTGGCCAACGAATTAGTAGTCGCCCGTGACGGAGTCGAGGCGCTGGACTACCTCTTTGCCACCGGTAGCTTTGCCGGGCGTGTCACAAATGATATGCCATCCCTGGTATTGCTGGATTTGAAACTGCCTAAGGTGGATGGGCTGGAGGTGCTAAAGCGCCTTCGGGCTGATAAGCGTACTAACCTACTGCCGATAGTTATCCTTACCTCATCCAAGGAGCAGCGTGATCTGGTTGAAGGCTACCGGCTCGGCGCTAACAGTTATATTCGTAAGCCGGTTGATTTTACTCAATTCGTCGAAGCCATTCAGGAACTGCAACTATACTGGCTTGTCTTGAACCAGCCTCCGCCGGAAGGGTAGGCTGGTTTTTTGTTAATCTTTCACTCTCATATACAGAAAAGGCAAAGGGTAGAGGCTGGATTACGAAACTAAAAGGTGGAGAGATGAAAAGTCCAATACCAATTCGCGTGCTGATTGTTGAGGATTCCGAGGACGATACTAGATTGATAGTGCGCGAAATGGAGCGTGGCCACTATGAGCCGGAGTTTGAGCAGGTGGACAACGCCGAAGCGATGAGCTCCGCCCTCAGACGAGAGAAGTGGGACATTGTCCTATCTGACTACTCCATGCCGAACTTCAGTGGTCCTGAAGCTCTGATTCTCTTACAACAAAGTGGACTTGACATCCCATTTATCCTGATATCAGGCAAGATTGGGGAGGAAGAAGCGGTGGCCGTCATAAAGGACGGCGCCGGCGACTTCATCAGCAAAGACCGCCTCCAACGCCTACCTGTTGCCGTTGAGCGTGAGCTACGGGAGATGGAGGTGCGGCGACAGCGGCAGCAGATGCAGGATGCACTAAAAGAGTCGGAGGAGAAATATCGTAACCTGGTAGAGCGAGCTAACGATGGTATCTGCATTATCCAGGACGGTCTGGTCAGATATGCCAATCCGAGACTGGCAGAGATGTGGGGTGGTACTGTTAAAGAACTTACCAATACCCCCTTTGTCAATCATATCCATCCTGATGAACTGCCCAAGGTAGTTGACCGCTATAACCGGCGCATGGCAGGCGAGCAGCTACCAACAGTATATGAGACGGTTCTCAAGAGAAAGGACAGCAGCAAGTTATACACAGAACTAAATATTGGCGTCATCAACTATCTGGGAAAGCCTGCTGAGCTTGTCATCATCCGCGATGTCACCGAGCGTAAGCAAACAGAAGAGGCACTACTCACGTCTGAGGAGAACTTCCATCGCTCCATGGAGGATTCCCCTTTGGGCATCCGTATCGCCAATGAGGAAAACGAGCTGCTCTATGCTAATAAGGCGGTTATGTATACCTGGGGCTACAACAGCCTCGAGGAAATGAAAGCCGTACCTTTGTCCAAGCGCTTTACTCCGGAAAGCTATGCTAACCTCCTCGAAAGAGTAGCACAGAGAAGGCGAGGCGAACCTATTCCTTCGTCCTACGAGAACAATATTGTCCGTAAGGACGGAGAAGTGAGACATCTCAAGATCTGGGTCAAGGAAGTAATCTGGAATGGGCAAATGCGACAGTTGCGATTATCCGAGGACATCACTGAGCAAAAGCTAGCAGAAGATAAGGTCATTAGCCTCTCCCGTTTTCCCAGTGAGAACCCAAACCCTGTACTACGTATAATGCAAGACGGGCTTGTGGTATATGCCAACCAGGCCAGTACGCCGTTACTGTATCACTGGCATACAAAGGTGGGCGAATATGTTAACGAAAAAGTCCACCAGCAGCTAAAGCAAACCATTCTTGAGAACCGCGTTCAGGAAATTGAGGTAGACCTCCCTGATGAGAGTTTCTCCTGTACCCTCACCCCCATTCAAAACAATGGGTATGTAAATATCTACGCTCGCGACATTACCAAGCGTAAGCAAGTTGAAAAATCTCTGCAGGAGACTGTTCAAGACCTTCAGATAGCACAGCATTTGACTAAAATCGGCAACTGGAAATTGGTTATAGCCACAAACCAGGTGACATGGTCGGAAGAACTCTGTCATATCAACGGATGGGACGTGAACCTTCCCGTTCCACCGTTTGCGGAAATGGACAGGTTCTACACACCTGAAAGCTGGGGACGGTTGACTAAGCAAGTTACAAAGGCTCTGAACACAGGGGAATCTTATGTACTAGAATTAACCCAGATCCGAACTGATGGGACTGAGATAAACACTTTCTGTCGGGGTGAAGCTGATTATGATGCCAGCGGTAAAGTAGTAGGGTTGCACGGTACAGTTCAAGACATCACCGAGCGTAAGCAGACCGAAGAGAAAATAAGGGAATCGGAAGAAAGATACAGAACTCTGTTTGAATCAGCAAATGAAGGGATAATAATCACTGATAGCGAAACGAAGAAAAATATATACGCTAATCCAGCCATTTGCGCAATGTTGGGCTACAGTCGAGAAGAATTGACAAGAATGACTGTGATGGATGTTCATCCTCAAGACTCATTAGAATACGCACTTGCTGAATTTGATGCCATAACCAAAGGCAAAAAGAACTATACAACTCTTCCCTGTGTGAAGAAGGATGGCTCCATAATTATTGCGGATATCAGCGCTACCAACACTATTATCGATAAAAGGGATTGTAATATTGGTTTCTTTACCGATATCACCGAGCACAAGCGGGCTGAGGACAAACTTTTAGAGGAGAGGGGTTTTACGGACTCAGTAATTAGGAGTTTACCTGGCCTCTTCTATTGTTTTGACAGCGCCGGGGTATTATTGCGATGGAATGATAACCTTGAAAAAACTTTTGGCTATTCCCCAAAAGAACTTTCTGAAATGAATGCGATTGGTTTCTTCGCCCAGGAGGATAAGAAGGCTGTAGCTGAGGCTATTCAAGATGTCTTCGTTAAAGGGGTTTCTAGCGTTGAGGGGCGCATGGTAACGAAAAATGGTGATGTGATACCCCATTTCTTAACGGGAGCACGCACACAGATCGGTGGTAAGCCATATCTTGTAGGTGTAGGTTCAGATATAACCGAGCGCAAACAAGCCGAGGAAGAGATCAGAAAGTTCAAGATTATTTCCGATATTGCTGCTTATGGTCTCACCATGCTCGATAAAGAACAAAGAATAACTTATACGAACAGAACCTGCGCTCGGTTGCACGGATACGAACCCGAAGAATTAATTGGACAGCACTGCACTATTTTTGTTCCGGCAGACCAGATTGAGGCTGTCAATAGAATATTTGAGAAATCAGAACAAACCGGTAGTTTCGCTAATGAAGAAATGCTACATAGAAGGAAAGATGGGACGGTCTTTCCTGCACTAATGACCGGGGTAACGGTGAAAGATGATAAGGGAAAACCATTGTATACATCTGTTATATTTATTGACATTACCGAGCGCAAGAAGATGCAGGAGCAGCTCATAGCACAGGACCGGCTGGCTTCCATCGGGCAGTTGGTGTCAGGGGTGGCTCATGAAATCAACAACCCGCTCACTGGCATTGTAGGGTTCTCAGAACTATTACTCCAGAGGAATGACCTCCCTGATGAGGCTAAAGCCGAACTAAAAGTGGTGTATGACGAGGCAATGCGCACTACCCTCATAGTAAAGAACCTCCTCGGCTTCTCCCGGAAGCAAGCGGAAGGAAAGACTAGTGTCGGTATTAACGAGCAGATAAAGAGAGTATTGGCACTGCGTAACCACGAGCAGAAAGTGAATAATATCAATGTAGATGCCCGGCTTGCTTCAGACCTGCCCCAGGTAATGGGGAATACCTCCCAGTTACAGCAGGTATTCTTCAATATTGTCATCAATGCCGAATTCTTCATGCTTAAGGAACATAACAAGGGCAATCTGACCATCACCACGGAGAGCATGGGGGATTTTGTCCGTTGTTCCTTTGCCGATGACGGCCCCGGGATTTCTGAGGAGCACGTCAGGAATCTTTTTACCCCCTTCTTCACCACCAAAGAAGTAGGCAAAGGTACCGGGCTAGGCTTGAGCATCTGTCATGGAATTGTTACTGAGCATGGTGGCAGGATATACGCCGAGAGCGAATTGGGCAAAGGTGCCACCTTTATCGTGGAATTACCTATCGCCAATTAAGCGATAGCAGGCTATGAGGTAGCAGGATGATAGAATCGTGTACCCCTAAGAAGCTCATCCTTATGGTTGACGATGAGCCAGCAATTCGTCAGCTCTGCCGGATAGTCCACTGAGTTAAAGAGTGATGATCAGAGAAGTTTTGAGGCAGAGAGAAAGATGACCGGACAACAAGGAACAATACTGATTGTTGATGATGAGGCGGCAATCAGGAGCCTTCTGAATAAGAAGCTATCAGGTGTAGGCTATCAGTGCCAGGAAGCGGGCAACGCTAACCAGGCCATGGACGAACTGAGCAAAAACGCGTTTGATCTGGTCATTCTGGATATAAGCATGCCGGGTAAGTCCGGAGTTGAGCTGCTGCCTGAGATAAAAGCCGTTTATCCAGATACAGTAGTGATTATGGCAACAGCCATTGCCGATACCAGCATTGTCATCCGGTGCATGAAGCAAGGAGCCTACGACTATCTTATCAAGCCCTTTAGCCTTGATGAAGTTGTCTTGAACATAAACGCGGCTTTGCTGAAGAGGGAGCTGGAGCTTGGGGATAGGAATTCCCACCGGCTTCCGGAGGACACGGTTGCATCATCCAGCCGTGTGAAGGTAAGTGTCACCGGCAACAAGTATGCCGCTGAGCTTCTCAAACTGATGGTAGACAAAGGTGCCTCAGACATGCACCTGATGCCTTCCAGCCCGCCGGTGCTCCGCATTGATGGAACGCTGGTGCGGCAAGAGGATTTACCACCGAATACGGCGGAAGGAATTGAAGTTATACTTGCTTCTATTACAACGCCAGAACAAAGGGACACTTTTCTTAAGGACCTGGAGCTGGATTTCGTCTATGGAGTCCCGAGGTTAGCACGTTTCCGGGCTAATGCTTTACGGCAAATGGGGACAACCAGCCTTGCCTTCCGCCTTGTACCTAATGAGGTCTTATCTATTGACAAGTTAGGGTTGCCTCAAATCTGCAGGGAGTTTGTCCGCAAGCCAAGAGGACTTATTCTCGTAACCGGCCCAACCGGTAGTGGTAAGTCCACTACTTTGGCAGCCATGGTTGACTATATCAATGAGACTGAGACCCGCAGCATTATCACCATTGAAGCTCCTATCGAATTTGTGCACCGTAACAAAAGAAGTATCATTGTCCAGCGAGATCTGGGGAAGGATACCAAGTCATTCTCTATTGCTCTGGTGCATGCCCTGCGTCACGACCCGGATATAATCGTCATTGGGGAGATGCGGGATATGGATACCATAAGTGTTGCTATCACTGCTGCTGAAACCGGTCACCTTGTACTAAGCACATTGCATACTACCGATGCCGCCCAAACTATTGACCGCATCATTGATGTCTACCCGCCAGCCCAGCAACCGCAAATCAGACTCCAGCTATCCCAGGTGCTGGAGATGGTATTATCGCAGGCGCTCTTATCTAAAGCTGGGGGCAAAGGTAGAGTAGCTGCGTTTGAGATTATGATTGCCAACCCTGCGATTAGAAACCTTCTACGGGAAGGGAAAAGCTATGAACTGCCGAATGTGATGCAACTTAACAGGGCTAGCGGAATGCAAACTATGGACCAGTCATTGGCCGAACTGGTGAAAAAACATCTGGTTACTTTAGAAGAAGCGATGACCAAAAGTAGCCATCCAGAGCAACTGCAAAGACTACTCCAATATTGACCGGGACGAGGCTTAATTGCTATAGCTAGAATTCATCTTACAGTAGAGATTTTTCTGAACACATCTTCAACCCATTCCAGCATTGTTTCAGGTGGAGTTCGACTCTCCCCCGCCTCCATACCAAAAGGGTTCCTTTTGGAGCACCCACTGAGTCTGTAAAGGTTAAGCGTATCTTGGGTAACATGGTTATGATATAGTCCTTCGAATTGACGGATGAGCCTCATCATGATAGGATTAAATCTAGGCTATATACTGGGCCATTAACTTAGCATGTGTTGTATAGCCATTTAGAGCGTAGCAAGAAAAGAGGTGGGTAGTGGTAAATCCCGAAGAAAAAGCTGCGGATGTTGGAATCACGAACACGCTAGGTAATTCCGAGCTTGAGATTCTGGACATTCTCTGGCGCCGGGGAGAGGCAACCGTGCGGCAGGTATATGATGAAATCAGGGAAAGCCGGAATGTAAGTCTCCCGGCAGTGATGCTATCCATGGAGAGGCTAACGAGGAGAGAAGTGCTCCAAAAGTCAACCGGAAGCCGGGCTGCGGTATATAAGCCGATGGTAACCAGAGAGGCAATTGGCTACAGCCTGCTGACTGATATCATTGACAAGGTGCTGCAAGGAAGCGCCGGCTCAGTTGTTTCACATCTGGTTGGCAGGTTAAGTAAAAGCGAACTTGAAGAGATTATGACTCGGATTAAAGGTACCCCAGAGTCATAATCTGTTGAAAAAAGAGGCATCACGGTGTCACCGGCACTTCTTTCCAAAATTCTGTACTGGCATGTAATGCCATCCCTGTCCGCCGTAATCCTTACTACAGGTTTCATAAGTCTGGTGGCACTAGTTTTCAATGTAAAGAGTCCGCGCTGGCTATACTGGCTCTTCTTCATACCTCTAGCTAAGGGGCTTGTGGTTCTGACAAACGGTGCGCTGACCCCACCAGTAGTGCCTACCACTAAAGTCTTTGCATTCGGGATGAGGCTATGGGATCCTCTCAATATGATATCAATTCCGTCTGCTTTTGATAAGCTCCCGAGAGTGCCGACTGCCATTGACCAGATGACCATAGGGATTATCAGCTTGTTGCTGCTGGCATTGGTCTGGAGATGGGCTTCTCTGTTTGTTTTCTACAGGTCTCTCAGAGGGGAGGAACTTCATGCCGAGGAAGCGCCCCGCCTTTTCCGGATGCTGGACACACTTGTCAAAAAAATGCATACGCGTTATCCGAAAGTGGTTGTGATTGATAAGCCTTACGTCCTGCCCTGCCTGGTTGGCGTGTTCAAGCCGACTATTATACTCTCCCCGGAGCTTGCCGAAGAGAGTTCCGAAGACATTCTCAGAGCGAGCCTTGCTCACGAGTTGGCCCACCTGAAGAGGCATGATAATCTGTTTCACTGGATAGTTGTTATGCTGAGAGACTCGCTTATTTGGAATCCATTTGTCCACCTGGTTTTTTCCAGGATAATGGCTGCCAAAGAGCAAGATTGTGACCGTATTGCGGTCGAAGCTACCGGGAAGCCCAGGGCTATGGCCGAAGCGATTGTACATGCGGCGGCGGTTGCCAACAAGAAAGGAAAGAAACCTTTGCCAGGCAACCTGTCTGGGGTAACTGAGTCCATTTCTGCCGGGAAGCTTATTAGTCGACGGATAGATATACTGATGGCAGTCACTCCAACCAAAAAACAGAAGGTACACTGGGCAAAGGTTTTGATATTAATAGTATTGTTACTGCTCAGCTTTTTCTTATATCTATATGTGACATGGCCTCCTCCTCAGTTCTCGCCAATCTTCCAGTTTTAACGCCTCGTTTACAAAGAAGCCAATTGAGACGGTCTCAATCTCACTTAACAACTACATCAATCTACGGGCGGGACGAGAACAATAATACCTAGCTAATCTAATCAACACCAAAATAGAGGTTTTGGCGCATCTTAATATATGGTGGGCTTGACAGCCCCCCATATAAGGTTTATGATGATGCCCAACAGTCTGACTGGTTTAGCCAGGGTAGATTGGATATCTCCCTTTGTCGATTGCTTTACCGCCGTCCGGCAGAGCCAGCTAGCATGATAATGTTTTCGGGAAGGAGGTGATGGAATGAAACAGCTCAATGCTACAAATGACCTCTGGCACGTGCGACTAGAACAAGGTTACGTATTTGAGGTAGGACCGCTGTGCTGTTGGGAGTGGTGGTGTTGGTGGTAATCAGTGAAAGCTGACTACACAAGTTTCCGAGCAAATGGTAAGGACGGAGTAGACCTGGAGATATGCAATGTAAAATGATTCACACATGCTAGCTGGCTCCATTATTGAATTCTAAGAACATGACAAGTACAAGGAAGGGGAGTGATTAATGCACATTTCGAAGTACGCACGCTGCTTTGATATTGACGGCCAACACAGTCTGCTGCTCAGCTCTCTGACTGGAGCGGCGGATATACTCGACGTTGATGGAATGAATTCCTGGCATAACTTGACGACGGACACTAACAAAACGGACGAGGCATTCCTTTCAGCTTTGGAGGAGAGGGGATACGTTTTCCGGTCTCAGGAAAGGGAGGAGCAGCTTTTTAAAGACATGGGGAATGCCTTCCATCAGGCTCGGAAAAGCGAGGTCCTTCGTCTAGCAATCTGTCCGACATATCAGTGTAATCTGGCCTGCAAATACTGCTACGAAGGTCAGCTGCCTCAGACTTCAAGCACATCCCTTATAGAGGAAGATGTGGTGCACCTCTTTCACGTTATTGACGACACCTACAGTAAGCGAAACCAACGCATTTCCATTGAGTTGACCGGTGGGGAGCCTCTGTTACCAAAGAACAAGGCGGTTGTTGAACGCGTCTTCGCCGAATCTGTAAAACGAGGATACCATGTCGGTGTCGTGTCCAACGGCTCATGTCTGGCTTCCCACTTTGCTGACCTTTTCCGCCAGTTTTCCAAGCATATTTCCTTCGTTCAAGTGACAATGGACGGCACGCCTGATATCCATAATCAGCGGCGTGTCTTCCGGGACGGCAGGGGAACTTTTGATTATGTTTCTGCCAGTTTAGATTTTCTGGTGGCACACCGTATTCCGACACGTCTAAGAGTGAATATCGACTCCTCAAACGTCTCCCATCTGCCTCAGCTTGCCGAAATTATCTTGGCGAGGCATTGGACCGTCTATGGTTGTCTCGAATGTGATGTCGCACCGGTGTTAGACCATCGCGGTAACAGCAAATATCCATACCTCACGTCTGAACCTGACTTGATGAGTAAGGTTTTAGAACTTAGAGCTCATGACCCCAATGTACGTAGAGTCTTCCGTTTTCGTCTTTTCCGGTCATTGCAGCATGTTTCGTCGCTCATCGAGGGGGATAAAGGTTTTCCTAGCCCATGTGTGCAATATTGCGAAGCCAATTCGCCAAACTTCTTTGTATTCGGTTCAGATGGTTTCATCTACGCATGTGGCGAGGCAATTGGAAACCCAGAATTCGCTATAGGACGATTCCTTCCAACTCACGAGATTTGGCCGGAACAGGAACAACGCTGGAGAGGGCGTTCTATAGCTTCAATTCCTGCCTGTAAGGAATGCAGCATCGCCGGCTTCTGTGGCGGCGGCTGCACTTTTTCTGCCATAGTGCGTCATGGCTCGCCAGATAATGCTGTTTGTAGCGGTGCTATGGAATTGCTTGAGAGCTATTGCCGCTCTCTGGCACAGGCCAGTATTGTTACCGAAGACAAAGTTAGTGCATCTATGGCGAAAACAGTATGAGGCGATAGAATTTATTGTTAGGGGATAGTAACAATGGAAACTTCAAGAACAATGGATGCCATTTTCCAGGGTGTCCACACAAGATATGATTCGCTCTTAGGCCTTACAAGGATAACTACTGAAGAAACGGTTAAGATTGCGCGTAGACTTGGCATACCCAATGATGAAATTGAAAAATGGATGGAAGTCAAACGTAAACTGTATCTGGAAGGTGAACCTAAGTGTTGTAAAGCTGGCAGCAATCGTTTCTCATCAAACAGGAGTTCGGGAACTATTCGGAACTAATAGCCAAGCAATTCAAACCGGACGTTAAAAAACGAGTGGGAACTCTTCTCGAAAGTTTTACCTTTTGAACGGCATGGTGGGCAATACTGTACAATAGGCAGAACCTTTGAACTGGCTTTTAGCTTGCAGAGCTACTCTTTTTCAAGTAACTTCTGCATTGTGAAGTCATGGAATGGAAGTTGCAGGGCTCTCGTCAAATCCCCGGCATTGCGGGGAGCATAAGCCCGCCAATGATTATTAAAGAAGGCAAACGTTAAAGAGGTCTCCTGACTGGTGGTCTTTACTTTTTTGGCAAGCTCTTCAATCTCCTCCGGCGAGTAGAGATATTCATACCTGGTTTCGACGTTCCCTTTCCACCACATTGCAGCATTCCTGCCATGAAACCGGAAGTAAGCCATATCGGATGTCAGAGGTACTTCAGGGGCGATGGAAGACTGAAATTTCGGCTCGTCAATCTGTACCCAGGAGACATTACTTCCCCGGAGGACGCTGGCAGTATTGACATCATCACTCCAGCTACGGTGGCGTAGCTCAACGGCCAGGTGATATTCCCCAAAAGTTCTTATAACCGCACCAAGAATCTGTTTGCCGTAGCTATCATTGATGAAACTTGGAGGGAACTGTGCCAGCAGTGCCCCGAGCTTCCCTGACCGCGCTAATGGTTCGATACCGCTTTTGAAAAGAGCTACATCCTCGATAGAAATAGCCGCTTTTGTCGTTTCTCAGGTTAATTGACCACCCTGTCTCAACTTAATTTACCACCCGGATTCTCAGGATAATTTACCACCCTGGTGCACCATAGGAAGCAGTATTACACAGGTACCACCTCTTTATCAAGGTCTTTATTCGGACGAAGCAGCGACCGGTAACTTTTACCGGTAAGAGTAATCATGTGGGCGCCGCTGATGATGCGGTCAAGGGTACTCTCGGCGATTACAGGGTTGGGGAAGAGCGGGTACCAGTCTTTGGGCGCCCGGTTGGCGGTGACTATCAGGGAGCTGTTGTGCTGACGTCGGTCGATAAGCTCATAGATATCCTCGGCCTGGGTCTTGGTAAACTCCTTCATCGCGAAGTCATCCACTATCAGTAAGTTTGGTTTCAGGTAATGCTGTAGTCTCTTCTCCCAGGTTTCATCAGCACGACCGCCTCCCAGGTCGGCAAGGAGACGGCTGGTTTTCATAAAGAGGACATTGTATCCGGAGCGGCAGGCCTGATGCCCCAGGGCCTGGGCAAGATGTGTTTTACCTACTCCCACCGGACCACACAGGATCACCGATTCTTTGCGTTCGATAAACTGGCAGGTGGCCAGCTCACGGATATACTGAGCCGGCAGTTTAGGATTGAAAGTAAAATCAAAGCCTTCCAGACTCTTCTCTTCCTCAAAGTGAGCCCGGATAATCCGGGTCAAGAGTCTCTTATTCGCCCGGTGTTGCACCTCGTCTTCCAGCAGCATTTCCAGGAACTGGGTAAAATTAACTCCGTCTTTTTGAGCCTGGTCCAGTCTCACGTCCAGTGTTTCTACCATCCCGCTGAGCTTGAGAGCCCTCATTTTGTTTTCTATCTGGTGCTTGTCAGTCATTTATTCTCTCCTTAATTTATAATTGAGCCGCATAATTCGTCGGCGCCGCGTAAGAAAGCCCCCGCTTCCCTGACCGGCTCAAAGAGGAGCTTTTGTTTATCCAGTTCCCTTTCCAGGATAGTTTTCACCGTCCGGTAACAGGGGTCGCCAAAGGCATTAGCCCGGGAGCAGGCTTGCTCCAGCCTCACCTGTCCGTACTTTTCTTCCAGCCTTAAAATACCCTGGCACTGCCGCAGGTAGTGAAAAGCATGCAGTTTGAGCAGACTATCAATTGTCTCCCTGGTGGCAAGGCCGATTGTGCCGGCTTTCTGCCGGTACCACTCCGGAGTACGCTGGAAAAAGGCTGTCTTCTCCGGGGGATAGTCATTCCAGTCGGTCACCCTCTTCCCTTTTTCACCCCTGGGGTGGGTCTTGAGCAGACTGGAATCGAGATAAATCTCCACCGTTTTGCCGCCCAATTTAACGTCTACCTTTTTCCCCACATACTGGTAAGGTACCGAATAGAGCATGCTGGCCACCTGGATATGGCAATCGAGAGCCACTTTAGACTGATGCCAGGTAACGATTTCAAACGGCACTGCCGGTAGTGGCCGGAGTGTCTTTTCTTCCGCTAAACGAAACAGCCTTAACGGCGGCTGGTGTGTGGTGCCATGCTCCCGCATTCCGGCGACTCGAAGGCACCACTCCCTGGCTTGCCGGTTGATGTCATCCAGACTGGTAAAGTTTCTACCCGACCAGAAGCTGTCCCGGATATAAGGAATTATCCGCTCTACCCTGGCCTTATCTTTCGGTTTGGCGCTTCTGGCCGGGTCAATAATAACGCCGTAGTGGTGCGCGAGCTCGTCGTAACTCTGATTAAATTTGGGGTCATAGAGGTCTGCTTTGATTACCCCGGTCTTTAAATTATCCGGGGTAATTCTCAAGGGAGTTCCACCGAAAAACTGGAAGGCTGAAATATGGCAGTTTAGCCACTCCCTCTCGTCCATCCGGGTAACCACACAGACAAACATGTGCCGGCTGTGAGACAGTATCAAAGCGAAAGCCCACAACCGGCGCTTTTTGCCGGTCTTCGGGTCCTGCCAGGTGCCAAGGTAGCCAAAATCTATCTGGGCTTCATCACCAGAAGGCGGGTCGTCACGTCTTACCGTAATCCTCGGCTTCTTCCAGACATCAGGCAGAAAACAGCTTAAGTAGCGGTAGAAGCTGGGTTTGGAGACCTTGACCCGCCTTTCATCCCGTAGTCTCTGCCAGATTGTAGAGGCTTTGGTGGTGTCTAAAGCTGCCCTGATTTCACCCTGGTAGGGAAGCAGCGCGGCAAACACCACTGACCGGGTGGCCGGGTCCGGCGGTCGCGGAATAACATCAGCGATGAAGGCTTTCCAGCCCTGCGGAGGGGTGGGATCACCCTGGCGGTATCCCCTGGCCTCGGCGGCATAAACATATTTACGTATGGTAGCCCGTGAAACATCAAGACTGCGGGAAATAGCACCAATACTCCTTCCCACCTGCCAGTGCTCTAGAATTTCGGCGATATCTCGCACCAGAAACCTCCTTCTTGCCAATGGCTCAACCTCCTTCAACCTAGCTGAGCCAATGATGCAATATTTACGGTCCTGGTGCACTTGGGGTGGTCAATTACCGTGAGAATTTACCTGGTAAATTAACTTGAGAATTTTACCTGGAAAGTGGTCAATTACCTTGAGA
>Ga0209514_10006404_pt1 | contig 14468 bp, 12 predicted proteins | sample Subgrocontami58m_FD_187452 | JGI IMG/M metagenome (GOLD analysis project Ga0209514, IMG submission 187452) | Subsurface groundwater microbial communities from S. Glens Falls, New York, USA - GMW37 contaminated, 5.8 m (SPAdes) (version 3) | ecosystem: Environmental > Aquatic > Deep subsurface >...
TTCCTTGCCCGGCGAGAAACTCCACGACGTAGTCAGACAGTTTCATTGCGCATCCATTCTACCGTCCGCCGCAGACCTTCTTCCAGCGATACCTTCGGTTTCCAGCCGAGAATGCGCCGCGCCTTGCCGATGTCGGCGACCCAGACGGACGGGCCGGGACGCGGGGGGATGGCGCCCCACGACGGGGCGAGAGAACCGGGGATCAGGCGGGAGAGGAGGTTCACCACCTCGCCCGCCGTCGCCTGCCGGCCGGAACCGATGTTGATGATCTCGCCGGCCGCGGAGGAAACGGAGGCCGCGAGGAGGCACCCATCCACCACGTCGTCGATGTAGACGAAGTCCCGCGCGCCGGAAGGGGAGGCGAGCCGCGGGGGACGCCCTTCCAGGAAGGCCCTGGATACCGAAGGAATCAGGCGGGCCGGATCGTCCCAGGGGCCGTACGGCGAGAACAGCCGAAGGGTGACGACGGGCAGCTTCCGGGAGGCGGCGATTGCCCGGCACCAGAGGGTGGCTCCGGCTTTCGACGCGCCGTAGGCGTCCCCGGGGGCCGGCTCGTCCCCCTCCGACATGGGGCCGGTTTTCATGCCGTATTCGGACGAACTGCCCGTGTGGACGAACCGGTCGAACCCGGCCTCCGCGCACGCCGCGAGGAGGTGGAACGTTCCAACGAGGTTCGTCCCGAAGATCGCCGCCTCGTCGGTCTGCCCGGGGTGGCCGCCCCATGCCGCGCAGTGGAAGATGGTGCGGGGCCGTAACCGGGAAACCGCCGCCCGGATGGAGGAGGGATCGGCCAGGTCCGCGTTGTGGCGGGTCAACCTGTCCGGGATGTCGCCGAGGCGCCGGGTGCCGGAGGAGGACCGCAGGAACACGTGCACGTCCGCGCCGGTTCCGGCGAGCCGGCGCACCAAGTGGCTCCCCACGAACCCGGAGGCTCCGGTGACGAGTATCGGTTCGACGAGGGGCATCCCTTGAAGGACTACCTCAGGGGACGCACGGTTCGTGAGGATCGCCGTAGGCGGCGATCTGGGAAAGGCACAGGGAGCGGAGGTACTCACTCCCGGCTGCGAACGCCTTCGTCCAGGCAACCGACATCTCCAGCGTCTTGTCGATGTCCCACCGGGGGCGCCAGCCCAGCTCCGCCTTCGCCTTCGAGCAGTCGAGCTTCAGGAATCGCGCCTCGTGGGGGTGCCGGCTTTCGTCCTGCACGCGGGAGGCGCCGCTTCCCCAGAGCTCGCAGAAGCGGTCGACGACCCACGATACTGGGCGGACGTCCCTGTCGTCGGGGCCGAAGTTCCACGCGCCGGAGAAGACCCGGGGGGCCTCGTGGAGCTTCCTGGCCAGAAGGAGGTATCCGGATAACGGCTCAAGGACGTGCTGCCAGGGCCGGGTAGCCTCCGGGTTTCGAAGACGGATCGGTTCCCCCTTCAGGATCGCCCGGATGCAGTCCGGCAAGAGACGGTCCGTCGCGAAGTCGCCCCCCCCGATGACGTTCCCTGCCCTCGCCGAGGCGATGCCGGCTTTATGGCTGCAGGGATCCTCCGGGTTGAAGAAGGAAGCCCGGTACGCCGCCGTTATCAGCTCCGAGCATGCCTTGCTGCTGGAGTACGGATCGTATCCCCCAAGCGGCTCGGATTCCCGGTACCCCCAGACCCACTCCCGGTTTTCGTAGCATTTGTCGGAAGTGACGTTCAGGACCACCTTGACGTCGCCGCACGACCGGACGGATTGAAGGAGGTGCGCCGTCCCAAGCAGGTTGGTCGCGTAGGTCCCCACCGGGTCCCTGTACGACTCCCGGACGATCGGCTGCGAGGCCAGGTGGAAGACGATCTCCGGCCGGGCTCCTGCAAGGGCCGCCGCGAGCCGGTCGGCGTCCCGTACATCGGCGATGACGGAGCGCACCAGCAGGTCGACCCGGCAGAGGTCGTAGAGACTGGGATCCGTGGGGGGTGCGAGGGCGTACCCCGTCACCTCCGCCCCGAGGGCGTTAAGCCAGATCGAGAGCCACCCCCCCTTGAAGCCGGTGTGGCCGGTGACGAAGACCCGTTTTCCCGTCCAGAAACTCCTATCGGCCATCGGATCCCTTCGCGTCCCACACGACCCAGGGCCGGTTCCCCCGGTCCCACTCGTGGTTGAAGGCCTCCACCTCCTTGAAGGTATCCATCGCCTGCCAGAACCCGCGGTGCTCATGGACCGCCAACTGCCCTTCGGACGCGAGGCGGCGGAGGGGATCCCGCTCCAGCGATCCCTGCTCCTCGAGGTAGCGGAAGAATTCCTTCCGGAACACGAAGAACCCGCCGTTGACGATCCCGTCCGCACCGGGCTTCTCCTGGAACGACCGTGCCGTGCCGTCGCGGACGTCAAGGATCCCGTATTTCGACGATGGGTGGATTCCGGTCACGGTGCCGATCTTACCCATCTTCCGGTGGAACCGGTGCAGGGCGCGGATATCGACGTCGGCAACCCCGTCTCCGTAGGTCAGGAAAAACTCCTTTCCCTTTACGTATTTCTCGATCCGCTTCACCCGGCCGCCGGTCTCGGTCTCAAGCCCCGTGTCCGCGAAGGTGATGGTCCAATCCTCGGGGTCGTGGGCGTGGCTTTCCAGTTTCCCCTTCCCCTTGCCCAGGTGAAGGGTGAAATCGTTCGCCAGCCACTCGAAGTGGCGAAAATATTCCTTGATGATGTGCCCCTTGTAACCGAGGCAGAGGATGAAATCCTTTACGCCATGATGGGAGTAGATCTTCATTATATGCCAGAGGATCGGCATGCCGCCGATCTCCACCATCGGCTTGGGGCGGTACTCCGTCTCCTCCCGCATCCGGGTACCTTTTCCCCCGCACAGTATGACCGCCTGCAAGATGCCCCCTGTTGCCGGTTGTTGTTTTCCGGCGTCTTGAAGAGATCGGCTTGCCGGGTTTCCGCGGATGGTCCCCCGAGCCTTCCTCCATGGTTAGCTCTTCCGGCACGGACCTCCAAGATATTCGTTTCCCGGGAGGTATTCAACCGGCTTCGGATCCCGTCACCCCGGGCCCCGGACGGCCTCCGTCCCTGACGCTTCCATTGTCTCTTCAACCGCCCGGATGACCTTTCCCGCTTCCATGTTGTCGAGGCAGAGGCTCACCTCAGAGTGGTCGCACCCCTTCTTGTGGCACGGCGCGCAGGGGTCGTCGGGGCAGACGACGCGGTGCGTCGCGTCCGGGATCACCCATGCTCGCCAGTCCGACGGACCGAAGATCGTGACCGTCGGTGTTCCGACGGCGTTGGCGATGTGCGGCGCCGCGCTGTCCACCCCCAGGTGGAGCGCGCTCCGGGAGAGGAGGGCGGCGAGCTCGCCCAAGTTGGTCTTCCCCGCAACGCTGCATGCTCCCGGCTTGCAGCGGCCCACGATCCGCATGGCCTCTTCCGCCTCTTCCTTCGCGCCGACCACGAGCGCCGGAAGCCCGTACCGGTCCCGGATCCGGTCGATCACCTCGACCCACTTTCCGTACCCCCATTCCTTGTACTTCCAGCGGGAAAAGGGATTGATCGTGACGAACCGCGTTTCCGGGGAGATGCCCGCCGTGGAGAGGATCCCCCGGGCGGCGGCGTCCGTTTCATCGGAGACGTGCAACCGGGGAAGGAAATTCCCTGCGTCCAGCCCCGCGGCCCGCAGGATGCGCAGCGACTGGTCGGCTCCCGGATGGGCGGGTGGCGGCGCCGCGGCGAGGCGATCGAACAGGCGGTTGAATATAAACCTTCTCCAGAATGCCCCGTCGCCGGCGTAGGCGATCTTTTCGGTCCCCCGCGCGAGAAGCGCGAGGAGGGCGCTCCGGTCCCCGGTCCGCAGATCGATCACCAGGTCGAACCGCTCCGCCCGGAGGCTTCGAAGCAGCGCCAAGTTCTCCCTCGCGATATCGGAGAGTTTCCCGCCGCCCCTGCGCGATTCGAATATTCCGCTCAGGTTCGGGTCCGCCGCGAGGAGGGCGCCGCACCCCTTCCGTACCAGCGCGTGGACGCGGGCGCCCGGCAGGCGATCCTTGAGGGCGCGGAACGACGCGGTGGCAAGGACGACGTCTCCGATGTCGCCCAGTTGGATGACCAGGATGCTCCGGGGCGGCGTACGCGTCGTCAACCGTTGCCCCTGCGGCGGATGCGCATGTTCCGGAACCAGTGTGCCAACGGGATCTCCAGGTTTCCTCGGGATGGTTTACTATATCGCAGGGCGCGGCGTCCCGAAACCGCCCGCGCACGACGTGGAAAGGATCGCCTCTTGGAAAAAAACGGAAGGATCTTCATCGCCGGGCACCGCGGGATGGTCGGGTCCGCGATCCATCGGAGGCTGCTGGCCGACGGATACGGGAACGTCGTTACACGTACGAAAAAAGAGCTGGACCTGCGGGACACGCCGGCCGTGAAGGAATTCTTCTCGGAGGAGAAGCCGGAATACGTGTTCCTTGCGGCCGCCCGGGTCGGCGGGATCATGGCGAACATGGAATTCCCCGGGGAATTCCTGTACGACAACCTGATGATCCAGAACAATGTGATCCACCAGTCGTTCCTGGCCGGGGTGAAGAAGGTCTGTTTCCTCGGGAGCTCCTGCATCTACCCCCGGGAGTGCCCCCAGCCGATGCGGGAAGAGCACCTCATGACCGGGAAGCTGGAGCCGACGAACGAAGGGTACGCCGTCGCGAAGCTCGCCGGGGTGAAGATGATGGAATGTTATCGGAGGCAGTACGGCCTGAAGGGGGTCAGCCCGATCCCGTGCAACCTCTACGGAACCAACGATTCGTTCGACCCGCGGAGCGCCCACGTCCTGTCGTCGCTGGTACGGAAATTCGTCGATGCGGTCGACGACGGGGAGGGCGGGATCACGGTATGGGGCACCGGTGTGGCGAGGAGGGAGTTCCTGCACGTGGATGATCTCGCCGACGCCGTCCTGTTTCTCATGAAGCACCCGGATCCTCCGGAGATCATCAACGTCGGCAGCGGGTTCGACGTTTCCATCCGGGAGTTGGCGACGATGGTCGCGCACGCCGCCGGTTTCGGAGGGAAACTCCTCTGGGACTCATCGAAGCCGGACGGGATGCCGCGGAAGTGCCTCGACGTCGCAAGGATGGCCGGGTTGGGGTTCCGGCCCCGGATCGGCCTGGAAGAGGGGATCGCGAAGACCGTCGCCGAATACCGGGATCTGAAAAGGGGAGCCTGCAATCCATGATTCCATTGATGAAGAACGCGTTTTTCAGGGAGTACGAGACCCGGAAGGCCCTGTCCGAGTTCATCCTGCAGGCCGGCAAGCTGAGCATGGGGGAACGGTGCGTCGAATTCGAAAGGACCTTCGCGAAACGCCAGGGACGGTCCAAGGCCGTCCTGTTCAACAGCGGCGGAAGCGCGAACCTCGCGTTGATGCAGGCGCTCCGCAATCTGGGAATCCTGGGGATGGGTGACAGGGTGGGTTTCTCCGCCCTCACCTGGTCGACGAACGTCATGCCGATCCTGCAGATGGGCATGGCTCCCGTTCCGGTCGACTGCGAACCGTCCACGTTGAACGTGACCTCCGGCACGCTCGCGGAGCGGATCCGGGCCTCGAAGATCAAGGCGTTGTTCATCACGAACGTTCTCGGATTCTCCGGGGATCTCGGCGCGATTCGTACGCTTTGCGCCGATTCGGGGATCGTCCTGCTCGAGGACAATTGCGAGGCCCTCGGGACGGAGTTGCCCGCCGGAAGGACGGGGAATTTCGGTTTGGCCTCCACGTTCTCCTTTTTCGTCGCCCACCACATGTCGACGATCGAGGGGGGGATGGTCGCGACGGACGACGACGAACTCTCCGACATGCTCCGGATCGTCCGGGCGAACGGCTGGGACCGGGATCTTTCCGCGGTGAAGCAGTTGAAGTGGAGAAAGAAGTTCAACGTCTCGAACGAACTGCAGGCGAAGTACACGTTCTACGATCTCGGGTTCAACTTCCGGCCGACGGAGATCACCGGGTTCCTCGGGACGCAGCAGATGCGGTACCTGGAAGAGAACATCCGGACCCGCGAGCGGAACCACCTCCAGATCGAGAAGGTCGTCGAGGGGAACGACGAGCTGATCCCCATACGACACGACCACATTTCCCGGCTCTCCCCCTTTGCGCTTCCCGTCTTGTGCCGGGACGAGCGACTCAAGGAACACTACCTGAACCAGTTTTCGGGGGCGGGGATCGAGGTGCGGCCGATCATCGCCGGAAACATCCAGAACCAGCCGTTCTATCGGCGATACGTCGAGGAGCGGCACGACCTCCCCGGCACGTCGTTCGTCGATCGGTGCGGCTTCTATTGCGGGAACTACCCGGAGTTGACGGAAAGCGACATCGACGTGATCCTCAGCTGCCTGTTCAAGGTTACGCCATGATGTTGCCGGTCCGGTTTCCGGATCAGGCGCGGCAGACGGGGTAAGCCGACCCGCTGCCCGTACCCGGTCCCCCGCAACCATCCTGGAACCTCCTCCCTCTCGTTCCCCGCGGCATAGCCTCGTAGCGGCAAGATCGGGCGACTATCCGGCGTCGTGGAAGGCGGCCAGTTGTGCCGTTTCACTCCGGACAGGTATCCCCGTCTCCTCCGTGATCGCATCTCCGGGAAAGGGAATTTTCCATCAGGCATTGAAGATTCAAGCGGCAACGTCCGATAAGCATCATAAGGACCGGTAGGGCAAATACGATTTTCGAGGTGATCGGCATGGTGTCCACGAGCGGGATTTCGCCGCTGGAGGAGGCCCGGGAGGAATTGCTCCGGGAGGCATCGCTCTCCGCGGAGGCATCCGGGCGGGAGAAGGCGCGGGAGGAGGCCGGACCGACGCGTTCCCTGTTCGTCTTTTCCCTCGGAGTGGAGGAATTCGCGGTCGATATCGCGCACGTACGCAGGGTGATGCGGCCTGCCCGGATCGCCCTCGTCAGCGGGGTTGCGCCCGAGGTCCTCGGACTCATGAACTGCCAGGGCGAGGTACTGTGCGTTCTCGACCTCCGGAAGATCCTTGACGCGGGGAAGGAAAAGGGGCCGAGCGGGGAGATGGAGGGGAAGTTCATCGTCGTCATCCAGCACGGGGGAAAGGAAGCCGGGTTCCTGGTCGACGCGGTCCGGGACGTGATGGAACTTCCGGCTTCCTCCGTCCACCCGGTGCTCGATTCGGTCGATCCGTCCCGGGCCCGCCTGTTCGAGGGGACGGCGGCGTGCGGCGGGCGATTCGTCGGCCTGCTGTCGCCGTCGGCGTGCCTGAACCCGTGACGGCCGCGTTCGTCGATCTCCTCGTTGTCGACGACGGGGCGGCGCTCCGCGGCTACGACTGCCGGGACGTCGTGCGCGTGGAGGAGGTCGCGGTGGAGCCGGGCGGATACCTGGTTCGGCTCGGACGGCTGGGATCGCCCCGCGAGGTCGTCTGCCGCGAGATTCTCGGGTCCGTCTCCCTGTCGGCGCGGGAGATCCGGCCGGTGCCCGAGGTGCTGAAGGAGCGTACCACGGGGGAGATGCCGTGGGGGGTCGGAATCACGGAGCAGAGGATCTGCCTGCTTTATTAAGCGATGAATGGATGGAAAGGGGTAGGGCGGACGATCCGACACCGACGGAGGGGAAACCGATGAGAATCTTCCGACACGCTTTTTCCGCCGCGACGATACTGTGCGTCGCGCTGTCCATGACCGGGTTTCCCTTCGCCGAGGACCAGGCCCCCCTGAAGATCGGGGCCCGTTCGACGTCCACGGAAGCCAGGGCGATGCTCGAGAAGTACCAGCCGCTGATGGATTACCTCTCGGCGAAGATCGGGAGACCGGTCGCGCTCCAACTCCAACCGTTCGCCTCGAGCCAGGAAATCCTCGACAAACTCGGTTCGGGGGAAATCGACGCGGTGATCCTCGGGAGTTCCGGCGGCGCCTTGGCGATCCGCGACCTGGGAGCGGTGCCGGTGGCGCGCCCCGAAAAGGGGGGGATTTCCGGGTACCGCGGGTGCATCATCGTCCGGAAAGACAGCGGGTACCGGAAGATCGAGGATCTGAAGGGGAAGCGATTCGACTACGTGGAGAAGGGGACCATGGCCGGGTACATCTACCCCCGGAGCCTCCTCGTCTACCCTGATGGCTTCCTCGCCGGGAAGAAGATTAGGATGGACCTCGACACCTTCTTTGGCCGCGTGACGTTCACCGGAAAGCACAATATCTCCGTCATGAAGGTCCTCAACGGGGAGTCGGACGGCGCTTCGGTCAAGGACCGGGACCTCGAGACGCTATCCCGGTCGGACCCGCGGGTGCAGCGGGAGATCCTCGTTCTGCGGAGATCGGAGATGTACCCCGACGGGACGTTGCTGTTCCGGAAGGAGACCGCCGCCGCGACCGTCAGGGCGGTCGAAAAAGCCCTCCTCGGGATCGAGAAGGACCCGGAGGGCAAGGCCGCTCTGGCGTCCATGGGCGCCGACCGGTTTGTTTCCACCGGCAAGAAGGATTTCGCGTTGTTGATCAGGGCCGTGAGTCTGGTGAAATAGTAACCTGTAACCTACCAACCGATTCGGGGGAGAACCGATGCGCTGGAATAGCTTGGCTACGAGGATCATCCTTTCGTTTGCCGTGATGGTGCTCTCGGTGCTGCTTGGGGTCACCGCATTTTCCTACCTCCGCACCAAGAACGCCATGGGGGACATGCTCGAGAACCACGGGAGGATGCTCGCGGGGGCGATGGAGGCGGTTGCCGCGGAACACCTGATTACCTACGACTACGTCTACCTTCGCAACTATGTGGAGGAACTGACGTCCAGGGAGCCGGTCGTCTCGTTCGCCGCGGTCGCAAACCAGGAAGGGATCATCGTTGCCCACTCGGACCACGCGCAGGAAGGGAAGAAAGCCGGGACGAAGGTCGCTATCGACGGGACGTCCGCCGGCAAGGAGGGGACCGCGGCCGGCGTGCGGGAGATCGCCTACAAAGGGAACCGGGTCATCGAATTTACGCTGCCGGTGATGATCTCCGGCAAGCAGTGGGGGACGGTCCAGTTCGGCTTGAACTCCAGGAGTGTGGACTCCATCCTGCACCGCCTCGCCTTGAGCGTCCTCCTGGTGGGCGGGCTGCTTCTCGTTGGCGCCGTTTTCGGCGCGCGGGCGTTCGCCGGGAAGGTGACCTCCGACATCAACGTCATGGTGCGGAGCGCCGAACAGATCGCTGCCGGCGAGATTCGCGAACAGGTCCCAGAGAAGGGGGTCGACGAGGTCCAGGCGCTGGCGCGGGCGTTCAACGCGATGGCGGGGAACCTCCGCACGGTTCTCGCCAGGATTCAGGAGACGGGCGCGAGCGTGGGGACGTTCTCCTCGGACTTCATGACGGTGATCCAGGACCAGGCGGCGAGCGCGTCGCAGCAGGCGACGTCGGTGGCGGAGGTTACGGCGACGATGGAGGAGCTGTCGCGGACGTCCCGGCAGATCGCACAGAACGCCGAGTCGGTGAAGGAGGCGGCGTCGAAATCCGTGAAGGTGGCGCGGACGGGAACGACGCTGGGTCGCGAAGGCGTAGAGGCGATGGAGCAGATCAAGGAGCGGGTGGGGGACATCGCGCGGAAGACGCTCTTTCTCGGGGAGAAGTCGCACGAGATAGGGAAGGTGATGGAGATCATCAAGGAGATCGCGAGCGAGATCCACCTGCTGGCGCTGAACGCGGCGATCGAGTCGGCGGCGGCGGGGGAGCACGGCCGGCGGTTCGCGGTGGTGGCGTCGGAAGTGCGGAGGCTTGCGGAGAAGACGCGGGAGTCGACGGAGACGATCCGGGGGATCATCGGTGAGATCCAGTCGGCGACGAACAGCTCGGTGGAGGCGACGGAGCAGGGGACGAAGGAAGTGGAGCGATGGAAGGAGACGATCCGCCTGTCGTCGGAGGCGTTTTCCGAGATCATCGAAACGATCGAGCGGACGTCGGAGGCGAGCACGCAGATCTCCCTGGCGACGCACCAGCAGACGAGCGCGAACGAGCAGGTGCTGCAGGCGATGCGGCAGATCGAGGAGATGGTGCGGTTAACGGCGTCGAAGATGAAGGAATCGTCGGTGTCGGCGACGCTGCTGCGGGATATGGCGGATACACTCCAGGAAAAGACCTCCGTCTTCCGGGTGTAGGGGAGTCATGGGAGAAGAGAAGAAAATCGACCTGTCGCAGTTCCGGGAAAAGTTCGCCAAGGAGGCGATGGCACGCATCAGGCGGCTGAACGGGGGACTTGTCTACCTCGATAAAAACCCCGGGGACGAAAAACTCGAGGGCGACATCCTGCGGGAAGCGCACACGCTGAAGGGCGCCGCGCGGATGCTCGGTTTCCCGAAGATATCGGAGCTTTCGCAGTGCTTAGAGGAGGCGCTGACGCGCCGCAGGGACAAGGCGATCCTCGCCAATCAGGACCTGACGGATGCCATGTTCATCGCCCTGGACACCATCGCGAGGCTTGTGGACGGACTCTCCCAGCCCCCTCGGGAACCGATCGACATCGAGCCGGTCCTCGACCGGCTGAAGATGGCGCAGGTCTTCGTGGAATCATCCGTTGCGCGCGAAGCGCCGGCGCAGGCGAGCGCCGTTCCCCCGGCGCCCGGCCCGATGACGGGTTCTCCCGCATCGGCCATCCCCCGGCCCGGGTACGCCGATCCCGGAACCGGGACCCGTGTGGATCCGGCCCGGCTCGAGTCGATCTCGAATCTGCTGACGAACGCCGTTGCCCACCACCAACGCGAGTTGGAACTTCGGGAACGGCTTGCCGATCTCGAACTCTTCTACCGCCGGACGGGCGCGGCCCTGCTTGCCGCTGTACAAGACGGCCTCGCCCAAGGGGAATTCTCCCCTGTGTTTGCCCGAAGAGTCGTCCCCTTGGCCGTGGAGGGGAAGTCCGCGTTCCAGGAGGTCGGGACCCAGCGTTCGGAACTTAAACGGCGCGAAAGCGTCGTCGCCGCGGAGCTGTCGCAGAACCTCGATGAGCTCCGGTCGGAATTCATGGCTGTCCGGATGGTTCCGCTCTCGCCGGTGTTCGATTCGTTCCATCCGATGGCGGGGGCGCTGGCGAGGGAGCTGGGGAAAGACGTGGAGGTGCTGGTTCGCGGCGGAAAGACCGAGATCGACAGGAAGGTCGCCGAGGCTCTCGCCGAGCCGTTGACCCACATCCTGCGGAATGCGGTCGACCACGGGATCGAGGCCCCCGCGGAGCGGGAACGGGCGGGGAAGCCACGGAAAGGGCGGATCGTGATCACCGCGACCCCGAAGAAGGGGCGAGTTGTCCTTGAGGTGGAGGACGACGGCCGCGGGATCGACCCGAACGAGGTTCGCGAGGCGGCGATCCGCAAGGGGATGATCAGCGAGAAGGCCGCGTGGAGGCTGGACGATCGGGAACTGATCGACTTCGTGTTTCGCACCGGCTTCAGCACCGCGAAGACGATGACCGGGATCTCCGGTGTCGGGATCGGGATGGACGTGGTCCGCGCCACGGCCGAGCGGTTCAACGGGACCTCGGAGATTCACTCCGATCCGGGCAAGGGTACCCGGGTGGTCATGGAGCTCCCGTTCAGCATGGCGGTTTCCCGGGTCCTTCTCTTCCTCTCCGGCGACCAATATTTTGCCCTTCCGATCATGCACGCGGACGGGGTCCGCATATTCGCGGACCGCGACGTCGTCACCGTTGAGGGGCGGAAGTCCTTCCGCCTGGACGGGACCCCGGTCCCTCTCGTCTGGTTGAACCGGCTCCTCGGTCTTCCCGGTCCCCGCGGGCCAGGCGATCGGTACCTCGCGGTGATGGTCCGGCAGTCGGGGAAGCGGATCGCCCTGGTGATCGACCAGGTCGAGGGGGAGAGCGAAGTCGTCGTCCGGGACCTTGGTAAGTACCTCGGCAAGGTTCCCCTGTTCATGGGATCGACCATTCTCGGAACCGGCGAAGTGGCGTTGCTGCTGGACGTCTACGATCTGATGACCGCGGCGCGCCTGCGCGCGGAGACGTCCCCCGAGGGAGTGGGGGGGGGAGGACGGCCCCTGGTGAACGCCGATATCCTCGTCGTGGACGATTCCCTTCTCGTTCGCGAGATGCAGCAGCGGATCCTCTTCTCCTCCGGATACCGGGTGGAGACGGCGTCCGGCGGGAAGGCCGCGCTCGAGCGGCTTTCCCGCAAGCGGTACCATGTCGTCGTCGCCGGCGCCCGGATGGCGGGTATGGACGGCATTCAACTGCTTGCGGAGGCGGGAAAGACCGACTACATTCGGGACCTCCCTTTCATCCTCGTCGCATCGAAGGAGCACAAGGAGGACCTGGTGCGGGCGAGGGCGGCGGGCGCGAAGGGGTGCGTGATGCGGGAGGAGTTCACTCCCGACCGGATGGCCGCGATGATCGGGAGCATCCTGGGCCGGAGAGGAGGGGGATGATGTCCTCTCCGGTACCAGGAGCCCCCGTCCGCCTTCTCGTTGTCGATGACTCCCCTTCCATCCGCGGCGTCATCCGGGCGATGTTGGAAGGGGACGAGGGGATCCTGATCGCCGGCGAAGCCGGAACCGGCCGGGAAGCCGTGGAAATGGCGCGGGCGCTTATTCCCGGCGTGATCCTGATGGACGTCCAGATGCCGGAGATGAACGGGATCGAGGCGACCGCGAGGATCATGGCCTCGAAGGCCGTCCCCATCATCGCCTTTTCGGCGTTCACCTGGGGAGAGGAGGCGAAGGCATCCATCGAGATGCTGGCCGCCGGCGCCGTCGACGTGATGGCGAAGCCGGACCTTGGCGTGGCGGGGACGGTGAACGACTGTTCCCGCGTGCTGCGGAAGAAGATCCGGTCCGCCTCCCGCGTGGAGGTGGTGCGGCGCCTGCGAGGGGCCGCCGCCGTGTCCGGCGCGCGGGGTGTGGTTCCGGAACCGTTCGACGGGACGCGCTTCGAGGCGCTGGGCATCGGGGCTTCGACGGGCGGTCCGACGGCGCTGTGCGAACTGTTCTCGCTGCTGCCGACCGACTTCCCGTTCCCGATCCTCGTCGTGCAGCACATCACCGCGGGATTCACGGACGGATTCGTCGAGTGGCTCCGGCAGCACACCCCTCTGAACGTCCGGGTCGCGAGCGAGGAGGATCGCGCCATGCCGGGATCGATCCTGATCGCCCCGGAAGGACGGCAACTCGAGGCGCTGCCCGGCGGCGTGGTCCGGGCGACATCCCGAAAATCGCGCGGAGTCCACCTCCCGTCGGCGGACGCCCTCTTGTCCTCCATGGCCTCCGCCTACGGGAGGAAGTGCATCGGTGTTCTCCTCACCGGGATGGGATCGGACGGCGCCGAGGGTCTCCTCGACATTCGCCGTGCCGGAGGGTTCACCCTCGCGCAGGACGAGGAGACGTGCGTCGTCTTCGGGATGCCCCGGGAGGCCGTTCGCCGGGGTGCTGTCACCCGGTCGATGGCTCCGGCTTCCATGGCGCAGTTGCTGCGTCGGATCGTCGAACGGTCCGCGCGTCGGGAGGGGGGCGGGCGTGTCTGACGCATTCCGCGTTCTCCTTGTCGACGACAGCGAGACCGTCACCGAGATGCTCTCCTGGCTCCTCGGATCGGAGGGGGACGCGATCGAAACGGCCGGCGACGGGGTGGAGGGGGTGCGGGCCGCGATACGTAGCGTCCCGGACCTTGTGGTGATGTCGACCCGGCTGCCCCGGCTGGACGGCATCCAGGCATGCCGCCTGCTGAAGGCCGATCCTGTTACCCGGGATGTCCCGGTGATCCTGCTCACGTCGGAGGAAGCGGGGGCGAACCGGATCCACGCTACCCGTGCGGGCGCAGACCGCTGTTTGCTGCGGGACGTCTCCCCGGAGGAAGTCTTGCCCGCGGTCCGGGAGTGCCTTGCGGGGAAGGCGCCGCATCCGGAGGGCGGACCCGGTCCGGCCCGCGCGTCTCGGAACGACATCGAAATCCTTTCGCGGGTCAACGATGTTCTTGAGGCAACCTTGTTCGAGGCCGGCCTGTTGAACGAGATTGCCCACGTGGGCCGCGAAGTGGACGATTTCGAGGCAACGGCCAGGAGGTTGTTCCGTCTTCTCCGGGAGATCGCTCCCGCCGAGGCGATGGGAGCGGTCTTCTCCGACGGCGTGTACTCGGAGGGGGTCGGCGTATTCCCCGACGATGCGCAGGATCCGTTCCGGGCGGAAGTCCGGCGGAGGACGGAGCGGCTTCGCGACGAGGGCGGCGTTCCGTTCGCCCCGGACCGCGCCGTCTGGACCGGCATCCGGGGGGGATTCCGCGGGTCCGACGGCGTTGCGCCCGGATCACTTCTTCCCAAGGCCTCGTGCACGGTCCGTGCGGGGAAAATGGTCAAGGGACTTATTGCTGTGTATTCGGGGGGCGAGGGTGCGGCCGTAAGCGGCGCGGCGATCAGGGAAACCTTCCTCTTGCAGGCGTTCATGGTCCTCGAAAACGCCTGGCTGTACCGGCAGATCGCGCGGATCTCCGTGACGGACGGCTTGACGGGGCTCGCGAACGTCCGCCACTTCCGGGAACAG
>Ga0209514_10006413_pt1 | contig 14452 bp, 14 predicted proteins | sample Subgrocontami58m_FD_187452 | JGI IMG/M metagenome (GOLD analysis project Ga0209514, IMG submission 187452) | Subsurface groundwater microbial communities from S. Glens Falls, New York, USA - GMW37 contaminated, 5.8 m (SPAdes) (version 3) | ecosystem: Environmental > Aquatic > Deep subsurface >...
CCTCGCCGATCATGCCGCGCACCATTTCGGCGGTGAGCTTGCGGCCATCGTCGAGCTTGCCCTTGGGCGAGACCACCCATTGCCAGATCTGCGAACGGCTGATTTCTGCGGTGGCGGCATCTTCCATCAGGTTGTGGATCGGCACGCAGCCGTTTCCGGCGAGCCATGAGCCGAGATAGTGGATGCCGACGTTGATGTTGTTGCGCACGCCGGCCTCCGTGATCGGCTGCTCGGGCTGGAAGTTGAGCCAGTCCTTGGGGCCGAACGTGTCGGTACGCTGCTTTTCCCACTGGTTCGGTTTGTCGCCGAGCACCTTGACGAACTCCTCCATGGCGATCGGCACCAGGCCCGGGTGGGCGACCCAGCCGCCGTCGTAGCCGTCGTTGGCGTCGCGCGTCTTGTCGTGGCGGATGCCGGCCAGCGCCTTCTCGTTGGCGACCGGGTCGCCCTTGATCGGGATCAGCGCACTCATGCCGCCCATCGCCGGGGCGCCGCGCTTGTGGCAGGCCTTGACCAGTGCCAGCGCGTAGGCGCGCATGAAGGGCACTTCCATGGTGATGGCGCCGCGCTGGGCCAGGCAGAAATCCTTGTTCTTCTTGAATTTCTTGATGCAGGAGAAGATGTAGTCCCAGCGCCCGGCGTTGAGGCCCGCGCTGTGCTCACGCAGTTCGTAGAGGATCTCTTCCATTTCGAATGTCGCGAGGATGGTTTCGACCAGCACCGTGGCCTTGATGGTGCCGCGCGCCATGCCGATGTGGTCCTGGGCCATGCAGAAGATCTCGTTCCAGAGGCGGGCTTCGAGGTGCGATTCCATCTTCGGCAGGTAGAAGAAGGGGCCGGCGCCGCGCGCGACCTGTTCCTTGGCGTTGTGAAAGAACACCAGTGCGAAATCGAAGACGCCGCCGGAAACACGTTGGCCATCGACCGTGACGTGCTTTTCGTCGAGGTGCCAACCGCGCGGACGGATCTGCAGGGTGGCGATCTTGTCGTTGAGCTTGTATTCCTTGCCGGCTTCGTTCTTGAAGCTGAGCTGGCGCCGGATGGCTTTATAAAGATTGATCTGGCCCTGGATCTGGTTGTCCCACTTCGGGCTGTTGGAGTCCTCGAAGTCGGTCATGTAGGAGTCCGCGCCGGAGTTGTAGGCGTTGATGATCATCTTGGCTTCGACCGGACCGGTGATTTCGACGCGGCGGCATTCGAGGGCGCGGGGCAAGGGTGCGATCTTCCAGTCGCCTTCGCGAACATGGCTGGTCTCGGGCAGGAAGTCCGGCATTTCGCCGGCATCGATGCGCGCCTGGCGTTCGACGCGTTTTTGCAGCAGTTCCTTGCGCCGCGGCTCGAAGGCACGATGCAACTTGCCGACGAGTTCGAGTGCCTCGGGAGTGAGAATCGTGGCGTATTCGGGGGTGACTGGGGCGTTGATCTGGACGCCGGCGGGCAGGGCCATGGGGAACTCCTTGGAATAGGTTGCTGGGACGGTCAAATTCTATTCTTGCCAAATAGGATATAGAAGCTACTATTCAATCAAATGATTATTGACCAATAGTATCGAATGGACCAGTTCAAGCAGATTTCTGCCTTCGTCAATGTCGCAGGTCGCGGCAGCCTGTCGGCGGCGGCGCGCATCGAAGGCGTAACGCCGGCGATCATCGGGCGCCGTCTGGATGGGCTGGAAGAACGCCTGGGGGTCAAGCTGTTGCTGCGCACGACACGCCGGATTTCATTGACTTTCGAGGGGGCAGCCTTCCTCGAAGACTGCCAGCGCATTCTGCGCGAGTTGGCCGATGCGGAGGGCGCGGTCAGCCTTGGCGGCATTCGTCCCGGCGGCCATCTCAAGATTTCGGCGCCAGCGGGGTTCGGCCGACGTCATGTGGCGCCCCTGCTCATGGATTTCATGGCCGAGAACCCGGAGGTCACGGTTCGGCTGGAGCTGTCCGATCGGCTGGTGGACCTGGTCGAGGAAAACGTCGACTGCGCGATCCGCATCGGCGACCTGGCGGATTCCAGCCTGATCAGCATTCGCTTGGGCGAAATGCGCCGGGTGGTGGTTGCCAGCCCCGGCTACCTGGCGGCATTCGGCGTACCGTCGGCGCCCACCTTCCTTGTCGAGCACAACTGTCTCTCCCTGCGCCAGCAACGCGGCTGGACATTGCGCGTCGATGACGAGGTCAGGGTGGTCAAGGTGGGTGGCGGTTTCGAATGCAACGACGGCGCCGTCCTGCACGACTGGGCGCTCGCCGGCAAGGGCTTGGCCTGGCGCTCGTTATGGGAGGTCGGGGCCGACATCAAGGCCGGCCGGCTGGTGACGGTGCTCGATGACTTTGCGGCGCCGCCGGTGGGCATCCACGCCGTCGTGCCGCAGCGCCGCCACCTGCCCCTGCGGGTACGGCTGTTTATCGACCTGCTGAAGGCCCGCTGGCGCGATTCGGCCTACTGGACGGCGGCGGCGGGCGTCTGATTCGGACGCGGTTGCAGGGCGGAGCGCAGGAAATCGTCGAGTTGGCGCACCCAGGCTTCGCGGCCAAAGATGAATCCTTCATTGTGACCGCCCGCGATTTCGATGAATTGCTTGGGCGCCTTGGCCGCCGCATACAAACGCTCGCCATGGGCGAAGGGAATGATGTCGTCGTCGCGGCTGTGGATCACCACTATCGGCGAACTGACGTCCGCGAGGCGCTCGCGGCTGTCGTAGCGGATTCGGGCCAGCAGCCGGATCGGCAGCCAGGGGTAAATCTCGGCCCCGAGGTCTGGCACCGAAGTGAAGGTCGATGCCAGGGCCAGCGCCGCGGGTTGCCTGGCCGCCGCGAGTTGCGTCGCCACCGCGCCGCCAAGGGATTCGCCGAACAGGACAATGCGTTTGGCCGGATAGCCGAGTGACTGCGTGGCGTGATGCCAGGCGGTTTCGGCGTCGATATAGCTGCCTTGCTCTGAAGCGGCGCCAGTGCTGCGGCCGTAGCCGCGATAGTCGACGATCAGGCTGGCGAAGCCGAGGTCGTGAAACATGCGCAGGTAGTCGAGACGGTGGCTTATGTTGCCGGCATTGCCATGGAAGATGATGGCAAGGCCGCGTGCCGCACTTCCCGGTTTGGCCGGCACATGCCAGCCGTCGAGCCGCTCCCCGTCGGCCGTGGTCAGTGCCAGTGCTTCGAAAGCCAGACCGATGCCGGCCGGCGTGGCGCGAAACTCCCGGTCCATCGCCGGCTGGAAGACCAGCGCGTCCTGCTTGAAGTAGATCAGGCCAAGCAGCCCGAGGTAGACCAGGAGGCTGATCTGGATCGCCGACCAGAACATTGATCTGCCTTTCTCCTCACGTCCGTCGTTCATGGCAATGTTCTTGTGCGCTTGTGCCTGACACCCGACTGTAGCGCAAAAAAAGGCCGCACCGGTTGCCCGGCGCGGCCTGCGTTACTGCCTTGCGGCGAAAGGCCTAGTGGAACTGCTCTTCTTCGGTCGAACCGTGCAGCGCGGTAACCGACGAAGTACCACCCTGGATCACGGTGGTGACGTCGTCGAAGTAGCCGACGCCGACTTCCTGCTGGTGCGAGACGAAGCTGTAGCCCTTGTCGCGCGCGGCGAATTCGGGTTCCTGCACCATGTCGACATAGTGCTTCATGCCTTCGCCGCGGGCGTAGGCATGGGCGAACTGGAAGGTCTGGAACCAGTTGATGTGGATGCCGGCCAGCGTGATGAACTGGTACTTGTAGCCCATCGCCGCGAGTTCGTCCTGGAACTTGGCGATGGTCTTGTCGTCGAGGTTCTTCTTCCAGTTGAAGGAGGGCGAGCAGTTATAGGACAGCAGCTTGCCGGGGGATGCCGCCTGCACCGCCTGGGCAAACTCGCGCGCAAAGCCGAGGTCCGGCTTGCCGGTCTCGCACCAGACCAGGTCGGCGTAGGGCGCGTAGGCGACGCCACGGCTGATTGACTGCTCGAGGCCGTTCTTGACGCGGTAGAAACCTTCAGGAGTGCGGTCGCCGGTGACGAAGGGTTTGTCGTTGGCGTCGTGGTCCGAGGTCAGCAGGTTGGCGGCTTCGGCGTCGGTGCGCGCAAGGATGATGGTCGGTACGCCCATGGTGTCGGCGGCGAAGCGGGCGGCGATCAGCTTCTCGACGGCTTCGCTGGTCGGCACCAGAACCTTGCCGCCCATGTGGCCGCACTTCTTCACGGCTGCGAGCTGGTCTTCGAAGTGCACGCCGGCGGCGCCGGCGGTGATCATGTTCTTCATCAGCTCGAAGGCGTTCAGCACGCCGCCGAAGCCTGCTTCGGCGTCGGCCACGACGGGCAGGAAATAGTCGATGAATTCCTTGTCGCCGGGGTTGATGCCGCGCGACCACTGGATTTCGTCGGCCCGCTTGAAGGTATTGTTGATGCGGCGAACCATGGTCGGCACCGAGTCATAGGCATACAGCGACTGGTCCGGGTACATGGTTTCCGAGGTGTTCCCGTCGGCGGCAACCTGCCAGCCGGACAGATATACGGCCTCGAGGCCGGCCTTGGCCTGTTGCATGGCCTGGCCGGCGGTGATGGCGCCGAAAGCATTCACGTAACCCTTCTTGGCCGAACCATTGACCAGCGCCCAGAGCTTTTCCGCGCCCCGTTTGGCCAGCGTGTGTTCGATCGGAAAGGTACCGCGCAGGCGGATCACATCCTCGGCGCTGTAACCGCGCTTGATGCCGTTCCAGCGGGGGTTTTCGGCCCAGTCCTTGGCCAGGGCGGCGGCTTGTGCTTTGCGATCAGTCATGTTGAATCCTCTTGCAGGGGTTGTCGAAGGGGGTGCTCCAAAACGGGAGCAGTAACGACAGTATAAAGAGGATTTTGCGTTGCAGCAATAGTCTTATATAAGACTTGGAAAAACTTTTTTATTGTTTTTAAACAGTATATTGCTTACTTCATTTCGCACTACGAGATGAGGTATCGAATATTGGAGGGGTTTGGTTGCCGGTAATATGTGTCTTATATAAGACTAGCTCAATGCAGCGCGTCGGCGCTGACGATGACGCCGTCTTCATCGGCATAGAGCCAGTCTCCGGGGAGGAAGGTGACGCCACCGAATGTGACCGGAATATTCGCTTCACCGCTGTTCATCTTTTTGGTTTTCATCGGATGGGTGTCCACGGCAAATACGCCCAGGTCCATTTCGCCGATGGCGCGGGAATCGCGGATGCAGCCATACACCACGATGCCGGTCCAGGCGTTCTTCACCGCGAGCGCCGCGAGCTGATCGCCGACCAGCGCCCGCCGCAGACTGCCGCCGCCGTCAACGACCAGGACGCGGCCATCGCCGGGAGTTTCCAGCGTCGTCCGCACCAGCGAATTGTCTTCAAAGAGTTTCAGCGTGGCGATGCGGCCATGAAAGGCGGCGCGCCCACCGAAACTGCTGAACATCGGTTCGACGACACGAACCTTGTCTTCATTGGCGTCGCAGAGATCCGTGGTGAGCAGGTCCATGAACAGTAAACCGTGGAAAGAAAAAGAACGCCGCGGGAAAAACCGCCGCGGGGTGTGAGTGACACTCAGAGCGGAGAGGGCACCGTCGGCGTGTTGGTGGTTTCCTCGAAGCTGAGTGTGATCTTGTCGTGATCGTCGAGATCGATGGTGACCCGGCCGCCATGCACCAGCTTGCCGAACAGCAATTCGTCGGCCAACGCGGAACGAATCGTGTCCTGGATCAGTCGCGCCATGGGGCGTGCACCCATCAGCGGGTCGAAGCCCTTTTCCGCCAGCCAGGCACGCAGCGCGTCGGTGAAGATGGCCTCGACCTTCTTCTCGTGCAGCTGGCCTTCGAGCTGCATCAGGAATTTGTCTACTACCCGCAGGATGATCTCGGCATCCAGCGCGCGGAAGGAAATGATGGCATCCAGGCGATTGCGGAACTCCGGCGAGAACATGCGCTTGATGTCGGCCATCTCGTCGCCTTGTCCCTTGTTGGCGGTGAAGCCGATACTGGTCTTTTGCAGGGCCTCGGCACCGGCATTGGTGGTCATGACGATCACAACGTTGCGGAAATCGGCCTTGCGTCCGTTGTTGTCCGTCAGCGTGCCGTGGTCCATCACCTGCAGCAGGATGTTGAACACTTCCGGATGTGCCTTTTCGATCTCGTCGAGCAGCAGCACGGCGTGCGGCTTCTTGGTGACCGCCTCGGTCAGCAGGCCGCCCTGGTCAAAGCCGACATAGCCCGGTGGTGCGCCGATCAGCCGGCTCACCGCATGGCGTTCCATGTATTCGGACATGTCGAAGCGGATCAGTTCGATACCCATGCCGTAGGCCAACTGGCGCGCCACCTCGGTTTTGCCCACTCCGGTCGGTCCCGAAAACAGGAAGCAGCCGATGGGCTTCTGCGGATCGCCCAGCCCGGAACGCGACATCTTGATCGCCTTCGCCAGCGCGTCGATCGCGCTTTCCTGGCCAAACACCATGTTCTTCAGGTCGCGGTCGAGATTCTTCAGCGCCGAGCGATCGTCGGCCGAAACGTGCTGCGGCGGGATGCGCGCGATCTTGGCGACGATGTCCTCGATCTCGAGCTTGCCGATGGTCTTTTTCTGCTTCGACTTAGGCAGGATGCGCTGCGCTGCGCCGGCCTCGTCGATCACGTCGATCGCCTTGTCGGGCAGATGCCGGTCGTTGATGTACTTGGCGGAAAGCTCGGCCGCACTGGAGATGGCCGCAGCAGAGTACTTGACGCCATGATGTTCCTCGAAGCGCGATTTCAGGCCGCGCAGGATCGAAACGGTCTCGTTCACGGACGGCTCATTGACATCTACTTTCTGGAAGCGGCGGGACAATGCGTGGTCCTTCTCGAACACCCCGCGAAACTCCGTGTAGGTGGTTGCGCCGATGCATTTCAGCGCGCCGGACGACAGTGCCGGCTTGAGCAGGTTGGACGCATCCATGGTGCCGCCCGATGCCGCACCGGCACCGATCAGTGTATGAATCTCATCGATGAACAGAACCGCGTTCGGGTTGTCCGCGAGCTGCTTCAGCACACCCTTCAGGCGTTGCTCGAAATCGCCGCGGTACTTGGTGCCGGCCAGCAGCGCGCCCATGTCCAGGCAATATACGGTGGCGTTGGCGAGGATCTCCGGTACGCGGCCCTCGACGATGTGTCGCGCCAGGCCCTCCGCAATCGCTGTTTTGCCTACGCCCGCCTCGCCGACCAGCAGCGGGTTGTTCTTGCGGCGGCGGCACAAAGTCTGGATGACCCGCTCCAGTTCCCGGTCGCGGCCGATCAGCGGATCGATCTTGCCGGTCAGGGCCAGCTGGTTCAGATTCTGGGTGAAACTTTCCAGCGCTCCGCCCTTTTCCTGGGTCTCGGCCTCGGTTTCGGGCGCATCTTCCTTGCTCCGCGCCTGCGGCGTCTTGGTGATGCCGTGCGATATGAAATTGACCACGTCCAGCCGCGTGATGTTCTGCCGCTGCAGGAAGAACACGGCATGCGAATCCTTTTCGCCGAAGATCGCCACCAGCACGTTGGCGCCGGTGACTTCCTTCTTGCCCGAGGATTGCACGTGCAGGATGGCGCGCTGAATCACCCGCTGGAAGCCCAAGGTGGGCTGCGTGTCGATTTCGTCGCTGCCGGCCACGGTCGGCGTGTGCTCGTTGATGAAGGTCAGCAATTCCTTGCGCAGACCTTCGATGTCCGCCGCACAGGCGCGCAACACCTCCGCCGCGGACGGATTGTCCAGCAGCGCCAGAAGCAGGTGCTCGACGGTGATGAACTCATGGCGCTTTTGTCGGGCTTCGACGAACGCCATATGCAAGCTGACTTCGAGTTCCTGGGCAATCATCAGTCTTCCTCCATCACGCAAGCCAGCGGGTGCTGGTGCCGACGCGAAAATTCGCTTACCTGTTCAACCTTTGTCGCAGCCACATCGCGAGGATACACCCCGCATGAGCCCTTGCCTTCGCGATGTACCTTGAGCATGACCTGGGTTGACTGCTCGCGCGAAAGTCCGAAAAACTTCTCCAGCACCACCACCACGAAATCCATCGGCGTGAAGTCGTCGTTAAGCAACAGTACCTTGTACATCGGCGGCGGTTTGGTGCGGCTTTGTTCCGGCGCCAGCGCGGCGCCGCCTTCCGTTCCGACTTGCTTGCGTGTAGCCATGAGCGGATTCTAAAGTGATTCCGATGCAGTTCAACACCACGAAAAAGAGGGGATTAGGGCACCGATGCCGAGCTATCTGGGGGCGTTTTTCAGGGATGCAAGAACCGGCCGTGTGCGATGCAGCATAGAAAGTTGTTGACGCTGCTTGACAATATGCGTAAAACGCGAACCGTGTTTGGCTCATAAATCCCCGCAGTGACCTACGGTCGTCTCACAGTCTGTCAAATCGCAGCTCCTCTGAATCGCCGCTTGGCCCCCTCTGCAGATCCGACTTTGAACCAAAACATGCCCCGGCCGGGGTGCGGCGTTTTGCAGCCCGCAGCGGTGGCCGATTCGTTCGTTTTTGATTAAGGAAAAGTTACATGGCAACTGGTACTGTTAAGTGGTTCAACGACGCCAAGGGTTTTGGTTTCATCACCCCGGATGACGGCAGCGAGGATCTCTTCGCGCATTTCTCCGCCATCAACATGGCTGGCTTCAAATCCCTGAAGGAAGGCGAGAAGGTGACTTTTGACGTGGTGCAGGGCCCCAAGGGCAAGCAGGCGTCGAACATTCAGAAGCCTTGATGTCGATCTTTTCGGTTGCCGGGTAACTCCAGTTCCGAAAAAACAAAGCCCGCCGATTGGCGGGCTTTGTTTTTGGTGATCCGGATTGCTTACATGCGGTCGATCATCGCTTGGCCGAAGGCCGAACATTTGACCTCCTTGGCACCTTCCATCAGCCGGGCGAAGTCGTAGGTGACTACCTTGTCGCCGATCGCGGCTTCCATCGACTTGATGATCAGGTCCGCGGCTTCCGTCCAGCCAAGGTGGCGCAGCATCATTTCGGCAGAAAGGATCAGGGACCCCGGATTCACGTAGTCCTTGCCGGCATACTTCGGCGCCGTGCCGTGGGTGGCTTCGAAGCATGCATACAGGTCGGAAATATTCGCCCCCGGCGCGATGCCGATGCCGCCGACCTGGGCGGCCAGCGCGTCGGAAATGTAATCACCGTTGAGGTTCAGGGTGGCGATCACGTCGTATTCCGCCGGGCGCAGCAGAATCTGCTGCAGGAACGCATCGGCGATGGCGTCCTTGATGACGATGCCATTGGGCAGCTTGAGCCACGGACCGCCATCGATCTCAACCCCGCCAAACTCGTTTTTCGCCAGCGCATACGCCCAGTCACGGAAGCCGCCTTCCGTGTACTTCATGATGTTGCCCTTGTGCACGATCGTTACCGACTTGCGCTTGTTGGAGATCGCGTAATTGACGGCTGCCCGCATCAGGCGTTCGGTACCTTCGCGTGACACCGGCTTGATGCCGATTCCCGAGGTATTGGGGAAGCGGATCTTGGTGACCCCCATTTCCTCCTGCAGAAACTTCACGATCTTTTTCGCCGCCGGAGTTTCGGCCTGCCATTCGACGCCACAGTAGATGTCTTCCGTGTTCTCGCGGAAGATCACCATGTCGGTCTTGCTCGGATCCTTCAGCGGCGAAGGAATGCCGCGGAAATAGCGCACCGGGCGGACGCACTGGTACAGGTCCATTTCCTGCCGCAGGGCAACGTTCAGGGAGCGGATGCCGCCACCGACCGGCGTCGTCAGCGGACCCTTGATCGAGACCGAATAATCCTTGCAGGCAGTGATGGTCTCCGCCGGAAGCCAGACGTCGGGGCCGTAGAGGCGGGTCGCCTTTTCTCCCGCATAGACTTCCATCCATGAAATTTTGCGCTTGCCGCCATAGGACTTCAGGACCGCCGCATCGACCACCTTTTGCATGACCGGGGTGATATCCACGCCGATGCCGTCGCCTTCAATGAAGGGGATGATCGGATTGTCGGGAATCGGCTGGCCGGGAACGATCTTCTGGCCTTGTGCGGGAACCTTGATAAGGGAAGTGCTCATGCCTGCTCCGTTAGTGATGTTATGTTTGGAAATCGAGAGGGATGCGGGATGAATCGCCGGCAATTATCCTCCAAAAATTGGTGGCACTCCAGTAAGCGGAAGTGCTGCAATCCGTAGCTGGGTCGGGGTGCCGCTTGCCCGCTGCTAAAATATTGTCGTTCCTGCAACCGGTAGCGCGCGCCATGCTCGAAGGCCGTTCCGATGACCTGATCGCCGAAACCATCGCCAATGTCCTGGTGGATGGATTCAACAGACACTATCGCCTGTTCCACGAAAGCTCGGCGCTGGCCAAGCAGCGATTCGAGCAGGCACGCTGGCAAGAGGCCCAGCAGGCAGTGCGGGACCGGATCCAGTTTTATGACGACCGCGTCAGGGAAACCACGGAACGACTGCGGCGCGAGTTTAATGCCGACAATCTGGGCGACTCCGTCTGGCAGCAGGCCAAGCTTCAGTTCATCGGGCTGCTGACCAACCACAAGCAACCCGAGCTTGCGGAAACTTTCTTCAATTCGGTGTTCTGCCAGATTCTGCACCGTACCTATTTCCACAATGATTTCATCTTTGTGCGGCCGGCAATATCGACCGAGTACATTGAATCGGAACCACCGACCTACCGCTGCTACTACCCAAACGAGGCAGGGTTCAGGGCATCGATCCACCAGTTGTTTGTGGACTTCGGATGGAACCGGGAGTTCGAGGATATCGAGCGCGACGTGGAATTCATCCTGCGCAGCATCGGCACGCATCTGGGCACCGTCCCCGCGCGCGAGGCCAACCTGCAGATACAGGTCCTGAATTCGGCGTTTTATCGCAACAAGGGTGCCTACGTGATTGGCAAGGCCGTCAACGGCGCGCAGGAGTATCCGTTCACGGTGCCCGTGCTGCATTCGCCGGAGGGCAAGCTGTTTCTCGATACGATCATCCTCGACGCATGGCGCATCGGGGTGCTGTTCTCCCTGTCACGGGCCTATTTCATGGTCGACATGGAAGTGCCCTCGGGCTACGTGCAATTCCTGCGTTCCATCATGCCGAACAAGCCGCGATCGGAGCTTTACACCATGCTGGGGTTGGGCAAGCAGGGCAAGACCATGTTTTTTCGCGACCTGATTTTCCATTTGCACCATTCCGCGGATCAGTTCACCGTCGCGCCGGGCATACGCGGCCTGGTCATGCTGGTGTTCACCCTGCCGTCCTATCCCTATGTGTTCAAGGTGATCAAGGATGTTTTCGGCAGTTCCAAGGAGGTCGACCATGAGACCGTGCGACGCAAGTACCAGTTGGTGAAGCAGGTGGACCGGGTTGGCCGCATGGCGGACACGCTCGAGTTCTCGAAGGTGGCATTGCCGCGCAGGCGCTTCTCGCAGGAACTGATCGACGAGCTGTACAAGGAAGTTCCGTCCTTGATGGAGGAGGACGGCGATGACCTGATCATCACGCATCTCTATATCGAGCGGCGCATGGAGCCGCTCAACCTCTATCTCGAGAAAGCTGAAAGGGCGGGCCGCGACGATCAGGTGGAACATGCCGTGTATGAATACGGCAACGCGATCAGGGAACTGGCGATCGCCAACATCTTTCCGGGCGACCTCCTGTGGAAGAATTTCGGCGTCACGCGCTACGGCCGGGTGGTCTTCTACGACTACGACGAAATCGAATACATGACCGACTGCAATTTCCGCAAGATTCCCCCGCCGCCAAATTTCGAGGCTGAAATGTCGGGCGAGGTCTGGTATTCGGTGTCGAGGCTGGATGTGTTCCCGGAGGAGTTTGAAACCTTCCTGCTGGTCTCGGACAGGATTCGCGATGCCTTCATGCGCAATCACGCCGATCTGTTCGATGCCGACTTCTGGCGCGGCACGCAGGAGCAGATACGCGCGGGTGCGGTCCAGGATTTCTTCCCCTATCCCGAGTCGCAACGTTTCTGCAAGCTCTACGCCAACGACGCGCCGCAGTGAGCCGTGTGATCTTGTTCAACAAGCCGTTCGGCGTGTTGACCCAATTTACTGATGCCGCCGGACGGCCGACCCTGGCCGACTTCATCCCGGTACCCGATGTTTATGCCGCCGGTCGGCTGGATGCGGATTCGGAAGGGCTGGTGGTGTTGACCGGGGATGGCGCGCTGCAGGCCCGCATTGCCGATCCGCGACACAAATTGTCCAAGCGCTACCTCGTGCAGGTTGAAGGTCTGCCTTCAGATGCGGCGCTGGAGCAACTCGCGGCCGGGGTGACGCTCGGCGACTTCCGGACGCGGCCGTGCCAGGTACGGCGCATATCGGAACCGGTTGGACTATGGGAACGAAATCCGCCGATTCGGCATCGGCAAAGCATCCCGACCAGTTGGCTGGAACTGGTTCTGAATGAAGGAAAAAACCGCCAAGTGAGACGCATGACCGCACACGTCGGATTTCCGGCACTTCGGTTGATCCGCTGGTCGGTGGGCGAGTGGAGCATCGACCAGCTTGCGCCCGGGCAATGGCGAGAATTGGACATTCCCGGTCAACCTGATCGGAAGAGCCGCGTTAATGGGCATGACGCCCGGAAAACTCGCGGTGTTAAATTTTCTCTACCTATACCGAAATGAAAGGAAACATCATGAGCAAGCTTCTCGCTACCCTGGCCGCCGGCCTGATCGCCACCTCCGCTTTCGCTGCTGACGCTCCGAAGGCCGCCCCGGCTGCCGCTCCGGCTGCCGCTGCTGCCCCGGCTGCCGCCAAGGCTGCCGCGCCGGCCGCCGCTCCCGCTGCTGCCGCTCCGGCTGCCGCCGCCAAGGCCGATGCCGCTCCGGCCAAGGCTGAAAAGAAGGCCAAGAAGGCCAAGAAGGCCAAGAAGGCTGACGCCGCCAAGTAATTCCTGGAGTCAGGGATAGGAAATGGCAGGGTAACCTGCCATTTTTTTCGTCCACATCAGTCAAAATCGTACTTTTTAAAGGACGTTCCATGCGGTGTCGTGTCGTTCTGTTGGTGCTGTTTCAATTGCTTGCCGCGCCGGGCCACGCGCAGCAAGCTCAGCTTCCCATGATCGAGCTGCTTGCCGGAATGCACCGCATCGAGGCCGAGATTGCGGCAACGCCCGACAGCCGTCAAACCGGAATGATGTTGCGAACCGTCATGCCTTCCCAGCGCGGAATGCTGTTCGTGTTCCCCGAGACCGCAAAGCACTGCATGTGGATGCGCAATACGCTGTTGCCGCTTTCGGTGGCTTTCCTCGACGACAAGGGGAGAATCATCAATGTCGAAGACATGCAGCCGAAGACCGAGGACAATCATTGCGCCACGAGGCCAGCCCGCTATGCGCTCGAGATGAACCTCGGCTGGTTCCGTAGCCGCGGCCTGGGAGCCGGGTTCACCCTCGGCGGTATCGACAAGGCGCCGCCGCCGCGCTGAGCGTCGACGTGGGCGCCCGCCGGTCGGGTGTTCAGTAGTGCGGCGGAATTTCGTCGCGCGGACTTGCCGCTTCGTCCGGGACACCGGACTGCATCAGTTGGTACAACTCGCGTATCTGAGCCTGCAGCAGTTCGATCTGCTGCTGCTGGCGAAACACCGTGCGGTCGAGTTCCTCAAGATGATCTTCGCCGATGCTGAGCTTGATCTCGAGTTCAGTGATCCTTGAGTCCATGTCCATTTCTGCCCATCCAATGACAAAGGGCGCCCGTCGGACGCCCTTTGCGGATCGCTACCCGGTCGGACGACCGGGGCTTGATCACGCAAAGTTCCTTGCCGCGAAATCCCAGTTGGCCAGGGAGGCGATGAAGGTTTCGACGAACTTGGGCCGCGCATTGCGGTAATCGATGTAGTAAGCATGCTCCCAGACGTCAACCGTGAGCAGGGCCTTGTTCTCCGTATTCAACGGCGTACCCGCTCCCGAGGTGTTCACGATATCTACCGAGCCATCCGGTTTTTTCACCAGCCAGGTCCAGCCGGACCCGAAGTTGCCGACAGCGGATGCCTGAAAGGCTTTCTTGAACTCGTCGAAGCTGCCCCATTTCTTGTTGATGGCGTCCGCCAGCGCACCGGTCGGTGCGCCGCCACCGCCGACTTTCATGCTGTTCCAGAAAAAACTGTGATTCCAGACCTGGGCCGAGTTGTTGAAGATGCCGCCGGGAGGCGCTTTCCTGACGATGGCTTCAAGGTCGAGCGCTTCGTACTCGGTACCCTTGATCAGGTTGTTGAGGTTGGTCGCATAGGCCTGATGGTGCTTGCCATAGTGGAACTCGAAGGTTTCCTTGGAAATATGCGGGGCCAGCGCATCCATCGGGTATGGCAGCGGAGGGAGGGTGTGTTCCATGGTGGTTCTCCTGTTGCGTAAGGGTAGGGAGCTTTAAAGTTGACTATTATAGTCAGGAATATGTCAGATGACAACCATTGGTGGGCCGGGCGTGCGGGCAAGAATGCTTGCTTCTGCGCTTCCCCGCGCCAGATGCAGGCTAACGGCCTGGCCGACATGCAGATCCGCGGCATCGCTGAGCA
>Ga0209514_10006415_pt1 | contig 14449 bp, 9 predicted proteins | sample Subgrocontami58m_FD_187452 | JGI IMG/M metagenome (GOLD analysis project Ga0209514, IMG submission 187452) | Subsurface groundwater microbial communities from S. Glens Falls, New York, USA - GMW37 contaminated, 5.8 m (SPAdes) (version 3) | ecosystem: Environmental > Aquatic > Deep subsurface >...
CATGATTGTCCCTTTATTATGAGATATCTCGCAACTCGAATGTCGTCGCTTGCACCCGAAGGCGCCTACGCTGTGCTTTCTCAAGCTCTGGAGCTGGAACGCGCCGGTAAAACGATCATTCATTTGGAAATCGGCCAACCAGACTTTCCTACGCCTAAACATATAGTGGAAGCTGCGGTGCAAGCGCTTCGGAGCGGAAAAACGAAATATACCTCGCCATTGGGAATCGTTCAATTGAGACAAAGCATTGCTTTTTCTTTGACCAGTTCTCATGGTGAAGTAGATTATCGGCAAGTCGCAATAACTCCGAGTGGGAAAACTGCTCTATTTGCCGCCATGGCTGCAGTGGTAAATCCCGGAGATGAGGTGATCTATCCTGACCCCGGATTTCCAACGTACAGGACGCTTATAGACTTTTTCGGTGCAAAACCCGTTTCTATACCCCTTGTTGAAGGATGCCAGTTCAGTTTTGACTTGGCTGAATTTCGGAAACGATTATCCAAAAAAACAAAGCTTGTCATCATTAACTCTCCTAGTAATCCAACGGGAGGTGTTATCCCGCATAAAGATTTGGAAGAAATAGCCCAGTATATTCGCGACACTCGAGCATGGGTCATGTCTGACGAAATGTATCGTAGGATTATATACACGAAAGAACCATACGTGAGCATATACACTTTCCCGAATATGAAGGATCGGACGATCATCGTTGATGGATTTTCCAAGACATATGCGATGACAGGATGGCGCTTGGGCTACCTCGTTGCTCCTCCCTCTGTGATTGAGAGGATTGATTATTTGTTGACGCATAGCGTAGGATGCACGGCATCGTTTACGCAAGAGGCAGGAATTGCGGCGCTTGAATCCTCACAAAAGCAGGTTACTCTGATGGTTTCGGAATTTCGAAAAAGAAGGGATTTTGTAGTAAAAACACTTAATAATATACCCGGAGTAACATGTCAAAATCCCGATGGTGCGTTCTATGTTTTTCCGAACGTTTCATCTTTCCATAAGTCTTCTAAAGATATAGCGTCTCATCTTCTTCATTACTCGGGCGTGGCACTTTTGGACGGGACAGCGTTTGGCAAGCATGGAGAGGGACATCTCCGGTTGTCTTATGCTGCTGACATGAAGATACTTGCCGAAGGTCTTGATAGAATCCGAATAGGTCTATCAAGACTTGCATGATGAATAATGTAATCAGAACATCCGTATCAAAGCATTTTCGTAAACATTATGCTTTCTTAAAAGGAAAACCGATCAATAGAGTTTGTTAATAAAAAATTATCTTGATTAAGATGGTGTGGTTTGCATTGATAAGGAGTTTCTATGGATGAAAGCGAGGCATATAGGCGAGTTGTTTTGGAAAAAATTTCAACGTTCAAAAAAAATTCTTTTGGCACATATGTAGTGCCGTGTATTTTGGGAGATAGCCGTTACGACTTAGTTCTTTTAACAGCAGATACGTCAAAAAACAGCCAAATACTATCATTTCTTGCCGTATGGAGAAAGCAACATGAGCGTTGGTTTCCTACGCAATTTCCGGTGACGCAAAAAGGAACAAAGAAGTGGTTTCAAGAGCGGGTTACCGGGGCTTCCGATCGGATTCTTTTTATAATTTCTGCCGGAGGAAGTTATATCGGTCACGTAGGGTTGTATCGTTTCGATTTTAAAACACGAAGTTGCGAGATAGACAATATTGTCCGCGGTAGTTCGTTGTATCCGGGAATTATGGAGAATGCCATCGCAAACATGATGAGCTGGGGGAGAAGGGTTCTAGGTCTTGCCCATTACCGCCTTGAGACGATGTCACATAACTCTCGTGCCTTAAATTTATATAAAAAACTTGGTTTTATCGAGGTAAAGAGAGTTCCTATTGTGAAAGTGAAACGCAGCGATCGCACAGAATGGGTCGCATTGGCCGATACGCGGAAAATACCAAAACGGTATTCCATTTTTATGGAACAGACGGGATCCATAGATCCCCACAAAAAAATTAGTTTTGCCGGACCCTGGATTACGCAAAAAGAAATTGATTATGTTGTTGATGGTGTGAAAGGCGGGTTTTACCAAACTTTTGATAAACATATCAGAAAACTTGAAGAAACGACGGCGTCATATGTGGGAACGAAGTATGCTCTCGCCGGTTTTTGTGCAACCCATTCGCTTCATTTGGCGTGCTTGGTGTGTGGGTTTTCAAAAGGTGATGAAGTAATTGTTACGGATTTTAGTTGGGCAGCAACCGCACACGTTATAGCGTATACTGGGGCAACGCCAATATTTGTGGATATTGATCCCGATACCTGGTGCATAGATCCGGCGGCAATAGAACGGGCGATAACAAAAAAAACAAAAGGTATCATGCTCGTGCATTCCTTCGGTATGCCTGCTGAAATGGATGCAATTATGCACATAGCGCGAAGGCATAACCTAAAGGTTATCGAAGATGCAGCTCCGGCTCTGGGATCACTGTATAAAGGCAAAAAGGTTGGGGGTTTTGGAGACATAGGCTGTATATCGTTCCATGGTGCCAAAATTGCAGCATCCGGTGAAGGGGGGATGTTCTTAACAAATTCGAAACACATGCTTGATGAGGCAGTACTGTTAAGCAATATGGGCAGAACAAACAGGGTTGCCAATTTTTGGTGCGATGTCCTGGGGTATGAATACCAAATGGCCAACGTGACCGCAGCTTTAGCGCTTGCTCAGGTTGAGCGGATTGAAGAACTGGTAGCAGCCAAGCGCCAAATTTTTGATTGGTACTTTGAACGACTCAAAAATATTCCGGAAGTTAAGATGCTGAAGGAAAAGCCAGATTCAAGATCTAATTATGCGTATCCGGCAGTTCTTCTCCGGACAAAAAAGATATCGCGCGACGATGTCGTAAGGAGACTTCGTGAGTATAATATCCACGCCAGAGAAGCATTTCCGCGTATGAGTGGATTTCCCATGTACCACAGAAGATTTTCTAATCCAGAGGCAGCAAAGGTTGAAAAATATGGGTTTAATTTACCCTCTGCACTTAATCTTGATGAAAAAGACATCGAATTTGTGTGCGACTCCCTGCTCTCCATTATGCGAAATCAATAAAATAGTTGTTATGCACCTCCCCACAATCTCTATTGTTTCCGGCCTTTATAATACTGATTTAGATCTTTGGGAAAATACATTAACAGCCATAAAGCAGCAGCTTTATCCTCGTGGCAGTATTGAGCATATTGTTATGGATGCAGGGTCCACAAATGGCGGTGTTGAACTTGCCAGATCGTATGGATGTACCGTCATAAAGAGGCCTGACCTTATCAATAAAGGGTCCGTCAGGATGAGCCTAGGAATCAAGAGAGCAAAAGGTCATCTTATCTTACTTTTGGAACCGGACAACATCATCATCGGCAGAAATTGGTTGAGGGAAATGGTGATGCCTTTTGTCGAACGACCTGACGTGGTTGCTGCTTTTAGTATGTATAATGCTTTTAGCCCAACGATGCCTGCCTTAACAAAATATTGTGCACTTATTGGAGCAAATGATCCCACGTTATTGTATCTGGGTAAGTCAGAAAAAATGCCATGGTATGAAAAACATTATGGTTTAGGGGAAATCCTTGACGATCGGCCTACGTATTTGGTAGTTCGCTTTACAAAGAATAATTTACCGACGCTTGGTGACAACGGACACATGGTGCGACGAAAGGATATCCAAAAGGTCAATATAAATCCCAACACTTTTTTGCACATTGATGCATTTGCCAATTTGCTCGACGCGGGATTTGATACTTATGCGGTGGTGAAAAATAGTATTGTCCATCATACCGGTGCAAGCATCATAGATTTAGTCGTACGCCGTTCTATATACAAATATCTTTATTACGACAAAAATCGGGGGAGGAGATCATATTATGTGTATGATCCCGATTCGCCGAAAGACAAAAAGAATATGGTTTTATATGTTCTTTTTGCGTTGACGATTGTTCAACCTCTGTTTCTGAGTATTCGCGGGTATCTATCAGTCCCGGAAGGCGCATGGTTTTTGCATCCCGTTGTTTGTTTTTGCATGGTAGTTGGGTACGGTTGGTCGGAAATTAATTATCGGTTGCGGTCTCTAACGTGGGGACATATTTAACATGAAATACATACAAATCTTTAAAAAAAATCTGTTACTCGTCCTGATTTGTCTCGGATTAGCTATTGTGCCTTTTTTTTGGTTGAAGCCTGGTGAAATGGACATAGGGGGTGATAGTAGCCGGCTGTATCTGTATGATCCGGTCAATTACCTGAAAAGTTTCGGTCTGTATGGCGTAGATCCACAGGGAACAGGTTGGGTCGGATCCAATCATTACATCACCCCTTTTGCCTTTTTGGTCATGGTGGTGAAAATATTTTTCCCGTCGCCGCATATCGCCATCAATTTGCTCGCCGCCCTAAAATTAGTGTGTGGGTTCTGGTTTGTCGTTCTCATTGTTAAAGAGATGGCGTCTGAAAAATTCCGACGCGGTTCGGCGCAAGGAGAGCTGGCCGCAATCGTTGCCGGTTTGTTTTACATCTTTACTCCGAGTGTCATAGGTAATTGGGCCAGGGCTATTTTGTCTACTAATCAAGTATTCCTTAACCCGTTAATGTTTTATTTGCTGCTGCGTTATTTCGTTACCCGCCAAACCAAGTATGGCCTTACGGCGCTGTTGGTGAGCCTGGTGTTTGCGCCCAATTTTGGCCTGACCGGCGCGCCGCCGTTTTTTGCATTTTACCCGCTCGGATTTCTTTTTTTGGTCCTCTACACCACCTGGGTTCGGCACCGTCCGGTTCCCTGGAGAGGATTGATCGTCGGGGGGCTGATATTTGCCGGATTGCACGCGTTTCACCTGTTGCCACAATTTGCCGGCCTTTTTGATCCCGGTAGCTTTGCCAACACTCGTGTGTTTGACGCAAAGAGCATGTGGACAGAGGGGGTTAATTATTTTATGGCCGTATTGCCGAATGCGAAAGTCAGTTGGTTTTTACTCCTCCCTTCATACAATCCGATTATGACTTGGTCGGGTGTTGTCGTTCCTTTCATCGTTCTTGCAGGTTTATGGCTGAATAAAAATATAAAAGGGAAAACAATAGTGTTGGTAGCTGCGTTTTACGTCATTACCCTATTTTTGGTCGCAGCCAATATTACGCATCTTTGGGTAGCAGTCTACCGTAGTTTGTTTTTTATCCCCGGATTTTCGATGTTCCGCAACTTTTCAGGCCAATGGCAATTTGTGTATTCTTTCTATTATGCACTATTTTTCGGATTGGCCCTGCATTTAATTTTTCTAAGATGTAAACCGGCTTTCCGACGGCTGTGTTTTCTGTTTCTTTGCGCGCTTTTTGTTGTGAGCGCATGGCCATTTATCAATGGAGATCTCGTCAATCCACGGCAGGCGGATACCGAAGCGGATGTGCGGATCGTCATGCGTATGGATTCCCGCTTCGAAGATTTTTTGCAATATATCAGAACCATGAAAGGAGACGGTAAGATCCTGACGCTGCCATTTACTGACCCCTTTTATCAAGTGCTGCATGGCACCAACAACGGAGCGTATATGGGTCCGTCTATGGTCTCTTATCTGGCTCGGCGAAACGATTTTTCGGGGTACGCAATTTTGGATCCGTTTCCTGAAGTTTTTTATCGTTTAGCCAAAGAGGAGAACTATGTTGCTCTGAAGCGATTATTTTCACTCCTAAACATTAAGTATATCTTTCACAATACAGACCCACGGGTCTATGACGAGACGTTTCCCCGATTTCCGTATTCGAATGTACGGAAGTTTTTGCCCAAAACACAAAAAGAGATGGGAGAGTTTGTCGGTAAGTTGGGAGTTCAGTTGGTTTACGAGAACGGACCGTATAAGCTGTACACGCTTAGCGATTCGGAATTTTTGCCGCATATATATACGTCGAGCAATGTTCTCGTCTACAAAAACGATCGTGATGATTGGTACGGAAAGAATGTTTCTTTTTTTGTCGATCATCTGACCGCTGATCTTCGGACCGGATTCATTGAGAAGAAGGATGTAGTTCCCCGTGCGGGTCTTACCACACCGGCGATAACGTTTCAGAAGATAAATCCGACAAAGTATAGAGTTACGGTCGAAGACGTACGTGGGCCGTACCTGTTGGTATTTTCCGAACGGTTCAACCGTAATTGGAAAATATTTCGCGATGATTCTCAAGACCTTTCGATTGAAACGGAAAGCTATTTTAATGGAGCGGTCCGCGTGAAAGAGCAACGGGATATATTTTTTGACTCAGATACCCTTCGCACATGGAGAGAAAAAGCAATAGCAGACAAAACGCACATTGTGGTCAACGGGTATGCAAACGGCTGGTATATCCTACCGGAGGACACGAGGGCAGGAGAGCGGTATAATTTCACCATTGAAATGACCGATCAGCGTTTTTTTTATATGGGCCTTTTAATTTCAATTTTGACACTCGGAATTATTCTTAGCACGTACGGATTTACGATAGTGAGAAATAGGTTGAAAAACTAACATGAGTCATATAGTCTCTCTTATTTTTACGGGTTTCATTGTCGGTGACGTTTTATTACTCAAAGAAACGTCTGATCTGTTTATCGGCTTGGTTCTTGTTTTCTATGCGCTTATGAACAAACTCATGAAAAATCCTGTTGTCACTGCCATTGAAGTATCTATGGCAAGTCTTATGTTCATGTATGTTTCCTTTCTCCGATATCAACATAATCCCACGACGGAACGATTTGCTGTTTGGACCGTCATATTTCTTCTTGCATCGCTCGTGATCCAGTGCATAGAATTCATCAAACATCAAAAGAGAGTGTTTCGTAAAAGTCTATGAATGAAAGACATATATCAATCAAATTGTTGAGTGAGGTAATTTTTTTCTTCCTTATTGCAGGGGATATCTTTATTTTTCAGTTCAATTCCGATATTCGGTTATTTTTCCTTGCGTCTCTGTGGGTTGCCAGTTCGTTGCTATGGCCGGTAGCATACAAGGATAGTATGAAATTCGCATTATTTTTTTTAGTGCTCGTCGTACTGGAATATCTCAGCGGTCAGACACAACAACGAATTGAACGAACAGCCCTTTGGACATACGTATTTCTCTTTATCGGAACAGTTCAAAATATCATTGCACTATGGAGAAAATAATCGCCTTCATGATCAGGAAACATATAGCATTGGTTGCCATTCTCTTGGTCTTAGGAGCAATTCCTTTTTTTTGGTTTAAGCCCGGAGAGGTAAATATCGGTGGAGATTCATCCAGGCTCTACCTTTATGACCCGTTAAACTATCTGAAGAATTTGGCTCTCTATCCCATCGCGCCTGGTGCAACCGGATATGAGGCGGTGAGCTATTTCTTCACTCCCTTCGTCACGCTGTTTATAATTCTTAAAAAGATATTTGTTTCGTCCGGACTCGTCACCAATGTTTTTCACGGATTTATGCTTGTCACGTCGTTTTTATTCACCTACCTTACCATCGTTGAGTTATTGCGCAGAAATAGTGTAAGCAACAGGACGTTTATCTTTTTTGCAGGATGCATCGGCGGATTGTTCTATATTTTTGGACCGCCGGTAGGGAATTGGGACAAAGCAATAACAAGCCATAACCAGATATTTTTAAATCCGATGATTTTTTTCTTGCTCCTCAAATTCTTCATTACCGATAATCCGTTTTATCTTACGGTGATTCTCCTTATTTCATTCGTATTTTCTACGAGTTTCAGCTACATAGCGGCTCCGCCTCTTTTTTCGTTCTATCCGTTCACTCTTGTGTACTTATTCATCTATAAAAAATATATTGTTCAGACGCCTTTCCGGTGGAAAGCGCTGGTGCTCTTCCTATTATTGTTTTTTGCAATCCAGGCGTTTCATCTGGTGCCGCAACTCTCCGTTCTTTTGAACAAAACATCCTACGAGTTTAAACACGTGTTCACATCGGAAGGCGTTGCATACGGTTTGGATTTTTTTAACGCTACTTATCAGGGAATTAAATTATCAAAAAACCTGGCATCTATCGGTCAGATGGATCCCGTACCGATATTTCAGTACGTGCTGTTTGTATTTCCGGTCATCATAGTGTTAGGCTTGATCGTTGGGTCATCTGACAGGTCATCCATCAGACAAAAGCTAAACCACCTGTTCCTTACGTTTATTCTCTTGATCGTGCTTTTTTTTGTTACGGCAAACATTACCGATATCGGCCTGTTGTTTTATCAATTACTATTTCGACTGCCGGGATTTGCCATGTTCCGCAATTATTACGGTCAATTTTCTTATGTCTTTACCTTTTACTACGCGCTTGTTTTAGGCTATTCGCTGTATGCCATCCTCACCGTAGCCACCAAGAAAATACGGATCCTCCTCTATATAGTGCTGCCCGTGATCCTTATCCTGCACGGATGGCAATTTATCACGGGTTACATGGTAAAACTGCCGATATTGGGATCAAAAGATGTGGTTGTTCCTCAACGGGTCGATCCCGATTTTGAGAAAACACTGGAATATATCCGCGGGATCCCTACGGACGGGAAGTTTCTGACATTGCCGCTGACTGATTTCGGCTATCAGATGCTTGCCGGCGCCAACGGCGGCCTCTATATCGGTCCATCGATGATAGGGCATCTGACCGGGAAAAAGGATTTCATGGGTTACGGTGCTTTTACTCCATTTCAGGAAATTCTTTTCGACAGAATTAAACATAAAGATTTTAAAAGCGTTCAACTCATACTTTCGCTCCTCAACATCAGGTACGTTTTTTATAATTCCGATTCATATATTTACGACAAATTTCAGGGATTTCCATATAATACCGCTAAAAAATTTTTTCCTACTCAACAGTTTGTTCGCGATTTTATTAAAAATTTGGATGTCACCTCCGTAAGCCAATTTTCCGATAGATATCACATATATGAGCGCAGTGACGAAAATTATTTGCCGAGCGCCTATATCGCCACAGACGCCATGTACTGGAATGCCTTATTCATAGACCTTGCTATTAACGTTTTTCCACTACGCGATAACCGGATCGCCGTCATCAATCAGATTAAAGATTTTGCTGCAATGCAGGATATGGAGACAATATATCTGGAGTCAAAAAACACCAGTCAGTATCTTGAGTTATTCGTTAAAAGAAAGTCACGCTATGCCACGCCGCACATTTCCAGGAAGCTGTCCTGGCTGTTTTATCCCCTGGTCGCGCTTAGTGAAAGAAATGATCTTCGGTCACACGCCCTTGTCAATGATGCGTTTATAGATAGAAGTATTTTTTATGCTGAGAAACGAGTCCGTGAATTAGATACATGGAAAAATGAGATACCGCTAAAAGGCAATGTGCAAAGCATAAAGGAGTTAGACAGCACATGGAAAGAACTTAGGGAATATAACGCCTGGGAGATAAGTCTGGTAAGGTACCGGAGGATTATTGGCGAGCTATTGTCTAAGCTGGAGGAGAGGAATGAGTCAAAATATTCGAGCCTAACGATCAAGAAAGAATTGAAGAATAAATTCGTCAACCATTTCACGCAACTTAAAGGAATTGTTATACAGAGTAATAAAAATAAGAGAGAAAAGAAGTATCTTCTCGATCTTATCTATGGGACGTACGACGATATTCAGTCTGAACTGAATTTTTCTTTACCCAGCGCTACGAAATTAGCATACGGCATTGAAGATGCACCCATAAACGGTGCGTATGAAGTATACGTTGATAAAAAAACGCTTGACGGTTTAGAAATTTCGGACATTGAACTTGTCTATGCTGACCAAAAACTTGTCGCTCAAAAAAACAGCGTAGGAGATTGGCTGAATTTCGGTGAAGTTGCCATATCTATCGACTCTCCCCAGCTGATTGTTTTTAACACATTGAACCCGACAAATCTCGCAAAGAATGTACAGTGGGTATCTCCGGCAGACATAAGAGAAAACAATGGCAATGTCACCTTATCCATAGACTATGCTGCTGACGATGATTTTTACGGGATGACCACAGAAATCAAAGCATGGAAGCCGGAATCGTATTATTTGGTATCGTTCGATTATCAAACCTACGGAAACCCGTTTCGGGTCCAGACATACGAATTAGACAAGAGCACCGGTTCACCGGCAGAACAGATAATGCAAGACGTGTTATACACTAACGTTTGGAAAAAATACCAAGCGATTATACAATCCGGCGACGAGTTGCGTTCAGCCTATCTCAACATATTGTACGATCCGAAAGAGAAGAAAGAAGAAATTTCAAATACTGACAATAAGCCATTGATTGAGATAAAAAATTTATCCATTGCTAAAATCCTTACTCCGAAGATGGTACTACGCAGAAAAATTGCAGCCGTACCCAAGCAGAGTACAATGCCGCGGATTGAATTCCAAAAAATAAACCCCACAAGATACAACATAAAACTTACGAATGTCAAAGAAGCTTTTAGCTTGGTATTTTCTCAAGCATACAGCATGAATTGGAAATTGGTCGATACCCGAAGACCGACAAAAAGTTTCCGTGGTTGGGTTTCCAGACAGTCTGCAAAGATGCTACGATTTGTCACAGCGCCGTTCGTTTCTCCGATAGTCGATAGTGTTGCGGAAGAATACTATGGCGGTACTGTACGCGAAAAAACATCCCAGCAGGTTTTCTTGACCAAAGAGACATTTGATACCTGGGGAAAAGAAGTAGTTGCGGACAACCGCCACATCCTCGTCAATGGATATGCCAACGGTTGGTATATAGGGCCCGAAGATTTTGGTGGCCGCGATAATTATGAACTCGTGATGGAGATGACTTCACAAAAATTATTTTATGGGAGTTTAGCGATATCTTTGATTACCTTTTTTGGAGTTTTAGTAGCGGGCATATTCTTTATTATATCTAAACATGTTCAAAGACCTCGTTTTTAGGATAAAAGACATTTGGTATCATCGGATGCTCAATTGGAGTCTCCGGGGTTGTCATTCGGTACTCGACGTCGGGTGCGGGGCAAGTTCTCCGTTGGCATACGTAAAAGGGAATAAAGTTACCGAAGGGATTGACGCATATAGTGCAAGCATCGGACAAAGTAAAAAAAAGAAGATCCATGATAGCTACAAAATCGGAGACATTCGTAGCCTGGGACAGTTGTATCCGTCAAAATCATATGACGCGGTCATAGCCTTGGACGTGATAGAGCATGTAACGCGAAAAGAAGGATTCAAGCTGATTTCGGACATGGAAGCTATCGCCAGGAAAAGAATCGTGGTGATGACGCCAAACGGCTTCTATCGCCAGCAGGATATTGGCGGAAACAAACTTCAGGTACACCAGTCCGGTTGGAGTGTAAAGGATTTCAAAAAATTACATTTTAGGACGTTTGGCATAAGGGGACTCAAGTGGTTGAGACACGAACATGCGACACTCCGGTTCAAGCCATGGTTTTTTTGGGGATTGATTGCATTTGTGTCAGAACCGATGCTTATGATATTCTCTGCGTTATCGTATCAAATTTTCGCGATTAAATATGCAAAAACTTATTTGGGCAGTGACACGTAAAGTTTACGATGTATTGGGTCCGGCAAATGCCTGGAGACTCGCAATGTCTCCTCCTGTGGTGGCTATCCTAAAATTCATTGCATACGTAGCGGGAAGTCGGACTATTCCTTTTACGACAAAATACGGTTTGACTTTAAAGTTGCGGGTTGGCGATATTTTATTCGGCGGATTTTTGCATTTGGGTGAAAGTAATCCATTGGAGATGTACGTTCTTCGAAAAATTTTAAATCCAAACGATATCGTTGTAGATGTGGGCGCGCATTTAGGATGGTATACGGTCAACAGCGCCCAGATGGTCGGAAGCGGTGGGACAGTGTATGCGTTTGAACCTAATCCGAGCGTGGCCGCGTGGCTTGACGAAAACTGCAAACTGAACGGATTGACCAATGTACGTATAGAAAGAATTGCGCTGGCGGACAGAAACAGTACGGCAGATTTTTTTGTGGGAGGAGCTGATAGCCTGGGATCGCTGAAGCTCGTTAATGCTAAAAGAAATAATCTGGAACGCGTTCATCGCATCAAAGTGCCGCTTAGAACTTTAGACGGATACCTAAAAACGCAGGACATTAACACATTGAAAATGATAAAAGTTGACGCGGAAGGCGCAGATTTAGAAGTGATGAAGGGAGCAGAAAGATTGTTGAGAAAGCTCCATCCATATCTCATTGTTGAGGTTTTTGGTCTGACTTGGAATACTGACGTAGGCCGGGATAAAAAAATATTGGCATACCTGGAAAAATTAGGATACAAGGCGTATGCCTTTGTTCAAGGAGGATTACAGCGTTATAATCCCGGAAATGGCCAACCCCAAATAATAAATTTATTTTTTGCCCGGAGAGAGACAGAACTTCGAAAACTCCGACTGATTTAAATGAAAAGAAAAATCACTACTTATAATTACCTCTGGATGGCCGTTGTTTTTTTGATATTGGGTAAAATCTTCTCGGCTTGGTTTGTGTCGCCCGAGATTATCGGAGGAGACTGGCCCACGTATAGTCTTGAATTTCTCCACGAACAGAGAATTTTCCCGTCGTTGTGGAGTACATATCGCGGCTTGGGCGGAGCGGTAACGCCGCTGTTGAATTTGGAGACATTTCAGGCTTTTCTGGTAGTTCCGTGGGTTAACTGGTTGGGGTTGCCTTGGAGCTTAGTCTATAAAGTTGGCTGGTTTGGCCTGTTTGTCATCCTCTCATTTCTCTCACCAATTGTGTTGTGGCATAGTATATTTCCCCGTGTTTCCTCATGGTGGCCCGCCTTCCTTGCCGGACTTATCTATAGCACTAATACCTATATCCTTATGGTGACGGGAGGAGGACAGATGGGAGTGGCGTTGGCTTATGCTGTGGCTCCGCTTGTATTAGCGAGTTTTGTCAAGCTTTATGAGTCAATATACATATCGTTTTCGGTTGTCATTCCCGCGAAGGCGGGAATCCAGTCTGGATCCCCGATCGGGTCGGGGATGACAGAGAGAGCAATCATTGCAGGTCTAGCACTTGGTTTTCAGCTCATGATTGATCCGCGGATAGCGTACGTGACGATGATTGCAGTGGGGTTCTATTATATGGTTGAGAAAGCAAGATTGCCTCAATATTATTTGTGGTCAGCTATAATACTCGGATCGTCCTTGGTACTGGCGGCACTCCTTAACGCATTTTGGCTTTTGCCGACCGCAGCCACAGCCTCCCGCACTGTGAGTGAGCTTGGTGCAATTTATACTTCAAGTAGCGCCGTTCCTTTTTTCAGTTTTGCGGATTTTTCCCATGCCCTGTCGCTTCTTCATCCCAATTGGCCGGAGAATGTGTTCGGGAAGACATATTTTTTGCAACCCGAGTTTTTGGTGTTGCCGATACTGGCGTATGCTAGTTTGCTTTTCCTCAAAAAAGCCAAAAGTAGAAGAGAGATAATATTTTTTTGTTTATTAGGACTGCTCGGTGCGTTTCTGGCAAAAGGAGCCAATGAGCCCTTTGGCGGTGTTTACCTATGGCTTTTTGAACATGTACCGGGATTTGTCATGTTCCGCGATCCGACGAAGTGGTACGTCCTTATCGCCATCTCGTACTCCATTCTTATACCATATACGTTGGCGCGACTCGGGAAAACCGTTCTCATGGCGGTGTTTATTCTTTTTTGGTTGTTTACTATTCGTCAGGCAGCTCTTGGGCAACTTGGCGGAACGTTTGCTAAAAGAAACGTTCCTAAGGAATATGTGGAATTAGCGAATTTTATTGCGCGCCAGCCGGAATTTTTTCGAACACTGTGGGTGCCGAAACAACCCCGTTTCAGCCCGGTTTCCGATCTGCACCCTTCTTTTTTCAGTGAGTATATCACCAGTGCATCTACTGCCGCCGGATTTGTCGAACGGTTTGATACTCCTGATACCCAAGGACGTCTTGAAGAACTAGCGGTTAAATACGTCGTGATCCCTTATGATGCCCTCGGTGAAATATTTTTGGACGATCGGCAGTATGATCCCAAACAGCGGCAGGAGTGGGAGAGATATTTAGATAACATAAAATGGCTTAAGAAGTTGTCCTCCGGTAGTATTACCGTATACGAGACTAGCAGGCACAATGACCACTTTTGGGTATCCGATGGAAAAATATCGGGCTACCGGATGCTGTCGCCGGATCGCTATGAAGTAACTCTAGCCACGAAGACTCCAGCCGTCTTGTATTTTTCTGAAGGATTTCATCCGGGTTGGCGGGTGCGTTTCGGAAGTGAGACCATAGTGAGCAGAAAGACATCAGCAGGACTTAACAGTTTCGTCATACCCGGGGGATTTACGAGGGACATTCAAGTATTTTTTTATCCTGAAGTGTATGTGAAGTGGGGCAGGATGGTAAGCATAGTCACTCTTGCCGGGGTAGCAGTCTTTGTTATACTACAATCGCAGCGAAGAAGGAGATCGTTATGAATAAATC
>Ga0209514_10006417_pt1 | contig 14447 bp, 10 predicted proteins | sample Subgrocontami58m_FD_187452 | JGI IMG/M metagenome (GOLD analysis project Ga0209514, IMG submission 187452) | Subsurface groundwater microbial communities from S. Glens Falls, New York, USA - GMW37 contaminated, 5.8 m (SPAdes) (version 3) | ecosystem: Environmental > Aquatic > Deep subsurface >...
ACGTATAGTACGCTTATGTTTATTCATGTGCGTATGTATTTCTACTAAAGCCGTCCTGCCGGACGGCTTTAGTATACGGCGTTGCCTTCAAACGTACACCCCAGCTATGCTGGGGGTTTTTCTTGTAAAAAGCCCCCCGATTAAGATCGGGGGGCTCATCGGCCCTTTTCTGTAAATTAACAAGATCAGTCTTTTAAATACCCTTCGGTTTTTTTAATAAGTTTTGGTTCTTCTTTGAACCCGCAACTTACACATGCCTTTTGAGAAACACGGTGATCCGAGGTTAAATAGCCCCCGGCCGTATAGATCATAGATTTATCCGGTTTCGTACGGATAAAAGCTCGGTATTTACCGCATTTTGGGCATTTTCTCGGAAAATGCAAACAAATAATCGCTACGATTCCGGTAATAAGCACTGAAAAAAAGGCCACCGTCCCTATGACTATGATAGCTAAGACCTGCTGAATATCTGAAGACATATCTCCCCCTTTTTAAACTGTAAATCAACTTATTTCAATATAAGTTAATACAATAAAAAGTCAATCAAGTATCGGAACGGATCTTGTTTTATTTAATAGTGAATTTTATTCTTCTTGTACCTGCCCCCACCGCTTCTTGTTTAGAAATTTTAAAGCTTCCTACCTGCAAAGTATGTTCAACGTGCGGACCGCCGCAAAATTCAATACTGTATGACTTTTCATTGGTGCCACCCTTGGGTCCAACAAAATAAACTCTTACGATATTGGGGTATTTTTCCTTGAAGAAAAATAATGCGCCAGTCTTTTTGGCTTCTTCGATCGGCATTTCCTTAAAGAAAACAGGCAGATCCTGACTAATCACATCATTAATTTCATTTTCAACTTTTTTAACTTCGTCTTCAGTAAGCTTTCTTGTAAAAGAAAAATCAAATCTGCCTCTTTCAGGATTAATATCCGAACCCATTTGTTTTATTTCATCCCCCAAAATATTTCTCAATGCTTTCTGAAGCAAGTGAGTTGCTGTATGAAGCCTGATCACTTTTTCCATATCTTCTTTTGATCCGGCTTTCAATTCTCCTGTATTTAAAACCAATCCATGTCCTCCAAATTTCTTTTCAGCACCTGCTCTGGAAGTTGCTTGGTGCTTTTTATATTCCTCATCAAAACCAATTTCGTCAAAAACGATATCTTTTTCTCTACAAAATTCCTGCATTAGTTCTTTTGGAAAACCATATGTTTCATAAAGCGAAAAAGAATCTTTTCCGGAAATAGATCCGTGTTTTTTAAGCCCAATCATCTTTTGAAGCTGAGCAATAAAAGAATCTGTTTCTTTAGCTGCTGAAATTAATAAATTAAAAGCTTTTAATCCCTCGCCAATCGCCTTATTAAATTTGTCTCTTTCCTCGCCATAAACATTAATAATTTCTTTTTTATTATTCAATTCCGGATAAGCTTCACCGAAATTTTCAACAACTCTTTCTAAAACTAAGGGAAATAGATCGGCATGAATATCATATTTAGAACTGTATGCCAAAACCCTTCTTAGAAGACGCCTCAAAATATACCCGGCTTCTTTATTCGATGGCCTAATTCCGTCAGCTATTAAAAAAATTGAAGAGCGCAAATGATCCGCCAATATCCTTATTATTTTTGGATCTAAAATATGACTCACATCTTTGATTTGTTGAATTATCGGAGCAAACAAATCTGTTTCGTAAACACTATCCTTGCCCTGTGTCACCATTGCCAAACGTTCGAATCCCCTGCCATTATCAATAGACTTTTGAGTTAAAGGTTCATATGCACCATCTTTTGTTTTATTGTATTGAACAAAAACATCATTACCAATCTCCATAAAACGACCACAGTCGCATTGCGGATGGCAAGATTCGCCAAATTTTTTATCATGCACTTTTCCGGTCTCGTAGAATATTTCTGCATCGGGACCACAAGGTCCAGGACCAGCTTCCCACCAATTACTTTCTCGTCCGTAAAGAAAAATCCTTTCGCCGACCTTGGCATTAATGCCAGCTTTGGCAAATTGCTCCTGCCATATCTTAATCGCCTCTTCATCGCGGGGAACTTCGGCGTCTCCTCTAAAACAAGTTGTATATATTCTCTGCGGGTCTAAACCTAAACCTTCTTCGGACGTTAAAAATTCAAAACTCATGGAAATAGCTTTTTCTTTGAAATAATCCCCAAAAGAAAAATTACCGGTCATTTCAATTAATGTGACGTGAGAAAAATCTCCGACAGAATCTATATCGGTTGTCCTAAAACATTTTTGTATAGAACAAGCAGACTTAGATCCAAACGCCTTCATTGGATCGGCCACGCCAGTTAAATATGCCTTAAATTGCTGCATTCCGGCAGTTGTTAAAAGCACCGACGGATCATCGGGAATCAAAGACGAAGACGCCACTCTTTTGTGTCCGCGTTTCTCAAAATAATTAAAAAACTTTTTACGCAGTTCTTTTGAAGTCATTATAATATCTTAGTTAAATTTCCATTTAATACAACTGGTTTCATTGCTATGATCTCATCAATATAATTCATTTGCGGGATCGGATTCAATAAGAATATCTTTTTTTCTAGTATGTGGGCAAATGCTATCTCAATTAAACTATTTCCGCCAATATAGTTTTTAACGTCTTTTTTATCTTCATTCACTATAAGAATAGCATCTGAATTTTTTATTTCGTAATAATAATCCTTTATCAGGTCGTGCTTGATCTTATTTTCCGCTGATTCCGCATGCATCTCGTCCGCTGTTTCAAGATTTGAATATTCTTTAGTGAATCTCGGAAGTACCACTTCGTGTTTCAAACCTAACAATTCCCGCTCTATATCCAGCATCTTTTTTGAAAATGTCATGCTTCCGCAAACTGTAATTTTCATATACTCTATTCTTCTAAATTTTCCGGGGCCTGTAAAGTCTCCGGTTCAATACCCGCTGAGGTTTCAGTAATCTTCAAAACATCTTTGTCTATTTTTCCGAGCTCTTTATAAGCACTATTATACATATTTACAGTTGTTCCTAAATGTCCGCCTAATTTTTTCATATAAGTTTCATAACTAGCGATATGCTTTCCTAAATTTTCTACTCTTTTTCTAATTTCCTTAGCTGATTCCTCAATTTGAAGCGCTTTTAACCCCTGCAAAATGGTTTGGAAATATGCCAAGAAAGACGTTGGTGAAACAATTACAACTTTTTTGTCTTTAAACGCATACTGGATCAAGTCTTGGGTATTGCTCTTTATTGCGCCAACCTTATTTATTAGTAGATCATAATAGATTCCCTCTGCCGGAATGAACATAAAAGCAAACTCCATAGTTCCCTCCTCTGGTTTTATATATTTTGACGTTTCATCGATCCTATTTTTTAGATCTTGCTTAAAAATTTTTTCAAGCTCGGCGTGCCTGGTCGGATCATTTTCTTCCAAGATCCTATTATAATTTTCCAAACTAAACTTTGAATCAATTGGAACAATTTTGTCTTTTACAAAAATAACCGCATCAACAATAGAGCCATCATTGAATTTATACTGCATCTGATACTGCCCCGGCGCCATTACGTTTTTTAAAAGTGTTTCTAGAAAATATTCACCAAGTACGCCACGCTGTTTTGGATTTTTTAAAATATCCTGTAAATTTTTAAGCTGATCAGCCATGCTAAAAACTTGCTTCTGGCCTTCGCCTACCTTGGTAAGTTCTTGAGTAATTTCCCTGATCAAGCGATTGCTCTCGGACATTTGTCTTTGTACCGTATCTGATTGTCTTTGCATGGTATCAGACATTTCTCCCTTGCTCAGATCAAGCCTTCTGGTTATTTCGTGAAGTTGATTTTGAATAAGTAAAACAGCTGAGTCTTCTTGCGGCTCAATATTTTTTTGTTTTTTTAAAAATGAAAAAATGGCAATAAAACCAATGATTATAATAACTAATACGGTTACTAATAAAATTTCTGTTGCCATTAAATTAAGTATACAATATTCACTCTATAAAATACCATTCTATGAAAAACCCCGGTTAAATAAAATCTTCGATTTTTCTTTTACTTACCCTGTTAAATACTGCTTTGCAGTAATTCCGCCGAAAGCGAAATTATTTAACAGGGCGAGACAAAAGATTTAACGGGGTAAATTTATTAATTTAAAAGCCCCTATGCTGTTCCGAAAATTCCGGATCAATACAGGGGCTAATTTTATATTCTTTCAATTTGAAGGAAGTTTGGAATAGGCATCTGATTTATCCATATTCCGATCTTAAACGCCGTCTCGGGTTTCTTTTGAAAATAAACGTGCTTTTTGCCGTACATCCTGCTTTGAATTTCTTCATGGCAAATAATACATATTCTTTCGATCAGCATTTTCCTTTTCCCCAGCAGATAGCATAACGCATAAGCGAATATGACCTCGACTAGTTCGGGATCCTTTAGGGGCTTGCGGCCTATTTTTTCCTCTTTCATCATTAATTGATTGAATGAAAGATCTATCGGCTCATTTTTTATTAAATAGCGTCCGGGCCTTATTACTTTATTTTTCAAAGCAATAATTTCCCGGCCCTCGCCAAAAATAAAAAGTCCTGGCACTAAAAGACAGATCTCTTTAACCGTCATCCTTTTAGGCACAGTGATAAGACAAAAGCCATCTTTTGCAGACTTCCTAAGCTCCTCTTCGCTCTTAGAAAAAGAACAAAATATATTCAGTTCTTTTCTTGATAAAGTTTTGCCAAGCACGGCACAAGCCTCCGAAAGACTAATGAAGTTTTCTCCAAAAATCTCTCTGGCTTTCATTTCAAACTCTTTCAACCTTGATTTGTGATTCACAGTTTCTCCCTTTGTCCGCCATAGCTTTCCTTGCCAGCCATAGTTTTCTTCGTCCGCCATAGCTTTAGCGAAGGAGGAAACGGCGGCGGGATGCGACGGCGGATTCTTTTAAATTTTCAAACAGCTATAAAAATATTATGCTATTTTTTTTATAAAAAATCAAGCTCGCAGGCGAATTCTAACTCGAAATACAATATTGTTTATCCCCATAAAAATTATATTGGATATCTAATAATAACCAAACCCGGTCCACCAGCGCCGCCAGCCCCACCACCTCCTCCTCCGCCGCCATAATAAGTAGCGCCAAATCCAGGATTAAATCCACCCCCTTTTCCCCCGCCGCCCAAGCCACCTAATCCTGCACGGGGATCATCAATGTTCCAGTCGGTATAGATTTTTGTACCACCACCACCACCGCCACCATAATATACCGGCGAACCAGTAATAGTGCTTATTGCACCAATACCCCCATTTCCACCCTTAGTTGCCGAGCCCGCATATCCACTACCACCGGCACCACCACCACCACCGCCAGCATATGCAGTACTACTATAGCCGCCACCATATTCTGGAAGAAGATAATACCCATTTCCACCACTACTTCCACCTATCATTGAAGATCCACCAGAAGTGGCATAATTACCTGCCTGTCCACCACCACCGGATGCCCCGTTCCAACCCATCTCGTCTGTATTGGCTCCTCGTCCGCCACCAATAGCAATGAGGTTGCCAAAAGACGAGGGTCTTCCGATAGTATTGGCGGTTAAAGTAGAACTCAAAGCCATTTTTACTTGTCGGGTACCTGAAGATATAGATACTAATTCTTGTCTAACTCGTCCACCTCCTCCTCCGCCACCAGTAGCATCGCCATAACCATTAGTAGGAGGAGTTCCACCAGCCCCACCACCCATGCCACCACCACCAACAATTAGAACTTCTACGGTTTCAGTTCCGCTATAAACAATAAATTCTCCGTGATCACCACCGGCAAAAGTATGCGTACGATATCCATTGGATTCAGTAACTGTTCCGCCGGTTGCTGATATTATTCCACCACCACCTCCGCCGCCGCCACCTCCATCCGGATCTTGTTTGACACAAGCGCTAGTCACAAAATTATAACAACCGCCATTACAAGTTAAGGTTCCCTTATACCCGATTCCTAATTGACTTGCACAACTTTGACCGCTTAGATCAGCCCCATCACAAACTTCACCTGGTTGTTTTACACCATTACCGCAAACAGGACCGCTATAAGTACAAAGACTCGTATTAAAATCCGAACAGCCGACATTGCATGATAGGGTTCCGGTATAGCCGGCACCTAATTGAGTTTCACAACTTTTACCATTAAGTGCTGCACCATCACAAACTTCACCAACTTCTTTTGTGCCATTACCACAAGTAGCCGAAGGCGGAGGTGATGGTGGCGTGCATGAACTGGTAACAAAAGAAGAACAACCGGCATTGCATAATAAATCGCCGGTATAGTTAGCGCCCAAATAAGTTTCGCAGGTTTGATTGTTAAGACCGGTTCCATCACAGACCTCACCAACTTCTTTTATATTATTTCCACAAACTGCAACACCATCATGCAAGCAAAGACTAGTATTAAAATCTGAGCAGCCGGCATTACATGATAATGTACCATAATAACCAACGCTTAATTGACTAGCACATGTTTGACCGTTAAGTGCATTACCATCACAAATTTCACCTGATTCTTTTACATTATTACCACAAGTAGCGCTAGTATTTTGACATGCACTAGTCACAAAACTGGAACAAGTATTATTACATGATAAAGATCCGGTATAGCTAGCACCTAAATAACTCGTGCAAGTTTGACTATTAACATCAGATCCGTCACAAATTTCACCGACGTTTTTTGAATTGTTACCGCAAACAGATGATATTAAATATCTAACAATAACTATACCCTTACCGCCATTACCACCAACACCTAAATCTCCTGCTCCACCGCCACCTCCATTGCCTAGATTAGCTGTACCGTTCGTTCCGGCATAAGTAGCGCCTTGTCCGCCTCCTCCAGGACCGCCAGTTGCATAAGTTACTGAGCTTCCAGAAATAGAAGAAGCTAAACCAATTCCACCCGCCGCTCCAGTTTGCGAAGTAGCTGTAGTACCAACACCGCCAGCACCACCTCCACCGCCACCACCTCTAGACGCCATTCCTATATTTGATCCACCTCCGGCATAACCTTGTCCGGCAGTTCCAGCTCCACCCAATGTAGCAGATTCACCGGCTCCACCAGTTGCAAAGCTTGCCGCACCACCACCAGAACCTCCATCTGCGCCTTTATTTATGCCGTTAATATCATGGTTATCAGAACCTCCACCTCCACCTCCAATTGATGTGTATGTAGAAAATGAGCTATTTGAACCATTCACGCCCTTACTGCTTGTCACAGTAGCGCCAGCTCCTCCGTCTCCAACTACAACAGAATAATTACCGGATGATAAAGCAAGGGAGGATAAAGTTCTTAATCCGCCTGCGCCTCCTCCGCCACCACCGTCACCACCGGTATTCTCTGATTTTCCACCTCCACCTCCGCCGGCAATAATTAGAGCATCGACACTCATACTACCCGTAACAGAAAAATTTCCACTTGAAGTAAAAGTATGAACAGTATAACCACCAGAGTATGCCGGTGACGATCTGGGATTTAAACCGGAAGAGTCGGTATATGTAACTGTTCCGCCGTCTACAACAATTCCACCACCGCCACCAGGAGGAATAATTGTTGATTCACTAGTTGGATATCTAATAATAACAATGCCCTTACCACCTCCTCCGCCAAAATATCCATATGGTTGATACCAGCCTCCACCACCGCCTCCGCCAGTATTTGGCGTTCCATCGATAGCCTGTCCCCCCCCTAAAGTATAGGATCCTCCATCATCTCCACGGCTAGCTGCTCCACCACCACCGAGTCCACCAACTGCGGGCGTGGCAGTCAATCCCCAACCTCCACCTCCACCACCATAATAAGTTGAAACACCAGAAATTGATGAAGAAACTCCAATTCCACCAACACCTCCGGTATGATTACCAGCAGGAGTTGAACCACCAACTGCTCCGGCACCACCACCACCGCCAGAACTGTGAACGTCATTATTTCCTTGACCGCCGCCAAATCCCTGGCCTGCCACTCCAGTGCCGGCAGTTCCCGTTCCCCATGCAACACCACCACCAGATCCACCATTTAATCCATTTCCAATCCCTGTGACATAGGCGCCGCCCCCTCCACCGCCAATAGCTATTAATGAATCAAAGGCAGAATTATAACCATTTGCACCAGGACCATTTGCGGTAGCTCTTGGCGCGCCATTTCCCACAGTTACAATATAATTTTGCGCTGTTACCGCATAACCAGTTTGTCTTATAACACCGCCTGCTCCTCCACCACCTCCAACCCACGTACCTCCCCCTCCGCCGCCACCAACCACAAGAACGTCAACATTTCCACCAACACCAACAGAAAATGCCCCACTTGAAGTAAAAGTATGAACAGTATAACCACCAGGATATGATGGCGATGATCTAGGATTTAAACCAGAAGAGTCGGTATATGTAATTGTTCCTCCAGTTGCGTAAATTCTATTTACAGTAAACCCATTAGTTAAACTATTGAAAGTTGCATTTATGTTGGTGACTACTACATTCCAAGTTCCATCAATGGCGCCGGTAATATTACACGAACCACCGGTAATTAAAGTTGGGCTAGCTACAGTTATTCCAGTGCACGATATATCTACTTGTCCTTGTTTTGTTAATTTAACAGAAGCGCCAGCCGCAAAACCAGTTCCAGTAATTGAAGTCAAGGAAACACTTCCCGTATTTGGTCCTAAATTAGGATTAATACCGGTAACAGTAATCGGCGAGACTTCTACAACAGAATTCAAAGCCAGGTTATTCCCGATCTCATATCTGACGTCTGATTTACCACCATCAACGGCGGCATTAGCAGCTATATATTTATCTGAAGTAAGAGCAGCGGAAAGAGCCCACGAACCATTGATGTAGGTATAATATAGTCCGTCAGTTGCCGAATTTATTGTATCTACCGGAAGGTTAGTAAAAAGAGATCCGATCGAGGATTGAACAGAAGTAAAATCTACAGGTACCCAACCTGTTCCATCTATTTTTCTATAATTAGCTGGAGTAGAACAATGATAGTTCCAAGGCGAAGTAGTTGCTGCAAGTTGGCCATAATAACTTCCGCATTTAGGATCTGTGTCCGGAAGAGAGATGTATATAGTATTATGATCACCCATATATGAACCCTCACCTCTGAAAGATTGATAGATCAATAAGGCTTTATTGATCTGATTAAGCTCGGTGATTCTATTAGCATCAGCAGCTTGTTTGATAAGCTGAGCGGGATTAATAACCAAAAGAATTATTGTTGATAATATACCCAAGATACCTATTACCATTAATAATTCAATTATGGTGAAACCCGCTCTCACACGCGAGGAAAGGCCGGTAGCTTTTGGAGAAGAAATAGATTTATGAAGATTCATATTTATTCTTGTGTGTAATTTTGCATTGACAATATTATATATGAATAAAGTAAGTTATTGATTAGTCTAACTTAATAGATAAAACTTTAGATACACCATCTTCCTCCATAGTTACTCCATATAGGACATCAGCGGATTCCATAGTAGACCTATTATGAGTCACTATTATAAACTGAGATTTTTTAGAAAAATCTTTTATGAGCTCAGCAAAACGCTTGGTATTTCTTTCATCTAGGGCTGCGTCAACTTCATCCAAAACTAAAAACGGTGGAGGACTTACTGAGATTAGGGCAAACAAAACCGCGATTGAAACCAAACTTTTTTCTCCTCCAGAAAGCATTTCTAGTCCTTTGATTTTCTTGCGAGGTATTACCAATTCCATTTCAATTCCGGCAGATATTTCTTCGTCTTCCTCCTCGTCCGTCATAGCTTTAGCGACGGCGAATTCGCCTTCAGTATGATCACCCAATCCTTCATCCGGCAAAACTTGTTTTTTAATTTCAGGCTTTTCTAAATATAGCTTACCCTTTCCGCCCCCGAACATCAATTGGAAAAACTTATTGAATTCTTCGTTGATCTTATCTAATGAAGAAGTAAAATCATTATGAATTTTCAGATCTAGATCTTTTATTAAGGCAGACAGATCACCCGAGGCTTTTTCTAGATCAGCTAATTGAGTGGACAAAAAATTAAATCTCGTCTCTGTTTCTTTAGCCTCATTTAATAAAGCCTGGTCAATTTCTCCAACGCTAGCCACCTCAGCCCTTAATCGAAAGATTTTTCTCTCGGTTTCAAAAACATTTACAGGTTCAGTGCTTTCTAGTCCAGATAGAGCAGACATATTAGCCTTTAATTCGTTTAAATCTCTGCCGGCTTGCGATATCTGAGCTTCCAGGTCCTGCATTCTCAAATTAAATCTTTCTGTATCAAAATGAATTCTATTTTTTTCCGATTCTAATCCGGAGATCTCATCTTTTTTAGATTCTACCAATTGAAACGATCTTCTAAATTCAGAATTAAAACCCTCCAAGTCCGCTGAAAAACCAGCTTCCATCTTTTTTACATTTTCCAGTTCTTTGATAATTTCATCAAGCTGCGCTGATAATTTATCTTTGATTGTCTGAAATTCAGCCAATTCTTTCGATGCACCTCCTTCGCTACCAAACTTTAAAAAATTATCTATCTTTAAAAATACTTCATTTAAGGTATTTTTTATTTTTACCAGATCGCTTTCTTCAGAAAGACTTTTAATAACCGATTTAAGATCGCTTAATATAAAAATCGCTTTTTTAGGATCTACTTCTGTATTTGAAGAAAATTCTATTTTAACTTCGAGCCTTCCTAATTCTTTTTCCAGAACCGATTTTTTATTTAAAAGCCCGTCTCTTTTAATTTGTAATGTGTCTAGCTGAGCCTTATTGCTTGGCCTGCTATTTTCTACCTTGATCAATTGTTCTTGTAGGGCTTTGAGCTCTGAAACTTTTTGCGCAAGTTTTACATCTATTTCTTTTAGGCGAGGAGAAAATCTTTCTAGCCCAACTAAAATTTCCTTCAATTTACTTTTAAAATAAATTGATTCCAGATCATTTAATTCCTTTTCGGTCTCTGAAAGTTTTTCCCACTTGGCTGTCTGCTTTTTTAAAAATCTTAAATGCGGAGCTATTTCATCGAGCATTACCCGTACCTTATCTATATTAATACCCGTATTTTTAAGCTTTCTCTGAGCCTCGTGCTTTTTAATTTGATACTGACGAAGGCCTAATACTTCTTCAATCATTTCCCTTCTTTCTTTTGGCGAGGACTTAACAAAAAGATCGCTTTCGCCCTGATTTATAACGGTCAAACCATGGGTACCGAGCCTTGCCTTTGCAAAAAAATCAATAATATCTTTAAGCCTAACCTCAGCTTTATTTAAAAAATATTGCGAAATACCGTCTCTATCGATTCTCCTCACAATAGACACTTCCGAAAAATCTACAGCAAAAAAACCGGAACTATTATCAAAAATTAAAGACACTTGAGCCATGCCCATTCTTGGTCTTTTTTGTGTGCCGGCAAAAATAAGATCTTCGGCTTTATCACCTCTTAAATTTTTTGCTTCACGCTCTCCCAAAATCCAACGCACTGCGTCTAAGACATTGCTTTTTCCGCTGCCGTTTGGACCAACAATCGCGGCAATTCCACCCGGAAATTCCAGAACTGTTTTTTCAGCAAAAGATTTAAAGCCTACAAGTTCTAAGCGTTTAAGTAACATGCCATTTTTGCCCAAGAGGGCTAGTTAATTTATTAACGCAGACCGATTGGCTGCCTGCCTGCGGTAGGCAGGCAAAAGTGAGCACCCTGTTAAATCTTTTGCTTTTAGCAAAAGAAAATCGGAGATTTTATTTAACAGGGTAAAAAAGTTTATTTTCCATAAACTTGTTTTAATTATACCCCAAAACCCGCTAATTTTATTAATTCCTCTGTTAATTTCTTTGGTAAGCCCATTACACTTTCAGGCTCTCCTTTAATACGATTTACAAACGAAGTAATAAGCGGATAATCCTGATCAAAACCGCCGGCATGCAAAAACGGATCTTTTGTTGCTATATACGCATCAATAATTTCTTGTGGAATTGGATCAATCCAAACCTTGGCAATATCCGTACCCTCTACCCTTTTTCCGGAAAGAGTATTTATAACAACTACAGACGTTACTGTTTCTGCGGGATACTCTTTGTACATATCTATAAACATTCTTGCTTCTTTTTCGTCGATCGGTTTTTCAATTATTTTCCCATTACAAACAACTACTTGATCTGAGGTAATTAAAATAACACCGTCGGGGTTTATAATTTTTGGTAAAAGCGCCTCTGCCTTCGCATTCGCTAAAGCAAGCGTTAATTTAACCGGATCATCAAAACGTATCTGTTTTTCATCAATATAGGACGGAAGTACTTCAAACTCATAACCCATCTTTTCAAGAATTCTTTTTCTTCCGGCAGACTGAGATCCTAAAATTATTTTCATATTTTTTCTGTCATTGCGAGCAAAGCGAAGCAATCTATTTTAATCACGAGATTGCCACGTCGCAGACTCCTCGCAATGACGGATTATTCGTAAATTCGTTCCGCTAGTTGGCGGAAATTCATTGTTAGTTGATTCGGCTTTGAATTTCTTGCAACGCCTTTTTAGCCGCATCCACTTCGGCATCCTGCTTAGACATTCCCTGTCCGGTAGCGATCAATTTATCTCCCAAATGAACTCCTACTGTAAACATCTTTTTATGATCCGGACCTTCCTCACTAATTACTCTATAAATAGGGGTTATTTTTTGATTTGCCTGAGTTTTTTCCTGGAGCTCACTTTTTGCGTCTCTATATAAACCCTGCTCAACTACGTTTTCTAATCTGGCCATTATGAATTTTTCTATGAATTTCTTAACTACGTCGTATCCTCCGTCTAAATATATAGCCCCTATTAAAGATTCAATGGCGTTGGCTAAAATAACATCTCTTGCCCTGCCCATATCTTTTGACTCGCCCTTAGAAAGCAACAATGCATTTTCTAGTTCAATGTTTTTAGAGATCTCGGCCAACATTTGATAGTTAACTAAAGCAGCCCTAAAAGACGTAAGTTTGCCCTCGTCATAATTTGGATATTTACTATATAAAATCTCTGTAACTACCAATTCCAAAACAGCATCGCCTAAAAACTCCAATCTTTCGTTATGTGAAAAACGCCAACTCGGGTTTTCATTTAAATATGACCTGTGAGTTAAAGCTTCCTTTAATAAGCCCTCCTTTTTAAATTTATAATCAATACTTTTCGATAATTTTTCTAAGTCCATATTTATGACGAAAGTACGAACACATACGAAAGTACAAAAAAAATATTTTGTATTATTCGTATATTTTAGTATTTCCGTAAATTTATTTTTATAATTCTTCGTCTGTTTTAATCTCGGGCTTAACAGATCCTTCTTTTGTAGCTTCAAATTCAGCTTGAGAATTTTCCTTTCCTTCGCCCGCCATAGCTTCAGCGTCGGCGGGTTCGCGAACAGGCGCATGATCATCTTTACCCGGCTCCCCGATTTCTCTATAAATAGTTCCTAAAACACCATTTATAAATTTGCCGGAATTCGGACCGCCATAATTTTTGGCAATTTCAATAGCCTCATTTATAGCCACCTTTGGCGGAACTTCATTTCTGTCTGCAAATAAAAGCTCATAAAGGCCTATGCGTAAAACATTCCTGTCTACGACCGATATCTGATCAATTGGCCACTCCGGAGCAGCCTTAGTAATTATTTCGTCGATTTCTTTTTTATGAGAAATAATATTATTCATTAGATTCCAAACAAACTCCGGCTCATCAATGCCTGGTCCAAATTCTCCCATATTTCTTTCTAAAATTTTAGTCAGATCTTCTTTTTGATTATAAAAATCCCACTCATAAAGAGATTGTAGGATTATAGACCTAGCGAGATGTCGTGTTGCCATAAATTTAGTAGTTAGCGACTAGCCACTAGAAGCTAGTAAAATAATTATTAATTTTAACTCACTAGCATCTAATCTAATTCGCTAATCGCTAGTGCCTGCCTGCTGGTAGGCAGGGCTAATTACTATTTTTTATTTTTCGTAACTCCTGCAATTGGAGCAAAGCCTGTGAGACAAAACTGGAGCCTTGCAATTTTTGCAAGCTGAAATATTTGCCTTCTTTAAAGCTTGGTGAGCCTTGTGCATGCCTACTCTTGATTTTGATTTGTGTTTTACCGGTACGCCACCCATAGTTTTTATTTTTTATTAATTATACTTATTACCAATTAAAAATATCATAAAAAGATAAATGAGTAAACCCCGTACCTTTTAAGGATTTAGCCTTGAATTCTACTGTTTTTCTAATTTAATTATTTGATCTAGGTTGCCCGCCTTTTAATATAGCTTAAAATGACTTGTAAATTAGTTATTCTTAAAAGGTGCGGGGTAAGTAAACAACCACCGGACTGAGGTCCGGTGGCTTTGTTTTTGCCGGCTTGATCGCCGGCAGGGCAACCCTAGTTATTGATTACTTAGTTAATTAATTTATCGAACAATGACGGTTGATCGACTTCGT
>Ga0209514_10006422_pt1 | contig 14439 bp, 13 predicted proteins | sample Subgrocontami58m_FD_187452 | JGI IMG/M metagenome (GOLD analysis project Ga0209514, IMG submission 187452) | Subsurface groundwater microbial communities from S. Glens Falls, New York, USA - GMW37 contaminated, 5.8 m (SPAdes) (version 3) | ecosystem: Environmental > Aquatic > Deep subsurface >...
GCATCGGAAGTTAAATCATAATCTTTGCCAATCATTTGTTCTCTTTGATAAAGTGCGTAACTGCGACAAACTATTGACTGGGCTTTAAGTACCTCAATTGGCCAATAATGCGAAACCTCATGATATAAAATCCCGCGCACATAATCTTCTAGCTCAATCTGATTAATAACCAAAAAACTATTTCCCTCTTGCCTAATCAGTTGAATATTACCTCTAAATTTACGGCCATCTAAAATAATAAAATCATTGCCTCTTGTCTTAATAAGTATTTTATTATTGCGAGAATCAACACCGCCAATAGCTATTCCATCTTTATACAAAGTAGCGGTAGTTTTTAAGTTTCTGCCGTGGTATAGGCTACTCATATTAGCTAAATCAACTATTTCACAGGCACCGCTGATTTTAATGTTCAGCGAATTTATATTTTGCATTATAGCTACACGGACATAATTAGAAGACAGAGAACCTGCGTAGACCGTAGGCCGTAGGCCGTAGACCAAAAAAACAATAAAAAGAAAAAGTATCTTCAGCGTTTTTGCCATAGCCAAAATATTAAAGATAAAATAATGCTAACTAATATAGATGTCACAAAAGGAAAATAAAATGTAAAATTTTTCTTCTGAATATAAATATCTCCGGGCAGTTTGCCTAAAAATGGAATTTTGTTAAAAAAAGTTAATAAAAAGCCCACACCGACTAAGATTACGCCAAATATAATTAAGGTTTTCCCGATTTCTTGCATAAAATAATTAATTTTAAGATGCTTCGTCGCAATAACACAACATTACATAAATCTTGCGGGTGACATGGCGACAGGTCCCCTACTGCCGCAATCCGCCGAAGGCGGATGAGGACAGTAGGGTGGCGCCATGGCAGGACCCGCCCATCTATTTCTTAGAGTTATCCCGTTCTATTTCTGAATAAATACACCCACAATATTTCTGACAATATATTCCTTGAGCTTTCGCTTCATCATGTGCCGGCCGAAAGCCCGGTCGGAAATCTTCGTAATAAAACTTAACCCCGGACTCTTGAGCCGCTTTTTCACCAATACTTTTAAGCGCCTCTTGATCTTGATAAGGACTAACTAATAAGGTAGTCGAGAAATAATCAAACCCTTGTTCGCGAGCGGTTTCAGCAGTTTTATTTAAGCGTAATTTCCAACAGATCAAGCACCGGCCGTTATTTTCTTTTAAATTTATTGCATGAAAAAATTCAGCCGGATTATATTCAGGAAAATCTACTTCAACCTGCTCTTTTTGTGCGTAAAGCTGGACTGCCTGTTCTCTATTCTTATATTCACTTAACGGATGGATGTTAGGATTATAAAATAAACCGCGAACCGCAAAACCTTTATCTTTTAATTGCCGAAAAGGATAAATCAAGCACGGCGCACAACAAGTGTGTAGCAAAACCTTCATTCTTTAACCTTAACATCTTCCAGGACTACTACATCTTCTAAAATATCACCCTGCCAAAACTCATCAGCAAAATACCTGATATTACCCTTAACTTTCTGGCCTACTTTCAAATGCTTATCACTAGGCACACTTACAGCCTTAACAATTTTACCCTGGTAAGCCTGCGGACAATTGAAATCTTTATAATCCGGCTGATACCCGTCTTCTAATTTCTTACCTGTTGCAATTATTTTAACATCAGCCAACAATCTCACATAGGTAACTACATTATCACAATATTCTACTTCATTTAAATTTAATACTTCAGCTTCAACTTCGCATACTGGAGCCGGCGGCGCCTGAGAAGCTAGGGCGGAATGCATAAAAGAACAAAATAAATACACAATGAATGCTATTAATATTAGCTTTCGATACATGATAGTAAGACTAAAACATCTCCTCTTGCTTCTCTTTATTATATTTTAATCCGAAATGCTCGTAGGCTTGTTTTGTCGCGGTTCTGCCCCGGGAAGTGCGCTTTAAATATCCTGCTTTAAGTAAATACGGCTCAACGGTATCGGCAAGCGTATCTACTTCTTCATTAAGGCTGGCAGCTAAAGACTCAACCCCCACCGGCCCTCCGTTATACATATTTAAGATCAAATTCAAAACCCTGCGGTCTAAATCATCTAAACCTGCTTTATCAATACCCAGCTCATTAAGCGATTTCGTAGTAATCGCCAAATCTATTTTCTTGGCTTTAGACACCTGCGCATAATCTCTGATACGCCTCAACAATCTATTAGCAATCCGCGGGGTCCCGCGGGCGCGCCTGGCAATTTCAAACGCAGCTTCATCATCTATTTCAATACCTAAAGTTGTGGCCGAATGTTTAATAATTTTAGCTAAATCTTCATATTTATAAAAATCCAAATTATAAAATATCCCGAATCTGCCCCTTAGCGGTGCCGCCAGTAATCCTGAACGCGTCGTCGCGCCAACTAAAGTAAACGGCTTTAAATTAAATTTTATGGTTTTCGCATACGGCCCCTTATCAATTACAAAATCAATCTGAAAACTTTCCATGGCCGGATATAAAAATTCTTCAACTACTTTAGAAAGTCTATGTATTTCATCAATAAAAAGTATATCGCCTTTATTTAAATTAGTTAATATGCCGATTAAATCCCCAGCTCTTTCAATCGCAGGGCCACTAGTGGCGGTAATCTTTCCACCCATTTCATGGGCAATAATATGCGCCAGCGAGGTCTTGCCTAAACCAGGGGGGCCCGCTAAAAGAATATGCTCGAGTGGCTCTTTTCTTTCTTTTGCCGCAGTCAAACAAACTTTAAGATTCTCAATAATATCTTTCTGCCCCACAAACTCATTAAATTTCTGTGGGCGCAGCGATATATTTACCACCAAATCTTCTTCAGATTCTTGTGGGATAGTTAATGCTTTAGGATTTCCCGGCTCTAAATCTTCCGGGCTAATTAGTTTCTGCCTTATTTTGTCTTCCATAGGGAATAATATTATTTTTATTGCGGGATACTTCTATCTCTTCAAACACGCCTTTTTGACGGGCAATAATTTCTTTCATGCGGGTAAGTTCTAATATAGCCAAAAAAGTCACAATGATCTCTATTTTATGTTTTGCCTTATTGAATAACTCTGATAAAGGCATCGAGTCAACCACTAATAATAAATGCAAAATATCATGAACTTTCTGTTCCACAGTAAATTCATCTTTTATAACTTCATAAAACATTTCCCTGGGAATTTCATCTATGGCTTTAGAAAAGGCATTAATTAAATCAAATATACTTGCTTCGAAATAGACCGGGGCTTCCCCGGGAACCTCTTTGGCTGCCTCCATTACCGGACGTTTAAAAACTTCCTTTTGATCCTGCTCACGCTGGCGAAGATTTTGCGCGATTTCTTTAAATTTTTCGTATTCCAATAAGCGATTAACTAATTCCTGGCGAGGATCTGCTTCTTCCTCCTCTTTACTTTCTTCTGCGGGGAGAAGCATTTTAGATTTAATCTGCATTAATGTTGCTGCCATCACTAAAAACTCTCCCGCGATATTTAAATCCAAAAGCTGCATTAAATTAATGTATTCTAAATACTGCTCGGTAACCCGAGCAATCGGAATATCATAAATGTTCAAGTGGTCTTTTTTAACCAAATAAAGCAAAAGATCTAACGGGCCCTCAAAAATCTCCAGGCGTATCTTATAACTCATATTTGCATCGCCTCTTTAACTTCAAAAATAGTTTTCGCGGCAAAACTTGCGGCCTTCTGCCGGCCTACTTCTAAGATATCTTTGATCTTACTTTTGTCCTTAAGTAGCTCCTGGCGTTTTTCATGTAAGGGCTCTAGTTTCTCCAAGATATTTAATGCTAATCTTTTTTTACACTCGGTACAACCAAGTTTGGCGTTTGTGCACCAATCATGAACATCGTCTTTTAACTGTTCGGCAAAAACCGAATAATAAGCATAAACATTACAGACGCTCGGATGGCCTTTATCACTTAACTTGATTCGTTTGGGATCGGTAATCATGCTGCCAACTTTTTTCTGGACTACTTCCGCGGAATCAGAAAGATTAATTGTATTATTGTAACTCTTACTCATCTTTCTACCGTCGAGTCCTAAAAGGCGCGAGGCTTTAGTGAGTATTGCATCCGGTTCAGGAAAAATATCTTTTTTGTATAAATTATTAAATCTTCGAGCGATTTCGCGGGTCAATTCTAAATGCGGCAACTGGTCGTCTCCCACCGGAACCTTGTCAGATTTATAAAGCAGGATATCTGCCGCCTGCAAAACCGGATAGCCTAAAAATCCGTAAGTATGTAGATCGCGTGTTTTAATCTCACGCATCTGCTCTTTGTAGGTTGGGCAGCGCTCTAAAAGCCCCAGTGGCGTAAGGCAAGAAAAAATCATATGCAAATCTAGGTGCTCTTTAACTTGGGATTGAACAAATAAAGTTACTTTTTCTGGATCAATGCCTGCGCTTATCCAATCAATAACATTATCAATTGCGAATTCCGCTACAACTTTAGGATTCTCATACTCACCCATAAGGGCATGCCAATCAGCGACCATAAAGAGACATTCATACTCATCCTGCATTTTAACCCAATTATCCAGCGCCCCAACTAAATGTCCCAGATGAAGCTTCCCCGTCGGGCGCATGCCGCTTAAGATCCGCTGTATCATAATTTACGTGCTATCCTTTCAACATCAAAAGCTTCAATAATATCACCTTCCTGATAAGCATCAAAACCGCTTAAAGATATGCCGCACTCAAATCCTTCGGCAACTTCTTTAACATCGTCCTTGAAACGTTTTAATGCGGATATCTTACCCTCAAATACAACCTCGCCGTTTCTAACCAAATTAACACTTACATGACGGGTGATTTTACCCTTAGACACAAAACACCCTGCAACTGTACCTGCCCTTGAAAGCTTGAGCACTTTCCTAATTTCTGCGCGACCAACAAAAACTTTTTTCAATTTGGGCGCAAGCATACCTTCAACTGCAGTTTTAATATCATTGGCCAATTCATAAATAATATTGTAGATCTTAATATCCACGCCTTCTTTGGCAGCCATTGCTTTTGCCTGATTATCGGCAACTATATTAAACCCCAAAACCAAAGCATTAGAAGCCACAGCTAAAATTATATCCGAAGTATTAATGTTACCCACGCCATTATGAATGATATCTATTTTTATTTCAGAAACGTTTAATTTCAAAATAGTATCCTTTATCGCTTCAAGAGAACCCTGAACATCAGATTTCAAAATAATTTTCAATTCTTGAATTTTGCCAGCCTGGATCTGTGCATGTAAATCTTCAAGGCTAATCCTTTTTATTATTTTAATTTCCGACTGACGATGGTCTTCATGACGTTTATCCGCCATTTCCTTAGCTAATCCTTCATCAGCAATAACAAAAAATTGCTCACCTGCCGAAGGAATACCCGAAATCCCTAAAACCTCAACCGGGCAAGATGGCCCAGCCTCAAGTATCGCCTGGCCATGATGATTAGACATTGCTCGGATTTTACCATAAAATTTTCCTACAATAATATTCTCATTTAATTTCAATGTGCCATTACGCACTAAAAGCGTAGATACCGGACCGCGGCCCTTACTCATTTTAGCTTCAATAACCACGCCTCGGGCGAGTCTTTTAGGATTAGCTTTTAATTCCAAAACTTCAGCTTCAAGTAAAATCATCTCTAGCAAATTATCAATACCTTGGCCTGTTTTTGCCGATACCGGTACAGTAATGGTTTTACCGCCCCAATCTTCAGGGGTAAGATTTAATTCAGCCAGCTGTTTTTTTACTCGGTCAGGCTCCGCCTGCGGTTTGTCAATTTTATTTATAGCCACAATTATGGTTACCCCAGCAGCGCGAGCATGATCAATAGCTTCTTGGGTTTGAGGCATGATCCCATCGTCAGCAGCAACAACTAAAACTACGATATCCGTAACGCTTGCTCCGCGCGCACGCATAGCCGTAAATGCCTCGTGGCCCGGAGTATCTAAAAATGTTATCGCACCATGTGGCAGTTTTACGTGATAAGCGCCAATATGTTGTGTAATACCACCGTGCTCATCTTGGGCAACTTTAGTTTTTCTTATAGCATCCAAAAGCGAAGTCTTACCATGGTCAACATGGCCCATAAAAGTAACGATTGCTGGACGCGGTAGTATATTTTTAGGATCATCAGATTCTTCGTGCAGCGCTAAAGCAATCTCATCTTCTCCCGAGGCCTTCTTTACTTTAAATCCGTATTTTTCGCAGATTATCCCAGCAATATTCTCATCCAAAAGCTGATTTATACCGAACATCATTTTCATGTCCATCAGAAGTTTAATTAATATAGACGGCTTCTCTTGAAGTTTATTTGCCAAATCTTTAACCGTAATGGGTAACGTAAGCTCTAATTCTTTTAATATAATTTCAGGCTTTGCCGCTACAGGCGCGCTTACAACAGGAGGAGGTACTTCTTTCTTTATTACCGGAGCCTCTTTCTTAACTACAGGAATTTCTTTTTTTGGTTCTACAATATGCTCTTTAACTACGGGCTTCAAAACTTCTCCTTTAACCGAAGGCTTAACCGTAACTTCTTCTTTAAAGTGAGGCATAACCTGCGCTACCTCAATATGCGGCTTTACCGCTTCTTTGACTACAGGCTTATGAACAGCTATAGCTTCTTTTTTTGACAGTTCAATAACCGGCTTAGGAATAATTTTCTTAACTTGAGCCTTATGTTTATGCTCAACAATAGCGGCGTGCTTGACCGGCTTAGCCTTGGCCGTAACCGGCGTTTTCTTAAGCGCGGGTTTTTTTAATTTAGCTTCCTTCGCTGCAGCTTTTTTCTTAATTTCGCTTTTTTCTTTTTTTACAATCGTTTTTTCTTTTTTTGCTTTAATCATAGAAATCCTTTACTCTTTTTATTTAGTTAACTTTTTAGCTTCTTCAATTAATTTCTCTGCTTTTTTCTCACCGATACCTTTGATATCTACTAAACCATCTCGACCCGACTTAAGTAACTCCTCGACCGTCTTAATCCCGGCGTTCTTTAGATTTTCTAAAGTCTTCTCGCCTACTCCGGAGAGCTCCTCTAAAGAAATTCCAGATTCTTCCTCAAGCTTAGGCGTTTTTACTTCTTTAACCTCTTCCTTCTTGGTTAGACCGTCAGCTACAGGTACATCTTTAGTGCGAATATCCAACTCCCAACCGATCAGACGTGATGCTAAACGCACATTTTGGCCATGCTTACCAATCGCCAAAGATAACTGATCTTGAGCCACTACCACCTCGGCCTTCATCTTTTCTTTATCGGTTTTAATTTCCGATACCTCCGCCGGCGAAAGCGCGGCTTTAATATATTCTTTAATATCATCATTAAAGCGCACGATATCAATTTTTTCACCTTGCAACTCATTGACGATATTGCGCACGCGATTGCCGCGCATACCAACACAAGCACCCACAGAATCAACCTTATCATTTTTAGACCACACGGCGATTTTAGTGCGTTCTCCGGGTTCTCGTGAAATCGCTCTTACCTCTACAATCCCCTCATAAATTTCCGGAACTTCTAACTCAAATAATTTCTTAACTAAATTAGGATGAGTGCGCGATAAAACAATTTGTGCCCCGCGCGCCTCTTTTCTTACTTCTAAAAGATAAGCCCGGATACGCGATCCCTGTTTAAATTCTTCCTTAGGAGACTGTTCGCGCTTAGGCAAGATCCCTTCCGATTTACCTAGGAGGTCTACGATAATATTGCCTTTTTCAAAACGGTAAACTATACCGCTGACAATCTCGCCAACCTTACCTTGGAATTCGTTAAAGACAACTTCTTTCTCTGCCTCACGAATTTTCTGAATAATCACCTGGCGTGCAGTCGAAGCCGCAATCCGGCCGAAATCAACCGAAGTTACTTCTTCTTTATTCCTAAAAACCTTGATTTTACCAGTATGGCGGTCAAGACTAACCGTCAACTCTTCATCAGGCTTGACATCAATCACTTTTCTTGCCGCACTTAATAGGGCGCTCTCGACCGCTTCAAATAAAATTTCTTTTTTAACGCCTTTTTCTCTTTCCATCTGCTCAATAATCGCTAACAATTCCTGACTCATATTACTCTCCTAACTGTTATCACTTTATTTTTAACTAAAACACTAACTTCGCTATCCTGATTTTACTAATGGGAACCTGCCACTGCGATCCCTCAACTTCAACATATACTAAATCGCCCTCTACTTTCTTAATTACGCCTGTAAACTCAATTTTATTATTTACATTTTCTAAAAGAAAAAATCGCGCCTGTTTACCTAAAGAACGCAAAAAATCATTTTTTGTTTTTAGCGGCCGGTCTAAGCCCGGAGAAGACACCTCTAAAATATACTTATCATTAATCATGCCTTGCTCATCAAGAATAAACCCTATTCTTTTATTTAAATCCGCGCATTCACCTAAACTTACACCTGCGCCTACTCTATCAACCAATAACTGTAGCATCTGCCCTAGAGGGGCCCTTAAAAATTTTAACTCGACCAGCTCTAATCCCTTTTCTTCTAGAAGAGGCAATATAATTTTCTTAATACTTTCAATTAAATCTGGATTGTCCATATCAACCTATTTGTTCAAATTCTTTACAAATATACCCTGCTTTTTGTTTTAATTTATTATAAAACGAAGGCGCCTTACCGGTATATTGCAAATTACCCTTACCGTTAGGATCATCCTTAAAAATAAATATCTCCGCGAGAGCATAGTCCTTACCCTTGACAACTTCGCTAATCGCAGTCACTCGCCTGGAGCCATCAGTAAACCTAGTCGTATGCACAATCAAATCTATAGTATTAATAATCTGCCGCTTCGCTACTTCACTAGAGATGTTATCTGCGCCCATAAGTGATAATATCTCTAGGCGATCCAAAGCCTCAAGGGCAGAATTGGCATGTAAAGTCGACATCGATCCGTCATGCCCAGTATTCATCGCCTGAATCATATCTAAAACTTCACCACTGCGCACCTCGCCGATAATTATCCTATCTGGGCGCATATGCAAAGAATTCTTCACTAATGCGCTTATATCGATTTCGCCTTTACCCTCGATATTTGAAGAACGCGTTTCTAAGGGGATAGTGTGTTTCTTGCCCAAACAAAGCTCGAGCGTATCCTCAATCGTAATAACTCGCTCTTTCTCCGGAATGAAAGAACCCAAGGCGTTTAACAAAGTACTTTTTCCGGAACTAGCCGCTCCAGAAACTAATAGATTAATCCGCGCCACAACGCAAGCCTTTAAAAAATCTGCTGCCTGAATACTTAACGTTCCAAGTTTGACTAGTTCATTAATATTTAAAATACGATGGGAAAATTTTCTGATCGTAATTACCGGGCCAATAGATGAAATCGGAGATTTAACAATATTTACTCTCGATCCATCACGCAGGCGCGCATCTACAAAAGGCGTATATTCCGTAACCCGTCTACCCATAGGGGAAACTATCTTGTCAATAAAATAATCCAGCTGCTCATCGCTATTAAAGACAATATCTGTAAGCTCGATATTTCCTTTTTTCTCGATATAAACTGCGTCTTTACCATTAATCATAATTTCCGAAACATCCGCATCCTTAATTAATTTCTCAATCGGGCCAAGCCCTAAAAAATAAGAAACGATATCGCTGATAACATCTTCTCTTTCGCTGTCATCGAGAGTTATTCTGGCCTCGCGTAAAATAACCTTAAGCATGCCTTCAATTTTTCTACGAAAAGAGGCATCATTGCGACTGGCAATATCTTCTTTAAATTCCTTCTCGCGAAGCGTAAATTCACGAAGAATATTATCTTTTATTGCGCTTAAATCCCTATCCATATTCACCCCTGGCCTATTTAAGATTCGCGATGGCCTCTTTGATATTATTAATTGCCTGATCTATATCGACCAAAACTGAACTTTTACTTTTACGTAAAACTAACTCGATTTTATTTTGCTCTTTTAATTTTTTGCCCAAAACTACGCTTATAGGTATACCGATTAAATCCGCATCCTTAAACTTAATTCCAGCGCGCTCATCGCGATCATCCAAAAGCGCCTCTATATTTTCCCTTCTTAATAATTCATATATCCCTAAAGCCTGGCTCATAATTTGTTGATCTGTAACATCTAGAGGAAGAACGATAACTTGAAAAGGACTAACTTCCCGAGGCCAGATAATTCCTGAAGCGTCATTATTTTGCTCGATAACAGCCGAAATTAATCGCGAAACCCCAATGCCATAGCAACCCATAATTATATCGTTAAATTTACCTTGCTCGTCGATAAATTTTGCCCCCAAACTTGAAGTATATTTTGTCCCTAACTGAAAAATGTGGCCGACTTCAATAGCATTAACTTTATTTAATTTCCCTTTGCATTTGTGACAGAGACTTTCTTCTACGCCATCTTTATGCGGCAACATGATCTTGCATGTCGGGCATGATAGAACTATATCCTCTCCATCTTTAGCAGGAACCATAAATTCATGCGAAACTTTTCCGCCCATAACCCCAGAATCAGCTTCCACGACTAAAAAATCTAAACCGCATCTTCTAAAAATATTCTTATAGGCCTCGAGCATCAAAGAATAATTTTTATTCAAGCCTGCTTCATCCTTATCAAAACTATACGCGTCTTTCATAATAAATTCACAAGATCGCACTAAACCAAAACGCGGACGCATTTCATCGCGGAATTTAGTCTGTATCTGATATAAAACTACGGGCAACTGGCGATAAGACGAAATATTATCCTTGACCAGATCCGTAATAACCTCTTCATGGGTCGGGCCCAAACAAATCGCCCTGCCCCGGCGGTCAGTAAACTTAATCATTACCTCGCCCATATCTTTGTCACGGCCTGATTTTAACCACAAATCTTTTGGCTGCAAGGCTGGCAATAATAATTCACTCGCTCCGGCAGCGCTCATCTCTTCGCGCACAATCTGCTGAATATTCTTTAAAACGCGTAAGCCCAAAGGTAAATACGAATACACCCCTGACATTAACATGCGCACAAGCCCCGCGCGTAGCATCAATTTATGACTAATAGATTCTGCTGCTTCAGGCGCCTCTTTTAAAGTCGGGATAAAAGCTTTCGACCAAAACATTTTCTAATCCTTGGTAAAAATTTCTTTAGCTAAACTCACACCTGATTTTTCAAATAATTTATAGAACACCGGAGTTACCCCTGTGGCCTTCCACTTACCCTGGACTTTACCTTCAGGAGTAATTCCTTCCATTTCATATCTAAAAAGATCTTCCAAAACTACTTGGCCATCTTTCAAGCCATTTACCTGGGTAATATGCGTAATTTTTCTTGAGCCATCAAACATCTGTTCCTGCTGGACAATAATATTAATTGCCGCGGCAATCTGGCGTTGAATAACCTCTAAAGAAATTGGCAGTCCGGAAGTTAAAATCATCATTTCCATACGGTATACAGCATCGAGCGGAGAATTGGCATGTAAAATTGCCATCGATCCAGTATGCCCAGAACAAATCGCCTGGAGCATATCCAAAGTTTCGCCTCCCCTAATTTCTCCGACAATAATTCTTTCCGGACGCATACGTAACGAATTACGGAATAAATCACGGATACTTATCTCGCCCTTGCCTTCTAAGGTAGCGCTGCGTGATTCTAGCCTCACTACATTTTCCTGCGGCAGATGTAGTTCCGCGGTATCTTCAATGGTAATAATTCTTTCTTTGGCGCCGATATAATTAGCAAACGCGCTCAAGGTTGTCGTCTTTCCCGAACCGGTCGCGCCACAGAAAATAATATTTACCTTAGATTTAACGCAGGCAATTAAAAAATCGTTCATGCGCTTATCTAAAGTCCCCCGGTTAATCAAATCATCCGAGGTATTTATACTTTTCATAAATTTTCTAATGGTTAAAGCCGACCCATCTAAAGCTATAGGAGAAATAACAATATTTACACGCGAGCCATCAGGCAAAGCCACATCTACATAAGGAGAAAATTCATCTACTCGGCGCCGAGTAGGTGAAATTATTTTATGGATAAGATGCGTTAGCTGCTTCTCATCCTCAAAGATAGTAGAGCTTAATTCCATATTGCCTTTTTTCTCGATATAAATTTTTTTGGGGCCGTTAATCATAATCTCGGTAATTTCCGGATCTTTAAGTAGGCTATCTATCGGGCCAAAACCAACTAATTCGTTTAGAAGTTCTGAAATTACTAAGTTTCTATCTTGTTCAGATATAACAACGCGCTCATTGCGGCCAATATTATCCAATATGCGCAGAATGACTTTCTTTAATTCTTCCTCATTAATAATGTTACCGGTAAATAATCCAGAATATTCTGAAACCAATACCTGCTTTATTTTATCCTTAATTATTTTACTCATAAAACCCCCTTAGCTCTTTTAATAAAATATCGAGGCAATTAGCAAAGCTTATTTTTCTAATTGGTTTGCCATGCTTAAACAATAATCCCTTATCTCGACCAAAAGCTACCCCTAAATCTGCTTCTTTGGCCTCTCCCGGACCATTCACAATACAGCCCATCACGGCTATCTTTACCGGCCGCTTAAGCGATAATGGATAATGCGTAGTAGCTAATTTAGCTTCTAAATCTTTTACGAGCTTAACCAGTCCTACTTCGCAGCGCCCACAGGTAGGACAACTAATAATCTCTGGACCAAAATGCCTTAAACCCACTGCCTCTAAGATTGCCCGGGCTGCCTTTACCTCTTGAACGGGATTTTCCGTTAAGGACACGCGAAAAGTATCGCCTATTCCGTTTAATAAAAGATTACCTATTCCTACACTAGATTTTATTGCCCCAGCGTAAGGCGTACCCGTAGCAGTTACTCCTAAATGCAAAGGATAATCCGAACGCCTGCTAAATAAAGTATATGCCTCAATCGTATCTAATATATTCGAACCTTTTAAAGAAACCACGATATCGCGGAATTTAAAACTTTCTAGTATTTTAATATACTCGAGCGCGCTTTTTACCATTAAATCAGCTTCAGGATGATTCGCTTTTACGGAACCAGAGTTTACGCCTACTCTAATTGGAATCCGCGCCAGTTTCGCGGCACTAGCCACCTCTTTAATTTCGGCCTTTTTATAAATATTACCGGGATTAAGGCGAATTTTATCTACTCCAGATTCGATAGCGGTCACGGCAAACTGCCAATTAAAATGAATATCCGCAACAATAGGTAATTTTACTTGCTTCTTAATCTGCCGCAAAGCTAAAGCATCCGCATTATCTTTAACTGCCAGGCGTACAATTTCACAGCCTGCTTGATCCAATGTATTTATCTGCTGTACTGTTGCCTTGATATCCGCGGTTTTAGTTTTTGTCATCGATTGAATTGCAATCGGATATTTACCACCGATATAAACATTACCGACTTTAACTACTTTTGTTTTACGCCTTATTAAATTCATTTTACAAAAAGTTTATAAATTTTATCTCCAAATAAACGAACAATATCATTATAAGTAACTACTACCGCTAACATCATAATCAAACTAAAACCAGTATTATTAATCGCTCGCTCTGTCTTTAAAGTTATATATTTACCTCTTATTTTCTCGATCGCCAATAAAAATATATGCCCGCCGTCTAATACCGGTAAAGGCAATAAATTAAATATCGCCAAGCTTATACTAATTAAACCAATTAAATTAATAACTGCGATTATGCCGTGTTGCGCTACCTTAGAAGTAAGAAAAAATATACCTAAAGGCCCAGTAGCTTCTTTGATAGACATCCGCGCCGTAATCATCATCCATAACCCGCGATAAGTAATTACGGTTAATCCCCAAGTCCGCTTAAAGCTTAAAACCAGCGATTGAACAGGCCCATGTTTTACGATAACCGTATCGGCAACCGGAGCTATACCTAATAAGGCGATATTGCGTTTTTTACCAGCTAGAGGATCATCAACATCTTTTCCTTGCAGCTTAACATTTAACACCTGCTCTTGCGTATCCCTTAAGATTGAAATACGTACCAACGAATTTATTTTTTTCGTCTGAATAATCCTCTGCAAATCCTCCCAATATTCTACCTTTTCTCCATCTATAGCCGTAACTTTATCACCGATACGCACGCCAGCATCTTTAGCCCCAAAACCATCAATTAAATTTCCGACTTTAGTTGTAAACGCCGGATAGCCACAGAAAAATACTAACCAAAAACACAATAAGCCTAAAATATAATTTAATAACGGCCCGGAAAAAATAATCCAGAAACGCTTTCCCGGAGGCTTAGCCAAATACTCATCGCTATTACCTTTATATTCTTCCAGGTTGTCTCCGGCTAATTTTACATATCCGCCTAAAGGCGCAACACAGATAGAATATTCCGTATCTTTTCTCTTATGCGATAGAATCTTTTTACCGAACCCTAAAGAAAACTGCTCTACTTTAACACCCATCTTACGGGCAGCGAAAAAATGGCCGAATTCATGCACCACGA